>ULZY01061934.1_pt1 | contig 64415 bp, 115 predicted proteins | sample 1963571 | NCBI WGS metagenome assembly ULZY01 (sample SAMEA4835902, study PRJEB28245) | human gut metagenome | biome: gut microbiome; material: fecal sample | place: Denmark | collected 2008
GGGAAAGTTATTAACCTCGCCCGGTTCGTTTTTTTAATATAAGTTTTCAAACGCTTCTAAAATTGAAGCTGTCAGCTTTGAACTAGAAGCCTTGAAATTTGCTTCTTCAACAGTCTTCGGCAGACTGTTTTTAAAATCGGATGCCGCTCTTAACGCATCTGATTTTATCTCTCGCCATGTGTGGTCAACTATATTAATATAATAGTCACACTGTGAGCCGCTCCCTGTCGGCTTGTGGTCGGATATTCTGATTTTATAACAATTTCCGTCATTGTCAGAAATTGTTAAATAATTACTCATGCCATAACATGAGCTTTCATCATGCAGACAAGATAAACCTGTCTGTGATTCTATCTTGCTTGCAAGGCACTCACACCTTGCCGCAAGGTAGTTCTTGCATGTGTAGTACCTTGTTCTATTTTTATCATCAAATTTAAAATCTGACATTTTAAATCCTCCTTCATTTTTTATTTTTAAAAAGCAACCCGGGGAGTTGAACCCCGGCAGTGCGCCGCCTCCGGCGGTTGCCTAACTGTCTACCGTAAACCGAGCGCCTCCAACTCGGCGCGTTCCCAGTCGCTGACAACACAGCGTATCGCCAGCTCTGGGTCATATCCGTACTTCAATGTACGGAGTTTTGAGCAATACTCGTCTGCGCATTGCTCTATGAAATCACAATCACTAGGGTTAATTGTGATTGTGTCGTTCTCAAGGAGTTCTGGCAGCTCCCTGAGAACTTTCTTAATTTTTATAACTGCTGCTGGGTCGGCAGCTCTGTTTTCTCTTCTCCACTGGATTTTAAAATCCATGTTGGCACCTCCCAAATTTTAATTTTTCGTGTAGCAAACACACGTTCGAAAGTTCTTATCTTCTCCCTTCCGACATCATTATAATAACATATCTCTATCACTTTTGCAAGTGATATTTTTAATTTTTTGAAAAAATTTTTAATTTCTTCTCGCGCTCCTCTGCTGTTTCTTCGAATATAAAAATGTCCTTCGGCTGCAAGTCCAGTATCAAGCACAGATTGTTTAGCGTTGTTAAGTTAATTCCCGTATCTTCATTCTTAATCTTCCTTAATGCGTCTTGGCTTATCAGTCCAGTTGTTTTGGCTTTGTAAGTATTAAAGCCGGCGCGCTCCAAGGCATCGCCCACGTTGAATTTATATTTAAGCATCCCATCACCTCCTCGTTGTGTTTTTAATATATGGCAGTTTAAAAAAAAAGTCAATAAAAATATTTCTAAAAAAAGTGATAAACCTATTGACTATCACTGTTAAAAGTGATATTATAATATCAACGAAAGGGAAATAGAACAGATACAGAACATGTGTTTGTTATGCCCAAAAATAAGGAGGTAAGCAATGACAGCTGAAATAAGAAGTTTTAAGCAACAGGTCAAAGAGCAGATGTTTAAAACATTCGGATTCGCCCCGAAAATGTCAGAAATCAGTTTATTAGAAACAGGAAGTGAAGGAATGTATTTAACTAGTGCGGGTTTCGCCGTTAATGGGAAAGGCTATTGTTTTAATCGCTTAGTCAGCGATGGCGAAGTTGTTAAAAACTCAGATTACGATTTAGTGAACTAATCAAGTGACGGCAGGTGCCAACATGGGCGGTTCGATTCCGCCCGTCACTTTTCAGCCGGTAAGGTCGGCTATATAATTAAATATACGGAGGTATTAGAATATGAAGAAACTAGACATTTATAATTGCGATGACGTATTTACGTCTAGCAATGAAATTATGGAGCTTGTAGCCAAAAAAACAGCTACAAGCGAGGCACTTATGTTGACTTGCCTGCCAAAGGGTACAGTTGAGATGCTGGCTTATGCAGTCGCTGGCAGTGTCGACCACGCATTGATGGGAGGGTTAGCAGTTTCGATAGTTGCCGGCGACACTTGGGTATTTTGTGATTTTGGTGTCCGCAAGACTGAGGTCGTGTTCGATGGTAGCCGCAAGGCTGAACTTCTCAGCTTTTATGGCTTGTAAAGAAGAATAAGCAGTTTAAAAGAGAACTTTCAGAAGTTCTCTTTTTGTCGTTCCTTGACAAATTGAAATCGAAGTGCTATTTTATCATCAAGCGGACAACTGCGCCCTTAACGGGCGGCGACTTGTAACGTAATGCTGTTTGGCGGTCTGTTTGTTGTGCCTAACTTTATTGCCATAGGCAGAGCCGGGCGGTTTTGGGTGCGGTGTTGTACTGGTCCCACCATCATGCAGAGCCATTTTAGGCTCAAAAACAACACCAAATCAGAGCCAAATTTTGACAAAATCGTAAATCGGTTTTCATATTTTGAATTTGAGACATACGGGGGTATCAAAATTTTTAGCAAGAAAATTTTTGCCGAAAAATATTAAATAAAATCAAGAATTTTGAGAAAATGCAAACGAAAATCGAAGTCGGATTTTGCGGAAATCTGATTTCGATTTTTTCATTTTGCTTTATGCAGATAGGGAGATATGAAAAATTTCACATTAATTTTTTCACTTGATTTTGCGCCGTGAAAATAACAGCCTTAGCCGCATATTCACATTGACTAAGCTCGTATATCATACGCTCCATTGTCATTTCCGGGTTGGTTCTCTGAATGTATTCTAATAGCTGTTCTGCGCTCATACTGCCCTCCGTGATAGGCTCGACATGATGCTGTCAAGCAAATATACTAAATCAGTGCCGTAAAGGCTTATCCAGCCCGCAAGATATTCTTCCTGTTCAATCGGCATTGATATGTCATAACTAAAGCAAAATGCGTGGCACAGCTCATGTGCGATTATACGCCTTAAATAAGCTCCCTTAGGTGCGGTTGATATAAATATACTTCTGCGGTTCCAATCGGTCACAGCAAGGCTTGTAGTGCCGTCTGAACACAACAAATTGGGGCTTGCACCGTTTACAAATATCAAGTTCCAATCAATGCCGTTAATTGTAAACATAATGTACCTCACAATGGTAGGAGCATTTCTGCCCCTACCTCTAAAAATCAAATCTTAGTCATAAGCACTGACATTTTGCTTTTTAACATTGTGCGTTCCTCAGGCGTCATGTCGGCTAAGAGTTCCACCATATCAGCACTCAACTCCCTCATGTACTCGTCAAGCGACTGCATTTTAGCGTCCTTGTCCTGCTGGGTGTTCGCCTTGTGCTGTTCCTTAGCTTCCATGTAATGCTTGCGGCTTATGCCACTTCTACCCTCACGCATATCACGTTCCATAGAACTGCCACTTCTCGGCTGGTCAATCATTCCCATGCGGTCTGACATGTCGGTGTAATACATTCTGCCCCGGCTCAATCTGTCCATGTCTCTCATACGCTCTATGCTGTCATAATCCATATCTGTCATATCGCCCGGGTATCTGTGCCAGTATGGCGGCTCCTCATAGCCACGTCTGCCGACATAGGTTCCTTTGCCCTTCGGCGCATATCTGCCGGTTGTCTTGTAGCGATATTCATCATAAAAGCGTCTGCCATCCTCTTCACCATATTCGCTTTTGAGCATTCTGAGAAGCTCTTTGTTGTACTCTTCTTCCTCTTCGTCAGCCTTCTTCATCGACTTGACGATAACAGCACGATATTCAGCTTCACATAAATCCTTAATCATATCCACAGCCTCAGACATTTCCTCGACATTTACGTTCTCAATGCCTTTATCAAGTTCGGACAGTGTCTTTTCCGTAAGGCACTCAATCATTCTATGTATTCTCTCAATATGCAATTTATTTTCCTCTCTTTCTAGGAGGTGTTGTAATAGCTTCTACAACATCCCATTTTAATTCATAAATTCTTTTATCTACGGTTTTTCTTGAAATACCGTAAAAATCACACCATTCATTCCTTGTTTTGATAATACCATTTATTTCAATAAGTGCATTTTGACTTCTCTTACTATTAATCTTTCTGTTATTAGCCTTTCTGCTACTGGTGTTGCGACTGAAAGGTCTTCTATTTTTCATTTGCTCTTTCCAAGTAACCCATCTGCAATTTTCGGGGCAGTAGTTTCCATTATTATCAATTCGGTCTATTGATAGATTGTCCGCATATCCATTACTTATCGCCCAATCTCCAAAAGCAGTAGAGTTAAATCTCCATTCATCACATACTGCTATTCCTCTACCGCCATAATTGTTATAATGTTTATGTTTTTCCCAATAGCATCTATTCAACATGCTTCTCCAAATTGAATAAATTCTTGTACCGTAATATTTATTTTTCTTTTCCTTTCTTCTTTCTTTTTTACATTCTTTGCAAAAAGTTGCGAAGTGGTCTCTTATCATAGTGTGAGATGTCGAAAACTCTTTACCACATTCTTTACATATGCAAATATAGTTTCTCACAGTCTCTCCGCTTGGTCTAAATGTGTCTTCAATTCTTTTTTTAATTGTGACAAATTCGTCTTCATACCCAGCCACATATTTACCGGGATTAAGATTATGTCCTTTGGCAAATGGCATAACTTTACCTCGCTTTCCTTAATTAAGTTTATTTAATCTTAATTAAATTATATCAGATTATTTTCTTGTATTCAACAAGAAATTGTGTTAAACTTAATTAAATTTATGAAAGGTGGTGTAAATATGCCGAAAGATGAACTTAAAAACCGCATTCGTTTTTCTACAACTCTTGACAAAGAGGTTGAAAAGCAGTTGAAAGAGTACTCTAAGCAAACTCTAATACCAATCAGCAGAATTGTTGATAATGCGCTTATTGCATACATTCCAAACAAGTCTATCCAACACGATTAACTGTAATGTTAGCATTAGCAACGCTGATAGCCTGTTCAGATGTATTCTTAACAGAAATTGCTTGACAGCAACCGCAAGGAAGCCATACATCTGTAGCCATAGACACATTGTTAAATGCTTCAACTGCTGTCGGTGTAGAGATTGCCAGTGTAGATAAATCTGGCTCGCCCTCGACAGCAATAGCTAATGAAATTGCTTCTGCTGTTCCACCTGTAGGAACTGCAATATTTCCATTAAATTCCACTCTGTACTTTGCCCTGCAAGTGTTCGTTGCCCCCTTTACATTGATTAAACCACTTCCAGTTCTATGCGTGATATATCCTTTATTGCAAATTGATGTTGGTGTATCTGTAAATAATACATTTCCGTTTACTGCAACTGTCTGTGTTGCAACGCTTGAAAATTCAGCCATTTTATTTCCTCTCTTTCATAAAAATAAGGGCAAACCATACAAGTCTGCCCCATGCTCCCGACATCAATGTCGGTACCAACGTAATACTGCTTAGCAGACATAATCTTTCGAGTTTTCTTTCGAGTGAAACTCGATACTTAACTCGATTAAACCGATTTAAACCAAGAATTAAACCGAGCAAATTTGATTAAGATACTTGATTATTTAATTGTTTAGCAGCCGCATCCTGTATTGCAACCACATCCATAAGCATAAGCATTAGGATTAGGCACAACATAGGCTGGAATAGCTGTAGGATTTACAGCATTTATAATCTGATTTGTCTGTGCTGCCATTGTTGTAGTCAGAAGTGCGTTCTGTCTATCCTGTGATGCAGCTCTGCGTAAATCATTGTTCTCTGCTGTAAGTGTTGCTATCTTGTCATTTGTCAGGAAGTCAAGGATAGCTCTCGTCCCTGCCTGCTGACTGTCGATAATATCTCTTGTGTTGTTACACATTGTATTCTGCAATGCGTTTGTCTGAGTAGCCATGTTGTAGTTTACACCCTGGATTGCTTCTCTCGTCTCACAGCAGCAGTTAGCAATCTGTGACTGTAAAGCATTGGTATTTTGCATATTAGCGACTGTATCAGCGTTAATAGCCTGCTGGATGCCATAGCCGGTCTGCATGATATTTGTATTAATACCGTTGAAACCAGTAAGCATACTGTTATTCATGGCATAAAAGCCGTCACAAAGTCCGTTGGAAATGCCATCTAACTTGCTGATAACTGCGGAATTGTCAAATCCTCTCTGAATATCAGCCTGTGTAGCTGCTGTCGCAACATAGCCACCGCCATTGTTGCCACCGAAACCGCCAAATCCGCCATTACCCCATCCAAAGAGCAAGGCAAATACAACGATTATCCAAAGCCATCCGCCGTCAGCCCATCCGCCGTTATTGCCGTTGCCGTCAATGTTTGCGACTAATGGTACGCTGGCACAATTTGAGTTAAACATAATTTTTACCTCCGTTATTAAAATTTTATATACTTAATCTTGCAAGAATTAGTATCAAAGTTAATTAAAATGTGTTATAATATATTTGTACGGATAGGGTAGCTCCCGATAAGCTGTTTGTCCTAACAGTTTCCGTACATTAGCTGGTATAGGACATCTCGCACTGAAAGGACAGGTGTTATTTTTATGCAAGAAATTTGGAAAGATATTTCGGGCTATGAGGGCTATTATCAAGTCAGCAACTTGGGAAATGTAAAATCCATGGAAAGAATAGTTGAAAGGAAAAATAATGAAACAGGTAATCTGCCATTAAAATCAAGAATACTCTCCCTAAATACATATCCAAAAGGATATAAAAAAGTTACCTTAAGGAAAAATAATACAAGTAAGTCATTTTTTGTTCATAGATTAGTTGCTGAAGCATTTATCCCAAACCCAAACAATTATCCATATGTAAACCACAAAGACGAAAATCCAAGCAATAACCATTCTGATAATTTGGAATGGTGTACCAACGAGTACAATATGAGTTATGGTACACTAGGATATCGAATATCTTTGGCTAAATCAAAGCAAGTATTTCAATTTGACCTTGACGGAAATTTTTTAAATACTTTCTATGGAGTAAATGTAGCCAGCAGAATAACCAATATTTCTTCAACTTCCATCGTAAATTGTTGCAATGGAGCTTCAAGAAGTGCTGGCGGTTTTCTTTGGTCTTTTTCTCGAAAAGTTAAATTGCCCGAATATAAGCAGGCAAAAATTATTAAAAAATACGACAAAAATCATATTTTAATAAAAACTTACCACTCTATGAGAGAAGCTGAAAAAGAAGAGAAAATATGTGCCCAAACATTTAATAAATACGCAAATAAGGATATAATGTATAAAGGCTTTTATTGGGAACTTATATAGTTCCCTTTAAAGTCTTATATTTTGTTTTATTTGCGATACAAAATCATCTGCTTGTATACCTTTTTCTTTGCATAAATTTCTTGCTAATTCTTCTACGCCTTTCATATTTCCGCTTTGTACCATTCCTAAAGCATTCTTCATGATAGGATTGCTCATAATCTGATTATTTCCCATCATCTGCTGTATGAACTGTTGTGGATTGCCGCCACGCATCATTTGAAGTAACTGCATTGGGTTCATCATGCCTCGTCGCTCTCCTTTTTACTTTGTGATTGTGAAGTTTTTCTTTGTGTTCCTAAAGCTACCTTGTTTTCTAACTGCTCAATCTTTGCTGATAAGTCATCAAAGCGTTGCATAATGCCTGCTGTGGCTTGTTCTGATAGGTCAATTTTGAGTTTTTCCGTATCAAGTGAATTGTTTACCGCTTGCATAGATTTATTGTCTATTTGAGGCTTATACACAATCGTCTTAATTGTTCCGTCAGCATTCCAACCCTTGACGTATATTTCCGACAAGTCCTGCTTTGGGAAAAATGCCATACTGCCATCCATAGGGACCTCGTTGGCGTTGATGTTTTCGACCACTTGCACAGTGCGCCCATTAAGCCCTATTGCCTGCTGAGGTATCGTCTGCTGATTCTGCATTGTTTGAAATTGCTCCTGAGGCTGAAACCTCTGCTGCTGTATCTGTTGATATGGTGCATAATTGCCGTACTGCTGTGGATAAAACCCCTGTGGGTTATACACGTTGTTCATATATTGAGGACTGTTTAACTGCATCTTCTTCTACCTCCTCCATTGCTTCATCAATCGCACTAATGACAAGGGATACCGTCATCAGATCAAGCTTTTGTATTTCTTTCTTTGCAAAAAGCTTTTCTTTCACTTTGTCCGACAACATCTGTTATCCCTCCTTTTGTTTATATTTTGGCATAAAAAAAGCCACCTAAAGTGACAACTTGGCGACATAAAAGCGACAAATATTTTATTTCCCTTTTTGAAAAACGCGATAAATACGGCATTAGCACTAGCATGCTGCCATAGGCACAGCATACAGTAAGTGCTAAAAACTTTTTAACTGTATTTCAATATTTCCGTTGACAATGATTATCTTGTCAATTATAGTTTTTAGTATCATATTTTTTTGTTTCTTGTCGATGTTACCCCAAACATCGGCAAGTTTTTTTATTTCATCATATATAATAGTATTCTTTTGCTTGATGGAAAAGTTCTTCCGTTCTTCCGCTATGTTCTCTTTAATCGCAGATATATTTCCTTCAAGCTCTTTAATCATGCTCAGTACTGTGTCGTTCCCATCAGCATACAAGCCGTAAAGCCTTTTCAATTTTGTCTGTTCCTTGTCAAGTTGTGACTGCATAATATCAAGCTTTGTTTCCTTTTCCTTGGGCTTGTACGATGATAAGTCAAGCGATATTTTGAGCATTTCTCTCTCAACTTGCTCCTCTATATCGTCCGCCCATTCAAGCGAATTATTGCAGTCCGGGTTGTGGTTTGGCAGATAAGACATAGCCTTATTCCTTGACATGCAATATATTTTGTGCTTCCCATGTGTCCACTTTTGGTATCGCATAGCACATCCGCACACCCCGCAATAACACAGCCCCGTCAATAAGTTTGGTTCAGTTATACAACTTGCCTTATTAAGACTTCGGGATTTTCTCAACTGTTGAGCAAGCTCAAACCGCTCCTTGTCGAATATAGGCTCATGCAAACCTTGATATATCTTGCCCTTGTATGGTATCATGCCGATGTTGACAGTACTTGTAAGTATACGATTGACAACACGCTCTCCTTTATACCCGCATATTTCGCATATCATCGCATCCGAATACCCACTTATATACAATTCAAGTGCCTTATTTGCCTGTTCTTTGCGTTCTGCAATAGGGATTAAGATTCCACTATCCTTGTCATAGCTGTAGCAATAAGGCAGATTGCCACCGCCCATCCAGTAACCTTGCTTGACACGTTCAAGCATACCGCCACGCATACGCAACATCATTGTATTTTTATCAAGCTGCGCAAAAACAGCCATCATCTGAGTATACGCCTGTTCCATTGGGCTGTCATAGCTTACACTGTCATGGACACACTTGAACTGTACGCCGTTTGGCTGGAATATCTTCTCAATCATATATAGACCGTCAATCATATTCCTTGATAATCTGTCAAGCTTAAAAGCCACCACGCAAGATATCCTCTTATGCTTACAGTCAGTGACAAGCCTTTGAAGCTCCGGGCGGTTCATATTTGCCCCGGTGTAGCCATCGTCAACATACCAATCTGTCACAATCAGCTTGTTCTTGGAGCAGTAGTCGAGAATATCTCTTTTTTGACTTTCAAGACCATTGCCCTCTTCTACCTGCTTTTCTGTTGATACTCTCATATACGCAACACATTCCATCGTTTAACCTCCTCTTATTAAAAAGAATGTGCCGTACTTATCGCGTTACGGCACATTTTACTCTTATGCTTACTGATTGTCAATTATCGACGCAATCAGTTCTTTGGTTTTGTCTGGCAATTTGATTTCGCCTGCCTTGATTTCCTTGCCATTCTGTGTCACAATCACCATGATTTCCCCTCCAATCTGTTGATTTTTGACATTATCTTGTTTATTCTTCTATTGACAGTCCGATTGCATACAGATATTTGCTGAGCAATCTCTGTAATAGTTTTTCCTTTGGCTAGAAGTTCAAACACTTCTATCTCTTCCTCCGTGAAATTGGCGTTGCTGCTAATACGTTCAAGCTCTGGCTTAGTCAGCTTCGACAGCTTCATAAGCCGTTATCCTCCTTGTAAAATTCAGTCTAAGTGCTTCTTCCAATCATCCAAGATGATAGTAATATCCTCTTCATAATAAAAATATCGGGTTGCTTTTCCTGCGCCATTCTTGATTTTGAGGGCTTTATTCTTGACTGCTCTGTATGCGCTTCTATAATTTTTTGGCGTGTACATTTTATTATCCTTAAGATATTTTTCAACCCTATCTCCCATTGCCATTCCGCTTATATATTCCATGTTTTGCCTCCAAAAAGTCAAAATAATTACATTTTATCACATTCTAGTGTGTCCACACTTACGCCGAAATATAAAGCAATCTTATTCAACGTCCGTTGCCGTGGGTACGCTTTTCGTGTTAAATAATTGCTTATCTGCGCCTGTGTCACGCCTAATTCACTAGCAAGCTTAAACTGCGACACCTTTTGCCTTGCCATGAGCACCCGGAGATTGTCAGCGAACCTCGTCATATTTCACTCCGTTTCCAGCCACATTCAGCCCATCTCTGTAGCCTTCTTCGTATGCTTCAATAATTGCATTATTTTTGCTTGCTCCTACTATCAGAAATGTTGCTATGGCCGATAATATCGTTCCAGCCAAAAAAACTATTGTCGTTGCCATCAATAGTTATACCCCCTCCATTTGATTTTGCACTCCTCGCATAAGCAGGAACTTTCTGTGCGCGGTACTTTCCCGCACATGGTACATAACCCTTGTGCTTTGAGCCGCTTTCGCCGTGCCATAACCTCATCTGATTTCTTTCGTCCGCACAATTCGCAAGTCACCCTACCAGGGCGCGCTTTCCTTGTCTTGCATATTGTACATAATCCTGCCTTTAATGCCATTTTCCTTGCGTATTTAGTCATTTCGCTTTCAGCTTTCAAGCAATTCTCGCACCTTGAAAGCTTGTAATTGTCTGGCAGTTTAGTTCCACAGTATGTACATTCGTGGTTCGCCTTACGTTTATAATATATTTCATTAGCCGCCATTTTTAACTCCTTTCTGGATTAGTTGCCTTTCAAGTTCCTCAAACTGTTCACCACTGTACTGTCTCTGTGAACAGCAGTTAAACGTGTTCTTCGTCTTGGGTGTTACATGCTGAGTTGTACTCATGCTCACCATCTTTGCCGGGTCATCCGTGTAGGCTCCGTTAGGTTTAACACCTATCTGTGACTTCTCCTCTGTGTACAGCGTAGGCTTATATCTGTCCTTAGGAATGGTGTTATGTAGCCGCCAATGCTTAATTACAATGACGTTAGAATCGGGGAATGTCAGAACATACCGCCTGTCAATCAACACCTGCAAATCCTCACTTGACGCTTGACATTCCCTTGCAATCCTCTTAGGCGCATCCACGAAGCCGTCATCGTCCGCTCTCATGCACAAGTGGAAGAATAAACCCTGCGCTGATATTGGCATATCAAGGAACGCATCCGAATCTATTAACTTTTTACTGAACATTCGCTTGTCTGCCATCGCTTAATCTCCTTTTATCGTTGATTTATGTTTAAATTCCTAAACATAGCGCACATAACATCTACAACAATACTGTTTCCGAATTGCTTATACAATTGTGTGTTGCTGTTGACTGCTGCCATTTTGTTAATATCTTCATCAGATACACCCATCAGCCGTCCACACTCTCTCGGTGTTAGCTTTCTGATACGATATTGTGTGGCAATATGGCTATTCGCATATCCGTGTGTGCCAGCTACAAGATTAGCCGATATGCCGTTATCGGAAACAACTGTACCACATTGGGAACCATTGCTTGATATTTGACCGACTTTTTGAATATCGCTCTGCTTAATCATCACTCGGTTGTTGTGCTTCAGACTACTTCCGTCTGTTGTTAGAGTTCCAAAAGTTTCTTTGCGCACATTCATATTCTGTTCATCAACTGCAAGAACATTTTCAAGCAACAAATTGTCTTTTTGCACACTTGTTAAACAATTACTCATGCCTTGTGCATTTACCTCTAATCTTTGCTCTGTCGGACTTCCTACGGTCCTATCTGACGGATTATCGGGATTTCTACCACGCATAGCAACTATCTGACTTGCAGTACATATCTTTATCTGTTGCGTGCCGCCACCCTCAACTGTTGTAATATTAGGGCAAAGTGCGTTTTCGTCATATACTGTGTTCGATTGGTGCTTGCCTGTGTCATTATCCATAAAGCCTAACTGCTTTGCTTCAAGAATTTTCGGCTCTTGATTACCACCTTGCATTGTACTCAATGTTGGACTACACCCCCCTACATCATAAATTCTGTTGGTGCTCTCAAATTTTGCTTCAAGAGAACCTATTACATTTACATCTGCCATTACTTCAATCACTCCATTCATTGTATCAAAGCCTGTTCCAAAGCCTTTATAATCTCTAGCACACAATGTTTTGGCTACATCATTACCAATTTTATCTGCATGATTATAATTAACCATTGCATTCATTCTCAACAACGAGGTTCCCAGCTTTTCTGCGTTTTGAAATTCCGTTATCGTACCTTGCTGGTATGCAGTTTGCAACTTCTCTTTTTTGCGGTTCGTTGATTGTTCCGTCAACGCACGTCTGCTCTGCTCTGCTCTGCTCTGCTCTGCTCTGATGGATTGTAGTTGGCAATGTTCCGTTGTCAACAAGCTTTTTTATCAACTTTTCAGCCTTTTCATTGTTGATGTAATATTTTTCTTCTACATTGTCCTGAAGATAGTCTTTCAATTTCTTTTTGAGCGGTATAGGCTGTGGAAAATCATATGAGTAATTGCCAAGGAATGAAAACATAAAACACCTGTTTCTGTTCTGAGCAACTCCATAATTTTTAGCATTCAAATCTTGCCAATAATTTGTGTACCCTAAGTTCTCCAAGAACCCCAACCACTTCTCAAAATCATTGATATTTTTCTTGCCGTGTACTTGTGGTACATTTTCCATGAACAATATCTGTGGCAACTCTCCGTTACTATCTCTGATTTCTGTCAGTATTCTTTCTACTTCCCATAACAGACCACTTCTTGTACCACTGCCCTTAGACATCCCGGCTTGTTTTCCGGCAACCGATAAATCCGTACAAGGGAATGAGTAAGTAAGTAAGTAAGTGAATGCATTTGTGTCGCAGATATTCAAATCTTCTGCATGAACCTTAGTTATATCCATTGTAGGAAAATCTGTGCCATGCACTGCGTTATAGCTTGCTATGGCATACTTATCAGACTCCACAACTCTGTAATGCTCAAATTTAGCACCTATTCTCTTTAGTGCCATTGCCTGACTTCCGTAGCCGGCAAATAATTCTATCAATCGGATAGACTTTGTTATGCTAATTGGTTCTCTTGTGAAGTCGAATATGCTCATTTGATTATTCAAGTTCATACTGTATCTCCCATAAAATCACTTAATCTCATTTGTGCCATTTCAGTATCTAACCTCTGCTTTGATACCTTGTAATAGTATTTGTCAAGCTCAAATCCAACAAATTTATGATTTGTGTTATAGCAAGCTATCAGACTGCTCGCACTGCCTACATGAGTATCAAGTATAATGTCATTCGGCTTTGCATATCTGTTTAATAGCCACTCATATAGTGCTATTGGTTTTTGGGTTGGATGAATTCTTGAATCATCCGCTCCAATGTTTCCAAAATAAGGATAATCAAAAACCTTCGATGGTCTATCAAATGAAGTCCATGCAAACTCGCAATCTGAATAATTTTTTACAGGTTGATGTTTATACCAACATACAAAATCCCTACATGGAGGCATATTAAAATAATTTGCACCCCAAATAATCTGATTTTTGCTAACCCTAAACAATTCATCAAAATACTTTTCAGTTGGAACACTATTGTTAGCCTTTGCAGTATCTCCATATTTTTCTAACCTTCCTTTTGGATTTTTTAACCTTTTTATACCATACGGCGGGTCAACAATAGCCAAATCAAAATATTTGTCTGGAAATTCTTTCATTCCTTGCATACAATCCATGTTGTAATATCCAAAATCTAACACTTTCTCTTACCAAAAGGAAACCTCGGTTTTATGTGCGCACAACCTATTCCTTTCTTTGATTTCTAGTTAATTGAATTTTTTATACGCTTTTTAGCTGCTTCAAATACCTTATCGTGAATGTAGGTCTTAATATCATTATAGCAATCACTACATATTTCATTTATCACTGTCTTTTTATCAACATTTGAATAGCCTCTTTTTGCGTAATCATCAGTGTAAATATCAAAGCCATTTATTTCATAACAATCGCTACAAAATTTGCCACAAACATCACATCTGTATGCTTTACTCACTCTGAATCACCTTTTCCATTCCTATATTCTTCTATTGCCTTGCCAACTCTATCTTTACCCCAATCCCCACTACTGTACCATTCAACAGCTTTAAAAATAGGACTTAACATTTCAAAGAGCGTTTCCACTCTTATTTTAGCTGATTTGATATATTCAACTAACCGCCTTGTATCTTTTGCCACATCTTCATATCCGTTTTGATTGAGATAATCAGCCATTTTTTCCAATAATTCAATGTCCCTGTACTGCATGAGGTCGCCAATCTCTTCTGCATACAAATAGCTCCAACTTCCACCGCTCATTCGTTCTCGCCCACTTTCTTAAAAGGAACTCCTCTTAAATGTCCATCAAGGTCTAATTCTATTCCGTCAATGTTTCCATTCAACTTGTTTTGGCAGTGACACAATAGTGCTTCAAGGTCGCAAATTCTGCCGGCTCTGTATTCATCACGAATAAAATCCAAAACTCTATTTACACTTTCTGTCCTGTATTCAAGCATATATTCCCTGTAACTTTCAAAATGGCTATCGGCAAGCTTACTGCATCTCTCTCCCTCTGCGTATTTTTCTTTCGCCTTGTTTAAAAGTTCTTCTGCTTTTGTCATTCACTTTCACCCGCTTTCAAGCAATCGCTCATAAGCATATCTGCTTTAATAAGCTCATAAATAATATCAAGGCACGTCCTGTAGTCTCTGTATCTGCAATTTGCGTCTTTATGTATTCTTGGGTCATTATCTTTCCAATCATTAACACCAAAATACACATCGCTAACAAAAAGCATTTTCACACCTCTTGCAACGCAAAGATAATAACAACCTTGCTTGCCATACTCACCTTTGCACTTCTTGAAACCAAATTTCTCAAACTCTTTGGCTTTAGCTTTTGGAATCAGCATTGTTTTCACCCACTTCCTTATCATCAACAATCTTGATTTTCCTACCACAAGCATTGCAGTAAATGTCATAGCCTATTGAGTAATTAAGTCTCATTTTCCCGCACTCTGTAGCATAAACTGGAAATCCATAAGGTGTATGGGCAACATACCATCTGCACTGCTCATCTTCCTTATTATTATTCACTCTGCATCACCCGCTTTCAATAAATCCATAAATTTCTCATACTGTTTCTGCGACACCTTGTTATGCTTCTTATCGTCCTTGATTTCGATTTTAAGGTGCTTTTCAGCGATAGACAATAATTCCCTTGCCAAAACTTTTTTACCCTGCTGTACGCCGTCACGATAGCCCTTAGCTGGGCGGTAATCATCTATCTGTGCCTTGCCCTCACCTTGCGAACCGCTAGTCTTGTTACGGAGCTGATAGCCGTTGTCAGCATAAACCTTAATATAGTGCTGTTCCCACTTGTCAAGCTCATTCTGTGGGTAATGCAAGAATCCTATCTTCCACCCATAAGGATTCTCACTAAAATCATATAAACCATGTTTCTTCATGCTGAGGTCTATATGTTGGAACCCAACAAGATGTTGTGCCAGTCTGGTCAAGATATGTACTGCCTGCCCGATGTAAGCGTACTTGAAGCAGTTCTCGTCAACTCTCGTCAAGAAATAGATACCGCTCTTCTCGTCAAGCTTGGGATTGACCTTTAACAGTCTTTTCTTGTTCTCCTGTTCAATTGCTTTGGCTCTTGCTATATTCTGATTATTCAAGTTCTTCTCCTTCTGCATACTTGTCCCAAGCCTTGCTAAGTACCTCAGCACCCTCGTCATCATCCGTAACAATAATTGTGTACTCACCAGCCTTAGCCGAGATAAACCCTGCATTGCTCTCCTTAAGCATTTTAATTAATGTTTTGACCAAATTATCCATTCTCTTTCTCCTCCATTTAATTCACTTCCAACCAATTTCTCTTGAAATCGTCCGTTGTTATTGTGATAGTCATATTCTTGTATCTAAGTTCAACTTTATCGCCATTATAGACATAATCCCATTTCTGCTGCGGATAGCAATGAATATAGCGCGGATATAGTGTGCCGAACTTATACATAACTCCGCTTCTAGGTCTGGCTCTCATTTGTCACACCTGCCTTTACAATATCTATTGCTACATCCTTAACAATAAGATTGTGATTCATTACTGTTCCGTCGCCAACATCTATGTTTGCATTAAATGTCCATTCGTTAATTTCTTTTACAACCTTGTCCACATCGTAGGCGGTCGGCTGTTCGTCAATAATTCCAATTAATACCGTCTGCAAAGCACAAGGACATTCTTCATCAGTTAATATAGTTCGCAATTTATCTGCATCAATCAGTCTCATTGTTTGCCCTCCTGTTCCAGTGTCGAATAGCTTCTTCGTCAGTGAAAAACGCTTTCCCCATAGTAATATCGCACTCTTCGTTAGTGCAACCGACAGTCACCGTTCCGTATTCAGCACTAAAGATTATAATTTCTGCCTTCCCACCACAAAATGGACACGGCTTTAATTCTTCATTCATTCTTCATCACTCCAATCTAATAATCTTTCATACTTTATTCTCCAAAATCCAACTTCTGACCGCAATCATCGCAATATTTCACAGGTATTTCGCCCTTTTCTAATATTGATTTTATGTGTGGCTCAGGTCCTATGAATTTTCCGCAAGAGCAATAGTAGTCCTTATACTCCCATCCCATTCCACTTCTTAACTTTCTCACAGGTTTCGTTGGCATCTGTTTTTCAAGTGCGTTTATCGCAACTTCCGTGTAGTCCTCAGTCTCACCAACGGAAGCCATTGACCTGCTAACTCTTTCAAGCTGTTCAATGCTTGTCTGTATTAAGCTTACCTCGTTCATTCGCTATCACTCCAATCAAATTTTTGACCACAATTCATGCAATGAAAGTAGAAAGTCTTATTATCAGCCGGTATTCTGTCTGTCAAAATTTCTCCACATGTCGGACAGCACAAGTACTTCTCTTCCGAATCTTCATAATACTGTTTCATGATAGGTTTCTCCGATATCTGCTTTTCTCTCGCCGCCCGGCATTCTTCCAAAGTCCCAATCTTGCGATATTGGCGCCAATCACTTAATGCTTCAAAATAATTGCTTTTCATATCCTGTAATTCTTCCGGTGTGCCGATTGTGCGGTACTGTTGTACTTCTTCAAGTGCCTGTATTGCCATCTTTGCCGCTTCTTCTAATACGTCCATTTCAAACGGTAAGTCAACGTATTGTTGTAATTCCTTAATTGCTTCACTCTCTGTCACGAAACCACCTTCTTGCTCTTGTTAATTCTTGTAGTCTTACGCTTCTTCTTGCTCCCTACATATCTGCTGCCGCCTGTCGGCTTGCCGTAAATAAATGCGCTCATGTTACCGTTCTTAGACTTCATTTTCCTTACCTCCCAGTGCCTTAATCGCCATATCAATAGCCTCGATTCTTTTTTTGTTTAGCGCTGTAAGTTCTCCTTTCTTTGCTTCGCTCAATCCTAAGTAATCGCTGTTGTATACTGCTATCGTATTGATTAGCAGCTTTTGTTCATTGCGAAGAATTTCAATTGCTTCTTGAATGCCCAAATTATTCCCTCCCGGTTCAATCGTCAAAATTATATTCCTTTAGCCATTTGCCTTTCTCGTATGCCGTACATTCATCACCTCCCGGGCATGGTCTTCTGCGCCCGGTTATCAATATGTACTGGCAGAATCTATCACCGCCCTCACAACTTATGCGGCAACTGTATTTACAACTGCTACATTTCTTTTGTTTTGCCATATCGCCATCTCCTTAGTTAAACGGTAAACCTTCATCTTCTACACCCATAGGAAGATTCATAAAACCATCATTTGCCATTGCCGGAGCGGGCATATTTGAAGCTGGCTGGCTTGGACTGCTGCCGTTAGCATTCTTGCTTTCAGCAAATTCGCATTCCTCAACGACAACATCCGTGGTATATACCTTATTGCCGTCCTTGTTGGTATAGCTTCCGGTCTGTATACGTCCGACAACTGCTATCTTAGTTCCCTGATGTAGATAGCGCTCAATAAACTCAGCAGTCTTACCAAATGCCGTACAGTTTATGAAATCCGCTGTCTGCTGTTCACCCTCCTTCTTATATTTTCTGTCAACCGCAAGTGTGAATTTTGCGGTTGTAATATTCGTTGCTACGCTTACTCTTATCTCCGGGTCACGGGTCAATCTGCCCATTAGAATAACCTTATTCATCTGCTTTTCCTCACTTTCTTCTACTTCTGCGTTGTCTACCGGAAGTGCTAAAAATTCGTCAAATTCACATTCCTTTCTATCGCAACTCCAAACCGAGCACCACCTATTTTCTTTCTCACACCAAAACATCACTAAGCCTCTTTGCCTTGAACAAATATCTATCGCTCATCTATTTTCCCCTTTCTTCTTTTGGCTTCTCGCACCGCTCAAATTCGATTACCTGCACCCACGGATTAGCATCCCATCCGTAGCGGTCAATGTCGGATTTCTTGATGGTGGAGTTCCAAAGTTTATGAAATCCATCGACCATATTAGGTTCTCCGCCACTATCCGGGTCCGATAATGTTGGATGCCATCCATTGTTTTCGTAGCACGCTTCATCCCATGGGTTTGTGCCCTCCATGCATGCTTGTTCTTCCGTAATCTCCTGCAACCGCTCCACCCTCACATCCGTAACCTTAAGCCAGATACGTGCAGCTTCTTTCGGCATGTGAATGGATGGTTTCCACTTTGTAACATCGGCAATGTCATTTCTTTGCCAATCTTCGTAGTAATAGTATCCGTTCGGCGCCTTTTTCCATGTTTCCCGGACATACAGGATATCGCCCAGCTTGCAAGGCAACTTAAAAAATTTCTCTCCATACCCATCTGCAAATGTACCTCTACACGATATGTACCCTTTAGGTGTAAAAGCGGTATATCCCCATACTGCATTGTTAGGAATAAAGCCTTTTACAATTCTTCTCGTGCAGCTCTTTCTCCCGCCCAGAATTGCCCGAACCATCTCTGTATTAAACAATATTGGTTTCATACTCATTCGTCGTTCCTCCTTAATAACTCTGGATTGTCAAAGATGTTGCCAATAACTTCTTTTTCTTCATCCCACCATTCATAATCAGTGCTTTCACTATTTTCGACCATATTCTCTCCTATTCTGTTTCTGATTGAAGCTCTTTAATCCACTCATCATAATCCCATGAACTTCCACATATAACATCACTTGTTACAGTTGCTAGAAATTCCGCTAATTCTTCATCCGACATATTCCTTATCCTGTCGGCATTGGTCTGTCTGCTATCGCATCTGCAACAAGACTCATTATCTCTTGAATTGCTGTTGTGCTGGCAGTTGCAAGAAATCTTTTCTTCACTATCATCAAATGCCTTTAAAAACATTTCAGCAATTTCTTTCTCGTATCTACCACACATGACACCTCTGCAATCCACATCTGTGATAACCCTTGAAAAGAAATCTTTGAATTTGTCAGCAATATAATCTCCTGTGAAATCTTTAGGTATGTCAATTACTACTTTCATTTTCTCCACCTCCAAACTCTTTAACTCTTGGTTCATATGGTTTAGGCAACTTCATCCACGCTATTACCTTGTCGTCAATGGTAAAATATGAATAGTCATCAGGTGAATAATCACACACTTCATACCAGCCTCGCGGAATCCAATATGAATCATCCTCTTCTGAATATTCCCAATCGTTAGGAATACCATCGTCCATATTCCAAGCCATATCATCAATAGTACAGTGATGATATGGGAAGTACACCGCATTAATCACTCTTCTGTAAAGTTTTCCACCATATCCTATACGCTCTACTGTTACCAAAACTTCATCTGAACAATTTTTAATCTTACACTTGGGTATTGTATTTTTATTCCATTGAGCCATTTTCTCCACCTCTCAATTTCAGTTTTGCTTCTGCTTCAGATTTTGTGAGAAAGACTGTTTTACCAATCATTGACAATAAGATAGTAAAATTTTTCTCACACTCTATGTAATTGCTTTCTGGTCCGGTCTCATCGTCAATCCATTCATGTAACCATTTTGTCTTAACAGCAATCTTCATCCAGTTTCTTTTTGCAAAGCGGAATGAAATAACTCGTGCTGGAAAATATAATGGAATCTTATTATCAATGTCCTCATAGCACTCCATATCCTCTATTGGGAGTATTGTGTTATCTACATAAACAGTATCTCCTACTTTGCAAGGCAACTTGATAAGTCTGTCCTGTTCTTCTAACTGCTGATACTCTTTGGATTTTTCAAGCCACTCAGCTAACTGCTCATGGTCTTTTGCGACTTTAATGCAAGCTTTATACATAGGATTATCACTCTCAAAAAAGCTCGCACGATATTTATATTCTTCTGCTTTTTCTTTTGTATGTTCTATAAATTCATCAATGTTCATTACTGCTCCTTTCTGCCTTAATATTCAAAATTTTTGTTTGAAATAAATTTTACAATCTCTCCATTTTCAATAACTACAAATTCGGCATAGAAATTGTCTACATTATCTTTCACGGAACACTCTACATATTCGTCACGTTTATCGTCATATTTCTCGAACCATCTTTCCACTCCATCATCACAACTCGTATTTTTGAATACAAAGAATGGATATTTGCTTTCGTCAAGTTCTAAAATGCTGTCCGCAATCTCGTTAAATCTTTCAACAATATGTTTTCTTTCAAGAGCTGACAATCCATCCTCGTCCGATTTATCGTAATCTGTATTCTGTTTAACAAATTTTCTGATGTTGTCAGAAATAAGTTGCTTGTCTTTTGCGAAGAATATCTGCTGATTCGCAAGCTCCCAGCAAATTCTGTCTGCCGTATTCTTGCAGACATTTACCTCGTGATTCGTTCGCTTATGCACTTCTCCTGTTATATCCAAGATAATGCTTTTCTTGAAGCCAAAGGGTGTTGTGATAAACTCAGGAATGTATTTATCTGGAAGAATCCTCATAACTACAGGTGAGAAAAGCCATGAATTTTTAAAATCACAAATAACCTCTCCTGTGTAATCTTTCTTAATTCCAATCAAACTGCTATAGCTCATATAATAATCTCCTTTCTAAAACGGGCACTCATTAGGATTTTTTAATCTTTCAAAACCGACATATCATACCCACTTTCGATAAACTTCAATGTTTTGGAATGGTTGCACCTATTTCCAAGATATGTATAAATCTGCTCCATATCTTTCTCGGTAAAATCGGTTCCCAAAAACTGATTTACACCGCCAAGTATAAATCTGTGAAATTCATCATTGCTCCGTTTAGTGCTGTAAGGCTCTGTTTTGTGTGCAGGTCTTGATAGCCATTCCAACATTTTGCACTTTACATCTGTTTCATTTTCACAATCTTTTAATCCAAAATATGTGTTGCTTTTAATATGTGCTATAAACTCTGCGTTATGATTTATAATGCTATTAGGAAAGCAATTCATTAACTTTGTAACTATATCCCAACTAATCAAAATGGACATTCATCTCCTTTCCTTACAACCCATTCTTTATTAGGCTCTGCAACATCCACATTCGCCCCACAAGCAACTTTTTTCATTTTCTCGATAAAACTATCTCTATCAGCATTTTCACTTGATAGATGGCACATTATGACGTTCTGCAAGCTATCTGAGTGATTTGCCTTAACAAAATCGCAAGCCGTGTCAATGCTTAAGTGACCTCTGAAAACATGATTAGCTTTGCCTGTGTTATCCCTGTCAATTAAATCCTTGTCATAGTTCACACCTAAGAGAATGTGGTTTATGCCTTTGAATCGCCACTTAATTAAATTTGTGTCGGTTATATAAAGCATTCTCCCCATCTCTGGGTGAGTTATCAAAAATCCATAACAAGGACATTCGCTACCATCTGCATTTGTGTGTGTCCATCTGCCGTCTAATGTTGTTAGGTCAAATGGCTGTACTCTAAAATCTCCATTTCCAATCTTCATAGGTTTTTCGCTTATGTATGGTGCAAATACAGGTATTCCCATATTCTCAAAATCTTTTACCGACTTGCTATGGTCTGAATGAACGTGGCTGACTATGCAGCCAACCACGTTTCTTATGTTCCAATTCAAGCCTTTTTTAATCTCTTTGATCGGTATTCCACAATCAAGGATAAGTGTTTCTCCGCTTTCGGAAGTTAATGTGTAGCAGTTTCCTGTACTTCCTGTGGCGATACATTTAAGTTTCATTTCACTCTTCCTTCTTTCAGTTTGTAATACAATTCACACCATTTAATTGCCGTTAAGGTACGTTCTGCGTCATGAAAATACCAACCATTCTTAGCCAATATAGCTGATATCCTTCGGTCAATCGCATATAAATTGTCAATCGACAAGTCCTCTGTATTGCCATTAAGAAATATAACCATTTTGCCTTGTGGCACTTCTCCATAGGCATCTTGATATATTTTCTTCTGAATAGGTAGCCACCAAGGTTCCCTATATCCACTTGCATGTGAATTTCTGCTGTCAACAACCTTTATGTAGGTTGTTCCGTTTCGACCTTTTCGCAATGTACCGATTTGGCATTGCTCTTTAATATTCCCCTTTGCAAACCTTGTAACATTATTCATGCCTGTTAATTTCAACCCTTTCGAGCATTTATCGCTTATCTGTGACACACTTCTGCAATCGCAAAATTTCTCGTTAAAGGCGGCGGTTAATTCAGCATAGCCACTACATTTACAAAAGTTTTTAGCAAGATAATCCTCTTGTTCTTGCGTATAATGAGTGTTTGTTTTTGCAGTGTTCAAGTGAACTCCGCACTTTTTTGTTGCGAATTGTTGTAAAGCATGTATCGATTTATCGCAGTTGAATTGTTTGTTGAAAGCAGCAGTCAATTCCCCATATTCTGTAAATTTTTTTTGATTACAAAAAATCCATTGTCTGTGCTCCTCTGTGTAAAATCTACTCATTATCCGAACTTCCGACAATCTTAGATATTGTATTTCCCTTTAATAGCTTTCCTTCAGCAATCAGCTTGTCTGTTCTAAGAACAACATCAGCATTGTTAATCATCTGCTTCGCAAGTCTAGCAACCGATTCGCTCTTTTGGTATTCTTCTTTTCTTTGCTCCGGCGACATATCTTCGCGATCAATAGCTTCAATATGCTTACCCAATATGTTCTGTAATTCTAATAATGTCATACTTACACCTCGATTTCATCATCCTGTGGGAACTGGAAATAATTCTGTGTCATCTTATCGAAAGTAGTCTCCGACAAACTTCTTATGAATTGAGTGCCTTTTTCAGTATTTATTACTGTTTTGAGGAAGTCGACTTTCTCGCAATGTTCTCTTAACATTCGCATAGCTTTCTCTGTCTTTTCCTCGGTCGAGTACTCCGCAAGTGCCTGTGAATCGGTAACCAGATTACTGTTAAAGAAGTAAATCTTCTTGTTAAGCCTGATAACCGCCACATGCTCGTATGGCACATCTGTTGTTCCGTCCTGACTAATTATTCTCATGCTTACCCTCCATGATTTCCTTTAAAACTGCACCAAAATCGCTATCGGTAGCGGTAGAGCACTTATCAAGGCATCCAATAGCCTTATTCAGTATCATGTCGAAGAGCTGCTTATCACCATGGAGCACTTTTTCATATATCATTTTGGTTAGAACTTCCCAATCGGCTACAATGTCCGCACCCTTACCGTCAATCATTACTATTCCCTTGTTACTAGTAATCATATAGCCTCCTATTCTGCCGTCATAAATGGCGGTAACTCCGTCTGCTCTGTTGACTGCTCCTTGGTTGCTTCTATCGCCGTTGCACTGGAATTATCTTCTATGAACTCAACTGTATTAGAGTTCTCGTCAATCTCAGCCTGTGCAAGCTGATAAACTTCGTCCATTTCAACCTGTGCCTGTCTTGCCATTGGGTCATAATTCTTAGGGTATTTCCTTGTTGCATTGTTGCACATTTTTCTCTGTATCATGCTCTCCGGAGTATCAAGCCAAGCACCGCTTATAAAAGGTCTTGCAAGCTCACATTCAAGCATTTCATCTACTGTCTTGCACACTCTGAGAGCGTTAAGAACTTCATCTTTTTTTGCTTTAATTTCGTCCTTCTGTTTTGCCGTAGCCTTATATCTGTCCTCGCAAACCCCAAAAGTAGCATTCATCATATTCTGCTTAACATGTGCCAACAGATTAACCTTAACGCTGTCTCTGTCCGCGGAAAGATAAGTTACTGTTCCATCCATCAGTTTAACAGGGTACACAACCCTTACCGCCTTATCCGAAACACTGTTCTCCTCCCACTCAGGTTCCGTCACGGTAAGCCCCTTGTGCTTAGGTGGTATGTATTTATCTCCCTCTTTGACTATCCAATATGGATAAACCTGCTTAACGTCCTTGCCGAAGTTAGTTAAAAGCGAATCATATCCGCTACCTTCAATTCCCATTTCAACCTGCTGCTGCCATATATCCTTGTCTGTCTGTGGGTCGGTGCCTATCTTCACATTCCGCAACTGAAAGTAGCATTCTCTCGGATATGCGCTTGCATTAAGTTTAAGGCTTGCGCAACGCTTAACAATGCCTCTCAAATTGCTTGTATCAAGGCTACCCATATTAACCTTAGGATTGCTCTTAACAAGGTTAAAAATGCTTGTCATGGCTTCCATAGCGCATTCCTTGGCGTAATCGTCCATATCCATTCCACAAGACTTGTAATCATCAATGATAAGACCTGTCATAGCATTACTCCACTCGCTCAATGATGTGGTAAATGCTTTTTTTTCCGCAACTGCTGTATTCTCTGTCATAATTTTTTCTACCTTTCTAATTGATTTATTTTAATGTTCTATTACTCCTCTGATTCAAAGATTGAAGAGGAAAAGATACAAACCGGGCGAACACTGACGCTGCCACTGCAACCACCAGCACAGATACAGCCGGACGGAAGAACAACAATAGTAGCTGTCTCGTAATTGTTGTATGACGTACTCCATGGAGTAACAAGCCACCACCAATCATCTGTGTTAGGTATAAGGTTTCTGTACTTGCGGTATTCGTCAAGCGTAAGAAGCGACACCTTATCTTCGCACTCGCCATACTCGGTCTGCCCATCAAGTGAAAGCAAGTTTCGCTTAAATGAGACAATATTTTCTTCCCCTACCTCGTCAGCAATCTTCTCAATTAATTCTGTATTAAGATATTCTCTTAACTGGCTCCGAAGCCAGTCATTAGAGGTACTGTCGAACATCATCTTGTCTGTAAGCCTGTCCGCAAGGCACATATAACCCTCATCTGTAATATCAAGTATCTTCCAGTTAAGCCCTGCAAGCTCAAAGGTCTCTCCGACCTTTGACCCAGTAAAACGCTTTCTTGCCTTAACCTTAACATTACCTTCAAGTGCAGCTATCTTATTGCTTAATTCGGTTATCTGTTCCTGTAACATCTCCATTGTCAATGTAGCCATAATTGTCATTCTCCTCTCGATACAAAGATATTAGATTTTAAGATACAAACTGGGCGAACACCGTTGAAGACGTCACAGCTGTACCTATGGAAATCGCCAGTTGGATAAACAACGGCTATTGTGTACGTCCAACCTCTTTCAGCCGTAGACCAAGGCGTACAAGTCCACCACCTATCGCCTAATTCCTTATTAACAAGTAAATCATTGTACTGCCTTGCTTCATCAAACGTGATAGGTCTTACCTTGCAAGTGCAAGGCTCAAACTCATGCTGCATATCAACCGAAGTTAAATCAACAATATGCTCAATAAGATTGTCTACTCCCAATTCAGCTTCAATAATAGGCTGTATATCGTTATCAATGACTTTCTTAAGGTTAGATTTGTTGTAATCTCTTGTATCCTCATCAAAAACAGCATTCTCCGCCATGAAGTTCTTAGATATTACTTTTGTAGCTCCATTCTTCTGTTCAAGCACAATAAAATCATGCTCTCCTGTCTTGAATACCTCGCCCGGTTTAAGCTCCGATAGCTGTACCTTGTTAGCTTTTTCAGCTTCTTCTAAATGCTTGACAAGCTCTCTTGCCATATCTAATGCCTTGCTCATTCTTACTCCTCACTTTCTTCAAACTTTTTTAATTGCTCCGCTAATTTCTTGCACTCATCCGCAACATATTCTTCGGTGCGGATAGCATTATCAATCGGATATTTACTTTCAACCATTTTTCGTAGTTGATACTCTTTTCTATGGCTCGGAAACTTCTGCATCGCATAATCCAAATCTGACTTATCTCCTGCATGTCCGCAATCAAATCCGAACCACCACAAATCACTCTCGATTGGATAACTTGAATGTTCTCCACCGCCTGCATATGTAATGCCACCGTGACACTGAAAATATGCTTCAATGCGGATTCTTTCATCTTCATCCAGGAAAGCACCAAGCAAAGGAAAAATCCCGCTTACTTCTCTGTCTCCGACATCAGCTTTCTTGATTTCAAGGTAATCACTGTAATCCTTTCCGTATAATGGATGATTCTTTGGAATGCCGACATAACCGCATCTGTGCCCGATACTTCCAAATATGACAGCACATTTGTATCCTGCGTGTTCAAATTCACGCTCTACAACATATCTATCATTCATAGTGCTTATCCCTCCATAATCTCTAAATTCTTATATTTGCTGTCCACAATAAGCATAATTGTCTGTCCGTCAACCATCTGTGCAACCTTGCTCTGATTACTCTCGTCAAGGCTCTCCGCATCATCAAGCCATACCGGGCAAGTAATGTCGTTAATTTTCTGAATAGAGTTGCAAATATCAACTCTGCCTAAAATCCTGTTACCCTTGTTGCTCATAGTTGTTAAAATGCTCTTTCCGTCAACTGTAGGTATGCAACAACTCTTGTAATTACCATTCTTGGCATATTCAAACAACTGCCACTTAACCAACCCAAAATGACTGTTTACGGCTTCTGTTAAGGCTTCGTTCTTTGCTTTATCCAGTTCGTCAAGTAAATCAAGGATTTTCTCGGCATTAGTCTTGCTCTGCTCCATATCTCTCTGCCGGTTGCGTAGCTCTTCCAACCTTTCTTCTTCCATTGCGGTATTACTTGCCACAATCTTGGCTTCGCAATCGGACAACTGCTGCCTAAGCTCACTTTCCTGCGCCTTTAATTCAGCCTTAACCGCCGAAATATCGTTAGCCTTGTGCATAGCCTGTTCCTTTTCAGCAATCTGCTGTTCGAGTGCCTTGTATTCATCTGTAGCTGTCACATCAATTTCCTGTGGCAACTCCGATAACTGTTCTGTAAGGACTTCAATAGCCGTATTCAGCATCCCAAGGCTTTCCTTGTGCTCTAGCAGCTCTGTTTCGAGGTCTGCAAGTGTTTTCTTCTCCTTGCTTAATCTGTCTGCGTAAAGATTTCCGTTATCAGTTATAGCCTTTAGCGTGTCTGCCTTGTGCTTCTTGAAGTCGGCTCTTAACTGCTCTTTTTTATCCTCACTATATTCATTGCCACAGTAAGGGCAGATAAGGCTGTTCTCATCAAACTGGCGGTTATTCTCCTCCGTCCACTTCTTACGTTCCGCATTGAGATATCCGGTTATACTCTCAATAGTCTGCTTCGACAATTCAATGCAGCGTTCTGTCTCGCTGATAGTCTTTTCTGTCTGCCTAACAAGGAACTGCTTATCAGAAATCTTGTCCTCAATCTCTCTTCTAGCCTTAATATTGTCCTCGTTAGCCTTGCGGCTCATATCGCTAAGCTCAAACTTCAAGTTGAGAATATCCGAACTAACCTTGTCATATTCAGTCATCAGCTTGTTATTATCGGTCTGCTTTGCTATGCAGTCCTCAATCTGTTCCTTAAGGCTGTTTTTCTGTAATTCAAGGTCAGATACTTCAATAGCCTGTTTAAGCTGCACATCACGTTCTTTCTCTTCAATCTGCCCGTTCAGCTTTTTGGCATTATCATCAACATCTTTTTTAATCTTGTTTTTCATGGCACGTATTTCTTCGCATGTGTATTTTTCAAGAAGCGGAACTAATTCGGCAAGTTCGCTTTTAGACTTTGCCATATCCAAGTCACTTGTCTTATCAACCAAGCTAAAAAGATACTCTCTCATTTCTTTAGGCTTCTGATTAAGAAATACGTTGATATTGCTACACATCTTAAACGTAGCAATGTTGACATTAAGGTATTCATTAAAGGCCTTTAATGTTTTTGACACTTCGTTGATATAATAAGAGTTAGGGTCATTTACTGTTGTTACCACTACTCCGTCTTTGACCGTTTCTCCGTATATACGCTTCTGAACCTTTCTCAATGTAACTTCCTTGCCATCGACATCAAGTACAAGTGTTACCGCCGTGTCCATATCATCAACCGACTTGCCATCAACAACACGTCTTACCTGTGGGTTATCCCTAAGCTCATAATCGCAGTTAAACAATACCCAGTTGAAAGCCGTTACAATGCTTGACTTTCCCCTGCCATTCTCGGCAAGTATCTTCGTCAAGTGAAAGAAGTTGAACTCTGTGTCCACATAACACATGAAGTTCTCCAGTCTCATTCCTAATAGCTTAATCTCCATTCTTTTGTTCCTCCTCACTCACGGCTCCTGTAATCTTGCCGTCCTCAATAATTATTCCTATCTTTTCCACTTTACATACAATAGCCAGCTCTCTTGCCGCCAATGCGTTTAAGTCTGTAATAACCATCCGTTTTACCTCCTTTTAAATTTGTCTATGATTTTCTTCTTGGCTCCATCCTTGCTCACAAGGTACAAGTAAAAATCCGTCTCTTTCTCAAGCATCCAGTCATTTGCATTAAGCCTGTACGACGATACGATGTCTTTCCGCTTGCGCGTCAATTTCTTTGGCTGTTTCACTCTCTTATCCTCACTCTCCAATCTTCCCAAACTCCAAACCTTAAAGCGTCCTCATGCTGCTTGAAGTAAATATCAATCTTGTTACCCTTGATGGCACCGCCGCAGTCCTCAGCAACAAATGTCCCGATACCCTCAATGTCAACCAGTGAGCCGTAAGGAATAACCGTAGGGTCAACCGCTATGGTAACGCCCTCAACGGCGTATGTACCTGTTGCTGTTATCCTGTCGGTCTTACCGCAACATTTCTCGCAACCACAGTAGGCGGTTATGGTGAATGATTGCCATTCGTCCGATATTTCCTTAGGCAGACCCGACATGGCGCTTGTATAGTCCACAGACTTCTCTATGCTGTTTGGCACTGCTGTTGTTATCTGTATCAGTACCATCAATAAGTATAGAATTGACATTAATCCTCCTTACGCATAAGCCATCGCATACCGCCGGACAACATCCTCAAATATTGCTTTAAGCTGTGGCTTCTCGTAGATAATTGCAATCTTCGTGGTTGCCTCTCTTATCGCCGTCTTAGCTGCAACTGTGGTGATAACTGTGAGCGGTCAATAGCGGTCTGTTTGACTTTCTCCTCAATCACCGTAAAATATTCCCTTGCTTGTTCCGCTTTCTCGCCGTTACCCTTGACGGATAACTTTTTAGCAAAGTGAGCTGTAAGCTTGTAATCGTCCCTCTTTACAATGCCACCTGTCGGCGTCTCGACATCTATGTCGAACCGCCAATAATCCTCATTTTCCGTAGCAAATTCATTTTCAATAATGTTTGCCTTAGCCCACCTTGAAAACTGTCCCTGAGCAAGTCCCAAAAACTCATAAAGCTTTCTTGCCGTTGTCATGCCCTCGCTGTCAATGTCAAGGGCAATCTCAATCGGTGTTCTTGTTTCTACTGTCTTAACTTCAAGCAATTTCCCTTTTCTCCTTTCCGTGTTATAATCTCCTTATCAATTCATAAGGAGGTGAAACTATGTCCGATGATACATCACAGGCATTTAACACATACGATATTGCCGAAAAAGGCATATATGTGTGTATGCAATGCGGCAATGATACCGAAAAAGGAATAATTACCGTAAAGCAAGGTGAGCAAATGCCTGAATGTAAAGAATGTGGTTATACCACTTGGCTTAAAATAAGCTAGGGTTTTTAAACGCATTCTTTTCCTCTGCAAGCGTTTGGTCTGTAACCGCCAAGTTATCATCAACCAAATGCTCTATGAGGAAGGTTCTTCTTATTACCCGCCCTTCTTTGCCAATTTGTGAAATATGCAAATACTTCTTGCCCTCAAACTGATACGGAATAACCAAAATACTCTGCAAGAACTTTACTTTCACAAAATGGCGGTTAAAAAAACGTCTTAATGCTTTCCTCACTGTTTACTCCTTTCTGTCTTTTTCTTCTGATTCTCTAACCATCGCCATTCCCTGTGCAATTCCAAGAAGCTGTATTTTTTTTGCATTATCTAAGTTCGGTAATACATTGCACAACTTCTGTAAACTGTTTTCCTGTTTGCTTCCTAAAGGTACTTTGCGCCTTGCATTTATTTCATTAAGGAGTTCAATATACAAATCGTTTACTTCTATGTTATTAACCAACTGTGCTAATTTCTTCACTGCAACTTCAAATTTCACATTGAAATACTCTCTCCCATTTGCAAGAACATTCCTATTTGAACTAAAAATTTTGTGCATACGGCGTTCGACTTCATATCCGTTTTCTAGTGGTTTTGTGCAATAATACTGTGCAACCTTGTATGGTATTTCTTCTTTCCTAACATCAGGTCTTGATGACACACCTATTTTTACAAAACCACCGCAATCCATTACATAAACTCTCTTCATTTATCCCACCAAAAAAAGTTAAATGTTTTGAACTTCTACGGTAAAAAAATATTCCTGTATGTCATCTTTTGACAACCCAAGCAATTTTACCGCTTTCAGCATTTCCGACTGTTTCCAAGGTCTTTTACCTGCCATCTTTAAGGATAAAGTTCTTTCAGAACAACCAAAAGCCTTTGCAAAGCTTGATTGACTTCCAAACTTCTCAACAATACGCCCTCTAAGCTTATTATAGTTAAATGCCATAATTTTCTCTCCTTTCTTCATTTTCTTAAAGTTCAATGTTTTGAACTATTTGTATCATAGCACATTGCATTGTGTCTGTCAACAAAAAAGTTAAGAATTTTAAACTTTTATGTTTTAAGTATTGAACTTTTGTTCAATGTATGCTATATTCTTTTTAGGAAGGAGGTGAAATTGTAATATGAAAGAAAGCACTTCAGATAGGCTTAAACAGATAATGAGTGAGCGTAATTTAAAGCAAGTTGATATACTTAATCTTTCGTCATCATATTGTACTAAATACAATGTTAAAATGAATAAATCAGATATTAGTCAGTATGTTTCAGGGAAAGTAGAACCCAGCCAAGAAAAGTTGGTTATTTTAGGAATGGCATTAGATGTTTCCGAAGCTTGGCTTATGGGACTTGATGTTTCTAAAGAAAGAAAAAAGAACTCTACGAAAGCAAATGAAGATATTGATTTGCTTTACAAATTATCACTATTAGACCAGCGAGATAAAGAAATCATAATAGATATGATAGATTCTATGCTGTCTAGAAAAGAAAAGAAGTGAGGTTTATCCCCACTTCTCCAAAAAAAGTTTTATGAATGTATGCAGGTACTCCAAGGTGCCTGCATCTTCTATTTTATTTATCATTTTAATGATTTTCTCTTTGTTGTCAATATTTTCATTAGTGTTATTGCCGTTATTACCCTCTCCCATTTGCAACCCTCCAAACTTCCACACGTTTTCCAGTAGCGATGTCCCAATTATAGAACATTTGTTCGTCACTGTCAACCACCAATAATCCCCACTTGCAAGGAACAATGCCAACGCCAATCAACATTGCCCCTTGCTCACCAAAGCTTGAACCTGTCCTTATTGGACAAGTCCATAATAGCACTTTATTGTATTGAAATCTGAACAATCGGTAACTAAAATTTGACAAAAAAATACAAAAAGTATGTGGCTACAGTGTAATGCCGTAGCCATGTAAATAATAATTTATCAGGATTAATTGTATCGGATATTCACGAAGTTCCGGTGTCCAAGGCTTTAACGTCGCAATACACTTGTTATATCAATAGTTATGAACGTATATCTATTAACACTATACACGTTACACTCGCCCTATATTATGATATAGAATGTCCCATCGGAACAGATATTGCTTACTTGCCACAACATATAACCAAAAAAAATTCCATGTATGATTAGACTTAATGATAATTGGATGCCAACTTACTGTCTGGTGAATCAAGGAATAATCACACAAGATTGGTCTGATCATTGTACTGGAATATGTATTGATACATTAATTGTGGATACCCCCTGATTGTCAACATTATCCTACTACATTGCTAATATTCTGCAACAATAACCAAGCCAATATTACCTTTATCCTCACTCCAGTCGAATGCAAAACTTGAATCGCTAAGTATTTTCTTGGGGAGCAATATATCCCCCGTATTAGTTAGCACAAAAGCTATGTATTGTGTAGTATCAATACTGTTAAATTCAGCTACCTCGTTACCATCTGTACGCCTTTTGGTTTGAAAACGCATTTGAGCAAGTCTGGAACGGGCTAAATTATTATTTACTTCATTTACAGCCTCCGCCGTTGCCTTAACACCGCCCTCAATATTATTAAACTTATCTGGCGTAAGCTCCTCGCCGTACCCCCATGTATGCTGATTATATTCTACTGCCATAGCTTATACCTCGCTTTCTTTCTGTTCTGACACTGCCTTATCAACGGCATTTCTTTTAAGTTGCGCCGCTTTTTCCAATTCCGCTGCCTCGCGGACAACTATCTCGTCTGCGTCCTTCTCTGTCTGCGCGGTTAAATCCTTTAGAACCAGAAGCTTAACCTCTGGTTCTATCGGTGACTTCCTAATGTAGGATATTAACGAATTGCGGAACATCCTAATGTCATAATTACTACTCATGCTGCACCTCCTTATTTATTTCAAGCTCCTTGACACGGGCTTTTAATTTTTGAATCTGCCATACGCACAGGGCTATAAGCTCCTGTTTATCAACACCCAGCTTTTCCTCATCCTCATGGTCAAATAATGCCATATCATTGGTAATTCCCGAATTTGCAATAGCTTTTTCGATATCTTGTGCGATAAAACCTAAGTGCCTTTGCGTTTCAATATAACCTGTTCCCTTGTTATAATAAAACGCTGCTGGCGAAAGACTGTTGAAAAGCTCTTCCATGTTCTCTTCATCGTCCAAGTACTTTATGTCATTCTTATAGCGTATATCAGATGTGCTATTAGCCATTAGTGCGACATTATACCATCTAGCACGTTGTGAGTAGTACGCTCCTGAGCCACTCGCATACGCTCCTGTGAAGAACTCTGCTTCGTTGCGAAATCTTAGAAGTCCACCAACATACATACTTTGTTTTCCGCTAGTATCCATAAAATACGCTGGTGTATCTAAGGCATTTTCTTCTCCTGTAGCAGGGTTCTTGCCAACCATCCACCATCCTGCCGAATTAATGATTGTATTCCATCCACCTGAGTCGTTGGTAAACGCAACGGCACTTCCCATAATATTGCATCCGCTGATAGTTAATGCCTTAATCGTTCCTGTAGTAATATTATCAGCATTGATGATGGTCTGTCCGCTTTCTTTCAGAGATGAAATCGTAACCAAGCCTTGTAAGTCAAGCTTGCTGGATGCTATTTTGACTTGCTCGGCACTTGCATTGATTTCTGTTATCAATTCATTTTTTGTTACTTTCGCGTTTAAGCCTTCTGCTGTAGCAGATAGCGTTGTCTGCATCTTTTCAACTATCTGTTGGGTTGCGTATGTCTTGCTTATCTCTGTCTTGATACCCTCTGCGCTATAATTGATACTTGCCTGAGCGTCAACCTTGGTTATATAATCCGAACCGACTTTTGTTTCAAACTTTGACAAATCGGCGGAAACTCCATCAACTGTCACCTTGTACTCAGCAAGCTTCTTGTTAACCCACGAAAACTCTGTATCGCCAACATCTGCGAACAACCATGCATCTCCGTTTTTAACAAATCTATAGGTTCTTCCGGCAGCTTCATCAAACACCAATGCCCTCTTGTGCTTCTTGTACCCTTCATCCGAATATGTAAACCTTAAGCCCTCAACCAGCATGTCGCCTATTTTCGGACCAGCTACCCAGTTATATGCAGGATAATTATATAGTGTTGGTGTGCCTTGTATAACATACACTTCGTTAGCACCATCAAGAGCTTCATTAATTTCGCTTATTTGCGCCGTCAATCCCTCTGCTGTTCGCTCAACAGTGTTCTGTAGCGTTTTGACATAGTCTTGCGTGCTGTATATCTTGGAGATATCTTCTTTAATTCCATCCGCCGTCTGCGACACAAGCGTCTTGGCTTCTATCTGTGTGATGTACTCATTAGTCACCTTAGTGGATAACTGTTCGACGCTTGCCGTTATGCCCGATGCAGTAACATTCAGGTCTGTTATCTGCTTTTGCAAAACGGAGTACTCCGTATTCCCCAGCGGTTCCCATATCCACACATCATCCTTTTTTACAAAACGGTATGTAGTTGCCGTAGTTTCATCGAAGAACAATGTCCTCTGGTGTTTACGATATACCTCATCAGAATAGGTAAACCTTAAGCCCTCAACCAGAATGTCGCCTGTCTTCGGACCACTCACCCAGTTATATGCAGGATAGTTGTATAATGACGGTTGTCCGTGTCCATTAATAACTTCTATCTCGCCATCAACCTGCGACTGCAAAGCTGATAACTTGACATCGAACGTAGATGCTGTTTGACTAATTTCGTTTTTCAGTCCATTTTCGACATTGGCTATTTCAGAACGTGTCTCGTCGACTGTCCTTGTAAGTCTATTAACCCTGCCCTTGAGTTGCGTAATTGACTTATTAGAGCTGTTTATTTGTGTGGTGCGTAATTGTTCGCCCTGCGCCGCAAAGTTGTCTGTAAGGGCTTGTACGCCTTTCAGGGAGCGTTCTAAGACATAAGTGGTTAGTTCTGCATACTTAGTTGACAGTTTAATTGCGTCGCCGACTTCAATACATGGGTTTCCTGCGCTTGATATTTCCGCCGGGCGATATGTGATGCCCTTAATGCGATTGAATATATTAGTTGCAATAGCCTTTAGTTGTGCCGCATCCTTGCCATACACAAGGAAGTTATTCTCAATCACATAGGTATTACTGCCTGTGCCAACAATCGAACCTATATCATCCTCATCCTGTCTTATCTGCAACTTGTCAATCTGTGACACCATATAGTCTTGATAATCAGCACTGATATAATGATTCTTGCTGATAGTTATTGGTGATGCGCTTTCGAGATATGTGAACTCAAACTGCCCTGTACGTCCTACTCGCCCTAAACAACCATTAATCTCACATATTGCATTAAGCACTTGACTACCACTCAATTCATCCGCATCAACAGTTCTGCTTGTTGTCATATCATCGTTAGCAAGCGTTATGTCTTTTTGTGTAATGCCAAAATGGCTGAAAAAACTATCCCGGAATTGCTTTAATGTTACATAAGTTTCTGTGTTTGGCAATATTCCGTTATACCAACCGACGACATCAGCGTTAATTACATCATATAACGCATCGTAGGCTTCAATTTCGCGTTTCGTTCTATCGGCTGTCGGTTTATCCGATGCCACCTTATAATGCCCGAATATGAACGGATTAGAGCTGTTGCCATTAAGCACCATCTTAACGGTTATCCACTTATCCTTTAGTGATGTAAACACGTTTGAAATTGTAAACTTGACCGTTGCTGCTTCACACGCTCCGAACGTCAACTCACTCTCGGAACACAAACTCTCTGCCAGCTCAAAGCTCTCTTGATGCAGCTCCGTGTTGGTAATCGTCACGGAGCCGTCATCTGTTGTAATAATGAGCTGTTTATCTACGTTAGGAGCGTAAAACAAATTCTGTAAACTGTAATCAACCATCGTATACACCCCCGATAAATGACATTCTGAATGAGCTGTAATGTATCTCGCCGCCGTATGTGCCGTATATCTGTGGCTGGAAATCTGCAAGATAACCCTTTTGCGTCACATAGTCGTTGTACTCAGGAATAAAGGCGGTAATGATACACTCCCTGCCTCTTGCACTTGTGTAATTATTGCGGATATTAGACATAAGCTCCTCCAGTTCACTACTTGTCAACATGGCACGCACGTCAAACTCAATCTTCACTGCTTTAAGCTCAGCCGCGTTACGGTGTAAATAACCGTTAGCGTCGGTGTAATCGTCTATGTCCTGCATATTCACATAAGACCTATATGTGTCAGCTTTGATGAATTTCTGTGGGACGATATATTCTCCCACCTTAAACAAATAACCGCCATATGCCATTGTTACCGCCTTTCCGAGGCATAATAAAAGCACCTATCAGTGATAGGTGCTAAAATGCTATGTCCTGCCCTGCCTTATTTGTAATGAATGTTTTATAGCCCGCCGCAATCAGTCTTGCTTTCATAGCCACGGCGCGCCAGTACGCTTCGTATGCTCCAACCTGTACATGGTAGTTGCCCTCGTAATACTTGATTATTGTATCAAATCCCTTGGAGCGCACGCCTCTTGCCATATTCACTGCATAAGCCTTGTTCTCGAAAGCTCCAACCTGCACACGATAGTACTTATCGGTGCTTGCTTCGACCTTAGGTGTCTGATTAGGCAAATCAGCGTTAATATAAGGTGTCGGGTCTACCCAGTCGAACTTAGAAGTGTTCATAAAAGAATTAGCTCCCCAAAAATCACTCGCATCAACCTTGTAAGGCTTCGTGTACTTGCGAACTTCAAAGTGAAGATGAATACCTGTTGAATGACCTGTGTTGCCGACAACACCAATCACATCACCACGCTTAACCACATCGCCTGTCTTAACCCTAAGCTCTCTCATGTGTCCGTAGCCAGTCACATAGTTGTCATTGTGTAATATCCACACCGCATTGCCATAGCCGTCTCCGTTGCCGGCATAAAGCACTGTGCCGTCCGAATGAGCCACAATACTGCTTGGAATGTATCTGTTGTCCTTTTGTGGCACAAGGTCAACTCCCTGTGCATAACCGCCATTCTTGACAGCTTTAACGTGCTGTGCGTAGGTCTGCGTTACAGCGTAGCCTTGAACCGCAAATACTCTGTTACCGATATTCATAGTCTTATCCCTCCATGTGTCTAATTTTATCTAATAAAAAAGACAGCCCACACGGACTGCCCTTTATATTATCTATATAATTTACTGTATTTATTAATATATATATTTATATATAATATATATACATATTAATCTTATCTATACTATACTTATCTTATCTAATCTAGGTTACGCTTTGTTTACAGAATGTATACAGATTTTAGTATAGTAAATCGTAAAAGTGGATTTTAATTATTTTTCGTGTTACAATCTCCGTTGAGAGGAGGTGTATTATGTACAAAAGAGTATATGGTTTTTGCCCGACCCAAAACAAGGACTATTCGATTAGAGTTAATTACATCAACGCTTCAACAACTGAACGCTTTGAGTATGCCAAAGGTATTGCAAGTTGCGATTATACTAGCCGTGGCAATGATTGTGACTTACCTCAATGTCCTATTGCTCCAAATGCTCCTGAAAGCATTTCGGGCTAAAACTGTGGGGTAGTTATCAGCTACCCCTTTATACTCACATCAATCTCACTGACACCCTTCTGTATCAATAGCATTTGTCCGTCAACGGTTAAATCAAATGCGTTGAGGTCTAGTGTTAATGTTGGTGCTTTACCTGCTGCATGTTCTAACTTATAGTTCCTTACACCATTGAGCTTCTTGCCATCAATGAATATCTGCGAAAAAGCTCCGTCTGTTTTGATTTCAATTCTTGAATTTTCCATCGCTTATGCTCCTTTCATCAAACAATACATTTTAAAAGTACGTTTAACGTACATACCTTTGCAATGCTTAAAAGGGACAAATTGTCCCATTAAAAATTGCTTACAAAAAACAGCACCCCATTTCTAGGGTGCTGCCTGTTCATTCATTTTCTTCCTCAATCACTTTAATCAAGTCATTCAACCACCATGTAGCCATTGCCGATAATTGAGGAAAATAGTCCACAATATCAAGTGGGTACTGCGGTGCGTGTCCAGTCTCCGCTTCGTATATCTTCTTTGCCGCATCTAGGTCATATTCTTCGCCTATGCGCTTTAGAAGCCTATGGCAAACGTATGAAAGCTTGCAATTCGTCTTATATGCTACCCAATCAAGGTTGCTTCTGTTGCGGATATACCAACTCTTGACCTTAGGCACCAGCGTATTGCTTGTGTTGTACTTGGCATCCTCAACCTGCACCGGTGCAACCGCTGTCTGCGGCTGTGCATTAGCCTTGAAGTAACCGCTTATCAACTCGTCCTGCACTTTCCAAGACAAATCATCCGTAAAGGCTTTTACCAACATCAGATAGCCACGTTCTGTCAATACTGTTATACCTCTGCTTGGTACAACGATATTTCTAATGTCCGTTAAACGGACATTAGCATTTTCTGTTCCTAATTGAAGCATAAAATAATGCTTACCTACTTCAAATCTGCTCCTGTTTCTGTTGAAAGTCTTTCTCGCCGTTCCGCTTGGTCTCTGATGTACTGTGTCAATATCCTTGAATGTGACAACTCTCTGACCATTGCATTCACGAATCTGCATTTCCATATTTTCTATAGTGATAATTTCACTCATTGTCATTATCACCTGCCTTTCTACACAGTCGCCAATCTGTTACACAGGTTATAACTGCAAAATACAAAGTGTTAAATGTGTCATCTTCACGATACTCTTCACATTTCTTTAATATTTTAAGTGCTTCATCAGGGTTATTTGCCTTTAATGCACTTGCAAGCAGCTCGTATTTGTTCATAATCACTCACCCCCACTTCTCTAAGAATAATCTAACAAATGTAGCAAGATATTCCAGTGTACCGCCACTTGTTATGCTGTCAATCATCTTGTGGAGTAATGCTCTATTATCTTCCATTATGCAACACCTGCCTTTTCTTTTGAGGTAAGTTCATAGCCGCCCATGACACGCTCTACGCTCTTGCCATTCGTAGTGGCGGCGAAAATTGCGATATTGTCTAAGTACTTCTCGTTATCGCAATCCAAGACAACCTGCATAATGATTTTTCTCAACTGCTCCTTCCTGCACTCGCAAAGCAGTCTCATGTTTTCCTGGTCTACCTTGTCAAATTCTTCTCTCCAGTTAATTCTTGCCATATCATACCATTCCTTTCTGTTAAAAACCTCTTGATTTCTCCGCAAGGGAATGATAGAATATGCTTATCAATTCCTTTGCGGATTGGTGATTGGGAAGTAATCGTGTGACCGTCAAATCTTGCGATTACTTCTTTTTTGCTTTCTGGTATTCGTTTTCAATACCACGTCTGACAACCTCGGAGCGACTAACATCAAATTTCTCGGCAGAATAGTCTAACTTTTTTAAAGTCTCCTCATCCAGCCTTGTTCTTAACATATAGTCTTTTGGATTGTCTTTAATTTTTTGTCCCATTTTAGGCGACAACTTAATCACTCTCCCTTTTAAATTGTAGCAACATTTTGTTGTGCTTTTATAATACATTTGTTGCTACATTTTGTCAAGTCCTTTTTTAAAATTTTTTTGCAAACAAAAAGGAGCTTTTCAGCTCCTTTTTGTTTATTTCTGATATAACACAATAGGTTCTGTCTTTTCTAGTGAATTAAATCCAGAACCATAACAAATAAATCTTGTCTCAATATTTTCAATATCAGATATTGGACAATCCTTTGCGTTGTCGGAACTTATCCTCATTCCCTCCTTAGATTTCTTTCCAGCCGCAATGTCACAAGAATAAATTGGGTCAACCATGTAACCATTTATAGACATTTCTCTTGCTTGCACTGTCATACTTTGGTCTGTCAAGTTCTCTACTGTGACGATTATATCATAGCTACCATCGCTATATCTCGTTTTTTCAACACCGTTATATTCCACTCTTATGTATTCATCCTCATAAACTATGTTTTCATTAGTTGATTGCTTTGTTTGTTCTTCTTTATCTGCCAAAACACTATTAGCCCTTATCGATTTAGTAAGATCTGTGAAATCTTCTGAATAGTCATACGGCGTATAAACACTTCTTAAAAGTCCAAAACTGTAATAATAGCCATTATACATAAAATTAAGAGAATCGCAAAGATACCTTTCACCATCTATTGTATATTCCATCTTAACTTTTATAGCATCACCTGTGTTTATCTGTATATTATTTTTTTCTATAAGCGTAGAATCCGTAGCAGCTTTTAACATTCCGTCTACAAACTCATCACTATTTTCAATAAAACTATCACTTATACCATCAACATCAACTCTGCTATTAATTGCAAGCATTATATCCTCATAATAAAAATATGTCCAATCTCCTTCTTGACTTACTTCATCTTGAAACACTATTGGGATATCAAAACAAATATCTTGTATTGTCCTTGTCGTCAATTCACCGTCATAAAGTTTACCGACAATAGGTTGAGTTTTCAGGTAGTCGGCATAAGTATAAATATTTATCCATTTTTCATTTTCTAGTGCTTCAATCCTTACTTTATCTATTTTATCTAAATCTTCAGTTAATATATTTATGACAGGCAGATTTACTACATCAGAATACCCGGCATACATGCCAAATGCTCTTACATTTTTTTCTGAAATATCCAATTTTTCTTCAGATACAAACGCTACGCTCCATCTGTTGCCATCTTCCTGCTCGACAGTTAATGAAATAATCGGGAATTCCGTGTCGGCTAACTTTGTTTGATTTAAAACTTTACCTTCAATATACACATAAGTTCCGTCAAGCCCATTTTCTGACGCATAAGAATTAAATTTATCATAATCAGCTACTTCAAATCCGTCTATGTATTCTCCTGCCTTACTTTCGGTTTCAATGTTTTTACTTTCCGTAGTTGTCTCATTTACTGTTTTAGGAACATTTTCAGAAGCTTTTTCCGTTAGTAGTTCTGTAGTTGTTTCTGCCGGTATAGTTGTCTCTGCATTATCCTGAGGACTATTGCAACCGCAAACCATTAAAGTGACAGATAAAACAACCACTCCAACTTTAAGTGCTTTCATAATTATCTGCCCTCCTTGCTGTCAAGGTGCTTTCTGATTGCGTGAACATCAAAGCACAGTCTTATACCCAAAAATAAGCAAAACAGGCTTAAAGAAATGCCTATTATCCACAATAAAATCATAAATCTGCCAGTTAAAGCCAAAAATATACCTAACAAAAGAGCTAAACCAAGCAGTATGGATATTACATTTATTTTGATATCCTCACTGCTTTTGCTTTGATTGTCGGTTTTAGTAGTTTTTTCTTCCATATAACAATACCTCCCATATTTGTGTAGTGACTTAATACTACTACTTTATGGGAGGTATGTCAATTTATGCTATAAGTAATTTTTTGGTCGGATTGGTGATGAAGTTCTTTATATCATCATATACATAATAGCCCCGAAAATTCGATGCTACTAATTTTAACCTGTACAATTCTTGCTTAGAAAGTATAAGCGTCTCGCCCTGTGCGCCTGAAATAGTCTCTTGCATAATCTCTTGACGCTTTACCTATATCATCTTTGCTTATGCCGTATTCCTTTGCAAGAATACGCTGTAACAACTGGTTCTGCTCTCTCAACAGAGCGTTAGTCTCTGCATTGTCAACGCTTGTGTTGGAATTGTAATAATTCTGCGTTGTGGTGCTTGCCATAGGGCTAACAGTCGGTGTACTGCTCATATAGTCACTATACAGTTGCTGTGGGTGTACAGCTTCGACAACACCAAATCCAAAATCCTTTGCTGACAACTGTGTTGCCTCGTAAAGGCTCTCCATGCCATTTTTGAAGCCCTCTGTGGTGTAGGCACCAAGTTCAAACATCACCCTTGATGGTGAATGGATGTCAAGTGCTTTCTGCATTGTTGTAGCCACATTAGCCGCTATCTCATCAACCTTAGAGTACAGTGTGGTTTCCATGGATGATAAACCATTTATTAAGCCATTCATCGCCTGAATGCCTATCGGCTCAAACTTGCCAAGGGTAGCATTATGAAATGTATTTATTATGCCACTTGCATATTTTTGAACTGTAGAAGTTGTAAGTTGTGTATTCTGTTCTATGCCTTGGTTGTAACCTAAAACGCTAAATTTACCCAATTCAGCATATTTCTTGGAGGGGCTGTGTGAGTCAATGGCTTTTGCTCCTGCCTCAAGTCCTTGCGTCAGGCTTTGATTGATAGTCTTGTTAAGAAGTGGCTGTTTAGCTGTTATTCCTTGAACATATCCATCAACACTATTTTTGCCTAACGGTTCACTTGCTTTTTTGGCATATCCCGGCATATCTGACATAGCATTGTCTATAATTGATTTATAGTTGGAATTTAATGAGTATTCATAAGCTCCTTCGCTATCTCCTTCATCAAGCCCATAACTGAACAAACTGTCGTAAATCTTTTTAGAAGCATCCTTGCCCCATCCAGCACCGCTTATACCTAATGTTGACATAGATGTTTCGATGCTAGAACTTATGTTGCCTATCCCCTCATTGTACTTACTAACAGTATCCTCAACATACTTGTCGACATATCCGCCTAAAGCAATTTTGCCTTTAAGGTTTTTAGCTTGAAATGTATCTTGAGCATTGTCAATTATTTCACTCGTTTTGCCAACCAAATCATTCTGAATTGTATCAGTGAACTCTTTTGCATTGAGAGCAACATCTTCTTTCAGCAACTTCAAGGCATCCGGCAAAGCATCCATTTTGGATTTAATTTCTTCTGCTGATTGTTCGTCTCCAAGTGCGATTGCAGAGTTATATTCCTGTTGCAAACTTGTTTGTACTGCATTAACGGCATCTTCAATCCCTTTTTGGGCATTTAAGGCAGAGCTCACAACCTGTTCTAGCACTCTATTGAAAGCATCTGCATCAATAGTTCCATCGTCAAGAACTATTTGGCTGTAATCTATTTGAGATAACTGTAAATCAAATAAGCTAAGTGACTCCGTTAAGCCGTCAGTTGTTGCCAACAGTGATGCCAATTCCTCTTTATATTTCGCATAATTTGGATTGCTAGGATCCATTGTTGCTAATTCGCTTGTTAATTCCTCTACGCGCTGATTAACTTTATCATTAAGAGTAATTACAGTCGCAACCGTATCTTCTGTAGATATACCGAGCCTGTGGAATACTTCTGACAATGCTCCGTTTTCGCCAAAAGCAGCAAGTAATGTGTCTTCAAGTGTTCCGAACTTGTCTGATGCTGTTTGAGCCAAATTGCCAAATAGTGTTGTTAATTGTGTTGTTCCATCTTCAACGGATATAACGCCATTCTTCATAGCAGTTTCAATTTTTTCAATCTCTTGCCATGTTGAACGAATATTATTATCTGCTGCGTCAAGTTGAGTAGAGCCTTCTGTAACCGCTGAAAAGCTATCAGATATTCTACCTACCATATCTGCATATTGACCAGCAAGTTCAGATATAGGTGTTCCTCCGGGGTTGGATAAAGTATCTTTGATGTCATTTCCTATTTCCGTTGTTTTAATTTCATCCATCGCAGAATTAATTCCGCTTATAGCCGCAACCACGCCTGTTATTCCTGCTATTGCGATACCTGCCGGTCCGAAAGCAAGATACATGGCACCAGCCGCCGCCGCACTAACTCCAGCAATCTTGCCAATGGACAATAGCATATTGTCACTACCAACAGTGAGGTCATTGAACGCATCTTTGAGCACAGTGAACTCTATTGCTGTTGACGCAACACCAATAAGTCCTTTCTGAAAGCCTGTGAGCTTGTTTCTCAGCGATGTTATGCTGTCATTAATACCTCTCCATAAGCCTTTGTTCTGAATGGAAGTTGCTAAATTCGTGAACGCTGTTTTGACCGCTGCTACCTTGGACGAAAGATTAGGAAACATAGTAGTAAGTGTGGCTGTTGCTGCCGCATCGCCCGAAAGCGCAAGGGCTGTATTATTAACAACCGTTCCAAAAGCCTTGAAATTTGACCAAAGTTTCTTAACGCCTGTCACGAACTTACTTGCTGTGATAGCTTTAAGCAATCCCGGCATAGCCATGAACGATACAACAACTGTTTCCAGCGGTGCGGCTGTGAACATTCCGGCATAAAACTCCAATGCACCCTTGAAACCTTCCCATAAAACCTTAGCCGCTGATTTTAATATCTCCGTCCAATCAAGTCCGGCAAGGTATTTTCCTACATTTCTGCCGATTGTAAACCAAGGAACATTGTCTATTGCGTCAGCAACCCAGTTGAATAAACCACTGACAAGTGATGATGTATCTTGTCCTGCTGCAAAGAAATCTCCTGCAACAAAATTTTTAAAAATACTTTTGACAGGAGATAAAGCTTTAGTTATTTTATCAGCCCACACCTCAGCTTTATTCTCCATCTTATCGAAGGCATCGTTCCATACTTTTTCATATTCTTCCGTAGCCTTAACAATCTCGTCCGTGAGGTCAATCGTATCACCTGTGCCAGCGGAAGCACTGCTTTTATTCTCGCCAGTACTAATATTATTAAGTTCGTCAAATCCACGAACACCCTTTTGTGCATTCTTAGCCGCCTTAGCCACGTCATTATAGCCGTCTGCCATATCCTCTAAGCCGTCTGTGGTGTCCTGATAGCCATTCTGCCCGAAAGCGTCAAAATCAATCTTGACACCCATAAGCCTTGCAAAGCTCACAAGCATACGCTTAATGGCGATTGCCACACCATTAACAACAGGCATGACTTTCTGGAGAACAGGTATAAAAATCTGCCCTAATACCATGCCTGTCTCTTTGACGTTTGTGTTGAATTGCCTAATCATGTTACTTGGGGAATTGATTGTCAATTATGTTATCGTATAGGCTCTTTATCCTATACTTCTTATAGTTTCCTATAAGTTCAGAGTACATTATCACCCACGTTTTACGTTTGGTTTGGTGGTAGCCACTTCCACCTCATACTGCCCTATATACAGTAGTGTCGGACACTCTTGGGAAGATTATATTTATTCACTTCCTACTCGTTACGATACTCAATAGCCTGCTCGCAATCTATTGAGTTATCTCGGTATTAGCATAGCCTAAAGCCTTAGCCTTCACCGATATTGCCCGATTGTCATAAGATATTTCTATTCTTATGCAACACTTGGAAGAAAAGTTAATTTATAAACTTTCTTCCGTTTATTAGCTAAATCACCCCATGAAACCTTAGACTGGTCAAGTATAGCAAGTACTCTTAACTGCTGCTTTTCCATCTGTGTCATTTCGCTTATGGATTTTTCAACACCTAAGTTGTAAGCGTATGTCTGCAATGTGGCATTGGTAATATCAATACCATACTTGTACAATGCCCTTGATTGACCGATTAAGCCACTTTGAATGTTGGTGGCTACGGATGTATAGTCTATGTTGAAAAGAGAGCTTATATCGCCGGCAAGCATTGTCATTGACTTTGCTACCGCTGTGGTTGTCTCTCCTGTCTGTCCGAGTGAATTAGTCACCGAAGCAAGCTGTGACGCAAACTCCGTAACCTCTTGAATGTTCAAGCCTAAGTTCTTTGCACCGTCTGCTGTGAGCAAGCCACCCTCAACATCAACCTGCAGTCCCGAAAGCTTACCAAGCAACGCACTTACTCTGTCCGAAAAGCTGTTCGCATAATCGGTAGCATTGTCATAGCCGAACCTCTCAAAATCTTTGCCCCATTCGGAGCCGATTTTGCCAAACGCAACTGCATAGTAGTTGAACGCCTCGATGTAGTCTGTGGTACTTTCGATGGATTTCCACAAGCCCTTAGCGCCACGCACAACCATAAAGTATGACGCATAAAACTTACCGAACGCCTTAGCTAGTGACCATGTGCTCTTGGTTGCCGTCTGTGTGCTTTTATGAACCCCATTTAGGCTTCTTTGGATTGTCCGTGAAGCAGAACCTACCCTTGAGCCTTGACTGGCTAAATTCGCCAATGCGTTAGTCATCTGAATGACGCTATTGCTTACTGTTGGTGCGCTCGCAAGCGTTGTGAGTAAGTTTGTGAGCGAAGTTGCCAACTGCGGCATATTCGTAATTGAGGTCTGGACACTCTTGTTGCCAAGCTTTGCTATGTTCTTAGCGACTTCGCCAATCTGCGCCGCATTTTCAGACACCGCCGTAAACTGGTTAAACGCACTAGCTGTGGAATTAAGTGAGCCTGCAACTGTATTAAGTGCTGAACTGTCAACACTTGCTATCTTACCGATGTTTTTTGCAAGCCGTGTAAAGCTTGCCGTGCCTACATCGTTAATGGCTCTCATGGACGCACTTAGGTTAGTGACGTTCATTGACAACGTATTAAGTTCTGAACCATTAACACGTCCAAGCGATGCTGCAAGGTTGCCAAGCTTAGTTATGAGGTTATCTATCGCCGTGTTTGCCTTTTGAGCGCTCGCTTGAAGTTTTATCTCCAAGCTGTCTATCTCTGCCACGTTCTCACCTCCTTGCTAAAAATAAAAGCGGTACAGATTACTCCGTACCGCCTACTTCTTCAATATTGTTTCGGGCAATCCGCGTTGTTTTGCCCTATTCATATATTGCTGTTCAATTAGAATTGCTTTTTGAATGTCCGCTTCGGTAAAGCTGTCTTTTGGCTTTGGCTTGCCTTGCAATAAAGGTTTTTTAATGTATTTTGTCTTTGCTTTCTTGCCATTCAAGCAGTGGTCAAGTGCACATGTAACTGCCGATATACCATAATTTCCCCACCAAGACCACATCTCACTATCACGCTCTTTGCGCCGCAACTCTTCACCTTTAAGGCAGTAGCTTAAAGTTTTAGGCGTAAGCTTCTTAAACTCTTCAAGGCTAATTCCAATCGAAAAAGCAAGCGGGAAGTACTCTTCCCATATCAGTTTGTGGAAGTTTACTTCTTTGACTTTTCTTTCTGCATTTTCTCCAACTGCTCCGCCGCCGACTTGTTCATCTCCTCTACTGTCTGCGCCAAGCCGCTCAGTTCGAAAAAACCATCGTCCGCCATAGCAATCTTAATATCCTCAAACAACTGATAATAGCCGTACTTGCTATCTGTCTTTCTTTTCTGTGTAATGTATGCTCGAGTTAGTGTCTTAGCTTCTGCTCTTGTAACCGAATTGTGCTGTAAGCATCCTGCGTAAAAAGCCAACTGACACACTTCACTGTAATCAGCTACCATCTTAGCTGCACCGTTAGATGTTGCGGTAATTGTGTTTCCGGTTTCCTTGTAAATGTATGCACCTGTCATATAATCGAACATCTTCTGAACAATGTCCTTATTCTCTGCCGCATCAAAGCCAAACTCTAACTTATATTCCTTGTTATCAATATCAAATGTTATCATTATGCTCTCCTTTTCCTCCTATGCTTGCCATAGGAAAAGGGGCAGTCCGTAGACCGCCCTTGCCTGTCAAAAAAATACTGGTTATCAAACTGTGGCTACCGTAAAAGTACCATCGCCGTTATCAACAACGGTCAAATCATCCGTCACCCACTTAGGGGATGTGTTCTGTGCCACTGTGGCTGTCATATCTACGATTTCATCTGCGCCGCCAATATCATTAATTGTCGGTGTAATTTGACCAACATAAGCTGCCTTAGCTGTTCCGCCAATTCCGTCTGTGCCGTAAAGCTGAATAATGCAGCACTTTTGATTTCCAATAGTAAGAAGTCTGTCAAAATCATCCTTGTCGAGATTGCCTGTGAACTCCTTGGAATCTGTCTGCTTAATACCCATTTCGTATGTCTGAGTATCGTCCTCGGTTGTAGTACTCTCAACCATGTTTGGAGCCGATGTTGGCGACGGAATAGACTTTGCTGCAAGAAGTAAGTTGTATGTTCCTGCAAAATCTACGTTTTTAAGGCTCCCCGTGTGCTTCTTGTAAATCACACGCGATAAATAAGATGTAATAGCCATCTGTTTAGTCCTCCTGTCTTAAAATTAAAAAAAGAGCTTCATCAGCTCTTAATTACAACAATCTGTCATTTGCACCGATAACACGATTAAACCTTGCGGTGCTTCTATATATTTTGTCCGAATAGGTTAGCTCAGGCATCAGCTTGGCTCCAAATCGTAATTCCTTGAACGCTTCGGCAACTTTAGCCATAACCCAACGTGCATCTGAACCGCTTGTATTTGTTGTCACATCAACTTGTGCCGTCACAAGTAAGCCGTTAATGGATTGTCCGTCAATCGTTCGCCCTTGTTCGGTCGGTGCTAACATGCGAATGTACACCGTAGGGAATGCTGGTGGACTGTCACTTTGCCCTTTATCAGTAAACAGCAGATTATGGTATTTCTTCTGAATTTCCGAATATGTTTTGCTCTTGATAATTGAATATATTGTAGTCTCAATGCCATAAGCCCATGAATTTTCGCTTGCCATCAGCCAAATACCTCCCTTGCGGTACTTACAACGATTGACTTCAACTCATTTGCGGTGTTATACATGAATGGTCTTGACGGCATACCCTCAGTAAAATACCAGTTGCCGTCCTTTCCCTTATAGAACCAACCATAGCGACCATCGGCAAGCTGCCGAATGGTTTTACCGCTTGCATATTGCCAATCAACGCCCTCAGGCAATGTTCCCTTATATGGGGTTGCCTTGCCGATAATTCCCGTTCCAAACTCGACAAAAACGGCATGCTCGCTGTCTGCTACAACAGTCCACACACCGCCACCTTTTATACTGCCCTTGTATTCGGAATGAACGCTTTGAAGCAATTCGGATGTGAATATTGCGTCAAGGTCTGCAATCTGCACTCTTGCAATTTCTACACCCTTTTCCGCAAGCTTTTCCGCAAGAAGCTGGCATTTATATGTCAAGCTGTCTTGATAGCTCTGCAAGGCTTTAATTGCGTTCTGAATGGAACTTTGCGAAAGTGGATTAAGCGTAATCTTATGCTTTGCCATTACTTTGTCCTCGCCTTTAACACATACTTAGTTGATGTAAGCGACGGCTTAACACCCACAATGATGAAATCCGATGTAAGCTCATCAACATGTGCCTTATCCTCGTCCTTATAACCAACCTCGCTGTCAAGCCATATAATGTCACCCTTGCCAAATGGGAACTTGTTGCGGTCTGTAATGATAACCGCGTCAAAATCAGCTACATTAAAGCCATACTCCTGCGCCTGCGCTTCGCCACCGCTGAACGATATGTTTGCCCGGAAGTCAACCGGCAAGGAATAACCGACATATTCGTCCTTGATACGAGGTATCTTATTACCTTCGCTGTCGAGATACGGTGTAAAGTTGCCCTCACTGTCGGTATAGCCCTCATATATGATGTTGCCGTCATCGTCAGTCTCATAAATGGTTACACGCTGTCCTTGCCGTGAATACTTCATGTTTTGCTTGTTAATTTCAAGCATTCTTCTTCACCGCCTGCTTGTAAATCTGATTAACGCCAGTGCTTGAAAGTCCCGATACAATGCCTACTGCTATTGCATTGAGAACATCTGTTGCCGGGAAATCAGGTATTACATACATTCCTACAACGCCTAAGATGCCGCCTGCAATGCCGACAATTATAGGGATGAAGTTATCTTTAATCTGTGGAATTGCCTTGGCTCCTAAGCCTATCAGATATGTAATTACAACGATTGCAACTACTGTTGATACCTGTGTAAAATCCATTATTCTTTACCTCCTGCCTTGCCTAAATGTAATGCTTGTATTTCGTTATACATCTTAGTTACCATGCCATTGCCACCCAATGCGTGATATGCGTTGTACATCTCAATGAAGTTGTCATACGCATAAGATGGAATTTCACCAAGCTTCATATACTTATCATGATATTCGATAAGTTGTACTCGCAAAAGCAGCATTGTACCTTTGCTATTGGCATCCTTGTCTTTTTTCTGTTGTTTCAGAAGCCAAACTATGTAACCAAGCAATATTGGTAATGCTACGGTATAAGTTTGTAATAAAAATTCCTTCATTTTATATCTCCTGTAATTAGAATATGGCACACCGCCCACCACCCTTAATGTGTGCCGCCTGCTACCATATTGCCGACATCAGTAACATGGTAACGCACAATCTTCTTATTTTTTTAATGCCCTGTAGGCTCTGTTAAACACCGATAACTGCTTTGCAAAAATCGGATTCCTGTTCTACTCATGGTAGATAGGCTATATCACATTGACTAACGGAAATACCCCAGCAAATAGCTCATTACGGTTTTTCCAAGTGCGGTTGACACCACCCTCATTCATACTCGTCATGTAGTTCTCACCGGCTTGCGAGTGGTCATACACCGTGAGGTTGACAATAACGCTCTCGTACTTAGACAAGTCATTATCAATTTGCTCTTGCGTATAACTACTCGGATAATTCCTTAAGCTGATTATTTCCTGCCTTGACTGCTCAATGAGCTGTTCAATTAGTGGATTATCCTCAATGTCATCAAATACCACAACATTAGTCGTGGTGTCATTATCATCATTCTTGACTGTATCAATATGGTATTGGTGAAGTCTGATTTTGACTTGTTCTAATGTTGTGTACATGACTAACCTCCTATAAATTGAACCTCTCAATTAACAGCTTTTTTAGCTCTGCGCCGCTTAACAGTTCGGCACCGCCAATGCCCTGCTCCTTGGCAAGTGCCTGTAAGTCGGCGGTACTCATGCGGTTAATGTCGGTCTTGGTGTAATTACTACTTTTTCTTTCGTTTCCAACCACCTTAATAAGTGGTATTCCACGCAGATTGTTACAGGTTGACAGCTCTTCTAATCTCTTGTCAGAGACTTCAACGCCTTTCCGGGGAAATATATCCCCCGGAATATAGACGTGCGAATTATCCTGTAAATCCGCGAATAATTCTGTTACCTGATACATCTACTGCCTAAGCTCCAACAATAGACGAAATAATAACGCCGTCTATTCTCTCAGCAAAAAGAGTAAGACCCGACGCAACAACATCCTCCGCTGTCATGTGTGGATAGTCAGGAGCTTCATGGATACCAATAAGCCCGGTTGCATCCGATGTAAACGTAAATGCTTCACTAAGGTCTGCACCATTTACCGGGATATAGTAAAGTACAAGGTTCTGCTTAGCGGTCGCGTATATCTTCCCCTTGGTTACGGAGCTGTTGAAAATAACAGTTCCAAGTCCGAGGAAGTTTTCAACGTAGCTCATACCGAAAGCGTTCTGGGTGATAATAGTTGCATCACCAAGATAGTCAGCCGCATCAAGCGGATTCATGAAATAAACCGCCTCTATCTCGTCATCCTCGAACTTGACCTGTAACTGCCCCCACGCCTGAGCAATAGCTTTCTGGAATGTCGCTCCGCTTGCTGTTCCTGTTCCTGTTGCAAGAAAAGTGAAGAAATCCTTACGAATACCCTTCTGGACATCCCTGAGCAGTGCGTCCGTAGTCATTTCAACTGCCTGGTCATATCCCTTCTCAATAATCGCCTCTGCCGACGTTGCTTTTCTCCACTTCTTGAGCTCAATTTCCTTGTAAGATACAGCCTCTACTGTATAATGAGAAAGCGGAATTAATTCGCCCTCTCCAACCTTGCCGTCTTCGAGTGTTCCACTCGCCTTGTAGGTCTTTAACACCGTTCCTGCTACCTTGGGAATTTTGCGGGTCACGCCAAGTGCTTCCATTAACTTCTTAATTGAGTAGCCGAACATTTCGACAAACTCAACTTCCCTTGCTCTTGCAAGGTCTTCCTTCTTGATTAATCCTGTTTCTGCTGCCATATTTATCTGTCCTCCTAATTAAATAAGCTCGGATTCATCGCAATAGCTCTTCTACGCTCTGCTCTGTCCGGGATTGCCATTATTTGTTCCTTTGTCATGCCTGAATATTCACCGCCGACATTCATTCTTGGTCTTGACTTCATCCATTCAGCTTTAGCTGCTGTGGTAGCTGCCTTAACCTCATTGTCAATCAATGCTGCAATAGCACCGTGGTCTCCATCCGCAACCGCCTCAATCATGCTTTCAATCGCATTTTCGGACGAAAAATTTCTATACGCCGCAACTGCCTTAATGTGATTAAGTTCTTTAACCGTCGCCTCGTACTTCTCATTCTGAATACGTTCTGCTTCCGCCTTAGCTTCTGCTTCCTGCTCTTCTGCCGTCTGCTTGGCTCTCAATGCCTTGGTTACATCTCCTTTTTCCTTGAGTGCCTTGTCAAGTGCCTGCTTGTTCTTGGCGTTGGCTGCTCTTTCCGCTGCTAACTGCGCCAAAAGTTCTTCAACTGTCGGCTTGTTATCGTTATCAGACTGAGGAGCTGTTTCTACTGCGTTTGTCTCTGTTGCATTGGTTGAATTAGTTACTTCTGTTTCCATGATATGTACCTCGTTCTTTCTGTGTTTTATTGGCTTCTCTGCCGCTTGTGTTTTACCCACTTCTCTGTGCAATATAAAAAGCCATTAGAACAGTTCCTAATGGCTTGATAACAATAATTATTTGGTTGTCCTGTTTTTATCAATTAGTGGACTGTTGCTAATTTGGTCTGACAAGTCCTGCATTGTTCTACCACTGTTTGGCGATACAGTATTGCTATTGCCAGACGTAATCTTGCTTTCCTGTATCTTACAGACTGTGTCTTTACTTGCTTCCCATACTTCATTAGGGTCATCAAATATCGGGATAGCATTAAGCACCTTGCCGCCGTTAAGACCAATATTGATAAGCGTGGCAATGCTGTTAGCTTTTGTTGACAACTCATATAATTTCTGACGCTTGATATTTACCTCAATGTCGCCAAGGTTTAGTTGTCGTAATGGACTGTCCACAGGCAAAAATGAACTATTTTGCAAAGCGGCAAGCACAACCTCTAGCTCGTCTATCTTGCAACTTTCGGTTATCATTTGCTGTTTAGATGCAGCCGCCTCAGCATGGTCCCAACCGGAAGCGTTGTTGGATGCAACACCTGTCATATTAGAGGCATTACTGTTGGTTAATGGAACATTACATTTTTCCAGTATTTTGTCCCTGCGGTACTGAATGTTGTTGAGCATACCTGTATAATCATAGTTAATGGCAAGTGGTTCAACCATTGGCGTTTTGCCATTTTGCGATGTATAGGTCTGCAACCATTCACCTGATTTAGGTTTCCTAACTTCCTCTGTTACTGTTCCATCTTCACTTTTGTTGAAAATAGTCGGAAATTCCACATCGTTAGTGTGCCATACAGCTTGCGTGTTTTGTTCGACATCGTTTGTGAAGTCGGAAATCAACAAATTAAGGTTATCCATTTCGGACAACTGGTGTTCCCACACGCCCATGCGGTCATACGAACGAAAATATTCAACAATCGGCACAACGCCTAACGGATTTACTTCGCCGCTGCGCTGTTGATGCTGCCACGCCTCTTTTTTTGTATAATCTCCGTTGGAAATTTCTTGAAGATTGATAATTTCAAATCTGTAATCTTTAGTAATACAAGTAAAATATGTATTACCAGTTGTATTACTGTGTCTGTATGTAACTCCCATCATCGGTCGTTTGTCTGAATAATAGCTTGAACGAATAATGCACGATGTTCTTGGGTCTAATACATCAAGGCTAAAATAACATTTTCCCGGTTTCCATTCGGTGTTTACATCAATTAGCACATTACATGTAGCGCCTATCTCAACAAATCTTCCTATTTCTTGTGTCTTGGACTTGATTTTAGCAAGCTCATATTGCTTGTTAAGTTCTGTTATTCCTTCGGCAATAATGTTATTAACACTATCGCCGTTCTGGACTAAACTTATCGGATTTCCCCATGCATAAGAAGTCCAAAAATCCGAAACTTGATGAGCCACATTATCTGAACATTCACAATCAATATCCGGTCTATATGTCTTAGCAGTTTTACGAATTATCGGTTGCTGTCCGTTATCATAATCAAGCAAGAATTGTATTTGAGTTGCATTTTGTATATGAACCGGAAAAACATTACGCAATATATCTAATACATTCTCGTATGTAATTTCCGGTTCTTCTGTAAATAAGATATTGCGTCCTCTCTGCATTTTAACTTCTCCTATAGATATGTCATGCCGCTTGCTGTTCGCCTTGGTTCCCACGGCTTAATATCCGTAACACCTGTATCTGTATGGTATACAATCTTCTTGTGACACTTGCGGCATCCGGCAATTACATTGCTTGAATACTTTCCGTCCCACTCCGCAACTCTGCGGTGACATTGCGGACAGTATATCGTGTATTTATTTGATTTTGTCTTTTTCCTCATAAAAACCTCATTTCACGCAAAAAAGCACTATTGCAAAATGCAACAGTGCTTCTTTCAAGGAGATATTAAGCTGTTGAAAAACTTTGTCAGTTCTTTCGACTATAATAATATCATAGCGACAATATGACATTCTATGACATCTTCAAATAGCCGTTACCATATTTATCCTCAAATATCTTTAATGCCTTTCCGTGAAGCCTTACTATTTGTCTCCACGAATAATTTAATTCGGTTGCAATGACCTCAAAGGTCTTTTTTTCAATATACCGAGAAAAAAGGATATTATAGCAATCTTCATCCTCTATGCTGTCTATTTGAGCGATAATGAGGTTTTTCTTATCGACATAGGTATCTATCATGCTGTCAATGTTACGTTCCATTTCGTCAATTTTGGCGATATTGGAACCGATTTTGTCTGGGCTAAGGCTTGTCTGTACTCTTTCGCTATTTGTTATAGCGGATATAGAACAAGACATTTCTTTGAGCTGTTGAATTTCAACCAACTTATTGTTAATCATGCGGTTTAGTCTGCTAATTTGATTGAGATAGTCTTTGGTTGTCATAAGTCACCTCCTATATAGGGCTTGATATAATGGACGCTGTTCTAACCACTCCGCTACGCATTTCGTTCTCGAATAATGCAATGCTGTCTGGTGCATCATCGTGAGGAACTTTTCCACTTCGTGTCATCGTAGTAAGTTCTTTCATGAATTTGTAATATTGGCTTTGCCTGTCCATTTTCTTGAAATCGCGGAAATAATAATCACGAATGATATTATCTCTTGCGTTTTCCATTCGTGTTATCTTATTGGTACAATTAAACTTAAACCTTGCGCTGCATCTACCACCATTATCTTTTACGATTTCCATTACATCACGTCCGAAGTATTCTCCGGCACTGTTGCTCTCGAATGTAACCGTCTTTACGTTGTGCTTAATAAGCATATTGGCGCATTCCGGCTTGGTAAACTGCGTTCCGGCATTGTCAAACACAACATCAACTATGTACACCTCATTGCCGTAAACGTAGCCAACAGGCATTGAGCAGCTATCGTCGCCTTTATCTGCGCTGTCGCAAGCCGCCATAATAGCGTCCGGCTCTCTGTCAACAGGAAGTTCCTCAAAGTAATTAAGCTCACTTTCTGCAAACATACGTCCTTTTGCTTCAAATGGTGCCTGTTGAAATTCTGACTCCCACGTTTCTTCTGATACAAGCTTACGTTCCTTGCGGTAATAATCGGTTGTGAATATCTTTCGTAACCCTTTCTTATCTTTGCGGTAAATCTCCCAGTTGCTTTCATCTGTAATAGGGTCAAGTGCCGGAACCGCAACTTCTCTCCATCGCCACCCTAACTCATCAGCTTTGTTTTGTAATGCCGTAATAGGGTCATATAGGCTGTATTTTGTTCCTTGTATAATAATGGGTGTTCCCTCTAATCTACGTCCCAGAACGTCATCTGTGACTTTCTCGCATAAGAACTCTAAGCGGTCTCTGTTTCGTGCTTCTTCATGGTTCTTAACGCAGTCATCAATATAAACAAGTACATTTGCTTCGGTGCAACCGACAATCGCTCCGTCAATCGGTCTGCAAGTAAATGTCGGAAATATGTTCTTGCTTTTCAAGTCGATAGATAGGTTCTCGGCGCTCTTATAATCCTTATCGCCTATCTTTACTGCTTCAGGAAACACACTTAGGAAACGCTTATATGTACTTTCTGTCTCAAATCCTTGTAGCAAGCCACCGTAAAAACGCTTAACAAGTCCTTCGCCTTTGCCGACACCAAATATACTTCCGTCTGGCTCTCTGCCACCCATCATCATTGCCAGCCTTAGTCCACCAGTAGTATTGTGAGTAAGAATAAAGTTCTCTGTCGCACAATATAAATGGCTCTCGTCCTCCACTTCTATACATGTCATGTCAGCAAAATCATTTGTTTCTCTTATGCCAGATATAAAGTGATACAGTTTTGTTCTTTGCGGATTGTATTTTTTTAGGTGTTTTTCAGACGACACAGGTGTAATTTCACCCTTTGGAAAATTGATATATATTCTGTAAGCATCATTAGCGACATACCTTGCTCCGTTTCGCGTATAATGTGTATGTTTTAGCTTACTGCTTGCTTTACCGCCTAAGGACTTTACTAAAAATATAATGTCCTCTGCCAGTTGCTTAGAGGTTGTACAGTATTCGACACCTCCACTTTCAGTAAAACCGTCCGCATCACATAGTCCTTGCAAAAGTTTAGTCCTTACTTCTACAGAATTAAACAGATAATTCTTCGGGATAAACTTTTCCTCGCTTTTTTTGCCAGTAAGGCTTAGCTCTCTTAATCTTGCCCTAAGCTCTCCACAGGATAGTGCATAATCCTTATTGTTGCCCTTGCTTACAAGCTTTGTTCCATACTGAGCTACAGTATCAGCTATTCTTTGCAGAATGTCCCTTTCCGTATTTGATACACATAGATTTTCACCCGAAAGTGAGCCATCGCCTATCAATATTCCAAGCAACCAAGGATCTACACTTACTGCACTGCTTTCAAATTCAACAGGCTTGACATAATCAATCGCATAATTGTTATGCATGTCTGCGCCACGTTTAAGCACACCATTCATAAGCTCTATTGTACTCATTACTCTGTTAGGCTTACTCTTGTACCTGCTGTCCTCGGTGCTAACTTCCCATAAATGGTCTGCCCCACACCTTATAATTGTTTCCTGTTTAGATTTTCCACTTTCACTTATGATGACTTCGTAAATTCTCTTACTTTTATGCGGATATACGCCGATTACTTTTGTTGGCTTTCCGCTTGCGGATATGACGTAATCACCGACTTTAAGGCTACCATTCTTGACAAATCCATTCGGCGTTGCTATTAGCTCATCATTTAGGAGCATTTTCCCAGTACGCTTAGGCTGCGATACCGACAGGAAATCTAATTTGCCGTCATAAACCTCTTGATAGGCTCCCACAACAGGCTGCAACACCTTGCGCCTAGGAAAATAAAAACGCTTAAATGGGTCTTTTTCATCAATCTCAATGTAGCTAAAGAAACTGTCAACTAAGTACGGCGATTCGCACCTTAGAACCTCATAATAGCTGTCAAGTGTCTTGAAGTTTGTGCTATTTTCACCGCAATATACCTCCAAGTCGGGTATATGCCACCCGCTGGTCGATTCGCAGACTAAAGCATCTATTAAATTTTTAGTTTTTTTGGAAATTTCCAGTGAAAAAGGTACGTCTTTATCTTTAGACATACCCCATTTGATGGATTCTACATAGGCTTGAATAACAATGTCAGTTTCTTTGTCTCTAACAATGTTATGTATTCCTTTTCGCTCTATGTAGTTGTTGTTATTCTGGAATTGCTTAATCAATTCAAGACTTGCCAAAAGAAAAAGCACCTCGCTTTCCAGCAAAGGTGCTTATAGACCTCTGCCTATAACTGTTCTAGGGTAGCGACTAACTCTATTTGTTAGCCGGTAAAATTTTGTTAGAATGTTGGCATTGCTTCATTGCAAGCCGAATGTAATTTCTGCACAAGTGCATTATAATCATCAATTACATATCTTGCCGGAATCATATATGCTTTAATGCCATATTTTTCTGTTGTTTCTCTTTCAATGCAACAGCCGTTCCAATCGTAACTCTCACATATTCCCATAAATACATCAGCCTGTGCCAACTTCTTAAGGCTTTCACCTAAATACCATACCGCTTCTTTGCTGTCTTTAGGTGGTTTATTCTCAATGTAGCTGTCGATAAGCTCTAATTCCTCGCCCTCGTATATTTCAGCAATCTTTTTCATTTTCTGAATACTAGCTTTGATTTCTTCCTCTGTTCTGCCTTTCATCGGCACACTTACAAATAATTTTTTCATAATCTCACTCCTTTACTATAGTTCCGTTTGCTATTCCGCTTTCTAGCAATTCTCCAATGCTTGCATTTGTTCTGAACGGTAATGGCATTTGCTTATATGCTTCTATAAATTGATGTACTGTGTATGGCTTGAAGTTTGGATTATCTCTCTTGCATAGCAACGAGTTTTGTCCTAAGCCAATTATATACTCCTCATTAAAATTTTCATCCTCACGAATCATAATACGCAATTTGCAATCTTTTATATATTGGCAAGGTTTGTATTTTTCACAATCTCCACGACACAACATTGTTGAGCAATATTCACTTGCTGTCATACCTCACTCCTTTTTTCACACTATTTGCTAATGATTTTGTTTCCTCTAGGATTTTCACTTCCAAAGCTCTTGAAAACTCTACATTGTCTTTAGGGTATCTGCCTAAGATTGATTTTGCATATTCATTAACTGCATCAACAGAAACATCAACGCCAAAAGTCATATCGTGCAATTCAAATGTTTCTATCGGCTTGCCATCCTTATTGCCGATATGCTTTACATTATCAATTTTTCTGAATGTTTTCTTGTCAACGCATAATACCTTTTTCGATACCTCAACACATTCTGTTCTCTTTTCGCAGTTTGTACAACAGTTATTCTCATTGTATCGGCAGGAAGTCAAGTTGCATTTTTTATTTGCATAAGCATTATTCACATTATCAATCCATTCACGAAACGGAATATTATTTATCGTGGCATTGTCTAATACTTCGTCAGCCGTTTTTTGCACTATTTCTTGTATTGATATTTTCACGCTTCCACTCCTAGCAATTTATTTTAATGCCTTCTGTCAATATGGCGGTTTTATCCTCATTCAGAATTACATTTCCGTTTTCATCTGTTTTATTCCAACGTGCATCAACTTTAATCATTGGACTTTTGTTTACATGACCGATAAAATGTAACTCCATATCCGTGCAGTTTACCTTTTTGCCGTCAATAAATATTTGTGCAGTTTTGCCGTCAGATATTATCTTAATTTTTTCTTCCATTACTTATAAACCCCTTTGCTTCCTCAATTATCTTAGAGTCTCTGGCGGAAGTCATTTCAGAGTGGCTTTGTGGCAGTCTGCCAAACTTTTCCAAAGCGTATTTTTCTACCGCTTCCTTGGAAATATCTATACCAAAATCTCTTAATGCTTCTTTAGGTGAAGATTGATACTTGGATAAAGATTTGTCAATGTTATTCATTTCTCATAAACCTCTAATCATTCCTAGCAGCTCTGCACACACGAGTATTGCATCTCCTTGAATATCTAATACGCATTACAGAATCATGTATAAGGTCCGGCATATACCCCAACTCTAAAATATTTTTTGATATTCCTCTTGCTTGCTTAATGCTATTGAGTAGTGGCATGTTTAAATCTCTTCTAAAGTGCTTAAAGTACGAAAAGAACCATTCTTTTTGTGCATATCTTATATTGTGCCTTATTCTGCTATTAAGTTGCAAACAATGAAGTATTTCTTTAATCTTGCTCATTCTTTATAAACCTCTTAAAATCTTCCATGCACTCATTACATAAATCGTAGGTTATATTAAAAATGCCGTTTCTTGTGATTGAATTCGTACACAACAAGCCTGCTTTTATTTCTTTTCCGCATCTGTCGCAAGTGCGCCATTCTTTTTGATGTTTCATTCTTTCACCAACTCTCTACCGCACATTGGGCAGTAAGATATTTTTGTTTCTGCTTCTAACGGAATGAGCCCGACAAAATGTCCGCTTTGCAAAGTTGCAAAAAACTTTAAGGTGTTGCCGTTTACTATTGTGGAAGTAACCGTTACAGTTCTGTCTTTATATACTTTTAAATCAGCAATTATAGCTTTAGATTTACCTTTACAAAACTTACACATATCGCACCTCAAATCTTCGTAAAAATCTCCAAATCATAATTATCTCTGATATAGTCAACAACTTCCTGCAATTTGCTCTTTACAAATTCATCTTTCGCTATGTCTGGATGACAATACATTGTGCAACTGTCTTTCTTACCTTGTGCCTTGTATTTGCGGTAATCAAACATCATCGTAAACAATGGTATTCTCTTTAAGTTTTTAGTTTTGCATCGAATGTACAGATTTGCTAATCTCCTCAAACTCATTCACCTCGTTCACTGTCAATGCCAAAATAAAACCACAGTTATCATATTTCTTTCCGAGTTCACTACTTTCTGCTACTATTTCAGCCCACATCTTATCATCGGCAAATTTTATCTTGTCGATGTACTTCTTGTGGAATGTCCATATATCTCTATACATGCCAAAATAGTCCATCGTAGTCCTCCGTAATTCGATTTTGATTGAAAAATTGATGTGGTGTGGATTTGCACCACACATAATATACAATAGGCGTGTACCGACGCCTCGTTTTACCCTTCGTGCAAGTCTATGGGAACATCTTCCAAACTTTCCGCATCCATTGGTATAATGGGTAGCATTGCTTTTGCAACCAATTAAGGGGATGTTTCACGCTATCTCGCTTGCATATATCGTTACGCAGTCTCACCGAGCGAAGTCTTGTATATCTGATTATCGTCTACCTTTTCCGCCACACATCAACTCGCATACCGGTTGGTTTTAGGATAATAAAGGTAACCAACAACTCTATTTCCATTTCACTTGTATGCGAAACGCCAACAACAGGATTTGAACCTGTACAACATTTCTGTTGGACGGCTTAGCAAGCCGCTGTGATACCATTACACCATGTTGGCAAATAATTAGCTGGCAAGGTGGGGATTGAACCCACGACACGTCGGTTAACAGCCGATTGCTCTACCAACTGAGCTACATGCCAATAGACAGTTTATGTCTAAATGACGCATGAGAGAATTGAACTCACGCCTCCGCCGTGAAGGGGCGGTGTCTTAACCACTTGACTAATGCGCCGTATCCGCTCTTTGTTTTACTTGCCGAGCGGTGGCAAGGCTACACGAAAATTGAATCAAAAGGGGTATTGCTTTGTGCCTCATTCGAGGCAGTCGGAATAGCAGGATTTGAACCTACGACCTCTCCGTCCCAAGCGGAGCGCTCTGCCAAACTGAGCTATATTCCGTAAGTGCAGACGGGGCGACAGCGAGGATCAGCAGCGTCGCAAGCTTCCCGGCTTATGTTGTCCGCACTGTTGCTATTCTTTTAGTGTGTTATGGAGCACTGGGGAACTAAAGCAACAAAACCCGTAAACCTATCGAGCCTTGTGACGGCTCTTAACAGCTTTCCGCTAATAGGTTTCGTAAAGGAGGTTTTACGTCACATGACAATGTATCGTAAAACAGTGGTCATAAATGACCAAACTGGGCTAGTGGGATTCGAACCCACGAATACAGCAGTCAAAGTGCTGTGCCTTACCGCTTGACGATAGCCCAAAATTACATGTCTTTGAACATCTGTATAAGTGTTCTTATGCCTATGGCAAAAAACATTATAAGCACTATTGTTATGCCGATTATAAATAACCCTAAAGCTGTCAAACCGAGAAATCTAATTATTCCCATCACCTTTATCATGCCTTTCCTTGTGCTCAAATTGACATCTAAGCATATCCGCCACATGTTCACGCTCTGTACCTATGCCATGTCCTTTGAGGAACAATACGCACTCAAATATGTTGCCGCAACGTGAGCATTCATCATTTATCTCTCTGCCTTGATATTTCATTCAGTGACCTCTTTATCGCCTCGTCTAAGGCTTTTTCTGACTGCCTAGCACCTAAGTTCATGCTGAAACTAATTACCCTGATTAAAACCGATATAGCGATTGCTACGAAGCACCATGCAGGAGCTTCAAGCATACATAAAATTCCAAATACTACCAAATCTGTTATCATATATCACCCTCCGCCCTGTTGTTAGCTCTGTATGTGTCAAAGCCCTCAGGATAACGTGCCCTGAGCTTATCAATGTTCGTCTGCATGACATCATCAAGTGTAAATCCGCAAGCGTCACATATCATTGCTAAGTACCAAGCACAATCACCCAGCTCCTTTTTGAGATGTTCAAGGTCTATGCCTTTTTCGTGAAATATGCCTTTCTTTACGAGGTCTGATACCTCACCGGCTTCACCAGTAAGCCCTAGGCAACCATTGATTAACTGTGATACTAATATATCATCCTGATTGGCGATTGCATCTTCTAACCTTAACCGGTTTAGTCTATCGTTGGTTCTCATTGCTAACTGTTGGTATTCGTTACCTGTCATTGCGATTCTCCTTTATCGACATATTTTTCAAATCTGTATTCCTGTTTAATGTTTGGGTATTTTTTCTTATCAACTTTACCCATAAACATATTATATGGTCTTGCGTATACGCCAAAGTGAACATTCATTGTATCATTTTCATACAATGCTTGATAGATAACTAACTGCTCATGGCTCTCTGTATGTTCCGCAAAACCGAGAATCTTATACAGATATAAGTTATCAGGATTATTAAGCTTTTCTCTTTTGAAATGCTTGACTATATCTCCTTGTTGCAATCTTTCCATGTGCGGTTCTCCTTTATTGCATAAGGTCTTTTTATTTTTGTCGGAGTTTTTAGTACTTAGAGGGGGCATATACGGCAATCATATAACCCCCACCCCAGCTGGTCCCGTGCTATCAATCCATTTATACACAATTCCCAAACAATTCACGCAATAGCGTTATCATTCCATTACGTTCTGCTCAACTATTCGTTAAACCTAACTTTTGCGAATAGTTGACATTAAGCCACATATCCGTAAACTCTTATAAATAGGGCATTCGTGAATTGTATAGAATTGTGTGACAACTCCATGTGATAAAACATCAATTATTACTGTCAATCGCGGAACTATTATCGGACAACTCAAGCGGTCTTGGCTGCTGTCCGAGCTGTATCAGGGCATCAGCTCCAAGGGCTTCTCTCTCCGTTCTCTCCGCTCTGGCTCCCGGCATATTCCAACCGTGGTATCTGTTTAACTTAGGTAACACCTTCATAGGGTTGAGCCGCCTATCCTTCATCAAGTTAAATAGACTCTCCTCGTTATCTTCAGCTATTTTTTTAGCCAAATCGGAACGCTGAGAACCAAGTACACCGTTCGACCAGTCGTACAACGTCTGTCTATTAATACCCGACATATCAAGAAAGCCCTTAATAGTCACCTCTTGACAATGACTATTGCACAGACGCTTATATATATAATTATAAACATATTCAACTTTGTCTATGTCATACTCATTATGAATACCGTCTACTTTTTTAAGTACTTTATTGCATGGGGTAAATAGTAATATGTTTAATTCGGTAATTATGTCAGCCCATATAGACGGAAATATATCATTTTCATTAATGTTATGTCTATTGCAGTAATTAGTGACTATATCACTGGCTACAATTCTCATATCATCAACAGTCCTGATTGTCTGAATATCATAACTATTATTATCGTTACTCATAATATAATCACCTCCATATACTCGGTATCTCTCACACATGAGATTATCATATCACTTGATATAGCTTCTGCCTATATTAAAAATCTATATAAAATATAACTTTGGGGTATTTAAGCGTAGTACTTTGGTACTAATCGCATATACAGTATATAATTATATACGTTTTTAAAAAACCGATTATTTATTTACACATTCTCATTAATCTTACCTTTTGTTGACAGTTTGTATACAGATTTTATCACGTTAATGTAATGATGTAGATTGTGTCCATGTGCCCGGCAGCCCTATATATTAATAAATATAATATAAGGGCTCAGGCTCTTAATCTATGACAGTAAATTTTATAATAATATACGATACATAAATAACTTAAAGACATGGGATTAAATAAGATACATTGTCAAGATATTAACAGAACGACAAAAAGACCAGATAACGAATTGTTATTGGTCTAAAATTATAAGTGTGTGAGATATGCGGTTGTCAATGTGCTATTTGCGATACTGCCATGAGTTCTTCGCCCTCGCCCGTCTATGATAATACCAGTTAGCCGTGGACTTGTCAATGCTTAAAATACATCAATATACTATCTGATACGTTGACAATCAGCCGTAAATCATGTATGCTGTGAGAGCTGGAAGTGCCGACCGTTAATGTCGCTTGGTATCGTTGTTAAATCGGTCGTGACTTGGCAGGAGCCATTATTATTTAATTTAATAGGCACTTTACAGCAGAAAACGAACCGGGAAAGTTATTAACCTCGCCC
>ULZY01003391.1_pt1 | contig 37094 bp, 50 predicted proteins | sample 1963571 | NCBI WGS metagenome assembly ULZY01 (sample SAMEA4835902, study PRJEB28245) | human gut metagenome | biome: gut microbiome; material: fecal sample | place: Denmark | collected 2008
TGTTCAATATCTTCACCGCACGTTCTTCCTCTCGTGGGTAGAGGTGCGAGTAGGTGTTCCATGTCATTGATATGTTGGAGTGACCTAAACGCCGTGCTATCTCCTGAATGTTTATGCCCTCATTGGCAAGCAAGGAAGCGTGGCTGTGACGGAAGTCATGGATACGGATACGTTTGACACCTGCCAAGTCTGCAAACTTCTTGTTGGTCTTTTCAAGGGACGTGTCACGAATAGGACGCTCACCGCCGCAGATGTACATATCATCACTGAACTTTGGCACTGCTTTCTTACAGCGTTCGTAATGTTCTGACAGCACTGCTCTTAATGGCTCTGGTATCTGTATCGTCCGTATGCTTGGCTTGTTCTTTGGCGGCGTGATACGATCACCGCCTTTTAGCTTCTGAGCAATGCTCTTGGTGATGGATATGTAGCCGTCTTTTATATCCGTCCATTGCAAGGCGTATATCTCGCCTTTTCGCATACCCATGAAAAACGCTATGTTGAAAAATACATAGTAGTTCCATTCGTACATTGAGCCGCCGTCCTCTGCTTCCTGAGCGTAATTCTTAGCTGCCGATATGTATTTCTTGAACTCGTCAGGCGTGTAGAAAAGCATTTCTTTCTTGGCTTCAAGGGGCGCTTTGAAGTTGCCTGCGGTGATAACGGGGTTTTTCGGAATGTATTCCATTTTCACAGCATAGTTCATCATTGCACGAAACTCGCCATAAATGTTCTTTCGAGTGACGATAGCCAATCCCTGCTCTGACAGCTCCTGCTTCCATTTCTGCACCATTGGTACGTTCAGATTATCTATCCTCACGCTTTCAAAGGTGGGCAGGACGTTCTTTCTCAGTATTCTTAGGGACTTGTCCAGTGATGTTTCACGGACCTCTGAACGCTTGGCAGTGATGTACTCCGTGAATAGCTGTCCGATAGTCATTTTTGGAGCTATCTCTTTAGCATTGAGCTTTTGTGTAAGCTGAATTTCAAGCTGCTTAGCCGTCTCTGCACCAAACGCCACACGGTCTATCTGATGAGACTTTCCAAAACTGTCCGTATAATTGATACGCACACGATATTTTTGCAGACCGTCTTTTCTGATGTTCTTTCCGTTCTTGTCTGTCATTTTGTAGATCGGCATAAATATTCCTCCTATTCTTGACATATTTAATAATATGCAGTATAATAAAAGGGCAGAATAAGCCCTTTTGTGGTGATTGGGTTTTGTTCGTTCTGAGCTGATATTGGTAGTATCTGCTCTGCTCGCCTCTGAGTGTTGGTAGCACTTGGGGGCGAGATTTTTATTTTATTTTTCTCTATACAATCCTATCGTAGAACAATTATGTCCACAAAAGGGCGGATAATTTGTACCTATTTGAGCTTCTGAAAAACTATAGATTTTACCGTTTAATTTTTGACATATGGGGCAAGCTGAACTATTATTTATGATAAAGTATTTATCTAAACCTAATTGCTGATACCGAGCAATATCCTTATGTGATTCTAATATTGAGCAAGCAGTTATGTATAATTGAGTTGCAAATGTTGTGTCAATTTTAAATTTTATTCTTAAAAAGCGTGCAGCCTTTTTATAATTAAATTTAATTAGCATAAGCCTTGCAATATCATATACAATATCACTATCTATGTCTTTTCTAAATGCTCTGGATAACAAATAATTATTTTGAAAGAACCAAGCAAAATCTTCGGCGTTTTGCTCGGTTTTATCCATTACATTATCTTGATTATCCAATAGCTTTTCAGTTTCTACTAAAAAGAGTTTATCTTTTTCAGCTTTGCTTTGTTTTTTTAGTGTGTAATCTGGTCGTTCACATTTTGCTTTTTCAAGTAAGCATAAAGTTTCTTCCGAGAATCTTTCTTCATATAGTTTTAAACTATCGAAGAAGGATTTTATTTTTTTACTTTTACCGTTCACAGTTTTTAATTTAGTAGCTTCAGAAACAGTTTTAATCCAATAACGTGCAAGAAAATTTCTGATAATTTCTTGCTCTTTTTTGCATAGATCTGAAAGTTCTTTTTCAGGAGTAGGAACATTATAGTTGTAATCTATTAAAGTCAGCTCTTTTAAAGCAGACTTCAATAAATCTAAATTATTGAAAAATTTATCAGCACTTACGCTTTCTTTTATCCAATGACGATAGTTTCCAATGTCACAATAAATTAAATAAACTCTATTATCTGCATCTAAATTTTCATACATGCAAGTTACCTCTATTTATCTTTGATTTTAGCACATTGTTTTTTCTTATATTGTCAAATACCCTATGTTATATAGCAAATAAGTATTCATATGTACTATCATACGATTTATTTTGCTGTTTGAAATACTCCTTAATGTATGGTTTGAACTTTGATAATAATAGCTTATCGTTTCTGCTAGAGTTCCAAAAATTTTTACGACTAAAAGTGGCTATCCTCTTATTTGCGGCATCAAAAGAAACATTAAACATATCCATTAAATTTGTATAATCCAATTTGTTGTTAAGATAGTGATACATAACGTAATATATCACTATTTCTGGCATTAAAACTTGTGCAGCAAAAAAATTAGCTTCAATTTCTTGTATTTGACCATCTGATGAATGGCCACAGTATATATGTCCCAATTCATGGACGATACCAAAAGTTCTATGTTCTTCAGATACAGTGCTGTTTTCACGATATAAAATAATTGAATAATCTTGTGCTTTTATGACATAGCAATCATCAATATTGCGCCCTATGAAACAAGTAATCGGCTGATTAGTTAGTTTCGCATAATTTTCAATGGTATCAATAATTATGCCTTCAGAAACAAGATTCAAATCTTTGGGATTAAATGCTAAACTTTTGATATTATGACTTAATAAAAAATTGGTTGCCGAATTTTGTGCCATTTCGAAATTGGGTTTACTCAATTTATTGCCTCCTATAAGCTATTTATTTTTTTAATCCTTTTGCTGATAAGTATATATCTATTGTTTGTTCAAAATTTTTAACAAGCTGTTCTCGATCTTCTTCAGGAATTTGTTCCAAATGTCTGGCAATTAATTTGATTCTTTCATTTTCATCATCGGATAATCCTAATAAGTAATCAGTAGAAACTTCAAAATAAGATGCCATTTTAATAAGTGTTGCATTATCTGGTTGTCTAGATCCATTTTCCCAATTACAAACAGTGTTTTGTGCAGCACCAACTATTTCGCCTAATTTTGATTGACTTATTCCTTTTTTCTTACGTAATTCTGCTATTCTGTTCATTGCAATCCTCCTATGAGATAACCAATGTAATTTGTATCTCTTAAACAAATAATATCACTCTATGAGATTAAAGTCAAGCTATTTTTACAAATATCTCAAAAAGGGATTGACATTAATCGCTATATGTGATATTATCCTTATATGAGATATTTAATCATGCTGAAATCTCAAAATAATCATAGTTTGGAGGTGAAATCAATTGAAGAAATTAAAACTTATTCGAAGGAAAAAGGGCTTTTCACAAGCTGAGTTTGCTAATCAAATGGGAGTATCTCAAAATACGATATCTCAATGGGAAAATGGTGCAAGAATACCTAATGTTATAAGTCTTAAGAAAATGGCACAAATTCTTGATTGCTCGACGGATATGCTTTTGGAAGATATCGAAACAAACGAAAGGACAGATGACTAATGAATGAACTAATTAAAATCAGCTATGAAAACGCAGAACACCCAACAGTATCGGGTAGGGAACTTCACAAGGCTTTGGAAGTAGAAACCAGATATAATGATTGGTTCAAAAGAATGTGTGAATACGGTTTTTCGGATAATGAGGACTTTTACTCAATTTTGAGTAAAACATCAGAAGGCGGCAGACCGAGTACCGATCACCAACTTACAATCCCAATGGCAAAAGAGATCTGTATGTTGCAGAGAAGTGAAAAAGGAAAGCAGTTCCGTCAGTACTTCATAAGAGTTGAAGAAGCTTGGAACAGTCCCGAAATGATTATGAAAAGGGCTTTGGAAATTGCTAACGAAAAGGTGAAAGTTCTGCAAGTAAGTGTTTCACAGCTTACTGTTGATAAACAGATAATGCAACCGAAAGCTGATTACTTTGATGAACTCGTGGACAGAAATCTGTTAACGGGAATAAGAGAAACAGCTAAGGAACTTAAAGTCAAGCAAAATACTTTTGTGAATTTCCTGCTTGATAAAAAGTATCTTTACAGAGATAAAAAGGGCAAGCTTATGCCATATGCAAAGCCCATGGAGAACGGCTTGTTTGAAGTCAAGGAGTTTTCTAATGAGAAAACAGGTTTTTCAAGCACGCAGGTGTTTATTACGCCTAAAGGAAAAGAAACGTTCAGACTGTTATTGCTTTAATATAATAAATAATTTAGAGGAGGCACAAAAAATGAAAATTTACAAAGTCACAACGATAGACCAGTTTCACGATAAAAGGGTGTTCACAGTAGCTGCAAAGAGTCAGTACGAGGCTCTGACAAAGGCAAGTGTTAGCCCTCGTGAAACTGTCTTTACAATCGAGGAGGTGGACTAAATGAGGTCACCTGACATTGAAATGGCAGTGCGGCTGTACTATGAAAAGCCCGAAATAACCAATGCGGATATCAAGGAGCTGTTCGGCACAGGTGAAACGCAGACTATCAAGATCAAGAAAGCTGTTAAGGCAGAAATGGAAAAGCGTGGCGTGAAGTCATGGCTGCCACACTCGGTCAATACCGAGATAGCCTACGAGGTGTGGGGCATTGATATCGACAACTTCGAGAAAAGGCTTAAAAAACTCCGCACGCTTTACGGAAAGGACGTGAGAAAATGATAGCCGTACTAGAGATAATCAGATGTGCCGCAGCGGTAGCGCTCTTGGTGGTGCTTACAATGTATGTAGCATACAGGTGGTATGTAAGCGTAAAAGAAACTGCCTACGAGGAAGCAGAGGAGAGCATAAAGCGTGCAGTGAGAGAAGCAGGCAGACCAGTGGTCAAGGTCGAAGTTGAAATGAAAGGAAAGTGGTAAAATGTTGTTCATAGTGGGTATCATAGCGGCAGCTATAGTGGTGCTGTCGGCACTGTATGGCGTCGTAGCGTTGATGATAGAATACAGACACTGGGAAAAGGAATTTGAGGAGGACGAAAACGATGATAGTGATGAGAGAGGTCTTTAAAAGGGACAAGCCCCTTGACAACGGCAGCGGAGCGGTCAATATCTGCGTGTTCCATTCAAATGTCAAGCCTGACGAATGCGGTGCGCTTACAGTAACGCCAACAAAGGACTACTGCCGTAGATGTGCATTCTACAAGACCCGTGAGGATTTTGACAGAGGGCTTGGCGATGCCGCAAGGTCGCTCCGTGAGAAAGGGATTGAACCTGTGAAGAAGATGGACTATGACGGCAGACAGTATATGAGCGTACAGCCGATAAGGGAGGATAAAGATGAATAAGGAATTTACAAACGAAGATATCATAAATGCGGCGAAACATTGTGCGACAAATGCTGACTGCGATAACTGCCCATTTTTCGCAACTTTGGAAATTGAGGGTTGCATTGAAACTTTCACACGATACATAGTGAACAACACAAAAAACGAGCCTGCACTGTCTGCCAACAGCACAAGCTCAGAGATATTGAAAAATATCAATTCAACACACCTTGATGATAGCACAAAAGAGCAGATTTGTCAAGCATATGATACCGCAGACAAAGCCTGTACAGATATACTCGATATCTACGAAGGAATGCCGGCATGTGAGCGTAGAGCTTTTGATATCGGAGAAGTGTACGGAAAAATATGCAGCACAAGGGATAAGCTTGAAAATATGAGAGGAGCGAACTAAAATGTCAGTAAAAATAAACTCACTTGAATTTGAGAACATAAAGAAGATAAAAGCCGTACAGCTTGAGCCTGCAAAGAATGGACTTACTGTTATCGGCGGTAAGAACAGGCAGGGCAAGACCTCTGTCCTTGACGCTATCGCTTGGACACTTGGGGGAGATAAGTACAAGCCGTCCTCTCCTCAGCGTGAGGGGTCTGTTGTCGAGCCGCATTTGAAGATCACCCTCGACAACGGTATAGTGGTGGAGCGTTCGGGTAAGAACAGTTCCCTCAAAGTCACCGACAGCACAGGCAAAAAAGGCGGTCAACAGCTTTTGAACAGCTTCGTTGAGCAGTTCGCACTTGACCTGCCTAAGTTCATAAATCAGTCAAGCAAGGAAAAAGCTTCAACTCTGCTGAAAATAATCGGCGTGGGCGATACGCTCTATCAGCTTGAACATAAGGAACATTCCCTCTATGACCAGCGTACCGCTATTGGTAGGATAGCTGACCAGAAGTCTAAGTTCGCAAAGGAAATGCCCGTGTATGCAAACGTTCCTTCCGAGCCTGTTTCAGCTTCGGAGCTTATCAGACAACAGCAGGATATACTTGCTCGCAACGGCGAAAATCAGCGTAAGCGTGACCAGAAAGAATACTACGAAAAGCAGTTGGAGATTGCTAAGTCTGCCTATGAACGTGCAAAAGCAAGCTATGAGGCGGCAGTGAACAACTTCAAGCTTGCAAGCCTTGACGCTCAGGACCTTGTTGACGAAAGCACAGCGGAGCTTGAAAAGAATATCTCAGATATCGAGGAGCTGAACAAGAAGATAAGAGCAAACCTCGACAGGGAAAAAGCTGAGATAGACGCTGAGGACTACCGTTCACAGTATACATATCTCACTGAGCAGATAGAGGACGTAAGGCAGGCTAAAACTGACTTGCTCAAAAATGCCGACCTGCCCCTTGAGGGGCTTTCAGTTGAGGACGGAGAGCTGCTGTATAACGGGCATAAGTGGGATAGTATAAGCGGAGCAGAACAGCTTATCGTCGCTACCTCTATCGTGAGAAAGCTCAACCCTGACTGCGGCTTTGTCCTGCTGGACAAGCTTGAACAAATGGATACCGACACCCTTGAAGACTTCGGCAAGTGGCTCGAAGCACAGGGCTTGCAGGCGATAGCCACAAGAGTTTCTACAGGTGACGAGTGCAGTATCATCATCGAGGACGGCAGGTCAATGGACAGTGATAAGGAAGAAAACACAGAAACGAAAACTTGGAAAGCAGGTGCATTTTAATGTATGAGATAACATCAGGAGTTGTAAGCTCCGCACAGAAAGTCGTGATATATGGTCCTGAGGGCATAGGCAAATCCACCTTTGCGGCTCAGTTCCCCGATCCTGTATTTATTGATACTGAGGGCAGTACAAAGAAGCTGAACATCAGACGTTTCCCTAAGCCGTCAAGCTGGGAAATGCTCAAAAACGAGGTAAAGGAAGCTATGAACGGCAGGCTCTGCAAGACCCTTGTCATTGATACATTTGATTGGGCTGAACAGCTTTGCATTGAAACGATCTGCTCGGCATATCAGAAAAAAGGCATTGAAGATTTCGGCTACGGCAACGGCTATGTTTACGAAAAAGAGGAGATAGGCAAGTTTCTTAATCTCTTGCAGGAGGTAGTTGACAGCGGTATCAACGTTGTGCTTACGGCTCACGCTCAGATGAGAAAGTTTGAACAGCCTGACGAGCTGGGCGCTTATGACCGTTGGGAGTTAAAGCTCGGCAAGAAAACTTCTTCTCAGATATCGCCTCTTGTGAAAGAATGGGCAGATATGGTGCTGTTTGCAAACTACAAAACATATGCAGTAGCTGTGGATAAGAACGGCAAGAAGTTCAAAGCTCAGGGCGGTGACCGTGTTATGTACACCACACATCACCCTTGCTGGGACGCTAAAAATCGTGACGGACTTCCGTCTGAAATGCCTTTTGAGTATAGTGGCATAGCTCACCTGTTTGCGTATACACAGCCTGCTGAAATGCCTAAGCCTGTGCCGATGCCAAGACGTGTGCAAGAGCAGCTTGCACAGCCGAAAGCAGCACCGCAGCCACCTCATAAGACATCAAACGCAGTGACATTGCAGCAGGCTCAGCCGACAGCTGCACCAAAGGCAGAAGAACCCCTTACAGATCTCAGCGGCTTTGAGGACGTTGCACCACCTATCGTTATCCCTGATGGCATACCGAAAGCGCTTGCAGACCTTATGAGAGCCAACAGCGTAAGCGAATCGGATATACGTCTTGTGGTATCTCAGAGAAACTATTTCCCTTATGATACCCCTATTACAAACTATCCTGACGACTTCGTGCAGGGCTGTCTGATAGGTGCTTGGGAGCAAATGCTGCCACTTATCAGAGAAAATCAGAAAGTACCATTTTAAAAGGAGGACAACACCATGGATAATTTTATGGAATACGGCTGGGAAGATGAGATAGTCAACGAGGGTGGGGACTTTGTCCTGCTCCCTGAGGGGGACTATGACTTCACAGTTGCAAAGTACGAACGTGCAAGACACGAGGGGTCGGCAAAAGTGCCGCCCTGCAATATGGCAAAGGTCACATTCACCATTTGGGGTGCAGAGGACAGCGTGGAGATAACAGAAAACTTCTTCCTCTGCAACAAGTTTGAGTGGAAGCTCTCAGCACTTTTCCTGGCTCTCGGGCTAAAAAAGCATGGCGAGCCGCTGAAAATGAACTGGAACGCTATCACAGGCAAAAAGGGCAAGTGTCACGTCTACGTTGACAACTACAAGAACAAGGACGGTGAGGACAGGCAGTCCAACAAGATAAAGAAGCTCTATGCCTATGACGAGAATGTGACTACCGTTCAGCCTACTCAGACGCAGACACCACAGTATAGTCAGCCTGCTCAGACAGGGGGCTGGAAAGCCGGTGCGTTCTGATGATGAATTTAAGACCATATCAAAACGAGGCTAAGCTTGCTATACTCGAACAGTGGTCTGAGGGAATAAACAAAGTCCTTGCAGTTCTGCCGACAGGAACGGGAAAGACAATACTTTTCTCGGCTGTTACGGAAGAATGTGTGCGGCAGGGTAAGCGTGTGCTTATCCTTGCCCACAGGGGCGAGCTGCTCGACCAGGCAGCGGACAAGCTTATGAAGTCAACAGGGCTTGGCTGTGCCACCGAGAAAGCAGAGCAAAGCTGTTTAGGCTCTTGGTATCGTGTAGTAGTAGGCTCAGTTCAGACCCTTATGCGTGAGAAAAGGCTCAAAGGCTTTTCGGAAAATTACTTCGATACCATTATCATTGACGAGGCTCATCACGCTATCTCAGACGGCTATCAGAGAGTGCTTGACCATTTTCCAAAGGCTCAGGTGCTTGGGGTAACGGCTACACCTGACAGGGGCGATATGAAAAACTTAGGCTCGGTGTTCGACAGCCTTGCCTATGAATACACCCTGCCGCAGGCTATCAAAGAGGGATATCTTTCACCTATCAAGGCTATAACCATACCGCTGAAACTTGACCTTTCGGGAGTATCAACTCAGGCAGGAGATTTCAAGGCAAGTGATATCGACACGGCACTTGACCCATATCTTTATCAGATAGCTGATGAAATGCTCAAATACTGCAAAGAACGCAAGACAGTTGTGTTCCTGCCGCTTGTCAAGACCTCTCAGAAGTTCCGTGATATCCTTATCAGCAAAGGGTTCAACGCCGCTGAGGTCAACGGAGAAAGCACAGATAGAGCGGAGATACTTGAAGCTTTCGACAAGGGCGAATACAACGTGCTGTGCAACTCAATGCTCCTCACAGAGGGCTGGGACTGTCCGTCAGTTGACTGCGTTATCGTACTAAGACCAACAAAAGTGCGTGGGCTTTACTGTCAAATGGTAGGCAGAGGCACAAGACTTTGCGAGGGAAAGACAGAACTTTTGCTGCTTGATTTCCTATGGCACACAGAACGCCATGAGCTTTGCAGACCTGCACACCTTATCTGTCAGAATGAAGAGGTCGCTGAGAAAATGACCGAAAACCTTGCCAATGAGGCAGGCTGTGCAGTAGATATCGAAGAGGCAGAAAAACAGGCAAGCGAGGACGTTGTGGCACAGCGTGAAGAGTCTTTGGCAAAGCAGCTCAAAGAAATGAAAACACGCAAGCGAAAGCTTGTTGACCCTTTGCAGTATGAGATGTCAATACAGGCTGAGGACTTGTCCTCTTACGTTCCTGCCTTTGGCTGGGAGTGTGCTCCTGCTACCGACAAGCAGAAAGCAAAGCTTGAAAAGCTGGGCATTTTCCCTGACGATATAGACAACGCAGGCAAGGCAAAGCTTATCCTTGACCGCCTTGAAAAGCGCCGCAATGCAGGACTTACCACTCCAAAGCAGATAAGGCTGCTTGAAAGCAAGGGCTTTGAGCACGTTGGCTCTTGGAGCTTTGACAGTGCAAGCAGGATGATAGCCCGTATCTCTGCCAATGGTTGGAGAGTGCCGAGAGATATCGACCCGAAAACATACACACCTGAGAACTAAGGAGAAGTGAATGGATAACACAAATTTGCTTAAAATGCTTGAATACATAGACCCTGCAAGCTGTGATTATCAAGAATGGGTCAACGTGGGAATGGCTCTCAAACACGAGGGCTATTCCGTGAACGATTGGGACAGTTGGTCGAGGTCAGACAGCCGTTATCACAGCGGTGAGTGCGAACACAAGTGGCAAGGCTTTAACGGCAATGCTCAGCCCGTGACCGCAGGAACTATCGTGCAAATGGCAAAGGAAAGAGGATACAGCCCCCATGAGTTTAAGGCATACGATTGGGACGGCGAGATAGTTGCAGAAGAAAGCAGTCCCCTTGTAAACGGCGGTGAGGGCATACCGATAACCGAGCCTGCCCAATGGGATCCTGTCAAGGAGATAGTCACATATCTTGAAACACTCTTTGAGGCAGGAGAGAACGTGGGCTATGTTACGCAAACGTGGGAAACAGAAAAGGACGGCAAGACCAAGTATCTGCCCACAAAGGGGTGCTGTGACAGGACGGCAGGGGAGCTTATCAAGAGGCTTGGCGAATGTAACGGCGATATAGGTGCGGTGTTTGGCGACTACAAGGAAGAAGCCGGAGCGTGGATCCGCTTCAATCCTCTTGACGGCAAGGGCGTAAAGAACGAGAATGTAACAGACTACCGCTATGCTCTTGTTGAAAGCGACAGTATGCCTATAGAACAGCAGAATGCTGTGATGAGAGAGCTTGAACTTCCTATCGCTGTGCTTGTATACAGCGGTGGAAAGAGCGTTCACGCTATCGTCAAGATAGACGCTCCAAATTATGATGAATACCGCAGGCGTGTTGATTTTCTTTACAAGGTCTGCAAGGAAAGTGGTCTTGACATAGATAAACAAAACCGCAATCCCTCACGTCTTAGCCGTATGCCAGGCGTTATGAGGAACGGCAAGAAACAGTTCATTATTGACAAGAACATAGGAAAGGAAAGCTTTTCAGAATGGAAAGATTACATAGAGAGTATCAATGATGATCTCCCTGACCCTGAGAGCCTGAGTGCTGAGTGGGATAACCTGCCTGAGCTTGCACCACCACTTATTGACGGTGTTCTCAGACAGGGTCACAAAATGCTCATTGCAGGTCCGTCAAAGGCAGGCAAGTCTTATGCACTTATCGAAATGTGCGTGGCGATAGCTGAGGGGGTCAAGTGGTTTGGCTGGCAATGCACCAAAGGCAAGATACTATACGTCAACCTAGAGCTTGACAGAGCATCTTGTTTGCACCGTTTCAAGGACGTGTACACCGCAATGCACCTAGAACCTGAAAACCTCAGTAGCATAGACATATGGAACTTGCGAGGTCACAGCGTACCAATGGACAAGCTTGCGCCAAAGCTTATACGCCGAGCAAGCAAGAAGAATTACATTGCCGTGATAATAGACCCTATCTACAAGGTCATAACAGGCGACGAGAACTCAGCAGACCAAATGGCGCACTTCTGCAACCAGTTCGACAAGGTATGCACAGAGCTTGGCTGTGCGGTCATATACTGCCACCACCACTCAAAGGGAGCGCAGGGCGGTAAGCGTTCAATGGACAGAGCCAGCGGTTCAGGAGTATTCGCTCGTGACCCTGACGCACTTCTTGACCTTTCAGAGCTTGACATTTCAGACAGCCTTTACAAGCAGCAGGAGGACGAAACTGTTTGCCGTATCTGTGAGGACTGGATGAGGAGATTTTACAGAAATACTGATGACCTTTGTTCACAAGACGATCTTGTTACGCCGTCAAAAATGCTTGAGATAACGCACAAGCACCTGCACCCGAACTCATACAAGCTTATGATGGCCGACATAGACAAGGCTAAGCTTGCGGTAAGAAACCGCACAGCATGGCGTATAGAGGGTACTCTGAGAGAGTTCCCGAAATTTGCTCCCCTCAATATGTGGTTTGATTATCCTGTTCACAGAGAGGATACCGTGGGCGTGCTTAAAGACTGCGAGGTAGAGGACATCACACCGAACTGGAAGAAGAATCTCAGCAAGAAGAAGACCAATGAAGACCGCAGCAAGGAGCGCAAGGAGAGCATTGAAACAGCTTTCAGCGGTGTGCAGGAGAACGGCAAGTGCCGCATTTCTGAGCTGGCGGAGTACATAGGAAAGGGTGAAAAGACAGTGCGTTCATACCTCAAAGAGCATGGTGGTTTCTGGATAGATGGCGGCGAATGCGGCTTAAAGAAGTGAGGGAAAGAAAGGAAAAAATCGAGAAAATTTACTTTGAGACGGAAAGGAAAAAATCGAGTAAGTGTAAGGAAAATATCGGTGTTTTCCCTTGGGAAGAAAATGTCGGCAAAATACCGATTTTTTCCCGAGGGAAGAAAAAGTATATTATTACATAATATATATTTTCGGGCATAAGCCGCCCGAAAATCTATTCTGAAATAATAATGCGGCTAGCACACCGACCGCATGAGAGGAGCAGACAACAATGACTGAATTTTTTATGGCAATGATACCGCCGACAGCTACGGCGCAGGAGCACAAGGTGGCAGTGAGAAACGGCAAGCCGATATTTTATGACCCACCCGAAGTAAAGGCGGCAAAAGAAAAGCTCACGGCAAACCTAGCAAGGCACAGACCGCCTGAAAAATACATCTGTGGGATAAGGCTGATAACAAAGTGGTTATTTCCAAATGACGGCAAGCACAAGAACGGAGAGTACAAGACCAGCAAGCCTGACACGGATAACTTGCAGAAGATGTTCAAGGACTGTATGACAAAGCTTGACTTCTGGACAGACGACCAGCTTGTGGCAAGTGAGATATGCGAGAAGTTCTGGGCGGACATACCTGGCATTTATGTGAGGATAGAGGAGCTATGACGATACACGAAGTAAAGAAAAGTCTCGGACGCAGGGTGAGCTACAACGGTTCTGACTGCTACGAACTGACAGGGTGCATTATCCGCAAGAGCAGTAAGACAGGTCAGTTCTTCTATCAGGCAGAGATCGCTGACAAGACTTGTGGCAATACGTTGGTGTATTGTAGGCTGGAAGAGTTGAGGTGTGAGAATGAAACACACTGACCACACCCTCTGCTGGCACTGTCGCCACGCAGTACCGACAAAGGACAAGATAACAGGAGAATACCTCACAGGCTGTGCATGGTCCATAGACCGCAGACCGGTTGAGGGTTGGAAGACACGTCAGCACAGAATATATGAAGCGCAAAAGGGCGGTATGATACACTCGTATACAGTAACGGAATGTCCGAGATTTGAGGAGGGATAAAAGTGAAAAGCTATGAGGAGCGTACCAAAGACAATGAACAGAAGATAGCAGCTTTCCAAACTAAGCAGAAAATGCCGTATGAGTTCAAGGTCAAATACGCTGAGGTCAGAGTAAGGGAGTTCATTCGTGAATGTGACAAAAGAAATCTGAATACGCACATATCGGTAGGCGGACTTGACAGCATAACGCTTTTGAAATTTATACATGATTACTGTGGTTTCAGTTATGTTCCAGGTGTATCGGTATCTAGTCTTGAAGACAAATCTATTCAGCAGATACACGAGCAACTTGGTGTGATAAAGTTAAGCCCATACAAGTCAAAAATAGATATCATACGGGAATATGGTTTTCCTGTACTATCAAAAGAAACAGCCGCAAAAATAGAACTGCTTGCACACCCTACGGACAAGAACAAGACAGTTCGTCACGCTATCATAACGGGTGAAACGGGAGAGTATGGCGGTTTTCGCAAGCATACAAGAATGCAGCTTTCTCAGCGCTGGCTTGAACTGTTTGGCGGTTACGAAAATGAAAACGAGGGCGTTGACTACAAGATACCGCCGTTTAAGGTATCATCACAATGCTGTTTCTGGATGAAAGAAAAGCCGTGTGATGATTGGGCAAAGCAACACAAGAGCGTGCCGTTCTTAGGACTTATGGCAAGTGAGGGCGGCAGACGTGAAAAATCGCTAATGCTTAACGGCTGCAATTACTTTGGCAAAAGCACGATACGTTCAGCACCATTTGCCATATTTACAAGGCAGGACTTGCTACAACTTGCACTTGACCTGAATGTGCCTGTGCCTACAATCTATGGCGAGATAAAACGTGACTTTGACGGAAAGCTTTGCACAACAAAAGCTCAGCGTACAGGTTGTTCGATGTGTGGCTTTGGAATACACATCGAACAGCGCCCTCACCGCTTTGACAGGCTTCGTGAGAGGAATGAAAAAGAGTGGGACTTCTGGATGAACAAGTGTTGTGAAGATGCTGACGGCACAAAGTACGGCTGGGGAAGAGTTCTCGACTATATCGGCGTTGAATGGCGTGACAAAGTATTCGATATGAAAAATAACCAGCTTAGCTTGTTGGATATTGAGGAGGGATAGCCTATGGAAAGAAACGACCCTATGACCATGTCACGCCTGAAAGCCTACCGCAGGAACGCCTCAGCCATTGAGGACATCAAGGCGGAGCTTTCAGGCAAGTACGTTGCCGACACTATCAGCGTATGCACACCGCCGTCCTACACACCACACAGCACACGCATAGACGGCTTTCTGCCAAGTGGCGATACACTTTCACTGCTGTGCGAACAGGCACGACTTGAAGCCGAGCAGAGGGCTATTGAGGAGTTTATCAAGGGGATAGAGGATAGACAAATGAGGAAGATATTTGTACTCAGGTTTGTAAAAGGCTTTACTTGGATACAGATAGGACACAAGGTCGGAGGTACAGCGGACGGCTGTAGAATGGCGGTCAAAAGATTTTTGCAAAATGCTTAAACTTGTTCGCTCTGTTCGTTTTACCTATGTTATAATTTAAACTGAGGAAAGTGTAGATGTACCTCAGACTTGTACTTTCATTGAAGTCACCTCCAATTTTCTAAGCCCCGTAAGGGGCTATGCAGGTCGAGAGCGTGCCAGCTTGATATCTGCTCCAACATTTACTTAAACTCCTTATAATATTTTCACAAGGGCGGCTGCATTTTGCGGTCGCTTTTGCGTTGCGTCGTAAAAAGTTCATAAATGTCGAATTCTTGATATACTGCATAAAATAAGTAAAACAACTTTGTGCAGATAAGAGAATTATATGTATATTTGTTGATTTTTGCAATTTCATATGTTATTATTTCATTACGTAAGAAGGTGGTAGTATGGCGAGAGTAAAAGTAAGAAAAACGGTGAGCTTAGTTGATCTAAGCACCTCAACTAAATTGTTTATTGATAATTACAACTATCAAATAAATAAAAGAAATAAAATTGATAACAAAGCCTACATATATTCTGGCGTTTGCTGTGCAATATTGCTTTTTAACGTAAAATACGTTGATTTTATTTATATTGCAAATATACTGTGTAAAAATTGTTATGGTGCAGTAGTAGCAACAGTAGATCTTTCTATAATATTGGCGATAGTGATTTTAGCAATATGTTGTCTCAAAAGTGGCTTGTATTTGTTAAAGCCTCAAGGCTACAGTGAAATAGATATTGCATTTCTTTTAAATAAGGCAAAAGAATGTCATTTTCTTAAAATTGAAAAATCACTAAATAACACAATAGAAACTAATGAAAAGATTAATCAAAGTCATATGATGAAAGTTAACAGGATGATAAAGCAACTTGGCGTTCTTTTTGCTTTAACTGCTGTGCATTTTGTTACGCATCAGTTGATGGCGTTTGCTTGAAGGGGGTGTGTTTATGCATTTTGGTGATGACGATGGTACAAAAACAATTTTGGAAGATAAGATACTTGAACTTAATTCAAATTTCTCAAAAACAACTAATGATTCGGAAAGTTCAAGTGCATCGAATGAAAATGGCAAGGTAGATAACGACGATGAATAGCTAACGAAAAAAGCTGTATCAATATGATTACAGCTTTTTTTATATCCAAAATCTCAGAAAGGACGGTGCCCTCATGACAGCACGGCAAAAGAAATTTGCAGAATACTATGCTCAGAGCGGCAACACCGTTCAGAGTGCTATAAAGGCAGGATACAGCGAGAAGTATGCGAAAGCTGACGCCTGCAAAATCCTAGATAATCCTAGTGTTGCGGAGTATATCCGTGTGCTGTCCGAGAAAGCTCATGACGAGCGTATAATGACCGCAAAGGAGAGGCAGGCACTCTTGTCTGATATCGCTAAGGACGGCAAGAATGACCCTGCTGACCGTATCAGAGCCGTCGATACCCTCAATAAAATGACAGGAGAGTATGTGGCTAAGATACAGGCGGAGGTCAAGACCTCTGAAAAGCTTTCAGACGTTTTCGCTCAGATAGGCGGTGAGGGGCTTGACGAGTAAGTTTCCTCTGTCGCAGAAGTATATGGACTTCATCAACAGCGTTCGGAGTGTGTCTGCGGATTTTCTTGAGGGAACTACCGCAAGCGGCAAAACAACTGTGGGCGCAGGCATAAAGTTCATGCGTATGGTGTCGGCAAGCCGAAAGAAACTTCACGTCATTGCCGCTAAGACTACGGGAAAGGCTGAGGAAACTATCATTCAGCAGGATAACGGCATTCTTGACCTGCACACCAATGCTCGGTACTTCGGCAACGGCGATAAGGACTACAAACTGCCGCATATCAAGTTTGAGGGCAAGATAATCTATGTTCTGGGATATGACAACAAGGATAAGTGGGAAATGGTGCTGGGCGCTCAGTTCGGCTGTGTTTATATCGACGAGATAAATACCGCTGATATCGAGTTTGTCCGTGAGATGTCAACCCGTAACGATTACCTTATGGCGACCCTTAACCCTGACGACCCCTCGCTACCTGTGTACAAAGAGTTTGTCAACCGCTCACGTCCGTATCAGAAATACGCCTGTGACGTGCCTGCGGAGATAATGAAAGAGCTTACAGAAGAACCTGTACCCAATTGGCGGTACTGGTTCTTTACTTTTCGTGATAATCTTTCACTTACTGATGAGGATATCAAAAGGAAAATGGCTGCCGCTCCGAAAGGCACAAAGCTGTATAAGAACAAGATACTCGGTCTGAGAGGGCGTGCAACAGGGCTTGTGTTTGACCTGCAAAAGCGAAATATCTTGACAGCAGAGCAGGCGAAAGCTTTCAATTATGTGTACTTCTCAGCCGGGCTTGACACCGCTTACTCGCAATCCTCTCCTGATACCATAGCGTTCACCTTTGTGGGCATAACGGCTGACAGAAAATGCGTCACTCTTGACGAGGAAGTGTATAACAATCGTGACAGACAAGTACCGCTCACACCATCCGACATACCGAAAATATTCACGGCGTTCTTGGAGAAAAACCGCAGGGCGTGGGGCTTTGCACGAGATGTGTATATCGACAGCGCAGATCAGGCGACCATACTTGAATGTCAGAAGTTCGGACGGCTCACAGGCAGCATATATAATTTTATCCCGGCATTCAAGAAAACGAAAATAATCGACCGAATACACTTGCAGTCAGCTTGGCTGGCGGCAGGTGATTTTTATATCCTTGAGCATTGCAAGGAGTACGCAGGCGAGCTTAACATATACAGTTGGAAAGAGGGTAAGGCTGAGCCGGAGGACGGCAACGACCACCTTATCAATTCCTGCCAGTATGCTTGGCTGCCGTATCGTGACAAGATAGGAAGTGTGAAGATTGACTAAATTTAGTATAGGAAGCAAGGTGAAAAATATGATAAGAAACTGGCTTGATATCCAGCCTGCACCCGAATACAGCATAACTATAACAGAGAAAACAGGTTTTATGACAGATGTGATAAGGTCACAGCTTTGGTATCGTGGTGACGCCGCAGAGCTTTCACAGTTCTTTCGTCAGCTTAACTTAGGCACAAATTCATTCTGGAGCAGCGTCCCTGAGAATGAAAAGATACGCAAGATACATAGCGGTCTGCCTGCAATAATCGCCGATACGCTGTCATACATTGTCTATTCTGATATGGACGATATCAAGGTCACAGGGGACAAAGCAAAGGCTGACTTTGATAATATTTCCGAGCATATAGACTTCACAGAGCTGACAGGCAAGGCGGTAGTTACCGCACTTGTTGACGGCGACGGAGCTTTCAAGATATCGGTGGATACTGAGCTTTCTGATACGCCAATAGTCGAGTTTATCGGCGCTGACAAAGTGGAGTATAACTTTGTACGAGGTCTGCTGAACGAGGTCGTTTTTCATTCTGTGCATTATGCAGGCTCAAAGAAATTTCACCTTGAAGAGCATTACGGCAAGGGGTACATAGAAAGCCGTCTGTATGACGATAACGGTCACGAGGTCGGTTTGGACAACGTGCCTTGCCTTGCACAGATACCGCCCCGAACTGAGTTTGAGGGCGAGTATATAATGGCTGTGCCGCTGAAATTCTTTTCATCACGAAAGTATCCGAACAGGGGCAAGAGCATTTTTGACGGCGGTAAGTCTGATTGCTTTGACGCTTTAGACGAGGTCATCTCACAATGGTGGGACGCTATCAGAGCAGGCAGGGTAAAGCAATATATCCCCGAAAGCATGATACCTAGAGATCCTGCAAGCGGTAAGCTTAAAGCGCCTAACCAGTTCGGCAACAGTTACATAAGCATTGACCCACCGCTTTCGGCAGAGGGTGCAGCGCCTAAGATAGAAGTAGTTCAGCCTGATATCAAGTATGAGGCGTTTGTGGCAAGCTATACGAATTGCCTGCTTATGTGTCTGCAAGGGCTTGTATCTCCTGCCACGCTTGGCATAGATGTGGGCAAGATGTCAAGTGCAGACGCTCAACGAGAGAAGAAAGACGTCACAGGCAACACCCGAAACACTATCACAACGGCTCTTGAAAAGGCTCTGCCACAGCTTGTTTCTGCGGTGCTTATGACCTATGACAATATGCAGGGCAAAGCCCCTGAGACTTATGAGGTGACAGTTGACTTTGGCGAGTACGGCGCACCTGACTTTGACAGCAGAGTTGAAACTGTGGGCAAAGCAAGCACGTATGGTATTATGTCAGTTGAAACGCAGGTGGAGGAGCTGTGGGGCAGTTCTAAAGAGGACGATTGGAAAGCCGCAGAGGTCAAGCGGATAATGCAGGAAAAGGGGCTTACTGAGGGTGAGCCAACTGCGGTAGGTGACGAGTTTGCTTAACTTTAAGGACATCGCAAAGATATTTGAGGAGATAGAGCTAAGGCTCATATCTTCGCTGAAACGCAATCTCAAAAGGCACAAGGCGGAGGAACAGCGATACGGCTTTGAATGGTCTGCTTGGCAGGCTGAGAAACTGAAAAATATGGAGAACTTCCGCCGTGAAAACCTCGACATTATGAACGAGTACGTTGAGGTTATCGACGATCAGACAAGGCAGCTTATGACGGAGCAGTTTCAAGAGGGTCAGCAGCAGGCACAAAGGAGTGCCCAGGAGCTTTCTGACGAGCCTATAACACCTATCCCCGACAAGCATTTCTTTGGCGTGAACGAAAAGAAAATGGCAAAGCTTATGGAAGACGTCACCACCCTTGAAAAGACCGCTGAAACAGCCGCTATGCGAATGACAGACGATATTTACAGGCAGACTTTGAACAGGGTACAGCTTGCAATGGGAACAGGCTCTATGACGCTTAACGAGGCTATCGACCTTGCCACAAAGGACTTCTTCGACAAGGGCATAAACTGTATCGTATACGCTGACGGCAAGCGAGTGAACATTGCAGACTATGTGCGAATGGCTCTTAGGACAACTTCCACAAGGGCAAAGTTACAAGGAGAGGCGAAACGCTTTGCAGAGCTTGGCTATGATACTGTACTTGTGTCGCAGTATGGCGGCTGTTCAAAGACCTGTGAGCCTTGGCAAGGTCAAGTATACATTGATGATGTATTCACGGTATGGGAGGGGGAAAAGGACGAGTTTCAAGGCAAGTCAAATTACTGCGGTGAGTGGTTTTGGCTGCTGTCGTACGCCGTAAAGAACGGGCTTTTCCACCCCAACTGCCGTCACACAATGACGCAGTATATACACGGCAGAACGCAGATACCTGAGCCGATACCGGCGGAGAAGATAAAAGAGCAGCGAGAACTTGAGCAGAAACAGCGTGCAATGGAGCGGAAAGTCCGCAAGCTAAAACGCTTTGCGGCAGGCACTCTCGACCCCGACACAGCAAAAGCCTACCGCAAGAAAGTAAGGCAGGCACAGCAGGAATTGAAAGCCTTTATAAACGCTAACAGCGAAGTTCTGCGGAGGGATTATTCTAGGGAGAAAGTGTATGGCGGCTTGACAGAAAAGGAAAAAGATGATAAAATTGAATTAACAACATCTAACGGAATTGGTGTAACGAAATTTTCAAAACATATGGAAGAGCGAGCTTCCGAAAGAAAGGTTTCTGTAAATGATATAAAAGATGCACTTATAAACCCGCTGTATATTGATGAAATTAAAATTGATAGTTTGGGCAGACCAAGCCAACGATTTATTGGTGAGAAAGCAACTGTTAATGTAAATCCCCAAACTGGAACTATCGCAACTATATGGAAAACAGGCAAGAACAAAATCAACAAGTACAAAAGGAAGTGATTATAATGTCAGAAAAACAAAAAGAGTTTCTTGTTTCTATTGGTATTGACCCAAATGATGAACTTGATGTCATAGAAGATAAAGTTGGTGATTACCTGACTTTGAACTGTTTGGATGAAAATTATAATCCAAATGAAGAAGGCTTGATGTGCGAAAGTATTTTGGATTATATCGGTCAGTTATAAATCTAACCGCTCCGCTACGGCGAGGCGGTATTTTTATACCCAAACATCGGAACTAAGCACCTTAACGGGTGCTTTTTTCATACACAAATTCAAGAAAGCGAGGTCAGAAAATGGACGAGAAAAAGAAACTCCCTGATGAGGAAGAGAAGAAAACTCCCGACACTCACGAGGAGAAAAAGGACGAGCCAAAGGCTGAGGAAAAGCCTGCGGACAAGGCAGATGAGAACTCTGCCGACAAGGAACAGCCTGCGGTGGACGATAGTCAGGCTGACGAGAATGGTGAGGGTGCCGACAAGCCTGCGGAAGATAAGCAGGAACAGCCAAACGAGGATAAGTCCGACAAGCAGGACAATGCCGAGAACGCACCTGACGAAAAAGACCAAGAGATACTCAGGCTCAAAACTCAGATAGCCGCTATGCAGCTTGGTATCAAGCCCGACTGTATCGAGGACGCCGTTGCGGTGGCTGAAAGCTATGTGAGAAACGGCAGTCAGCAGGATATCAACGCCGCCCTTTCTGCGGTGGTGAAGAAGTATCCAGATATGAAAGGCGAGGGCGGCAAAAAGTCCGACGGCAAAAAGCAGGGCGGTTTCAAGGTCGGTGCAGGATCTTCGGATACTGATGAAAAGAAACCGCAGGAAAAACCAACAGCGCAGAAACGCTGGAACAAATTCAAGTAAAAAACAGGAGGAATGAATCATGCCAAATCTTAATTATGCAGAAGTATGGAACCCCGAACTCTTGGAGATAAGGATCCAGGAAACACTTTCAAGTCCGTTCATCACACAGAACGTTAGGTGGCTTGACGCAAAGACTTTCCACTTCACACAGATGTCAACATCAGGCTACAAGAGCCACAACAGAAACGGCGGTTGGAACACAGGTAAGTATGTTCAGACGGACGTGCCTTTCACACTCACACACGACCGTGATGTTGAGTTTCTTGTGGATAAGGCTGACGTTGACGAAACGAACTCATCAGCGTCTATCAAGAATATCTCAGAGGTATTCGAGAAAACACAGTCTGCTCCCGAAACGGACGCTCTGTTCTTCTCAAAGACAGCTCAGAGAGCGGCAGAGCTTGAGGGCTATCACTCATCAACAGCCGCTTCATCATACACAAAGGGTAACGTGTTCGACAAGCTCAAAGGCTTTCTTTCAGCAGGCAAGCTGAGAAGATACAAGTCTAATGGCTCGCTCATTATGTATGTGACTTCCACAATTATGGACCTGCTGGAGCAGTCTGACAAGTTCACACGAAAGATAGAAATGACACAGATCGCAGAGGGAGGACTTGGTCTTAGAACAAGAGTGACTGACATTGACGGAGTGCCTATCATGGAGGTCATTGATGATGAGCGTTTCTATGACCGCTTCAACTTTGACCCTGAGGACGGCGGCTTTGAGCCTTGCGCCGCAAGATATGTAAAGACCGCTGATACCGATATCGTGAGCGGTAAGGAGTATTACACCGAATCAAGCGGTTCTTACACTAAGGTATCAGGCACACCGAGCAAGTCTGCACTTGATACATACTATGAAAAAGTCGCAGGTTCGCATAAGATAAACGTGCTTATCGCAACACCTGAGACCACAAAGATAGTGCCTAAGATCAACAGCATTTACAGCTTTGCTCCGGGCGGACACACAGAGGGTGACGGCTGGCTCTATCAGAACAGAGCGTTCTCAGATGTTTTCACTTTCCCGAACGGCAAGGACGGAAAGATAGACAGCATTTACGCTGACGTTGACACAGCAGAGTACAGCGAGTAAGGGGTGAGGGATATGTACCTCACCTCTACTGAGTTTTGCAATATCTGTCCTGAGTGTGATATCTCCGAAGAACAGTTCTCGGCTATTCGGCAAAGAGCAGAAAGCGATATCGACACGCTGACCTTCAATCGAATAACAGCAGAGGGCATTGACAGCTTTACAGACTTTCAGAGAGAGCGTATAAAGCGTTCCACAGCATTGCAGATGAAATTCATCTATGACAATTCGGAGCTGTTAGAAAGCCCTCTGAGCGCTTACAGCATAAGCGGAGTTTCAATGTCATTCGATAAGTCAAAGGTGGTATCTCTTGACGGCGTTATCACAACACGTCAGGTCTACAATGTGCTTATGCAGACAGGACTATGTTATAGGGGGCTGATGTGATGAAGTTTCCTCAGCTTGTACCTGAAAGGGTATGCAAAACGCCCTGCAAGGTCTATCGAACGGACGGACTTAATCGTGACGGCTCAAAGAAGCAGACGGTCATATTTGAGGGCAAATGCTTTCACTCTGAGAAGTCAAGGCAGAAATTATCCGCAGAGAAACAGCTTATAACCTTGTCAGGCGAGGCTCTTTTCTGCGGAGATATAGCCCCTGATAACGCTATTATAGAGGGCTATGCGGTCATAGGCGGCAGGACGTACAAGATATATGGCTCTGAGAAAGCCAAAGACCCTGACGGCAGGGTGAATTACACAAGATTGGAGCTGATATAATGGGCATTGAAATAAAGCTTGATGTGCAGGCAATAAAAGCTATCGAAGACGCTGCTGTGAAGTCTGCTGAGGTGGCTATGGAGCAGGTGAGGACAGACCTTGTAAGTGCTCAGACAATGCCGTTCGATACAGGCGATATGCAGAATAACCAGACCTTTGTTCACGCTGACGAAAGCGGTGCAAGTCTTGTGACAGGCTCTCCGCAGGCAAGACGTTTGTACTATCACCCTGAGTATCATTTTCAGAAAGGCAATAACCCTAACGCAGGTGCGGCTTGGCTTGAACCATATATCACAGGCAGTAAAAAGGATCTTGCCAAGAATGAGTTTGTGGCAGAGTTCAAAAAGAGGACAGGCGTATGACTTTACTTAACATAGCGGATATGCTGAGCGATATCCTTGACTTGCAGGACGTGTATGCAGGCACTATTGACGGCAACCTTGATAAGTGTATAGGCGTGTACAACGCAAAGATCTCAAAGCCGCAGCGTATCTGCATAGGTGGAAAAGCCTGCACAAAAACACTTGAAAAACATATCTCGGTGCTTATTCATTGGACTGATGCTCCCACGCAGGCAGAGATAAAGGCACAAAGCGTTCTTGATATCCTATCCGATATACGTCAGCATAAGGCTGACGGCTTTATGGTAAAGTATCTCGAATGCAAAGAGCCTGTTTCTGTTGGCAGGGACGAGCGAGGCGTGTGTGAATATGTTATCGAGGCAACAGTATATTACGAAAGGAATGAATGAGTATGGCAAACACAACAGGAGTTTATCCCGTATATGAAAACCAGTTCAAGATAGACAAGACAGGCGGCGACGGTTCGACAGAGAGCAATCTTGTGACTATTGCCGATATGGAGAGCTTTTCAGTATCCATTGACGGCAATATCGAGGAGTGGAAGCCTTTTGATCAGCAGGGGTGGACAAGACGTCTGCTCACTGGTAAGTCTATCACTATCAGTATCTCAGGCAAGAGAAACGTCGGTGACGCAGGCAATGACTACATCGAGAGCCTTGCACTCAAAACAGGTGCTGCGGCGACCACAACCCTTGTGTGGAACTTTCCAAGCGGAGCAAAGCTTGTTATCAAGGGCGTTGTCAGCGTAACAGAATGGGGCGGCGGAGATTCGACCGCAGTTGCACCGCTTGCGTTCGACTTTGCCTCCGACGGCAAGCCTGAGTTTACAGAGGCGGCAGCATAAGATTTTCAGAAAATAAACAAGACAGGAGAGTGTTCAAAGCGCTCTCCTGATTTTATATATCAGAAAGGATAATAACTATGGCAAAGATGTATACACTCGACAGCAAACTTCTTACAGGTACACCTGAGATAAGAGTGGGCGACAAGGTCTACCCTGTGGACGACAGGCAGAAAACTGTCAAGAAGATACTTGATATCTGTGACAAGAACGCTGAGAAGAAAGACCTTGATATGATAGACGAGGTTTTCAAGCTTGCGTTCGCACCAAAGAACTACAAGGAGATAGAGGCAATGAATATACCTTGGGCGGCATATCAGCAGCTTTTCACTCTTGTTATCTCAGCGGTGACAGGCGAGGACGCAGAAAAGACAGAGGCTCGATTTCCACAGGAAAACGCAGAGTAAGTTTGAAGAAAGCTGGTACGATCTTGACTATGACCGAGAGCTTATCATACAGTCCATTGCAAAGCAGTACAATATCCTGCCCTCAGAGCAGGAAAATCTGCATTACAGCGATTGGTACAGGCTCGTTGCAGGGATTATGCACGATACGCCGCTGGGTCAGGTCGTTCGTATCAGGAGCGAGGACAACAAGGACATCATAAAGAATTTCGACAGGTATGAAAAGCAGATACGCTCAGAGTGGACGGCATTCAGAAGTCAGAAAGCAAGAGAAACGTTCACAGAGCAAGACAAGCTTGAAACTGCGAGATACTTTGAAAGGCTGTTCAAGGGAATGTTCGGAAAGGCAGGTGATAAGTAATGGCAGACGGAGCAAGCGTTGGTGTTATATCTCTTGACCTAGTGATAAAAAACAAGGTGCAGGAGCAGCTCGACAAGATATCTGCAAGCATACAGAACGGCTTTTCAAAGCCAGTAGAGCAGGCAGAGAAAGCTGTTGAGAACGCTATGGATAAGACCACTAAAGCCATAGACGAGGGCTTTGGCAGTGCGTCGGAGATCGCTCAGAAGAGTATGCAGGAGGCTACTGCAAAGGTGGTGTCTGAAATTGATAAAGCCAATGAGCATATAAAAAACACCACCGACCAAATCGAAAACATCAAGCCTAAAGTTGTGCAGATACATTACAATCCTGAGTATGACCCTGCCAAAATAGAAGCTGAGGTTGATGATATTGCTCAGCAAATTACGGCAAAGGCTGACGAGGCGGCTAAAACAGCGACAGAGAGCTTTGGTGATTTTGAAATACCTGAAAGTGAATTTGAAAGGCTTAATCTCCAACTCGAAAATGCAACAGAAAAAATGAGCCTGTTGCAGGCTAAGTATAAAGAGCTTAACGGTCAGCTTGCTGATACAGATGATAGCGGAATTGATAAACTCATTGAAAAGCTGAATAGTGTAGAAGCTCAGATGATACGTCAACAGGCTGTTATCGACAAGACAAAAGCCAAGATAGGAGATCTAAGCAATGCACAAGCATTGGATACCGAAGCAATAGCAGCCACCGCTGTTGCAGAAGCAGAACAAGCAGCTAGCAGTGCGGCTGAAAAGCTGAGAACAGAAGCACTTTCGGCGGCAGCGAAAATATCAGAGGATTTTAAAACTGCTGCCGACCCATTGGAAAGGCTCAAGCAAAAGTTTGAGATAAACCAAAACGCTATTGAGCGAACAGAAGCTGAAATAATAAGATTACAGACTAAGTTGGCAACAACTGATGACGCAATGGAATCAGAAAAGTTGTCAAATAAAATCGAACAATTGAAAAGCCAATTGATAGGTCTGTATGATACGAGCGACAAATTAAGTGCAAAAATCAAAGAGAGCGGAAAAAGTTTCTCTGTGATATCTTCTGCGGTAAAAAGAGCGGCAAGCCTTGTAAAGACTACACTTGTAGGATCATTCAAAGCAATGAAGTCTGTTGGCTCAAAGGCTGTTGAAACTGTGAAAGCAAAGTTCAGCAAGCTCACAAGCGTTATACACGGCAGTTCAAAGCCATTGTCACGGCTGACAAACTCTCTCAAAAGGGCGGCAAAATCAGTGTTTCTAATGGCTGGTGCATATGCAATTTTCAGAGGCTTAAAGTCACTTGTATCAAACGCTGTTTCAGGCAACGAAGAATTTGCCAAATCCTTAAACGAGATTAAAGCAAACCTCACCATAGCTTTCACACCGATAATGAACACAGTTATGCCGTATCTCAATACGCTTATGACGGGCGTAGCGACGGCGACAAAAACTGTGGCGGCGTTTATCTCTGAGCTTTTCGGCACCACCTATCAGAAGTCCTTGCAGGCGACAAAGCAGGCGCAGAAGTCAGCGGAGAAGATAAAGAAAACTCAGGACACTTACCTTGCAGACTTTGACGTTGTAAGAGTTGCACCGGATCAGAGCAAGTCCGATACAGACAATTCAGAGGGCGGCATTGATTACTCAGCCATAAACGGCGACAACGTTCAGCTTCCTGATTGGGCGGAGCGCATGAAAGACGCTATAAAGTCAGGGGACTGGGCAGGAGTTGGCTCTCTTGTGGCTGAAAAGGTCAACGGAGCTTTCGCATACATCAACTGGGACGGTATTCAGAAAAAGCTGAATGGCTTTGTGGATAAGCTTACAGACGGTCTGAACAGCTTTATTAACGGCGTGGATTGGACAGGCCTTGGGGACAGCTTTGGCGGAGGCATAAACACAATTTTTGGCGCAGGATACCGCTTTATGAAGAAGTTCGATTGGGCAGGCTTCGGTAAGGGTACGGCTAATTTTCTTAACGGCGGTATAAAGAAAACAGATTGGTCGCTTATCGGCAAGACCCTTGCTTCAAAATGGCAAGCTATCATCGACTATCTTTATTCGTTCGTTACCACCTTTGATTGGTCTGGCTTTGGTTCGTCCATAGGCACTTCTGTGAACGGCTGGTTTGATGAGATTGATTGGGGCAAGGCAGGAACGACTATTTCTGAGGGCGTGAAAGGTCTGCTTGATACGGCAATAAATTTCCTGCAAACTGTAAACTGGCAGGGCATAGGTGAAAAGCTGTGGACGTTCATTTCTACAATAGATTGGAGCGGCATTGCCACAAAGCTTTTCAAAGCCATAGGCTCAGCCATTGGCGGTGCGGTATCAGTGCTGTGGGGCTTTATCAAGGACGCTGTTTTCAGTATCCGTGACTACTTTACGGAGAAGATACAGGACTGTGGCGGTAATATCGTTGAGGGGCTTTTCACAGGTATTGTTGACGCTTTCAAGGGCATAGGCACTTGGCTTTATGACCATGTTCTTACACCATTTATCGAGGGCTTCAAGAACTGTTTTGGTATTCACAGCCCTAGTAAGGTCATGGCTGAAATGGGCGGGTATATCATACAAGGTCTGTATAATGCCGTATCTGAGGGTATTGCAAAGATAAAGGAGATCTTCACAAAGCTTCTTAACGCTGTCAAGGGCGTTTTCAAAGGCATAGGCAAGTGGTTCAAAAAGACCTTTTCAGACGCTTTCGGAGGCGTAAAGACCATTCTCAACGGCATTATAATGTTCGTAAAAGGCATTTTCACAGGAAGCTGGAAGAAGGCTTGGCAGGGTGTAAAGAAGATCTTCAAAGGCGTGTGGGATACGCTTTACAGCGTTGTGAAAGCACCTATAAACCTAATTATCGGTGCAGTAAACAAAATGACCAGTGCTATTGAAAGTGCGGTCAACTGGATAATCGACGGCATAAACAGCCTGAGTTTTGATGTGCCTGATTGGGTGCCTGGCATAGGCGGAGAAACCTTCGGCTTTGACCTTGACACAATAAGCATACCTGAGATACCAAAGCTTGCCACAGGCGGACTTGCGACAGCACCGACCCTTGCAATGGTGGGCGATAACAGGAACGCAAAGGCAGACCCGGAGGTGATCTCACCTCTTAGCAAACTGCAAGGTATGCTTGATAACGGCAAGCTTGACGAGGTGTTAAGGGTGCTGAACGCTATACTTGATTGGCTGAAAGCTTATGACCCTGTGTTCTTCGGAACAGTTGACGGCAAGGTGCTTTTCAAGTGTATGCAGGACAGCAACAATCAGTATAAACGTAAGACGGGAGTGAGTGCATTTTGACAGGAACATTGCTAAAGATAAACGGCGTGTGGGTGACAGACCCTGACCCTGATAGCTGGAGCCCTGTAAACTGTTATGAGTGGACGGCAGGCTCAGGACGAGTGAATACAACAGGTCTGTTTGTGGGTGCAAGAAAGTTCTGCAAATACAAGCTGCCTTGCAAGTGGACAATGCTTCCTGTCGCAGATTCAGCCGAGATACAATCCCTTATCGAGGACGGACCCGACTTTGCAGAGCTGGAGTTTTGGCACAATGGCAAGTATTATTCTATATCTGCCAACGCAAGCGACTATGTACCGCAGGGGCTTGTCAGACTTGACGGTTGTGAGTATTACAAGAGCTGTACTGTCACATTCGCAGAGCGTTAGGAGGGCATATGTACACCATAGCAAGCAATGAGATAACAAGCAGGATAGAGAATTACAAAGCCTTGTGGGGTATGTGGATAGAGGACGTTCAGAGTGGAGCACCTGTGGCATATGATGGCATTCAGAACGTTCAGACGGACATTCAAGCAACATCTCTGAGTGATGATATAGAGCTTGGAGCTGTCTGCTCTCAGAGTGTGACGGCGGAGCTGGTTGACGACGGAACTAAGTATCTTGGGAATGAGTATGTTTTCAGTTTGTATACAAAGGACGCAACTTCATCTGATACAAATGACGAAAAAATACCAATGGGGCGTTTCACCTGCGTAAAATCAAAGAAATCGGGCGGCAGTGTCCAGCTGACAATGGCGGACAGGCTGTACTTTTCGGATAAGTCATATGTACCTCACATACCTATGCCGAACTGGAATAAAGCCGTTGAAGACGACATATGCAGACAGCTTGGTTTGCAGAATGGAAATGATTACACAGAGGTGCGACTACTGCGTGACAAGAACGGCAGAAGGTTGATAGATAAGAACGGCAAGGTGCTGTACTCAAAATACTTTTACTTCAAGGTCAGCTCAGTACCGAAAGACGTGACCATGCGCCAAATGTTGTCCTATCTGGCTTCTGCTCAGGGCGAGTTTGGGTATGTTGACAGGTACGGAAAGTACGTCCGAAAGTGGTATGGCAAGAGCGTGAAAACATTGGACAACAATACGATAGACCTGCCTACTCTTAGCGAACGACAAAACGTTATCGTGGGCATTATCTGCAAAGTCGGTGAAGATGTAACGCTGTCGCTTGGCGTGACAGATACAACACAAGGACGTGTGCTAGAGTTTGAAAATCCGTACATGACAGAGTCTTTGCTACAATCTCTGTGGCGCAGGATAGGCGGATTTTCGTGGTACACCACTGAGCTGTACCACAGACTTGGTGATCCACGTTTCGACATAGGGGACGTGGTGACCTACACCAACGGCGCAGACAGCTATGATATACCGATAACGAATTTAGGATTTACCTTTGACGGCGGACTGAGTGCTGATATTTCGGCGGTAGGTCTGAGCGTTGAAGAACAGCTTTAAGGGGGCGAGATAATGGCTGATGAAAATTTGACATTGGCGCAGGATATCACTGAAAACGATTATCCGATGCAACACGCAGGCGAGGAAATCGATGAGATATTGAGTAGAGCCGGCAAGATACACTATGGTACTGTGGAATACAAGATGACGAAAGCGAATCCACTGATGCAGATACCGCTTGGACTGACCTTTGCACCTAAACAGGTAATAGCAACGCTACGGCAGACAGACACACCAACACCATATCAGAACTACTGCACCCACGTTTATGGGTCAGGAACGTCATACTATCTGAGTGTCTGCATGGGAGCTAATAACGGGCCAACATTGGAAACCGTTCCAACAGGAACATACTATGTTGACTATATTGCAATAGAGTAAAGAGGGGTGATTAAATGACGATAACATTAAATTCAGACTATGACGTAACACTAAGCACAGCCCTACTGGGCTATGTTGGTGAAACAAACGCTAGACCTGTATCGGTCGAAGGGCTGACAGTAGACGGCGCAGACCGCTATGTGTTGACTATCGACTACGGCGACGGCACTGTCTACGAGGTCGATATCACAGGCGGACAGTGGACACCAACGGCAGATATCTTGCGGTCAGCGCAGACAGTCAGCTGTCAGATATGTGCGAAAAAACTGTCAGGCGATGAGTATATTTTAGTTAAAAAATCACGCATTTTCCGTCTGAGAATAGGTGCGGCTATCGGTGATAATGCCGTGCCGTCACCTGATGTGGCGATGGACGCACTAGACCGCATAGACGCCATAGGTAAACAGGCGCACGCAGATATGCAGACAGCCGTCACCGCCGCAGAAACAGCGACAACGTCTGCTGAGGACGCAAAGAAATCTGCCACAGCCGCAGGAGTATCAGCCGATACGGCAACGCAGGCGGCAAGCCGTGCTGAGACCGCAAAGGCGGCGGCTGAAACGTCCGCAACACAGGCAGACACCGCCATGCAGGGTGCAGAAATCGCACGTCAGCAGGCGGTCACTGCACAGAACGCCGCAAAGATATCCGCAGCCCAAGCATCAACGGCGGCACAGCAAACCACAGCTGATAAGAATATAACAGCAGGCTACGCTAAAACTGCTAAGACCAATGCTGACAGCACTGCGGCAGACAGACAGGCGGTGCAGGAAATGGCGGAACAGGTCACGGTTGACAAGGCGACAGTGGCAGAAAATGCCGCTAAGGTCGCAGAAGACAGAACAGCCGCTGAAACCGCTGCGCAGACAGCACAGGCGGTGGCTGACAGTTTGCCTGATGATTATGTGACGGCTGTCGGGAAGATAGCCGAGAATACAGCTGAAATAGCTAACGTAAAGCTGACGGATAAAGAGTTGCAAAGGCGTGTGGACGCACTGTATTCCATCGGTCAGGGTGTGACCCATAAATTTGAAACGGACAGCGAAACGGCGTATCAGAAAGCAGTGCCTACAGGTGGTAAGCTGATGAGCGTGAAGTCAATAGGCGGTCATTCTGAGGTCATTGACGGGGAAATTGTTAGTGCTGGGGTGACAGAGGTTGTGGAGCAGGGACGAAATTTGTTTGATGTTGAAAAATGTGCAGCATTAGGTCTGTATTACGGTTTTGAAATTGACACAAATAAAACACTACAAATAGCCCTGAAAGACGAAAAAACGTGTCCGACAAATGTGTCGTTTGGAATTGTGTATGTTCATGGCAACACAATGGCAAACTGGCTGATTACATCGAATGGTGTCAGAGAAACTATAACAAATTCTAGGGATATGACCGATTCAACACAAATTATGGTGGCATGTTATCCAGGTAACAAAGAAACCATGCAATCAATAGCTGACGCATTTGATATAATGCTTGTGGATGGTATATACAAATCAGATACCATGCCAGCCTACGCCCCCTACCACAGCAACGTTTACCCAATCCCAGAAACCATTAGGGCACTGCCTGGCTACGGTTGGAGTGCAGGAACGGCACGAAACTACGTTGATTATGAGAATAAACGATACGTTCAGTGCGTGAGCAGCGTTGATTTGGGGACGCTGGCATGGTCATATCGACCCGAACAGCAACGATTCTATGCGATTGCTGATAGTATAACAGGAAAATTTTCTGAATCGTTCGGAATCGTTCCAAATATAGTTGTCGCAAAATATGACATAGTTTGTTTCAATGATATAACGACTAAAACCGATAACATGAAGGCTTCTGCGGTAAAAACAGCAAATGATTATATAACTATACGGAACACCGCCTACACCGACGCTACCGCATTCAAACAGGCAATGCAGGGCGTAATGCTATATTACGAATTGGAAACCCCTATCGTCACCGACATTTCAGACCTGATACCTGATGATTTTCTACGAAACGTTGAGGTCGAAGCAGGCGGTTCAATCACGTTCAGAAGCAGCAACGACAGCTATCGCATACCTGTTCCGAACGAAGAAGAGTATATCGTGAAACTATCAGAAGTGGGAGATACAACATGACGGAGCTACAGAAGAAAATGATGAAAGCCGCAGGGCTGACGGAAGATAATTTCAGCAAACCAAAGGTCACCGAGATAGACAGGATAAAGGCAAACGTCGATTTTCTGGCTATGCTGAACGGTGTAGAATTGGAGGTGAGCGGTGATGAGTAAGAACTACGTCAAGGTCAAGAGGTACTATGACAGCCGTTTGTGGTCGGTTGCTATGGTAAACGCCGCCGTCGGCAAGTGGATCACGGCTGAGGAGTATGAGATGATAACAAAGGAGGTATACCATGAAGCAGAAGTTAGCGAAACTCATTGATGTAAAGTCCATTGTAACACTGTTCTTGACAGCGGTGTTCTGCGTGTTGGCACTGCGCCGCACGATTTCAGCAGATCAGTTCATCACGGTGTTTACTGTGGTGATATCGTTCTATTTCGGCACGCAGTCAGCCAAAAGAAAGTCAGGTGATGATGAGTGACGGAAGCGATAATAGTCGCACTGATAACGGCGGCTTCGGCGGTAGTGTGTCAGATTGTCATAGCATCTAACAGCCGTAAGACTATGCAGCAGGCGCAGTATGATAGCCAGAAAACGATACAACAGGCGCAGTATGATAGCCAGAAGCTTATCGAGTACAAGATAGACAAGCTGTCTGAGCGTGTGGACAAGCACAACAGTGTTATTGCTCGCACCTATAAACTGGAACAGGATTATGCTTTGATTGATGAGAAAATCAAGGTGGCTAATCACAGGATTGATGATTTAGAAAGGAAGTAATTTTATGGCAAAGACATTCAAGGGTATTGACGTTTCACAGTATCAGCAGAGCATTGACTTCAAAAAGGTAAAAGCTTCGGGGGTCGATTTCGTTATCATTCGTGCTGGCTTCGGCAAGTACGCAAATCAGAAAGACCCATATTTCGATAGCCACTACAAGGCAGCTAAGGCGGCAGGGCTAAAGGTCGGTGCTTACTGGTACAGCTATGCGGCAACTGTCGCTGAAGCAAAGGCAGAGGCTCAGACCTGTATCAACGCTATCAAGGGCAAGACGTTTGAGTATCCGATATACTTTGACCTCGAGGAACGTTCACAGTTCGCAAAGGGCAGAGCATTTTGCAACAGCCTTGTCAAGACTTTCTGCAATGCACTTGAACACGCAGGCTACTGGGCAGGACTGTATATTAGCCGTTCGCCTTTACAGCAGTACATATCTGCCTCTGTTGCCAAGAGGTATGCCCTGTGGGTCGCTGAGTACGGCTCACGCTGCAACTACGGCGGAACATATGGTATGTGGCAGTACAGCTCCACTGGCAGAGTCAGCGGTATCAGCGGCAATGTTGATATGGACATCTGCTATGTGGACTATCCTGCGAAGATCAAGGCGGCAGGGCTGAACGGCTTTAAGAAGCAGGCTATCAGACCGACTAGCAAGCCGACTACAAGCTCCACAAAGAAGACAGTAACTTATACTGTAAAGCGTGGAGACACGCTCTCGGGCATCGCACAGCGCTACAAGACCACTGTTGCGAAGCTTGCTAAGAATAATGGTATCAAGAACGCTAATCTCATTTATGTTGGGCAGAAAATTAAGATTAAGTAGGTAGAATTTCAGCCGACAGGGATTATTCCTTGCCGGCTGATTTTGTTTGCGTATAGATAAGGACTTTTTAACAAATAAACAGAACAGCATACGTACAATATTTTAAAATATATTATTTATTATTAAAATATTTACTTATGTGGCTGTGTACAAATACTAGAAAACATGTTATAATATACTTAAAATATTATAAGGAGTTGAGTACTATGGATGTACGAACATCAATTATTTTTTGTGATTCTATACAGAATAACATAGTTAATGGTAAATTATCTCCGGCAATCTCTCGACCTCTATCGTCAATAATTCCATATGCTATACCTGGTAACTATTCATTCTCGCTTTACTGTTCAATAGAAAATCTTTCAGCTAATACAAGTCATTCATTTAAAATTGAGGTTATTGCACCTGATGGAAATATTATTTTTCAAACAAGTGATATAGAAATTGGTGCTAGTATGAACGTTGCTGGTTCTGTGTTTACACCTATTGAATTTGCTGTTGATATAAGGAACACAGTAGTGCTGACAGAAGGAGAGTATACAGCTAAGGTTTATGTTGATGGTTCTTTGAAAGGAGAAAACAAGCTGCCTGTATTTTCGAGGTAAGCGAATTGTTTTATTTTAAGAGGAGGCGGTAATATGACAAGTTTATTTTTTTGTAATGTAGCTGCCGTGTTTGCTATAGCGACTAATCCTACTAATCCCTCTAGTATAACTCGTAATGATACGGTGTCATGTAATGTTGTGTTATCAGCTACACCTTCAAATTGTAATGAGTTAAGTATATCTAATGATTTGTACAATAATATTAATGTGTTAAGTTCATTTAGTGAATTACAAGAAAACTGGGATGGCTATGGTGCACAACCACTTAGTAATTCTCTTATTTTAAAGGTGAAAGGTGTGCTTGCTTGTTTAGAAAATCAGCCTGAAGTTTTTCCGACGGGAAGGGGTAGTATTCAACTTGAGTATGAGCGAGATAATGGTAGTTATTTAGAGTTTGAATGTTATGATGATGGACATGTATCGGTATTGCACATTGATTTTGAAGGAAATGAATGTGAATCGGTTATAAATTTTGAACAGATTAGAGAAATGGTGGATGAATTTTATGGATAATTTTGATGATGAAGAAAAATTTTACAGAAAAGTTCCCCCGAATCCTAATATGATTAAACAAAATGGCACTATTACCTCAGCAGCGTTTAAAGATTCTAAAGGTTGTTCTGTCGATTGTAAAAAAGATAGAGATGAAAGTGATGTAATTAGAAATTTTATATGTCGTTTTAAAGATACAGCTTCTGGTATTAAGGGCGTTGCTGACGTGTCATATAGAAATTGTCTAGAAGCTGATACAACTGTTTTAAGTTTACCAGAAGATGATAACAATTATCATTGTGAGATACATAAAAGCAAGGACGAGGTTGTTTTGACTCCCGGACAAGCTAAACGCTTAGCACGGGCATGCCGTTATCGTGATATCGAAGATGTGGATTTAGCTAAAATTGAATAGGTGAGCTTCACAACGAGGTTCGCCTATTTTTTATATACAACTTTTTTAAAGTCCGCCCCACCAGACTTCAAAAAGTTATACCCACTCTAAAACCGCCTAAATACGCCGTTTCAGCACAGGTAGTACATCTCAATGCTTGACGTTTTGCGTACACGAATTATACACGATAAAGCTGAATTGTAAATATATGCTTGTGAAATGTGGAACAAATGAAATGGCTTAAATGACGTAAATGCGTGGTTTACAAACAATTTTATAAAGCAATAAAAAGCGGTGTAAAGTGGTGTATTTAATCTCTCCATCTCCGCCAAAATGCCACCGTATTTTTGATAGAATTACGGTGGACTTTTTCTATGCCCGAAAACCGCTTGAAATAAGGCTTTTCGGCTGTTCAGGCATATAACAAACCCCGTCACAGAGCGTTTCTGCGGCGGGGTTTTGTGCGTTTTAGGAGGATTGCAGCTTTCTGTGGCGTTGTAATCGTTAAACTGCCGAGATAATCGTTGAATTACTGGAGTATTCGTTAAACTACCGAGGTAATCGTTAAACAGCCGAGTTCTGATAATACTCCTTATGAGAAAATCGGCGATGAATTGCAGTCGCTGGCGGATTTAGCGCCTTTTGAGATACCTTCGTCATGGGAGTGGTGCCGGGTAGGCGACCTTTTCTCAAATATGTCTGGGCTTGCGTACAAAAAGGATACCCTCGCTATAAAGGCGGACAAAATGATAAGGGTACTGCGTGGCGGAAACATCGGTGAAGATCAGTTCTATTTTAAAGGCGACGATGTTTTTATCTCAAGTGAGCTCGTAAAGCCGGAGCTGTATTTACGGTGTGGAGCGCTGTATTGACGATGAACTGCCCTTTGAGATACCGGAAAATTGGTGTTGGGCACGGCTCGGAAGCATCTCTTCTTATGCAGAAACCAAGCAAAAAGTAAACGCTGCGAATGCTGATCCTGCTATATGGGGGCTTGACCTTGAGGATATTGAGAAAGGTGGCAGATCGATTGTACGCAAAACTGTCGGTGAACGAAAAGCTATAGGCCATAAGAAGCGCGGCACGACAGGGCCATTCCCGTGATCGTCCACGACAGAGCGCTGATCGAGAACTGCTGCGATAATGTTGCAGGTCGAAAACAATCGCCACGAAACAGCCAAGGGTCATTATGATATATCCGCACCGGAGGGCTCGGTTTCCGCCCCTGTCGGCAGCTCCACCGCAATGGTGGTTCCCTTATCTGAGCTCTCCTCT
>ULZY01063045.1_pt1 | contig 28279 bp, 29 predicted proteins | sample 1963571 | NCBI WGS metagenome assembly ULZY01 (sample SAMEA4835902, study PRJEB28245) | human gut metagenome | biome: gut microbiome; material: fecal sample | place: Denmark | collected 2008
CAATATTAGATGGTGCAAAAGTGGAGTTTGGTGATAATGTTTTTGTTGCACCTAATTGTGGATTCTATACGGCAGGACATCCTTTGGATTATAAAACTAGAAATAAAGGATTAGAGTATGCAAAGCCTATCAAAGTAGGAAATAATGTATGGATTGGTGGAAATGTAGTTGTACTTCCTGGAGTAACTATTGGAGATAATGTTGTAATAGGTGCAGGAAGTGTTGTGAATAAAGATATTTCATCAAATAGTGTGGCAGTTGGAAATCCTTGTAAGGTTATAAAAGAAATTTCACAGTATGATAAGTAAATATAATTACAAGTTTTTGAGCAGATATTTAGTTGATAACTACCTATTTTTATGACAAAATTAAAGATATTAAGTAGTATACTAAACAATAAGATGTGATGATACATGAAATTTATAAAGAAGATAAAAAGAATATATGAAAGTAACGAAGAGGAAATATGGTAATGTTAGATAGAAGAAAATATATAAATAATACATATTTAAGAGATGTTAGCAAATATAAACATTGTTTTTTTGAAGATAAGGAAAATGATTGTTATATTTCAGTAAAAAATATTTTGGAGTTAAAAGAACCTTTTTATACTGGCAGTGGTGTTTGTTTAATAGATAAAAATTATTACATTGTAGAGATAATACCATTACGTGAAAATTATTGTATAAGAATATTTATGAATGATAAAAGAAATGTAATATTATATTATTTTGATATAACGTTTCAAAATGGTTTTGATAATTCAAAAAAATCTATATACTACGATGATTTATATTTGGATGTAGTAAGACAAGGCACAAATATAAAAGTATTAGATGAAAATGAATTAATTGAAGCATTAGAAAAGGGAAAAATAAATAAAAGTGAGTATGAATTAGCTATTACAAAAAAAGATGAACTTATAAAAAGTTTAAAAAATAATAGTAATAAATATTTGAATATGGATTATTTAAAATACATATAAAATAGATTGGTTAAATATAGTAAACCAATCTATTTTTATATTTTGGTATTGGATTTTAAAATCATCATTCCTAATTTAATCCAAATCCTTAAAATTGTATTTCCTAGAAAAATCCTTAGTTTCATCATTATTCATAAAAACAGAAGAAGTATTTTTCCTCAAAAATTCAATAATATTATAAACATCAATCCAAATTTCATTATTACCATCCACTTGAGACTCATCAAAAATTAATTGAATACCAAAATGAAGATGAGGAATATTAATATTATTAACATTTTCCTTAGTGCTGTAACCTGTCATACCCAAATAACCAATAACATCACCGGCATTAATTTTAGCACCTTCACATAGACCATTAACAAAAGGATGATTTTTTCTCAAATGAGCATAATAATAATATCTTTTTCCATCAAGACTTCGAATACCAACACGCCAACCACCATATTGATTCCAACCTAAATGTTCAACAGTACCAGACTCAACAGCAATTATTGGAGTACCAATATTTCCCATTAAATCATTTCCTAGGTGAGTTCTTTTAAAGCCATATGACCTAGAAGCTCCAAAATCATCATAATGACTGAAACTATAATTTTTTGCGATAGGTAAGAATGCTTTAATTCCATACTTGTTTTCAAAATGAGTAGTTCCATTTTCATCAGGAACTTCTATTGAATAATTACCAATAAATCCACCTAAAACAGCAGAATAGCTTTCATAATAGTAAGAATAATATTTCATATTTTTTGTTAAATCTTCCATTGTGGAACCACTATCTAATTGATTTATTAATTTGGTTAGATCATTTTGTTTGAAGTTTTTAAAATTACCACCATTTTTACAAGCCAAATAAGCTAATAATTCAATCCAATTATATTTAATAGTAGACTCTGAATTATGAGATTTTATATCTAATTTAGAAGTTTTATCTAAAGCTTCATAAGTTATTTTAAAATCTACCCATTTTATAAAATTATTATTTTCTGAAACCTTATTTTGTTCATCATTCCAAAAAATATAAGAATTAGATGTAGCAGATTTTGAATTAAAAAAATAATAACTTACAAAAGTTACAGCAATTATTAATAAAAAAGTAATAGAAGTGAGTTTTTTATTTATTTTATAAGATTTAATAATCATCAAAAACACCTCATAAAAATATATTAAATAAAAATAATTTTATGATTTTAATTGATGGATTTACAAAAATATAATATAATTTTAATAGAAAGAAGGAAAAAATTATGAATATATATATGGAAAAAGCAAAGCAAAATGCTGATAATGGAATAAAAAATAAAGAGGGAGGGCCTTTCGGTGCTATAATTACTGATAAAGAAGGAAATATTATTTCAAATGGAAATAATAAAGTAATAAAAAATAATGACCCAACTGCACATGCTGAAGTTGTTGCAATAAGAGAGGCTTGTAAAAAATTAAATACTTACGATTTATCAAATTATATTTTATATACCTCTTGTGAACCTTGTCCAATGTGTTTATCTGCAATAATTTGGGCTAACATTAAAGAAGTATATTATGGTTGTACTAAAGAAGATGCGGGAAATATTGGGTTTAGAGATGATATTATTTATGACTATTTAAAGGGAAATAATAATGATTTAATTTGTTTAAAACAATTGGATAGAGAAGAATGTTTGAAAACCTTTAAAAAATATAGTGAAGAAAATGGAACAATATATTAACTAGAATTATGTAAAAAGATTTATAAAATGTTGATATAAAAAAATATATATAGTAGAATATACATATATTTAAAAAAAAGAAAGAGAGAAAATAATGGAATATACAAAAGGATTTGAAGCTTTAGGTTTACCAGAAAATTTTAAATTTGGAATAGAATTAGAAGCTTATAATGTAAAAACCAAAGGAAAAAATAGTTTATATAATGGAGAAAGTGCGGAATTTATAAAAAACAAAAATTGGCATATGGCAACAAAAAGTGAAGAGATGCTTGTAGGAGAGGGTGGAGCTGAATTGGTATCTCCTATATTAAGAGATACTGAACAAGATTGGAAAGATGTTTCTTTAATGTGTGAGCAAATTAAGAAATATCCAGGAAATAAAGGAAATGAAGTTGTTGCTGATAGTAAGTGTGGATTACATATACATTTTGATGCAGAATGTTTAGCTAAAGATCCAAATAAAATGAAAAATTTTTTAAGACTTTATGCGGAATCAGAAGAATTAATTTATAAAATGTGCAATGATAAAAATAATCCAATAAGAAAAGGGGCTATAAATAAGGATTTTAAGGGAATACACGTTATTTCTGCAATGTGGAGAAACGGAATGGCTGCACCAACTGGAAAAAAGATAATGAAAAAAATTGAAAATGGAACATTAAAGGTATCATATAAAAAGTTTGGAAAATTAAGGATGCTCGCAAGTAAATATAAATTAGATGAAAGGCGATATGCAGGATTGAACTTGACCAACATAGGAAATAGTAAGAAAAATACTATTGAATTTAGAATGGCAAACGGAACTTTAGATCCAGAAGTTATAAAGCAAAATGTATTTTTATATGCTTCATTAATAAACACTGCTATAAAAATAACGGACAATCCTGAATTATATAAAGAGAATCTATCAGAATTTTATAAAACGGATATAAACGAAAAAGAAAAGGCAGAAAGATTCTTAAATCTTATTATTGAAAGACCAGAAGATAGAAAAATATATATGGAGAGATGGGAATCTGTAAAAGAAGCAAAAGTATTTCAAAAAAATGATAAAAAGGGTTTTGCTCAAAATAGATTTCAAAAAGAACAATTTAGACAAATAGCTATGAGAACACCATCAGAAATAATTCATTATACATATAACAATATTAAGAATATAATTGATAGAACAAAAAATCAAGGAGAAATAAACAATGATAGATGAAGTATACAGAAATTCATTTAAAGAGGTTTACGAAATATTAGAAAATACAGAAAACGAATTAGTTGAAAAAGTTCCAATTAATTTTATTAATTTTTTAAAAGAAAATATGAATAAAGAGTATAAAACTAATATAAAAAAAGATGAAGATATAGATAAACAAAATTTATTAAAAGAAACTGAAGCAATTTTATCTTTAATTTATAGAAGTTATTGGGCAACTGATGAAGAAAAAAGAGAAATTTTAAAAAAAGAAAAATTAGAAAATATAGAAAATGAAAATAAAAAAAGAGAGCAGTATCAAGGAAAAGATATTTATAAAATATTTGAAGAAAGAAAAAATATAAATAAAATTTCTATAGATAATAATTTAATGGTGATAAAAAAAGAAAATATTATTCTTAAAATTTTCAATAAAATTTTAAGAATATTTAAAAAATAGTTAAATATTATGGTTGGATTAATAGTGAAAAATGGAGGTAAAAATGAAAAAATCTAAGATTGCAAGTAAATTTTATCTAGACAAAGAAAAAGATATAGTTGTAAATTTAATAGAAGAAAAAGAAGATGAATTAACTTATATATTAGAGACACCAAACCATAACACGGGAAATTTAATAACAAACTTAGCAAGAATTTGTGGTTTGAAAACTATAAAAAATGAAAAAGACATGAAAATAATAAAAGGCACAATACCAGCAAGCATAAATGGTGACAATGAAGAAGTTTATATTTTTAGAATGGGTGGAATAAAAGTTGCAAATATTTATAAAGATGGAAGAGTAGCAATAAAAGCTACAATTCCGGCAATTAGCAAAACATTGATGTCACAAACAAAAAACTATAATTTTAGTATAAACGAAACATTAGTAAAATCTTATATATTAAAAAAAGCAAAATTTAGAACAGATTTACATACACATATGAATGCAATGTTACCATCTGATTGTTTAATTGCATTAGGACTTGTACATCAAGTTAGATACCCATTATATTATATAAAAAAATTAGGATTAACTTTAAGTAAAAAACAAGAAGAAGAGATTTACAAACAAAGAGAAGAAGTTGAAAAATTATTTGTTGATTCTGATTTAAAAGGAAAATATTTAACAAGAAAAATAGATGATAACACATTTATAAATTTTTCTGATTTTATATTAAATAATTTAGAAAATGCAACAGAAAATTTGAAAAAAATAAGTAAAAGCCTAGAAATATTAAAAGATGGACAAGCTGTATTTACAAATTTGGAAAAATTATATATTTATAGATATGTTTTTGCAAAGGGTACAGAAAGTAAAGAAAAAATAGAATTAAATTCAGATTTAATAAAACAAATACCAGACAAAGATATAAAATCAATTACATTAAAAATGTTAGAAGATAAACAAAAAGAAAGTCCATATTGCAAAAATAATTTAAGACAAGATAAACTTTTATGGATTGCAAGAGAATATCAAAGACAAGGAATTTATTATGTTGAAATAGCAGATACGGTTTTAACTAAAAAAGGAATACCTGCAATAGAATTACTAGAAGAATTAGATGAAATTATGCCTCAAATAGAAAAAGAAACAGGTGTAAAAATTAGATTTTTAGTAGCTATAAGAAGAATACCATTAACAATAATAAAAGACAATTTAACAAATCAAAACTATTTAAGAGAAAATTTGAATGTATTAAAAGCAGTATCAAAAAGTCCGTATGTTGTTGGAAGTGATTTTATAGGAGAAGAAATAAATGATATATCAGAATTAAGTCCAGTAATAAAGGAAATTGTACAATATGTAGCAAAAGAAGATAATGGCTATACCATAAGAATCCATGCAGGAGAAAATGACAGTTTAAGAGATAATGTAAAAAAATCAATACAATGTATTAAAGATGGATTAGAGCCAGGGCAAAAGATGCCTAGATTTAGACTAGGACATGGTTTATATACTGAAGATTTAGACACAGAAGAAGGTAAAAAATTAATAGAAGAAATGAAAGAAACAGGGGCTGTACTTGAATTTCAATTAACATCAAATGTTAGATTAAATAATTTAAGTAAGCTTGAAAAACATCCATTAAAAAGGTATTTAGAGAACGATATTAAATGTGTACAAGGAACAGATGGATTTGGATTTTATGGAACAGATACAATTGATGAACAATTAGCCATGCAAAATTTATTAGGTTTAACAAATGAAGATTTTATGAAAATGAGAAAAGTTGAAGATGAAATTATTGAACATCAAGAGAAATATTTTAAAGAAAAAAGCAAAAAGTTTAAAAAATTTTTAAACGGAAGAACAATTAGAGAAGCAATTTTACAACTAGAAGATGAAATAGAAGAGGAAAGCAAATCTAATAAAATGAAATTAAGATTAAATAACAACATATTATCTGAAATAGCCCTAAAAGATAAAATTGTAAAATTACCTACAGATAAAATGCCAATCATAATAGCTGGGGGAAGCTTTAATGCTAGAAACAGAGATACAAAAGTTGAAAAAAAGGGAAAAGAACTATTAAAGAAATTAATGCAAAATGTAGATAGTGATAAAGTATATTTTGTAATTGGCCATCAAATGAAAGGGTATGAAAAAGAGATACTTGATATAGAAAAAGAAATAAATAAAAAGTTTGAAGTTGATGCAATTATACCCAAAACAATTTCTGAAGAAGTAAAAGAACGTCTATTAGATAAAAGATTAAATGGAGTTTGTATTTCTACAGAAAGTGATGAATTTGGTATATATAAAAGTTTTAATTATGAGATTTTTGAAAGAAGAACTTCTATAGTTATTGCTTTTGATGGAAATTCACCTGTTTCTAATTTGGTTCAAGAGGCTAAAAATGGTAAGGGAAAATCTAGAATATATGTTAATTCTGCTAATGAGAGTTTAAAGGAAAAAGCTAATTTGTTGGAGGGGTATGTTGTTCCTTTTAATATTAATGATGATATTGTAGAGAGAATTTTGGAGGAAAATCCGGAGATTAGATAAAAGAAAAAAATTTGAAAAAATTGAGAGTGTTCGCTTGATTTCAATTATAGTATCAACCTTACGCTAAGAAAGGCTAGCTCTTTCTTAAGGGCGGAAGGGAGGGTTTTTGTTGAATTTAAGCGACGTGATTCTTCACTTAGTTGATGAGTTAATTGAAGAAAAGGAAAAGAACTTTATGCTACAATTAAATCAGCAACAAGTGCAAGATGAAAAAATCAACAAAGACTAATAAGTAGCAATACATAGTCGGTAGAGTAGATTTCTCGGTCTGCTCTATTTTTTTGATATAAAAAAAGTATGTGTATTCTCGGGTACACATACGAGTTTTGTTTGAATTTAAGCGACATTCAAACACATTTATTTTGTAATTAAATAATAACATATTATATTGAATTTGTCAAACGATTTTTCAAAAAGCAAAAATAGTGTTTAATAACCATGATCAACATGTTCCCAATTTTCATTTTTATTTCTTACTAAAATCCACATCCAATTTTCATATTGAAAATCTTGGTTTAAAGAACCATCTCCACCAGATGGACTAACATAAAAGTTAGAGATTAACACAATGACTTGTTCTTTATTATAGTATGAAGCTTTATCAAGATATTCATTGTTTCTTTCATCTCCTATATAACCAATTTTCAATAAAGAACATTTGTAAAAATTCTCTTTAAAATATTTTTTAGTTACAGCTATTGCACTATCAATATCATCTTTTGAATATATTTGTGATTTTTTTGAAATAATACGGACATTAGAAGTGTTTCCTTTGTTCTTAAAAATTATTACAAGACCAATTAATATAATGCAAATAATAAATATTAATATTATTAATTTCTTTTTCATATATTCCTCCAAACAAAACAAAGATTAATCTATTTTTTTAATTATATAATACCAAATTAAATATGTAAATAAAAATGCATAAAATAGTTTGGATTGTGCTGTATTGGTGAATAGAAATATAAAAATTTCTCGCAAAGTCATTGCTAAAAATTTATATAATTGATAAAATATCATAAAAATAAAGTATAAAAAGGAGAAAATACATATGAATAAATTAAATAAAATTTTATTGACTTTAAGTATTGTTATAGCTATTGCTTTTTGCACGATATTAGTACTTTATTTAAATTTAAAAAGTAAAAACAATAAAATAGAAGGCAAATTTTTATTTAGTCAAAATGGACAAGAAGTTGAACAAAATGAGTATGATGGAAATTTTTTATTCCAAGAAAAGGGAGAATAGAATATCAAATTGGTTAAGTTCAAAACACATTAAAAATATTGAAAAATCAACATTTTTAATGTGTTTTGATGTATAATAAAATATTATAAAAAATTTGTAACAAAATGTCTTATTAAGTGTCTAATATACAAAAGGAGAAGAAAATGAATGATTTTGAAAAAATTTATAATGACTATTTTAAACTAGTTTATAAGTATTTATTATTTTTAACTAACAATGCAGATATTTCAGAAGATTTAGCTCAAGAAACATTCTATAAAGCAATTACAAAAATACATACCTTTAAGAATAAATCTAAAATATCAACATGGCTTTGTCAAATAGCAAAAAATCTCTTATTAAACGAAGTTAGACATAACAAAAAAATTAATATAATTCCATTAAGCGATAATGAAAATTTAAAAAATTACTATATTGTTGAAGATTATATTATTTTAAATGATGAAAAAAGAAAATTATATAATGAAATTGAAAAATTAGATAAAACTACGAGATTAGTTATTTTGTATAGAATACACGGAAATCTATCATTTAAAGAAATTGGCGATTTATTTAATAAAAGCGAAAATTGGGCACGTACTACTTTTTTTAGAGGTAAGGAAAATTTAAAGGAGGGATTACTATGAAAAATGAAAAAGAGTGTAATATTATAAGAGATTTATTACCAAATTATATAGAAAAATTAACTAATAATGATACTAACGAATTTATAGAAAAACATATTGAAAACTGTAAAAAATGTAATGATTTATTAAAAAATTATAAAACAGAAAATAAAGTAAATGAAGATGATAAAATTTTTATTAATTATGCAAAAAAATTTAATTTGAAATTTAATATTTTAAAATATATAATCATAATAATTATTCTTGTTTTAATAGTAATAACAATAAATAAAGCAATAATAATTAATAATTTAATTTCTAAATCAAATAGTTATGAAAAATCTACAAATTATTATTCAAAGTATTATCAGTACACGGAAAACGAAATTACTATTATAGATTCTTATAATTATAATAATATTTATTTTAGAACATTAAAAAATATAAATAGAAAAACAGGGGAGAATACATTAATAATAAAAGAATTTTATGATGGTCAAGTTGCAAAAATAAATACAATATATAATGGAGAGAATCATGTTAGTACCTCAACAGAAAAAAATTCAATTATGCCAATAACACCAACAAGTTATTATTTAAAATTGATGAGTCCATATGATTATTTAAAAAATTATTTATTTGCTAGTATTAAAGAAACAACATGTAATGGAATTAAATGCTATAGATTTACAAATTTATATAATTATCAAGCTGGAAATAATGATTATATTTATATAAGTAAAGATAATGGTTTACCAATTAGATGCAGTGTTCAATCAAGTGATTTATATAATGAAATGAGAGAATTTTCATTTGAGTTTGATAAATTAACAGAAAAAGATATTTTAGAATTAGTGGATTTTTAGAAGAGTGAATATTGCAGTACTAATGCAGTCTTTTAAACAAATAAAGCCATACGAAACATTGATAATTCAATATTTGTATGACTTTTTATATTTGGTGCACCAGGAGGGATTCGAACCCCCGACCTTCCGGTTCGTAGCCGAACACTCTATCCAACTAAGCTACTGGTGCATACACAATATTATAATTGCTTTTGGAATAATTTTCAAGATATTTTTGAAGATTTTGCAAAAAAATTTGCAAAAATTGTTGCAAATCTCTAAAATATGTGCTATTATATATAAGCGTTGAGCAAAAAAATAATATTTCGAGGCGTAGCGCAGTTGGTAGCGCGCGTGGTTTGGGACCATGAGGTCGCAGGTTCGATCCCTGTCGCCTCGACCATAAAAAGGAGCTTTTTTACAAGCTCCTTAATTTGTTTTTAGGCTAATTTTAGCCTTTTTTATTTTCCTAACTTTTTCAAAATTCCTCTATATTTGTGTTATTGCATTAAATATTGTATTCAAATTATAGTTTATACAGTTATAATTCAAGTTCATCATAAATCGTTTCCTGTAGTAGCTACATAAGATTGTATTCTTGAGCATTTTTCCGGAGATAATATATTTTTAGCAACATACAAATAATATTTTCTAGATAATTCATAGTAACTTTATAATCAGTTAATTTATTTATATTTTCAAAAATATAATCTAATTTATATTTTAATAATTCTTCTGCTGAACCATCTTTATTATGTAATACATATTTTTTCATAGTTTGTTTTACTAATTCTTTCTTAAGTTCTTCACTAAAATTTTTATTTAGAAAATATTTAATTATCAACAATTATTGATTTTCTAAAATGGATATGATAAAATTTATACATAAATTAAGAAGGCGCAAAAACTATGACAAACGGAGAAAGAATAAAGTATTTAAGAGAAAAAATGGTTTCACTCAAAAAGATATTGCTACCAAATTGGGAGTAGAATCTGCAGCAATATCAAAATATGAATTAGATATGAGAGTGCCCAATATAGAAACTATAAAAAACTAGCTACAATTTTTAATGTTTCGATGGATTATTTACTTGGAAGAACACCAGATGTATTTGTAGATGAAACAGATAGAGATACACTTAATATATATGCTATTAAAGATAAATACAACTTTACAAAATTGTAAAATTATTGATGCTATATATAAAAAAATAAATATACTTATTATATTTAATTACATTTGCCTAAAACAGTTTTAACTGATGGAGAGTATATATATAATGAAAAGATTATAGAAAAGAGGAAGATTATGACTATTTTAGAATTTATTTTAAATAATAAAGATTATTTAGAAGATTTAATTACAAGAAGTACTTATCATTCAAATGCTATTGAAGGAAGTACACTTACTTATGCTGAAACTTATGCTATTCTTTATAATGACAATAGCTTTAAAATAGAAGGAAAAGAACCTAGAGAAATATACGAAGCTATTAACCATAAAAAGGCATTAGAATTAGTTTTTAAGAATTTGCAAAATAATGAAGGATTTGATGAAAGGTTCATTAAAAAATTAAATGAAACTATAAATAGAGATATTAAAGATACAGAAGGTTATAGAACTGTCCAAGTATTTATTCAAGGTAGTGAACATATCCCACCTGAACCTGAGAAAGTACCAAATTTGATGATGTATTATATATACAATTATAATCACGATGAGCAAGATATATTTACCAAAATTGCTAAATATCATATCGAGTTTGAAAGGATACATCCTTTTGAAGATGGAAATGGTAGAACAGGTAGATTACTTATAAATTATGAATTGTTAAAAAATAATTTACCACCTGTCGTTATAGCAAAAGAAGATAGAGTAAAGTATTTTGAATTTTTAAGAAATAATAATAGTAATGGTTTTGCTGAATGGTTGAAAGAATTGTCTACTAGAGAAAAAGAAAGAATGGAGAAGTTTGGATATAAAGGATAATAAGATATGTTAGATGTAGAAGATATGTACAATCATTTCGATGATTTAAAATTTAACAATATAGATAATATTTTTGATACAATTTATAATTTACCAGAGGAGGATCTACAAGGGTTGGTAGAGTTTATATTTAAGTGCATCCACAATAGTCATGTATCAGGAGATTCTTTATTTAACTTTTCAACTAATGCAAGTCTATCTGGAAGTGCATATCCTTGCTCATGCATTGATTGTAAGCTAAAAAATCTAAGTGAACTGTCTTTTTTTGCAACACTCTATGCAGAAAAAGTAATAATTCCTTCTCCAATAGACTATCATTATCAACAGTTTACACACCATAAATTGCCTATAAATAGATACAGATTATGTACAGATATTGTATTATTATTGTATATAAAGCCGTTAGTTCTAAGAAGAATTATAGAATTTTACACATTTCATATGCTTCTTTGTAAAGAATGCTTAAAAAAAGAAATCGAAAAAGAAAAAAAATTATTTGAGCAAGAAAAACAAATAAAAGAATATATAACAAATGAAATGAAAAAAGATTTTAAAATTTCTACAGATACTAAACTTAAAAATTTATTCATACATGTAGAACCAAAATCTAATTTAATACTACCGGATGATACTTTTTATAGAATAGAAGGAAACCCAAAATGCTTAAAAAAATATCCAAAAACCACAAATGTATCTTTACCTTTTGAAACTTTAAAAGAATTAGGGATTGTAGACTATATATTAGACCCAATAATTAATGACTTTATTTTGCATAATATTTACAACGAATCTTTAAAAACAACTTATTTAACTAATAGACCTATAGATACTCTAATAATGAAAAAATTAGGACAAGATAATATAGCTAATAAAAACACTTTAAATTATATAAAACCTGTTCTTCCATTAATCCAAAATGTAGATCTTGAAAATCTACTAAAAATAAGAGATAATGATTATGATTCGTTTCTTGTATATAGAGATAAACTACGAGAGATGATTAAAATTAGTGATTTGAAAACAGAAAAAGATTATCAAGAGGCTTATAATGATTTAATTCAACCAGAAATAAATAAAATGAATAATGTATTGAAAAAAAATAAAAAGCATTTAATAAGGAAAATTGGAATAGATGTAGGATTAACTTCTATAATATGCTCTGTTGGTATATATAATCATTTTTCATTTGACGGAATAACCGGATTAATGTCTTTATTAGGAATAAGCACAGGAATAAGAGACATAGCTAATTTATCAAGTGAAGAACCCATTGAAGAAAATGAATTATACTTTTTATGGAAAGTTAATGAAAAAAACAAAAAATCAATTTAATCGCATTCAAAGTATATTCAAAAAAATGTCAAAGTGCTAGAAAATAAGCGACTCTCAAAAACAAACTCTCGTTACCTTGACTATATTTTTGCAGTAAATATAATTTACTGCTTATTTTTTTATCAAAATAAAAATTGAAAAATAGAAACCGGTTCACTATTCTAGTGAGCCGGTTAAAATTCAATTACCTGATATAATAATTATTTAATACTAATAAAATCAGGTATTCTGTTATGAAAGACTGCAATTTCTTTAATATTAAGCGAACGCAAAATATCATAAACCAAATCAAAATCTTTTGCTAAATCATCTGAATTGTGAGCATCAGAACCAATTGTTATAATCTTACAGCCAAGCACCTTATATCTTTTAATTATTTCTATAATATATGATTTTCCATCATGGCTGATTTTGGTGTGAACATGACAGTCTTTATACATGATTTTCCTCCTGTCAATTGACGTGCATAATATTGTTAATAAGTTACATCTATATTAACTCCTTTATCTAAAGGAAGTAAAAAAATTATGTGTAGATATTATCATAAGATTTGAAATAAATCAAATTTATTAATTTTCGATATTTTTGTACTCACCATCTCTAAAAACAACTCTATCATTTTCATCAACTCTATCATACAATTCCGCAGGAAATTCAACCTCTTCAATACCATCACTGCCACCATTAACACTATTCAAATCATATAACCATACACGGCCAGAAGACTTTTCACCAACTTCGTAAATATGACCTTCAATTCTATTATTAGCTAAAAAATCATTTTGCTCAATAATCTTATCTTTAATCATAGAAACTATCTCATTTCCAAGCATTTCAGTTGTTCCATTATCTAAAATAAAACTTCCAGATTTATAAGACAAAATACTTCCAAGTTTAGAACCATTAGGTAGATTATCAATAGATTTTGTAACAATCTCATTAGTTCTACAATTATATAAATTATAAGAGTTTTTATTATTAGAATTAATAGAATAAATGTAAAAAATATCATCAGCGTCATTAATATTTTTAGCATAATTTTGTAAAATATTATTTCTTTCAACTAACATTTCATCTCTAAATTTTGTAGTTATTTTAGTATCAAAAATAGTTAAATCATCATTTGATAAATCAATCCAACTATTTGAACTAAAATTATTATTAGATAGATTTTTTTCTAAATAATTTGATAATTCTTTCATAAAATTTTGCACTAATTTATTCTCCTTTAAATTACTAAATAAATCATTTACTAAATCTAAATTCAATATGCAATCACTCCTTCGCTTTTTAAATTTTTGTGTAGGGAAACTACTATTGAAAAATAGTAGTAAGAATAAAACTAGAAGTGATTATATATCATTTTACATAAAATTACAATGATTTTTATAAATTTTATTTAGCAGAAATTTGACTTTCACCAGTTGAATAATCTATAACTATTCCGGGTTGAACGTTATAGCAGTAAATATTAAAACATACACCTTGTCCATTATCTTCAACAGACCAAGCTTCCATTTGAACACCACTAGCTACAAGGTTATTTCCTTTGAAGATTGGATGTACTCTATAAAGAACATGATTGTTTTTATTTGATTTTATATAATCTGCAACTTTATTTTCAAAAGGCAACATTCCTTCAACATTTAAATAACGTGTTCCAGTAATTAAATTTTGTTTATTTGCATCTTCATCAGATAATTGATAACCAATCAAATGACATCTATTATATAAATATTCTCCATTATATTTTTTTTGCTTCCAACCAGAAGGTTTTACCGAACTTATATCTCCGCGTTTATCTCCAGCGGGTGGCATTATATCTGTACATACATTTGCAAAAGCAACTCCACATCTACCAAGAACATCTAATTCACTATAATTTTCAAAACTCTTAGTAGTATAGTCTTTTTCTTCAAAGTATGGAATATTATTATTTATTTCAACATAAGGACTTGAAGAATATTCTGGAATTGAAGATAAGTCAAAAGTTACATTTTGATTTTGTGAGATATTTTCATTTGCATTATTAGTATTTTCTGTATTTTGCATTATGAAGCCATAAATTAAAATACAGACTAAACATATTATTGATGATATAAATTTTAAATATTTTGTTTTATTATTTCTTTTTCTTTTGCTCATAATTTTACCTCTTTTAACATGTTTATAGTAAAAAGAACTAGATTATCACGAATGAAGAAATCTAGTTCATAAATAAAAAATATATAAATATATGAATTTATAAGCAAATTGTAGCAAAAACAGTAAAATAAGTCAACAAAAAATGCTAAAAAAGTTAAAAATCTGTTATAAATTGTACTTTTCTAAATCCTTAATAGCCGGGTCATAAAGATTTTTTCCCATATAGTCAAATCGAGAACCATGGCAAGGGCAGTCCCAAGTCTTATCAGCATCGTTCCAAGATAGTAAACATCCCAAATGAGAACATACTGGTTTTACAGCAAAAATATTGCCTGAAGTATCTTTGTAAATACCTACTTTTTGATTATTTACTTCAATTATTCCACCAGAATTATTAGATATATTATCAAAAGTAAGTTTAGGAGTTTTAAACTTATTTAAAACTAAAGAATTTACGGATTCGGTTAAAATATTTTTAAATTCAACTCTATTTTTTATTGGTTGCATACGGGTTGAGTCAAATAAATAAGCATATTTGTTTTCATTGCCTAAAATATAATCAGTAATTATATTTGCTGCAACATTAGAAGTAGTCATACCCCATTTTTTAAAACCAGTTCCAATATAAATATTTTCCATTGCATTAGAAAATGGACCAATATATGGAACTTTATCTAAGGTAATACAGTCTCTAGTATCCCATCTAAATAAAATTTCACAATTAGGGTAGAGTTGTTTAGCATACTTTTCTAATGCTCCATAAGTTTCGTTATAATTTACGATTGTTCCAGTTTTGTGTTCTGATCCACCTATAAGTAAAATATTTCTTCCATTATATTTTGCAGTTCTAAAAGAATAAATAGGGGAGGAAGCACTAATATACATTCCATTAAACAATGTTTTTTTAGAATCAATTCCAATAATATAAGAACTTGATTGATACATTTTGGTAAAATACATTCCTGGAAAATTTAAAAAAGGAAAATGAGATGCTAATACAACAAATTTCGATTCAACATTACCCTCTAAAGTTGAAGTTATATAAGATGAACCAGTGTTTTTTACATCAATAACAGTAGAATGTGTGAATATTTTACCACTGTTATTCAAAATTGCTTTACACAAGCCATTTAAATAAGAAATTACATTAAATTGTGCTTGATTTTTATATTGAATAGCTCCAGCAATTTCAAAAGGTAGGCCAGTTTTTGTAACAAAGTTAGCAGGAAAACCAAGATAATTAACAGTTTCAACTTCTGCTTTTATTTGATTTACTTCTGATTTGTTAGTTGTATATATAAAATTAGATTTATATTCAAAATCACATTTAATATTTTCTGTATCTATAATATTTTTTATATTTGAAATTGCTTCTTCATTTGCAAATAAATAATCATGAGCAAAAGTTTCATTAAAATTATTAACCAAGTAGTTATAAAAAAGTCCATGAGCAGAAGTGATTTTTCCAGTAGTATGTCCAGTTGTTTTTTCTCCTATCGAATCTTTTTCTAAAACTATAACTTTTAAACCAGCTTTTGAAAGATAATAAGCACAGGAAAGACCGAATATTCCGGCACCAATTATACATACATCAGTATTCAAACTAGTATTTAAAGTTTCAAAATTTTTTGAATTAGCAGTTGATAACCATAAAGAATTCATAAAAAACCTCCAAAAATAATTAGTAATTTTATTATTTGCAAAAAAATATAATAAATACTAAAAAAACTGGAAAAATAAAAAGTAAAGTGATATACTAAAAAAAATTAAACTAAGGAGGATAAAATGGAAGAGAATTTAAAAGAAAAATTATTTAACAAAAGAGAAAACGGATGGGACACAGTAGATACAAGAAAAAAAGAAGCGATATTCAGCTTTACAAAAGATTATATGAATTATTTAAACAGAGCTAAAACAGAAAGAGAATTTATTGTTGAGGCAGTAAAAATGGCTAAAGAAAATGGCTACGAAGATATTAATGAATTTGAAGATTTAAAAGCTGGAGATAAAGTATTTTTTGTTAATAGAGGAAAGAGTATGTACTTAGCTGTTATAGGAACAGAAAATATTGAAAATGGACTTCATATTATTGGTTCACACGTTGATTCTCCAAGATTAGATTTAAAACCAAATCCACTTTGTGAAGATACAGAACTTGCTTATTTTAAAACACATTACTATGGTGGAATAAAAAAATATCAATGGACAACAATACCACTTAGCTTACATGGTGTTATAGTAAAAACAAATGGAGAAAAAATCACAGTAAATATTGGAGAAGATGAGAATGATCCTATATTTACAATTACAGATTTATTACCACATTTAGCTCAAGAACAAATGGAGAAAAAATTAAAAAACGGAATAGATGGAGAAGATTTAAGAGTATTAATTGGAAGTATACCATATGATGATAAAGAAGCTAAAGAAAAAGTTAAGTTAAATATTTTAAATATATTAAATCAAAAATATGGAATTACAGAAGCTGATTTATCAAGTTCAGAAATAGAAGTAATACCAGCATTTAAAGCAAGAAGTTTAGGATTTGATTCTAGTATGGTTGCTGCATATGGTCAAGATGATAAAGTTTGTGCGTACTCATCTTTAGCAGCTATGATGACATTAGAAAATGTAAAAAATACAGCAGTTTGTATTTTATCTGATAAAGAAGAAATAGGAAGTATGGGAAATACAGGGATGGAATCACATATGTTTGATTTCTTTATCTCTGAAATATTAAATAAATTAAAAATAAATAGACCAAACTTATTAGACAAAGTATTTTGCTATTCAAAAATGTTATCATCAGATGTTGATGCAGGATTTGATCCAATTTATGCATCTGTTTCAGATAAAGCAAATGCAGGATTTATTGGAAAAGGAATAAGTTTAAACAAATATACAGGAGCAAGAGGAAAATCAGGAGCTTCTGATGCTAATGCAGAATATGTTGCATGGATTAGAAATTTATTAGAGAAAAATGATATAAGATATCAAATTGCAGAACTTGGAAAAGTTGATATAGGAGGAGGCGGTACAATAGCCTACATTTTAGCTAATAAAGGTGTAGATGTAATTGACTGTGGTGTACCAGTTCTTTCAATGCACGCTCCTTATGAAGTAACAAGTAAATTTGACATTTACTCAGCATATGAAACTTATAAAGCTTTTTGGAATGAATAAAAATAAAAAATGGGACTTTTTACAGCCCCATTTTTTATTTTTTTATGTCTTCTTTATCTTTTTCTAATAAATCTATAACAGAAATTATAAATTGGACATTTTCTTTTGATAGTTTACTTGCTTTTTCAGATAATTCTAATTCTAAATTTAAATCTTTGTTATTTATTAAATCTTTAAATATAACATTAGGAGATATACCTAAAAGATTAATATAATTTACCAAAGTTTCAGTTTTTACACCACCACTACCATTTTCAATTCTTGATATATATTTAGCAGAAATTTCTAATTTTTCTGCGATTTCTTCTTGTGTTAATTTGTTTTTTATACGATATTCTTTAACGACTTTTCCTAAAGCTTTATTAATAATTTCTTTTGATATATTTTCCATTATATGCCTCCTATGTAGATATAACACTATAAGTATAACAAGTGTTAGCAGACATTTGAACCAATTGGTAATATGACAAATGAAACACAAGAAAAATGTCGAAAAAGGTCATACTATAATACTTTAAGAAAAAAGCAAATAAAAATAGTGTATAATTATTAGTTATACACAAAAAATAAAAAATTATTCAAAATAAAAAAATCGACTCTAAAAGTCGATTTTTTACAATGTTACAATCATTGGTGGGCCAGGAGGGGTTCGAACCCCCGACCCCGCGCTTAGAAGGCGCGTGCTCTATCCAACTGAGCTACTGACCCAAATCATTGAACAATAAATATAATAGCACAAAAAAAATAAAATGTCAATGAAAAAATAAACAAAAAATGAAAAATTTTCAAAAACAGCTAATTCCTATGTCCGTAATGTGAAATCTTTGTGAATTACTTTACTTTAAAAAAAGAAAATGATATTATAATAAAAATTACAAAAGTAAGGAGGAATTCTCGTGATAGAAGTAAAAAACATCACAAAAAAATACGGAAGCTTTACAGCCGTAGACAATATTAGTTTTAAAATTAATGATGGCGAGATAATCGGCCTATTACGGACCAAATGGTGCAGGAAAAAGTACCACAATGAACATGATAACAGGATTTATTGAACCAACAGAAGGAGAAATTCTTGTAGAAGGGTATGACATATCAAAAAGACCTAAAAAAGCAAAATCTCAAATAGGATATATGCCAGAAGGAGTGCCACTATATTCAGATTTAACAGTAAAAGAATTTGTAAAATATATGGCAGAATTAAAGAAAGTAGATAGAAAAGTAAGAAAAGAAAGAGTAGAAAAAATAATAGAACAAACAGGACTAAAAAATGTAGAAAACAAGCTAACCCGTAATCTTTCAAGAGGTTATAAACAAAGAGTTAGTATGGCAGGAGCATTAGTTGGAGAACCAAAAATATTAATTTTAGATGAACCAACAGTAGGATTAGACCCAAAGCAAATAACAGAAATAAGAGAGTTAATAAAAGAATTAGGAAAAACACATACAATAATATTTAGTTCACACATTTTATCTGAAGTAAGCCAAATTTGTAATAAAGTAATAATTATAAATAAAGGAAAAATAGTTGCAATAGATACACCAGAGAACTTAGAGAAAAAAGTAAATAACAACAACACTGTATATGTAACAGTAGAAGATTTAGAACAAAAAATGGACTCAATAAAAGATAAAATAGAAGAAATCAAAGATGTAAAATTAGTAAAAGAAAATGAAGATGGAACAAAACAATACGTAATAGAAGCAAATGGAGATACAGACCTAAGAAAAGTTATATTCTCAGAATTTGCAAAAGAAAATATAACAATTTTCGAAATGAAAAAAGCAGACATAACATTAGAAGATGCATTTATGCAATTAATAGAAGGAGGAGAAAAATAATGTGGGCAGTTATTAAAAAAGAATTCAAATCTTATTTTTGCACACCAATAGGGTATGTATTTATAGGAGTATTTTTAATTGCATTTAGTATATCATTTTATTTTAGCGTAATAGGGTATGGAAATGTAAATTTTGAAAATATATTTTATTCATTACCAACAATATTAGTATTAGCATTTATTATTCCATTATTAACAATGAGATCATTTGCAGAAGAAAGAAAAAATGGAACAGAACAATTGCTACTTACATCTCCTATTAGCATAACAAAAATAGTAATAGGAAAATTCATTGCAGCACTTGCAATTGTTGTAATAACGGAAATTTGTACATTTATGTATTTTGGAATATTATGCCATTATGGAATACCAAAATTAACAACTACATTTGCAACATTATTAGGATTTTTATTATTTGTTATGGCATACATAGCATTCGGTATGTTGTCTTCAAGCATTACAGAAAACCAAATAATAGCAGGTATAATATCAATAGGATTTTTCATAATAACATGGGTATTACCAGAATTTAATACAAGCTTAGAAAGTTATTCATTTATAAATATGTTTTATAAATATACACAAGGTCAAATTGATATAGGTGATACAGTAACATTTATAACATTTACAATAACATGCTTATTATTAACGGCAGTAGTTATGCAAAGAAGAAAAAGTGTAAAATAATAAAGGAGGGTTAATGTTGAAAAATAAAGATAAAAAAGAAAAAAAGGCTAAAAAAGAGCATGAAGAAAAAAGTAATAAATTTTTAGAAATAATAAAAAAGAGATGGCTAATAAATGGTTCAAAAACTTTATTATTAGTAGTTATAATTCTTGGAATATTTATAGCAATAACAATGTGTATGCAAAAATTAAATTTAACACCAATTGATTTAACAGAACAAAAATTATTTACATTAACAGAAGAAAGCAAAGAACAAATAAGAAATATTAATTTTGATGATAATAATGTAAACATATATTTCGTAGGGTATTCTGAAGATGATTCTACATTAGACTTAGCAAGACAATACACAAAAATAACAGATAAAATATCAGTTGAAGCAGTAACTGCAAATGATAGACCAGACTTAGTAGAAAAATACGGTATTGAAAGTGGAAGCGAAGGAATTATAGTAGAAAATGGAGATAAATATAAAGTATTATCTTCAAGTGATTTATATACATATGATTCAGAAACATATGAAAGTGTTAGTATAGCTGAAGAAAAATTAACATCAGCAATAAAATCAGTAACAGCAGATACAGTTCCAAAAATATATTTTTTAACAGGGTATAGCCAATTTTCATTAACAAGTGGAATGCAATATTTAAATATGTATTTACAAAATGAAATTAATGAAATAGCAAGTTTAGACATATTATCAACAGGAAAAGTACCAGATGACTGCAATACATTAGTAATAACAACACCAAATAAAGATTTTGATGACATAGCAACAAATGCTATTATGGATTATATAAATAAAGGTGGAAACATCCTATGGTTAAACTCAGCAATAGCAAATGAAATTGATTACACAAATGTAAATAAAATATTAGCAACATATGGAATAAATCCATTTGAAGTTGGAGCAATAAGAGAAACAGACACAAGCAAAATGGTTTCACAATCACCAGATTTAATAATACCAGAAATTCAATATAGTGATGTTACAAAAAAACTATACAATTCAACAGGAGTTATTTTCCTAAATGCAACAAAAATAAATGTTGTTGGTAGTGAAGAATTAAGTAATTTAAAAGTAACAAAAACAGATTTAATAAAAACAAGTGAGAACTCATATTTTAGAAGTAACTTTAAAATACAATCAAATGAACCACAAGATGGAGAAGAAAAACAAGCATATTTAGTTGGAGCTGAATTAGAAAAAACAATAACAGAAGCAAATTCTGAAAATGGAACAGAAGAAGTAAAATCAAAATTAATAATATATGGAGAAAATTACTTCGCATCAGATGCTCAATTATCACAATCATCACAAACTCCAATAATAGCTTACAGACAAAATAAAGACTTAGCTTTAAACTCTATAGCATATTTATCAGATAGAGAAGAAGATATAACAGTAAGAAAAGGAACAGGAACAGTAAAATACACTGCAACAGAACAAGAAAGCAGAATTATTTTAGGAATAATAACAGCAGTTCCATTATTAATAATATTAATTGGAATAATTGTATGGGTTTCTAGAAAAAGAAAAAAATAAGGAATAAGAAAAAAAGACTTTCATAAAATATTATGGGGTCTTTTTTTGTTATGAAAAATATATTAAAAACAGTATGTGTTATAATTGGAACAATTATAGGAGCTGGCTTTGCTTCTGGTCAAGAAGTGTATATATTCTTCTTTTCTCATGGAATAAAAGGATTAATAGGAATTATTATTTCTAGTGTTATAATTGGATTAATTATATATAAAAGTTTTAAAATAATAAAATATGATAATATTCAAAATTATGATGAATTTTTAGAAAATCTAATAAAAAACAAAAAAGTCAAAGATTTTGCAGATATATTAATAAACATTTTTATATTAATATCGTTTTATATTATGATAGCAGGATTTGGAGCATATTTAGAACAGGAATTACACATAAATAGCATATTAGGAAGTGAAATTTTATCAATAATTTGCTATTTCATTTTTCAATCAAATTTAAAAGGTGTAGTAAAAGTAAATCAATTTTTAATACCAATTCTTATTGTGGTAATAGTATTTGTACGGAATTTTAAACATAAAAGGGCTGGATTTAAAAAATATAAACGATTATATAATAGAATCAAAACAAGAAAATTGGTTAATTAGTAGTGTAATATATGGAAGCTACAATTGTATTTTGTTAATACCGATACTTATATCAATGAAAGATTATATAAGAGATAAAAAAGACATTAAAAACATATCAATAATATCAACAATTATTTTTATAATATTATTAATAATTGTATATATGTTTTTAATTAATATAGATGTTGATATAAAACAATTAGAAATGCCGGTTATATATGTAATACAAAAGATATCACCTAAAATAAAAATAATTTATGGAATAATAATTTTAATTTCTATACTTACAACAGCAATTTCACTTGGAATGAGCTTCTTAAAAAACACATCCAAAAGTAAAAGTCAATTCAATAAAATAAATATAATTATTTGCATAAGTGCAATACTTTTCTCCAAAATAGGTTTTTCAAAATTAGTGACTTTATTATACCCTATATTGGGGCGGAATTGGGCTGATTCAAATTTTACAAATATTACTAAAAAAATGTTGCAAAAAAGGTTAAAAACTGGTATAACATAAATAACTAAAGATAGGAGAGTTATTTATGAAGGATTTCTGGAAAGAACCAAAAGAAACTAAGGAAAAAAAGGTAAATAAGAAAAAAGTAATAATTACAATAATAGCAATTATAATAACATTATTTTTAATTATTATAAGTGCCATATACATAAATAATAAAAATATAAGGTTATGGATTGATAAAAATATTTTTAGAAAAGAAGTAATTCAAAATAATTTACCTACAATCGAATTAAATGAAAGTGATACACAAAATATATATGCCTTTAATAAGTATATAGGTGTTCTAAGTAAAAATCAATTTGCTATATATGATAATTCTGGAAAAAAACAAGATGAATTAAATATTGAAATTACAAAGCCAATTTTTAATTCAAATGGTAGACATTTAGTAATAGCAGAAGAAAAAGGACAAAAGGTATATCTAATTACTGATAAAGGAATAGCTTGGGAAAAAAGCATAGAAGGTAATATATCACAAGTAGAAGTTAACAAGAATGGTTATGTGGCAATAACAATTGTAGATACAATAAATAAAACTGTAGTTGCTGTATATGATAATACAGGTAATTGGCTATTTAATAACATACTTTCAACAACAAGAGTAGTATCAGCTTCTTTATCAAATGATAATAAATATCTTGCACTAGCTGAAATAGATACATCAGGAACACAAATACAATCAAGTATAAAAGTAATGTCAATTGAAGAAGGAAAAAATAATCCAAGTAATTCTATAAAAAAAGTATATAATAGTGAAAAAGGAGATTTAATAACACAAATAAAATATCAAGAAAAAGATAAGCTATTATGTATGTATACAGATAAAATTGATGTGATAAAAACAGATGAAACAACTGAAACGATTTCTGAGAATAAAGATAAAAAAGTTTCTTTTACATCTATTAGTCTTTCAAATTCAGCTGTGATGTTAGAAGAGAAATCATCTGGATTATTTACCGCAGATTCTATTGTTAGTATTATAAATCCGGATAACAAAAATATATCAACATATACTACAGAAGCGGTTACAAAAGAAATTTATACATATGACAACATTATAGGCTTAAATTTAGGTGCTGAAGTAGAATTCATTAATACCAGTGGATGGCTAATAAAAAAATACACAGCAGAACAAGAAATAACAAATATTGTTTTATCAAGCTCAATGGCTGGAATAGTTTACAGAGATAAAATTGAATTAATAAATTTATAAGGAGGAGTAAAATATGGGAATTGTAATAGATATAATTTTAGTATTAATAGTAGCACTTTCTGCATTTTTAGGATATAAAAAAGGTTTAGTTGAATTAGGAGCAAAGTTATTTGCAGGAATAATTGCAATTGTGATAACATTAATAATTTATAAGCCTGTAGGAAATATAGTTATAAAAAATACAAGTATTGATGAAAAAATAGAAAATACAATATTAGAAAAAACAACTAATGTTATAGATGAAAATTCAAAAATATCAGACAACAAATATATACAAGATGCCAGTGATAATGCAGTTTCACAAGTTAAAGAAGAAGTGCTACCAGAGCAAGCTAGAAATATAGCAGTTAATGTTGTTTATGGAGCAACTGCATTGATATTATTTATAATAAGTAAAATAGTTCTTTCTATAGTTATATCACTTGCGAATGCTGTTGCAAGTTTACCAATATTAAAACAATTTAATGAAATTGGTGGTTTTTTATATGGGTTAGTTAGAGGAGCTATAATTTCCTTTGTTTTAATTTTAGTAATTGGTACTGTTGCAAAATTAAATCCAAACGGTTCTTTAAGTAAGAATGTTGAGAGTACATATTTGCTTAAAGAGGTTTATGATAATGTTGTAAAAATTAAATAAAAAAGCGCAAATTTATTGCGTTTTTTTATTTTTTTTGCTATACTAAGGCTATAAAAAATTAGGAGTGATTATTTTGAATAATAAACGTCAAGAAAAAAGAAATAATAGAAATAGAAGAAAAACAAAAGCCAAAAAATCAACAGGTAAAAAAATATTAATAGGTATTTTAATAGTGTTATTGTTAGGAATAGCATGGTTTACATACAGAACATATAAAAATGGCTGGGGATTAAGTGGAATGCTTGCAACAGTAGTAGGACATGATGAAAACACTAAAAAGAATTTGTCAGAAATAAAAGTATTAATATTAGGGGTAAGCACAGATTTAGACTCTCAGCTAACAGATACAATAATGGTAGCATCTTATAATCCAAATACACAAAAAGCAAATTTATTATCAATCCCAAGAGACTCTTATACAGGTAAAAACACAGCAAAGGCAACTGCTTCATTAAAAATAAATGCATTATATAATATAGAGAAAACACCTGAAAAAACATTAAAAGCAGTAAATGAAATAACAGGGCTGGATATAAAATATTATGTAGTTGTAAAAACAGAAGCATTAATACAATTAGTAGATGCTATTGGAGGAGTAGAATTTAATGTTCCAATAGATATGAAATATGATGATCCAACACAAGATTTACATATAGACTTAAAGGCTGGAACACAAAAATTAGATGGAGAAAAAGCAGAGCAAGTTTTAAGATTTAGACATAGTAATCCAGATAAAATTACTGGTCAAATGTCAACATATCCATCTGAATATGGTAATGATGATTTTGGAAGAATGAGAACGCAAAGAGATTTTATTTCAGCATTATTAAAACAAACCTTAAAACCAGGAAATATATTTAAACTTGGAGAAATATTAGAAATAGCTCATAAAAATGTTGAAACAAATTTAGAACTTTCATACATAAAAGACTATATACCATATGCAGTAGAATTCAACACAGATAATTTACAAACTGCCACATTACCAGGAACAACACCAGATATGAAAGATACAAATAATGTAAGCATTTTTGTAATAAATAAAAAATTATCAACTGAATTAATACAATCTATGTTCTATGTAGATAGTACAGAAGAAACAGAATACAATACAATTACAAATAGCTTAAATACTACAAGTAATTCTATTAGCAGTACAACAACAGTAAAAGATGATGAATTAAAAATAGAATTAATAAATGGAAGTGGAAATACTTCAAAACTAGAAGAAGCTAAAACAAAATTGGAAGAAGCAGGTTTTACAGTAAAGAAAACTGGTAAAACATCTACAATTTCAAAAACAGTAATAACAAATAAAAAGAATGCAACAGATGAACAACTAAAAAATATAAAACAAGTTCTTAATGCAGGAAGTATTTCAACAAATAAACAAGCATCAAGTCAAGTTGATGTAACAATAGTAATTGGAGAAGATTTTAAATAAAAAATAGGCAGATATTTAATATCTGCCTATATCTATAAATTTATCTATAATAATAATTTCTATATTTTTTATTATATTTTTTTCTTTTATTTTTCCCATCAAATAACAATTTATATAACAAGAATAGTATTAACACAGCCATAACAATTTGAATTAAAAGTGTGATAAAACCAGATTTTTCTACATTATGAGAAGCTTTTAAATCAGCTGAGTATGAAATTCCATCAATGTTATATGTTATTTTTCCTAAAACTTCACCTTGTACTATAGGAGCATGTAAATTTTCGTTAATTTGTATTTCAGGTTCAAATTCAGTATTAAAATCAGATTGTTTAATTGTAGCAGTTATATCATCAGAAATTAATAAGTCTAAATTTTTAGTTTCTTTTGTACCATTCCCAACTTCAACTTGAGTTGCAATAGCATCTTTTTCTCTAAGCTTACGAAGCGTGTAATTGTCATATCCGTAGTTAAATAATGATTTTGTCTCAACAAATTTTCCACTTATATTATTAGGGTATAAACCAACAGAAAGAATAACAGAAATTAATTCAAAACCATCTTTATTAGAAACTGAAACTAAACAATTTTTAGCCTCTGTTGTATAACCTGTTTTACCAGCAATCGCATATTTATAATAATAATTACTAGCAACATTTCTATTATCAACTAATGTCAAAAGTTCATTTGTAGAAGTGAAAATTCTTTCTCCATATTTATTTGTTGCTGGTACTGTACAAAATTTTAAACCTGCGATTGTTCTAAAAGTTGAATTCTTCATACAATATTGCATCAATTTAGCTAAATCATAAGCTGTTGTATAATGGTCTTCATTATGCATTCCACTTGGGTTCAAAAAGTGAGTATGCTCTAAGCCTAATTCTGCAACTTTAGTATTCATCATAGTTGCAAAACTTTCTAGTGAACCAGCAACATGAAAAGCTAAAACATTTGCTGCATCATTAGCTGAATGTACCATCATTAATTGTAATAATTGATTTACTGTAAGTTGTTCACCAGTTTGCAAAGCAGCTATTGAATAACCAGATGGAATTGTAGCTATTGCATCATATGGAACTGTTACAATATCATCTAAATTACAATTTTCTATTGTTAAGATGGCTGTCATAATTTTGGTAGTGCTTGCTGGATACATTTTTTCATTTTCGTTTTTTGAATACAAAATTTTACTAGTTTTACTGTCCATTAAAAGAGCAGCTCCTGCTGTTATATCTGGAGACTCTGATTCTGCATTTATTTGTTGATATGGAAGTAAAAGTATTAGTACAATTAGTGTTAAAAGTAATTTCTTTAGTTTCATTTTTATATCTCCATTATTTAAAAAATTATATACTATATATTATATTATTTTAAATTAAATTTCAATATAAAAGGAGGAAAAAATATGCAAAAAATAAATAAAAAAATATTATTTATAATAATTATAATAAGTGGCATCATATATGGAGTTTTTAACTATTTCACACAAAATAAGAATAAAGAAAATTTAGAAAATATAAGCCAAGATATTATAATCAATAATCAAACAGAAAATATTACAGAAGAAAATAAT
>ULZY01024370.1_pt1 | contig 27302 bp, 19 predicted proteins | sample 1963571 | NCBI WGS metagenome assembly ULZY01 (sample SAMEA4835902, study PRJEB28245) | human gut metagenome | biome: gut microbiome; material: fecal sample | place: Denmark | collected 2008
ATACCTTGAAATATTCTTCGGATGAGATGGGACTGTTTAGTACCGACACTTTCGGGACGATTTTGAATGAAGGAGCGCAGGCATCTACTATCTACGCAAGAGTCTATACCGTGTATGATAGTGGATCAAAAGTAACTCCTTGCGGAATAGCTGAGTTATCCATCAGCGCCCAGGAATTGTTTGAACTGGATTAAACTTTAAAAAGTAATATTGCACAAAAAGCAGAGCTGTGAGAAATAACCAATTTCCACAGCTCTGTTTTTATATAGTTTTTCAGCACTTGTTTTACCGGATTTCCTTGCAGAATGGATACCTCTGTGATATAGTAATCACATTCTACAGAAAGTCTGTATAGATAAGATTTCGAAGATACCATATATTAGGATAGCATCATATATGGGCATCATTTTTTCGCACCCTGTGTGCAGTTCGAGGCATATCGCCGTGAAATTCACTTTTTACAATGTTAATAGGACAAATTATTGACGCACCCTATTATATAGGGTAATATAAAGGAGGAAAATGACTAGAACATTTATACAAACAGATGAATTTTCTCGAAATTGGGATGAATTTGGATTTACAGATGATGATTTGAGAAGATTGGAATTTGATATTATGATGAACCCTCACAAATATCCAGTTATGCAGGGTACAGGTGGGCTCAGAAAGGCAAGATTTGCATTTAAACACCATGGGAAAAGTGGAGGTGTGAGAGTGTGCTATGTCGATTTTGTCATAGAAGAAACCATATACTTGATTACGGTATATTCAAAAAAACAGAAGGATAATTTGTCAAAACAGGAACGAAATAACATTAATATATATATTGACAGACTTCGTGACAATATATAATACGAGGAGTTGTGACTATGAAGAGTGTATATGAGAGTATCATGACTGGCTTAAATGAAGCTATAGAAGATGCACAATCAGAAGGCAAAAAATTAAACAGGAGAACAGTGACGATTATCCCTGTTAAGGAATATGGAGCGGAGCAGGTTAGAAATATTAGAAATTCTGTAGGAATGTCACAGAGTACTTTTGCAGGCTATCTTGGTGTGACCAAGAAGACAGTGGAAGCTTGGGAAGCGGGGACAAATCATCCTTCCGGTGCAGCCAGCAGAATTTTGAATATGATGGAAATGGACACGGAATTGGTAGAAAAATATCCGTTTGTTCAGTGTGGAATTTGATAAGGGAAATATTCAAATTTACTGCTGCAACGGAGAGTCTGTATGCAGCCAGCACGAATACATTGCACAATCAACGGGAAGATGTCGCAAAATACCATGGAAGATTATCATTATCTTGCAGAAGGTAATGCATATCGTTCAGACCCAAAAATAATTCATAAAGAAGCTACTATCAAAATGCTTCGGGTATTGTCCGGGGATAAAAATGTGGATGATACTGAAGAAATATTAAAAGCATTAGATATTGCAGAGGAGGATGAGATCAGCATGTGCGAATTGTTTGACCAGTATACGAGACGGGGAATTTCAGAAAAGGAAGCAGAAGAACAGATGAAGCTTTATTGGTAAAAAGATATTGACTTTTATTTCTTACTATGCTAAAAATATACTATACCTACTGGAACAGTAGGAATATGAAATATAGTATTATACATAGGCATAGGAGGAGAAAAAGATGGCATTTGCAGCAGAGACCATATGTGTCCAGGGAAGTAATGAGAGAAGGGATCCGTTTGGGGCCATCAGCATGCCGATTTATCAGAATGCAGCGTATGCGCATCCGGGATTGGGTAAGAGCACAGGATATGATTATTCCCGTTGCGGTAACCCTACAAGAGATGAAGTGCAGAAGACGGTTGCCCTGTTGGAACAGGGAACGGAAGCTTTGGCATTTTCTACCGGTATGGCAGCGATCACCGCATTGATGGAGATTTTTTCTCCCGGGGATCATCTGATTGCTACGGATGATCTATATGGCGGTACATTAAGACTTTGGAACACGATCAGCCATAAGAATGGAATATCGGTAGATTGTGTGGATACTTCAAATGTGGAGACTGTGAAGGCGGCGATACGTCCGGAGACGAAAGCGATTTATCTGGAGACTCCGTCCAACCCTATGATGAAGGTCGCAGATGTTCAGGCAATCGCAGAATTGGCACACGCGCATGGTTGTATTCTGATCGTTGATAATACCTTTTTATCCCCGTATTTTCAGAAGCCGCTTACGTTAGGCGCGGATATTGTAGTGCACAGCGGTACGAAATACCTGGAAGGACATAACGATACATTATCCGGATTCCTGGTAGTAAGGGATGATGCCTTGTATCAGCAGCTGAACAATATTTATAAGACGACAGGAGCCTGTCTGTCTGCGTTTGATAGTTGGCTATTGCTTCGAGGAATCAAGACTCTGGCTGTACGTATGGAACAGCATCAGAAAAATGCTCTTGCGATCGCACACTGGCTGGAACAGAGACCGGAAGTGGAGAAGGTATATTATATCGGTCTGGATTCGAGACCGGATAAGGCGCTGATCGACAGACAGTGCAGCGGATACGGCGGAATGATCTCATTCCGATTGAATTCTGCAGAGAAAGCTGTTAAAATCTTGGAGAGTGTTAAGCTGATCCGCTTTGCGGAGAGTCTGGGCGGCGTGGAAAGCCTTCTGACCTATCCGATGAAGCAGACCCATGCAGATGTACCGGTTGAGGTACGTGAAGCTTTGGGCGTGGATGAGAAGCTTCTGAGAATGTCAGTGGGAATTGAGAACATCGACGATCTGCTGGCAGATTTAGAGCAGGCATTTGCTTAGTGTGGGGGTAACCTGGTATACATAGTAGTTCAGCCAGCTCTGTGGAGAGCTTCACAGAGGGCTAGCAACGATGCGACGTGTCAGGGCGTGCAGAAGGTCTGGAAGAATGCATGCGACCGATAAAATTTAATCTGCAGCCTGGAGCCACAGGCAGAAAGTTTGCAGATTGACGAAAGGTAAGTGAATTCGTATGACTAGATACAATTTTGATAAGATTACGAACCGGAAGGGAACGAATTGTCTGAAATATGATTTTGCGGTGGAGAGAGGAAAGCCGGCAGATGTGCTGCCCTTGTGGGTGGCGGATATGGATTTCCCGGTATCCGAAGAGATCACGAAGAGTCTTCATGCTGCGGTAGAACATGGAATCTACGGCTATACCCAGCCAAAGGATGCTTACTACAATGCTGTGATGAACTGGATGGAGAGGAATCATAATTGGAAGACGGAGCGGGAATGGATCGTGAAGACTCCGGGTGTGGTATTTGCTCTCGGTGCAGCGGTTAAAGCATTTACTGATCCGGGAGATGCTATACTGATTCAGAATCCGGTGTATTATCCGTTTACTAATATTATCCGTGACAATGACCGGAGAGTAGTTGACAATACATTGATCTATGAGAAAACGGCCGGGCAGAGTGGAGATAATGGATACCGGATTGATTTTGAAGATTTTGAGCGTAAGCTTGAGCAGGAACATATAAAACTGTTTATTCTGTGCAACCCTCACAACCCGGTGGGCAGAGTGTGGACGGCAGAGGAACTGCAGAAGCTGGGAGAGATCTGCCTGCGCCACCACGTGATCGTGGTCAGCGATGAGATTCACAACGATTTTGTCTATCCCGGATATGAGCATACGGTGTTTGCCAATGTAGATCCTCGTTTTGCGGAGTTTACTGTGACCTGTACGGCGCCCAGCAAGACCTTTAACCTGGCTGGACTTCAGATATCCAATATTTTTATCCCCAATGAAAAGCTTCGTAAAGCATTTCAGACAGAGATTGACAAGACCGGTTATGATGAACCTAATGCATTGGGGATTGTGGCGTGTGAAGCAGCCTATCGTGCAGGAGAAGACTGGCTGGATCAGTTGAGAGCATATCTGCTGCAGAACCTGAATTTCCTGAGAGAGTATTTACAGGAGAAGATTCCACAGATTCATCTGGTGGAGCCGGAAGGTACCTATCTGGTATGGCTGGACTGCAGTGAGTTGGGAATCACCGGTAAGGAGCTGGATCAGTTCATCGTGGACAAAGCAGGACTTTGGCTGGACGGAGGATCCATGTTCGGACCCAGCGGAGCCGCTTTTCAACGTGTGAACATCGCCTGCCCCAGGGCTACGTTACAACTGGCGCTGGACAAGCTGAAGACAGCAATAGACGGTTTGAAATGAGGATTTGAGCGGTTTCGCGAGACCGTTCTGGAGAATGATATTTATTGACAGATTCACGAGACCGTTGCGGAGTATGATATATATTGACAGATTCACCAGATCATTCCGGGGTATGAGATACATTGACAGATTCGCCAAATCGTTCCGGAGCAGCATAATATTGCCGGAAATATGGTATATTTTTACATTCTTGTCCATATACTGTAACATATCAGGCCATTCATGATAGATTATGATAGTTCCTACGGAACCTGTGATCCCTGATGAATGGCCATGCTTTTTCGGATCACGCGGTAGGAAGCATGATCCACGGATCCATAGGATTGCCATCAGGAAAGGAGCACACAGTATATGCCAAGAGGACAGAGAAAATCCCTGGAGGAAAAGATCCAGGCAAAACAGGAGTTGATCAATGCGTTAAATATCCGCATGGAATCAGAACAACGTGAGTTAGAAGAATTGTTTGAACAGAAGAAGCGTAAGGAACTGGAAGCGGTGAGTGACATCATCGAGGATGCCGGTCTTGCACCGGAGGAAGTCACGGAAGTCTTACAGCAGTATATTGAGAGCCGTAGGGCAAATGCATCATGATCGCTTATTGTGTTTTATCGGAAGGACCGGACGAACCGGTCCTTTTTGCTGTATAGAAAATGATAGGATTGATTACCTTTAATTAAGAAATAGAGTCAATATCAAGAGAATATTTAGGTAGGGAATTATTGATTTAGAGGAAATATTGCGTAATGATCTGCTGCACCTGATCTGTGGAAATGGGGCATTTGCTTGTCTCATAAGTGGTGATCAGCTGCATGGATGGGAAGATTCCGTTATAGCAGTAGGTTTTCAGCTTGTTGCAGGCAGTATCACAATAAGGCGCATTATCCATCATACCGAAATGCTCCCAGTAGAAGATTTTATTCGTAACCGGATGTAAAATCGTAAAATCCGGATAAGCCGTGAATTCTTTTAACGGCAGCGCCGCTTCATAGCGATAAGGGATTTGGTTGGTATAGAGCAGATTCGATATGATAACTTCAGATTTTGAGCGGACTTTATGCCCGGCCAGCGTGGTATGGATCAGATTTTCCGGATGAGAAGGATTGGTTTCATAGCTCTCCGCACGCCATTTCTGCGCAGACACCGGAAGCTTGTCCTTTGCAAAATAGCTTTGCAGTAATGGGTAATAAGGAGAAGACTCTGCCAACAGGTCAGAGGATGTCAGAGGCTTGGAACGATTGACTGCTGAATTCTTTTTTTCATGGGATTTTATATAAAAATTGAGCAGGGAGAGTTCTTCTTCGGCTTCGGCAAGCAATAAGGAATAGTATTTTTTCAGGGCAAGGGCTTCCGCTAATGGTTGATTTTTTTTAGATAAGTATTTCTGCTTCCCAGGTAATGAGCATATCCATTTTTGGTAGGAAGGAGATTGATAAATGCATAGTTCACCTTCCGGTAAGTTTGAAATTTTTTGCTTTAAATTTTCTTGAAAGGACATTAATTGATTCAACCGAGTTTGCGTATTCATGGTTTGACCTCCTAAATAATTAATTGAATTTGTAGTTTCATAAAATCGAGGGAAAATGAAGAATTTATGAAAAAAACAGGCAGATTATATGCGCTTTTGCTTATTTTTTTCATAGAAGCTTGCTTTTTGAAATTTTTATGAAAAAAATGGAGAGTATATGGTGAAAAATAGAATAAAATCAATGGAAAATGATACTTTTATGAAAAATAGATAAAGTCCTACGAAATCAGGGATATCCTACGAAATCAGGGATGTCCACGAAATCAGGGATTGTCCCACATGGCGTGTGTGACCTGCGTCCTGCATAGAAGCAAGAACACAGGCACAACACATAATATGGCTATCACAGATATAAAGTAACAAGTCACTTATTCCGCATCCTCGCCCTTTTTCAGATTCTTCTGGGCGGTGGAGAGCATGAGCTTGATTCGGTTGAGCTGGTTGACTTCGCTGGCACCGGGATCGTAGTCGATGGCTACGATATTGGAGGAAGGATAAGCCTTCCGCAGGGCTTTGATAACGCCCTTACCTACGACGTGGTTCGGCAGGCAGCCGAAGGGCTGGGTACATACGATGTTCGGTACGCCTTCCTTGATCAGCTCCACCATCTCACCGGTTAAGAACCACCCTTCACCGGTCTGGTTGCCGATGGATACGATGGGCTCCGCATAGGAGACGATCTTGTAGATGCTGGTGGGGGCATCGAAATGCTTACTTTCTTCAAATGCCTTCACGGCAGAGCCGCGCAGGATATGCTCGATCGCCCAGATGCCCAGCGCGGAGATCTTCGCAGTCTTTTTGCTGGTGCCTAAGTGCTCTGCTTTGTAGATCTGGTTGTAGAAGCAGTATAGCATGAAGTCGATCAGGTCGGGAACCACAGCTTCCGCACCTTCACTCTCTAACAGTTCTACCAGATGGTTATTGCCGGCAGGAGAGAACTTCACCAGGATCTCGCCGACCACGCCGACGCGGGGCTTCTTGATATCAAGTACCGGTATCGCATCGAAATCCCGGATGATATCGGTACACATCCTGCGGAACTTGCCTAGGCTGATATGCTTTGCGGATACGAACTTCTGTACCTTGGCCAGCCATTCTCTATGTAAGGCATCCACAGACCCCGGAGTTGCTTCATAAGGGCGCATCCGGTAGACACAACGCATGAAGATATCACCGAACTCGGCAGCTACCGCTGCACGCAGCATCAGATCTGCATTCAGGTGGAAGCCGGGATTGCTCTCGATACCCGCCAGGTTCAGGGAGATGACAGGGATCTGCTCCATGTCTGCCTTCTTCAGGGCACGGCGGATGAAGCCGATATAGTTCGTCGCACGGCATCCGCCACCGGTCTGGCTCATGATAATGGCGGTCTTGTTCAGGTCATATTTGCCGGACAGCAGAGCTTCCATGATCTGTCCGACTACCAGCAGGGAAGGATAGCAGGCATCGTTGTTAACGTATTTCAGACCTACATCCACGGAGTGCTTGTTGTCATTGTCCAATACGACGAAATTGTAACCGCAGGCATTGAACGCAGGCTGTAAGATCTCAAAGTGGATCGGGGACATCTGCGGACAGATGATGGTGTAGTCCTTACGCATCTCTTCGGTGAACGGTACCTTCTCAATAGCGGAAGAACGGATGGTGCGGTGCTTGCCCAGTTTCTCACGGACACGGATCGCGGACAACAGGGAACGGATACGGATACGCGCCGCACCCAGATTGTTGACCTCATCGATCTTTAAACAGGTGTAGATCTTGTCGGAGCCGGAGAGGATATCGTTCACCTGATCGGTGGTAACGGCATCCAGACCGCAGCCGAAAGAATTCAGCTGGATCAGATCCAGATTCTCTACCGTCTTCACATAGCTTGCGGCCGCATATAATCTGGAGTGGTACATCCACTGGTCAGATACGATCAGGGGGCGTTCCGGTTTTGCCAGATGGGAGATGGAATCCTCGGTAAGCACAGCCATATCGTAGGAGGTGATCAGCTCGGGAATTCCGTGGTTGATCTCCGGGTCTACATGATAAGGACGGCCAGCCAGCACGATACCGCGCTTGCCGGTCTGACGTAAGTATTCCAGCGTTTCTTCGCCCTTTTTCTCCATATCGTGACGGGCATTCGCCAGCTCCTGCCAGCCCTTTTCGCAGGCTGCGGCAATCTCAGCAGCGGGAATTTCGGTGAATTCCTTCGTCAGTGCATCCGTCACCGTTCCCAGATCTCTGAAGGACATGAACGGATTGCGGAAGGTGATCTCACCGCCGGCGATCTCCTCCACGTTATTCTTGATATTCTCGGAATAAGAAGTAACGATGGGGCAGTTGTAATGGTTGTTCGCATCTTCGAATTCATTGCGCTCATAGAACAGCGCAGGATAGAAGATGAACTTAATACCCTGACGGATCAGCCAGGTCACATGACCGTGCGCCAGCTTTGCCGGGTAACACTCGGATTCACTCGGGATGGACTCAATACCGAGCTCGTAGATCTTACGATTGGAGCTGGGAGAGAGCACCACGCGGTAGCCCAGTTCGGTGAAAAATGTGAACCAGAACGGATAGTCCTCGTACATATTCAGTACTCTGGGGATACCTACCACACCTCTGGGAGCCTTGTCGGCATCCAGGGATTCATAGGAGAATAATCTATGTAATTTATATTCGTATAAGTTCGGTACATTATGGGCATTCTTCTGACCACCGATACCGCGTTCGCAACGATTGCCGGAGATGAACTGACGGCCGCCGGAGAATTTGTTGATGGTCAGACGACAGTTGTTGGTACAACCCTTACATTTTGCCATACTGGTCTCGAACTGCAGGTCGCAGATCTTCTGATAATCCAGCATGGTGGTCACATAACCGTCCTCGTAATGCTCTCTGGCGATCAGCGCTGCACCGAAAGCACCCATGATACCGGCAATGTCGGGACGGATGGCCTTGCAGCCTGCAATTTTCTCAAAGCTGCGCAGAACGGCATCGTTATAGAAGGTACCGCCCTGTACCACGATATTTTTACCAAGCTCTGACGCATCGGAGACTTTGATCACCTTAAATAAAGCATTCTTGATAACGGAGTAGGCAAGTCCTGCGGAGATATCCGCTACGGAAGCGCCTTCCTTCTGTGCCTGCTTTACCTTGGAGTTCATGAATACGGTACAACGGGTACCCAGGTCGATGGGATGCTCTGCGAACAGGGCAGCCTGTGCAAAATCCTGCACGGTATAGTTCAGGGATTTCGCAAAGGTCTCGATAAAGGAACCGCAGCCGGAGGAACAAGCCTCATTTAACTGTACGCTGTCTACGGTCTGATTCTTGATCTTGATGCACTTCATGTCCTGACCGCCGATGTCTAAGATACAGTCGACGCTGGGATCAAAAAATGCAGCTGCATAGTAATGTGCCACGGTCTCGACCTCGCCGTCATCTAACAGGAAAGCGGCCTTCATAAGAGCTTCACCGTAACCGGTGGAACAGGAGCGCACGATCTCCACACCCTCGGGCAGGAGAGAGTAGATCTCCTTCAGGGAACGGATCGCGGTCTTTAACGGACTTCCGTCGTTGCCGGAGTAGAAGGAGTATAACAGGGATCCGTCCTCGCCCACGAGAGCGATCTTCGTGGTGGTGGAACCGGCATCGATACCCAGGAATGCTTTGCCCTGATAGGACTGCAGATCACCGGTGGTTACATGATGCTTACTGTGACGCTCCACGAACTCTTTGTAAGCCGCCTGATCAGCAAACAGGGGCTCCATACGTTCCACTTCAAATTCCATCTTGATATCGGAGGACAGCTTTTTCACCATATCGGACAGGCTGATGCAGACATCTTCCTTTGCATTCAGTGCGGAGCCAATGGCTGCGAACAGATGAGAGTTGTCCACATCGATGATGTGCTCGTCATCCAGATTTAAAGTACGGATGAAAGCGGTCTTTAACTCAGACAGGAAATGTAACGGTCCGCCTAAGAAAGCTACATGACCGCGGATCGGCTTACCGCATGCCAGACCGGAGATGGTCTGGTTCACCACGGCCTGGAAAATAGAAGCAGACAAGTCTTCCTTGGTAGCACCTTCGTTGATCAGCGGCTGGATATCAGTCTTGGCAAATACACCACAGCGGGCTGCAATGGTGTAGAGGGATTTATAATTTTTCGCATATTCGTTTAAGCCCGAAGCATCCGTCTGGATCAGACTTGCCATCTGGTCGATGAAGGAACCGGTACCGCCGGCGCAGATGCCGTTCATACGCTGCTCCACGTTACCGCCTTCGAAATAGATGATCTTCGCATCCTCACCGCCAAGTTCGATAGCTACATCGGTCTTGGGTGCCAGCTCCTGCAGGGAGGTAGCCACGGCTACCACCTCCTGTGTAAAAGGAACGCCCAAGTGATTGGCTAACGTCAGTCCGCCGGAGCCGGTGATCATGGGGTGCAGCTGCAATTCTCCCAGCTGATCATAGGCTTTCTTAAGGAGACCGGACAGAGTCTCCCGGATATTGGCGAAGTGACGCTCATAATCGGAAAATAAAATATTGTGGTTTTCATCTAAAATCGCAATCTTGACAGTGGTAGAACCGATATCTATGCCGAGTGTTGCGTATTTTTCCTTTGAATTCATGTGATACATCCTTCCTGATAAAATGCTGTAACTATTCAGAAGGTCAATGATGAGTTACAGAATTACTTCTTAATATATGCGACTTTTCTTTCACAAAACTTTTTTCATTATACGACAAAAAAAACGATATTGCAACGAACAAAGACAAAACGCTGTCGTTAAAATTGTGTAAAGAAAAAATTAAATAAATAGTAATTCTATAAACTTTTGAACGTGCGGTTTACTTATTGTCCTGTGGATGTTACAATCTCGATAGAGAAAAAACGAATAGGTAATTAATAGAAACGGAGAAGCGACTTTATGAGCAAATTTGAGAAAAAATTCGGCAAATATGCCATTCCGAACCTCACACTCGTACTGATCATGTGCTATGTGGCGGGATATATCATCCAACTGATGGGAGCTGCAGGCGGTACGAACCTGCTGGGCTTTTTGACACTGGATCCTTACCGGATCCTGCACGGACAGATCTGGAGACTGGTGACCTGGGTGATCGTGCCCCCTGACAGCCTGGACATTTTTACGATCATTATGTTGTTTTTCTATTACAGTCTGGGGTCTACTCTGGAGCGCACCTGGGGGACCTACCGTTATAATGTGTATATTTTCTCAGGCATGTTGTTCACCATTATCGGAAGCTTTCTGTGCATGGGATTTGCTTACCTGATCACCGGAGGTATGGCTGCCGAGGCAGCGTCTGTGTTATTTTACCGTGGTTCTTATGCATTCAGTACCTATTACATCAACCTGTCGATCTTCCTTGCCTTTGCAGCAACTTATCCGGATATGCAGGTGCTCTTAATGTTCGTGATTCCCGTAAAAGTAAAATGGATGGGAATCCTGGATGCCGTTTTGATGGTTTACTATGTGATTGTAGGCAGCCTGTTTACGAAATTTGCAATTGTGGCATCCTTACTTAATTTTGTGTTATACTTTTACAGAATGCACAGAAGCCGCATCTCGCCGAAGCAGATGCACCGCAGGGCGCAGTTCGAGAAAAAATCAAATGCCGGACGGGCAAAAGTTACGAGACATAAATGCGCGATCTGCGGCAGGACGGAAGAGGACGATCCGAGCCTGGAGTTCCGTTTCTGTTCTAAATGCAACGGCAACTACGAATATTGCCAGTATCATCTGTTTACGCACGAACATGTGAAATAAAGATTTGTAATATCCGTTACGGCATGACTGCTCGCAGGCAATGCCGAGCGGATATTAGCAAATCGAACAGACATGAGCAAGAAGGACGATAGTCCGGATTGCGAATGGATGTACACTTTCGAGAGTGCGGAGCATGGAGAAAGTGTATTATTATAAAGGAGACCCTATATGAACAAAGAAGTATTATTTGCCCAGACCTTAGAGCAGGTCCGCAAGACCGCCAAGGAGCAGGGAAACTGCATCAGCGAAGAACAGGTAAAGGATGCCTTCGCGGAACTTGACTTAAGCGGTGAACAATTGCAGATGGTATTTGACTATCTGTTGAAACATAAAATAGGTATCGGACAGCCCATGGATCCCGACGAATTCCTGACGGATGAGGAAAAGGATTATTTACAGGAATATCTGGACGAGGTGGCGGAGTTACCCACCTACACTGATGGGGAGAAGCTGGCATTTGCTATGTCTGCCATGGCAGGTGAGGCGGATGCGCAGCAGCGCCTGATCGAGATTCATCTGGCAGATGTGGCGGAGATCGCGAAGCTTTACGCCGGACAGGGCGTTCTGCTGGAGGATCTGGTAGGTGAAGGTAATCTGGCACTGTCTTTTGGTGTTACTATGCTGGGCAGTCTGGAGAAACCACAGGAAGTGGAAGGAATGCTGGGTAAGATGATCATGGATGCCATGGAAGAATATATTGCCGAGCATGCGGAGAATTCCAAGATCGACAAGCGGGTGGAAGACAAAGTCAACAAGGTGGCGGACAAAGCCAGAGAACTGGCGGAGGAATTGCAACGCAAGGTGACCATAGAGGAACTGATGGAGGAGACCGGCATGTCCCGCAAAATGATCGAGGATGCGGTGCGGATGAGCGGTTTTAAGATTGAGGATATCGACAACAATGCAAAAGACAGTTTATGAGAACTATAAATACAGCCTGCAGGACACGGCAAAGGTTTACATAGGTGCAAAATATACTTTTGCAGAGCTTTTGGAGCAGGATGATGTGGCGTTTAAATTCCGCCTGATCGTGGAACGCTATATTTTATCGGAAAAGGAAGTGGATCCCGAGGATACGCTGGAAACCCATCTGTATTATTTGAAGCCGGACAGCTTTCTGGTCAAGATCTACGACCGGATCAAGGCAAGAGTGAAGATCAATATCATCGAGGAGAAAAAAGGGATCTTCGGCAGAGGGAAGAAACGGTATGTGACGAAGGAGCTGAACATCCGGGAACTGACCGCCATGACCCCGGAAGAAAAAGAGGCAAAGGGCGTCGTGATCCAGGAAATCTCTATGAGCAAGCTGGCACTGGCAGGCTTTTGATAGATTAAGCTCACCCATAGAAAGCATACGCGACTGCTTGCAGGCAGCGAAGGCTTTCTATGAGGGGAGCAAACGAACATGAGCAAGAAGGACGATAGTCCGGATTGCGAATGGGCGTTACGATTTCGGGAGCTCGAAGAGCGGAGAAATCGATTAAGCTAAAAAGTAGGAGACGTAAATAAATGAGAGTAGAAGATTTATCCACATACGAGATCATAGAGAAACGGGAGATCCCCGACATCAACAGTGTGACTTATCTGTGCCGTCATAAGAAGACCGGAGCAAGAGTGGCACTGGTATCCAATGACGATGAGAACAAAGTATTTTACATCGGTTTCCGTACCACCCCGAAGGACTCCACCGGCGTGGCACATATCCTGGAGCACTCCGTATTATGCGGCTCGAAGGAATTCCCGGTGAAGGATCCTTTTGTGGAACTGGTAAAAGGTTCTTTGAACACTTTTTTAAATGCCATGACCTATCCGGATAAGACTGTATACCCTGTGGCAAGCTGTAATGACAAGGATTTCCAGAACCTGATGCATGTCTATCTGGATGCCGTATTTTACCCGAATATTTATAAAAATGAATCCATTTTCCGGCAGGAAGGCTGGCATTATGAGCTGGAAGGTGACGAGGAAGAGCTGAAGGTCAACGGCGTGGTCTACAACGAGATGAAGGGAGCATTTTCTTCTCCGGATGATGTGCTGGAGAGGGAGATCATGAACTCTCTGTATCCGCATACCACCTATGGCTGTGAGTCCGGAGGCGATCCGGAGGTGATCCCGGAGCTGACGTACGAAGAGTTCCTGGATTTTCACCGGAAGTTCTATCATCCCTCCAACAGCTATATCTATCTCTATGGTAACATGGATATGGCGGAGAAGCTGACCTTTATCGACGAACATTATCTGTCTGCTTACGATGCTCTTAAGGTGGACTCCGAAGTGACCGAGGAGCCGGCTTTCGACAAGCCCGGCCGTATTGTCAGAGACTGTCCCATCGGCGAGGGAGAGGACGAAGAAGAGAATACCTATCTGTCCCAGAACTTCTGCGTCGGTGACAGCCTGGATCCGAAGCTTTACATTGCTTTTCAGATCCTGGATTATGCGTTGTGCTCCGCACCGGGTGCGCCCTTAAAGCAGGCACTGGTAGACCGCGGCATAGGCAAGGATGTTTACAGCATCTACGAGAACGGTATCCGTCAGCCATATTTCAGTGTCGTGGCGAAGGATACTTCCGTAGAAAAAGAACAGGACTTTTTACAGGTAACAGAAGAAGTACTAAAGAAGCTGGCAGCGGAAGGCTTCGACGAGAAGGCATTGCTTGCCGGTATCAATTACTACGAATTCAAATACAGAGAGGCAGATTTCGGTTCTTATCCCAAGGGACTGATGTATGGTTTACAGGTGCTGGACAGCTGGCTGTATGACGACAGACTGCCGTTCATTCATATCGAGGCGAACGATACCTTTGCCGAGCTTCGTAAGGAAGTTAAGAGCGGATATTTTGAGGGCCTGGTACAAAAATACCTGCTGGACAATACGCACCGCAGCGTGGTGATCCTGCAGCCGAAGCTTGGACTTTTAGAGGAACAGGAACAGAAACAGCGTGAGAAAATGGCACAGGTGAAAGCAGCCATGAGTCCGGAAGAACTGGAAGCTGTAAAAGAGACCTTCCGTAAACTGAACGAGTTCCAGGAGAGTGAGGATGCGAAGGAAGATCTGGAGAAGATTCCTCTATTGAAGCGGGAGGATATGAAAAAAGAGGCGAATCTCCCGGTGAACGAGGTACGGAGTATTGGGGATACCACACTTTTGTATCATGATCTGTTTACCAACGGTATCGGATACTTACGTCTGATCTTCAGACTGGATCAGATCCCCGGAAAATATTTTCCGTATATCGGCATCTTAAAAGGCTGTCTTGGGCTCCTCAATACAGAAAACTATACTTATGGAGATCTCTATAATGAGATGAACCTGGTCACCGGCGGCATGGCTGCGGTGAACAATGTGTATGGCAGATTGCAGGATACGGATGAATTTACATTGACTCTGGAGCTGAAGACGAAGGTGTTCTATGATCGTATTGCGGATGCCATCGATCTGATGCGTGAGATCGTCATGACCAGTGATTTCACGGACACCAAGCGTCTCTATGAGATCCTGGCGGAGGGCAAGTCCCGCATGCAGGCACAGATGACGTCCGGCGGACATAGCGTGGCTGCCGGAAGAGCCATGTCCTACGGCAGTATTCCCGGAGCTGTCAGCGAGGAGATCTCCGGCATTCCGTTCTACCGCCTGATCACCGGTCTGGAAGCACATTTTGACGAGAAAAAAGAAGAACTGGTGGAGATCTTACAGACGTTATTAAAGATGATCTTCCGTCCGGAGAATCTCATGGTGGATTTCGTCGGTGAAGAGAAGGCAGTGGGATTGTTGGATGCCCCGGTGGAAGCCTTCAAGGCAGCACTCTATACCGGATCCGTGGAAAAAGCACATTATATTCCGGAAGTCTCCCGGAAGAACGAAGGCTTCTTAACCTCCGGTCAGGTCAATTATGTATGTCGTGCCGGTAATTTCCGCAAGAGCGGACTGAAATATACCGGAGCTTTAAGAGTGCTGAAGGTCATGCTGGGCTATGAATATCTGTGGGTCAATGTCCGTGTAAAGGGCGGCGCCTACGGCTGTATGTGCAGCTTCGGCAGATCCGGTGACAGCTATTTTGTCTCATACAGAGATCCCAATCTTGGCAAGACGATTGATGTATATGAGAAGGCAGCGGATGCCATCGCAGAATTTACCGCGGATGAGCGTACCATGACCCAGTATATCATCGGTGCTGTCAGTGATCTGGATGTGCCTATGAATCCGGCAGCGAAGGGACTGTATTCTCTGAGTGCCTATATGACGGGACTGGACGATGCAGCATTACAGAGAGAACGTGAGGAACTGCTGTCCGCTACCGTTGAGGATATCCGGGCACTGTCCGCGCATATCCGGGCATTTATGCAGGAGGATCTGCTCTGTGTCGTAGGTACGGCTTCTAAAGTAAAGGAAGAACAGGAGAGATTCCTGAAGGTGGAAAATCTTTTTTAAAACGGCAAAAGGAAAGCTGCGATTTTGCAAAAGTGGTTCTGAATCGTAAAAAGATCAAATAAATAAAGAACTTTTGTGATGTTATTTCGTTTATAGGGGTGAACAATAAAAAGTCAACAGCAGGCGGATCCGACAGGCTGTCAGGATGCCGTCCGCAGAACGGAGAGGGTTATGAAAAAAAGAAATTTTGAAACAAAGATCATTACAGGGTTACTCACTGCCGGCATGATATTATCGCTGACCGCCTGCGGCAGCTCATCGAAGGACAGTAACGGCATCAGTGATCTCATGGATGCGGATTATTCTGTTGTTTCCAATGAGGCAGCTGCCTCGGAGGTGTCCGCTGAAAGCGGATTTGGCATGACAGAGGGGTACGATTCCGCAGAAAACACCCAGGACACAGGTAATACAGTGTCTGAGGAGGCTGCAGACACAGCCGTAGCAGACCGGAAGCTGATCAAGACCGTGAATATGGATGTCGAGACCAGGGAGTATGATAAGCTGTTAAGCGCGGTAGAGAATAAAGTAGCAGAGCTCGGCGGCTATATCGAAAGTCTGGATGCCTATAACGGCAGTACATATTATAGTTATCGTTCTACAAGGAATGCCAATCTGACCATCCGTATCCCGAAGGACAGACTGGAGGAGTTCCAGAATACGGTCTCAGAGCTGGGCAATGTGACCAGTCGTTCGGAGAATGTGCAGGATGTGACGCTGACCTATGTGGATCTGCAAAGCCACCGGGATGCCCTGCGGACGGAACAGGAGAGATTATTACAGCTTCTGGAGCAGGCAGAGAGTGTGGAAGATATTATTACCATCGAACAGCGTCTGTCGGATGTCAGATACCAGTTGGAAAGCATGGAATCCCAGCTTCGCAGCTATGATAACCGGGTTGACTATAGTACCGTATACCTTTATATTGATGAGGTAGAGGTCTATACACCTGTGGAAGAGGAGACCGTCTGGGAGCGTATTTCCACCGGATTTGTGGATAGTCTGAAAAATATCGGCGAGGGCTTGAAGGAAGCAGCGATCTGGTTCGTGATCCATATTCCTTATCTGGTGATCTGGGCGATCGTGATCGCGGTGATCGTACTGATCTTAAAGAAGATTAAAAAGCGCACCAAACGGATCCGTACGGAGGAACAGAAAAAATTCGCCGAAGCGGAAGCAAAAATGCAGAAAACTCTGCAAAATACAGAGGTAACAGAAAACAAGAAAGAACAGGAGAAATAAAAAATGAACGAAAATCCGGCATATAAATCCGGCTTTGCCACCCTGATCGGACGTCCCAACGTAGGGAAATCTACGCTGATGAACCGACTGATCGGACAGAAGATCGCCATCACATCCAACAAACCGCAGACCACGCGTAACCGTATCCAGACGGTACTGACGCTGGACGAGGGACAGATCGTATTCTTGGATACCCCCGGCATTCACAAGGCGAAAAACAAACTGGGCGATTACATGGTAAATGTGGCGGAGCATACGTTAAATGATGTGGATGTAATTTTGTGGCTGGTGGAGCCCACGAATTTCATCGGTGCCGGAGAACGTCATATCATCGAGCAGCTGAAAAAGACCAAGACTCCCGTGATCCTTGTGATCAACAAGACGGACACCGTGAAAAAGGACGATATCCTGGCATTCATTGACACCTACCGCAAGGAACTGGATTTCTGCGAGATCGTCCCGGTGTCCGCCTTAAAGGGCGACAACACGGATGTACTGATCCAGTGCATTTTGAAATATCTGCCCTACGGTCCGGCCTTTTATGATGAAGACACCATCACCGACCAGCCCATGCGTCAGATTGTTGCGGAGCTGATCCGGGAAAAGGCACTGCGTCTTTTATCCGAAGAGATCCCTCACGGCATTGCCGTGACGGTGGAGAGCATGAAAGAGAGAGGCAGCATCTGCGACATCGAAGCTACCATTATCTGTGAGAGAGATTCCCACAAGGGGATCATCATCGGTAAGGGTGGCCAGATGTTGAAAAAGATCGGTTCCCAGGCCCGCCCGGAGATCGAAGATATGCTGGAAATGAAAGTCAATTTACAGCTTTGGGTGAAGGTGAAGAAGGACTGGAGAGACAGCGATATCCTGCTCAAAAACTTCGGATATAATCCGAAAGACATTGAGATGGGCGAATAGAAAAGTAAAATTTGCAGACCCTATTTTTACAGAGGATGACACACTGATAAACTGATAAGAAGAGGGGGATGCGCAGGATGCAGTTCACGAATTACTGGCAGCAATTTGAACATACCGGCAGAGTGGAGGATTACCTGAATTATCTGCGGAGTACGGAGGGGACAGATTTTCCCAATGCGTGCTGTAGCAGCACCTCAGTGGACTGCAGGGCGGAAGGATGTACAGACCTTAACGCCCGGGAGGATGGATCATGCAGGAATCCCTGTATGTAACAGGAATTGTATTAAAACAGACACCGTTCGGTGAATATGACAGGATTGTGAGCCTGCTTACCAGAGAAAAAGGGAAGATCACTGCTTTTGCCAGAGGGGCGAGAAAACCGGGCAACCGGCTGGCGGCAGCGACCAACCCTTTTGCTTTTGGTACCTTTCGCCTCTATGAGGGGAGAACATCTTATACCATATCCGAAGCGGACATTCAGAATTTTTTCCCGGAACTTTTGACAGATTATATTGGAGCCTGCTATGGAATGTACTTTGCGGAAGTGGCGGACTTTTATTGCAGAGAAAATAACGATGAACGGGAGATGCTGAAGTTAGTGTATCAGTCTCTCAGAGCATTGTGTGCTCCGGCACTGCCCAATGAACTGGTACGCAGTATCTTTGAACTGAAAGCAATTGCAGTGAACGGAGAGTACCCCGGGCCGCCGGCAGGCCGCAGACTGGAGGAATCCACCCTGTATGCCTTAAGCTACATAGCACAAAGTCCCATAGAAAAATTATATACATTTACGGTATCGGACAAAGTTCTTGACGAACTGAAGGGAATTGCCTCGGAATATCGGAAACGTTTCATGGACAGGTCGTTCAAAAGTCTTGAAATACTCAAAACTCTATGTTAAAATCGGATATGGCTGATGCCAAAAAAGGAGACTCATTTATGAGGCACGATATCACAAAAAAGGTTATTTCGGCAATGCTGTCAGGTGTTCTGATGCTGTCCCTGGCCGGCTGCGGCAAGGCAGCAAAGCTTCCGGAGACGGTGGTGAATACTTCTCTGGTGGTGGAGAAGGATGGAAAAGTAGTATCCTATCTGGTGAATACGTTTGACAAGGATTTCTACAGTCTGGACGGCCTTACACAGATGGTACAGGAAGAAGCAGAGGAATTTAACGCCGCACATGCGGATGCAGCAGAACCCCCTATGGCTGTGAAGACAGTGCAGATGCTGGAAGAAGGCGCTACGGTTCAGGTGGTGCAGGAATTCGCCGATACGGAGAGTTATGCGGATTATAATGAACAGGAGCTGTTCTATGGAACCAGAGTGGAAGCACTGGCCGAGGGGATCAGCGTGGATCTGGGACTGGTAAGTGCCGCAGACGGTACACCGGCGGAGGAGCAGAAGCTGAACAAGGCTCTGGATAAGAACCACATGATCATTACGAATGCAAGCGCATATATTTATTGTCCCTACCCGGTGCTGTATCTCAGTGAGGGAGTTGTCATGGGAGAGGACGGTTATGTGGATGCGTCACAGTCCGACGGTGTCGTTACGATACTGATGAAAAAGTAAGTTATACAGCAATACAAATATAGAGCAAGAAAGGTTTGGTACTGACATGGAAAAAACAATGGAGAAGATCGTAGCCCTGGCGAAAGCAAGAGGTTTTGTATATCCCGGTTCCGAGATTTACGGAGGCCTGGCAAATACCTGGGATTACGGTAACCTTGGCGTAGAGCTGAAGAACAATGTGAAAAAGGCATGGTGGCAGAAGTTTATTCAGGAGAGCCCCTATAATGTAGGTGTGGACTGTGCGATCCTGATGAATCCCCAGACATGGGTAGCCAGCGGACATCTGGGCGGTTTCTCCGATCCTCTGATGGATTGTAAGGAATGTCATGAGCGTTTCCGTGCGGATAAGCTGATCGAGGATTTCTGCGAGGAGAACGGTATTGCCATCGAAGGCAGTGTAGACGGTTGGAGCCAGGAAGAGATGAAGAATTTCATCGAGGAGCATAAGGTTCCCTGCCCTACCTGCGGCAAGCATAACTTTACCGATATCCGTCAGTTCAACCTGATGTTCAAGACTTTCCAGGGTGTAACCGAGGATGCCAAGAACACCGTTTACTTAAGACCCGAGACTGCACAGGGTATTTTTGTTAACTTTAAAAATGTACAGAGAACTTCCCGTAAGAAGATTCCTTTCGGTATCGGACAGATCGGTAAGTCCTTCCGTAATGAGATCACTCCCGGTAACTTTACTTTCCGTACGAGAGAGTTCGAACAGATGGAGCTGGAGTTCTTCTGTGAGCCGGGTACCGATATGGAGTGGTTCCAGTACTGGAGAAGCTTCTGCCGTGACTGGCTGCTGTCCTTAGGTATCAAAGAGGACGAGATGAGACTGCGTGATCATTCTCCCGAGGAGCTGTGCTTCTACAGTAAGGGAACTACCGATATCGAGTTCCTGTTCCCCTTCGGTTGGGGCGAACTGTGGGGTATCGCGGACAGAACCGATTACGATCTGACCCAGCATGCCAATACCTCCGGCGAGGATATGACATACTTCGATGATGAGAAGAAGGAGAAGTATATCCCTTACGTTATCGAGCCTTCTCTGGGTGCGGACAGAGTTGTTCTGGCTTTCCTGTGTGCAGCTTACGATGAGGAAGAGTTAGAGGGCGGCGATGTTCGTACTGTGCTTCATTTCCATCCTGCACTGGCACCGGTAAAGATCGGTGTGCTGCCTCTGTCCAAGAAACTGAACGAGGGTGCAGAGAAGATTTATGCAGAGCTTTCCAAGAAGTATAACTGTGAATTTGACGACAGAGGAAATATTGGTAAGAGATATCGTCGTCAGGATGAGATCGGTACTCCTTTCTGCGTAACTTACGATTTTGATTCCGAGACAGATGGCTGTGTTACCGTACGTTTCCGTGATTCCATGGAGCAGGAGCGTGTTGCTATCAAAGATCTGGATGCTTACTTTGCAGATAAGTTTACATTCTAAGATCACTATTCAGGAGCAGAAAGATTTTTCTGCTCCTTTTCAATATCTTTTTCTATTGGTACGAAAACTTTGATACTTACAGTGGAGGGGACAGCGTGGAACCGATCGAAGTGTTTCAGATTCTGGGAATCGAACAGACAAAAGACGAAAGGGCACTGAAGAATGCCTATCGTGACAAGCTGACGGTAACGAATCCGGAGGATGATCCGGAAGGCTTCAAGCGACTGCGGATGGCTTATGAGGAGGCCTGCCGCTATGCCGGAACGCCGGATGCAGAAGAGAACGAGGAGGCGGAACCGACGCTGGAGGACGATACTCCGGCTGGACAGTGGGTACGTGGTGTTCGGAAGGTCTATGAGAATATTACGGACCGCTGTGATGTGGAAAAATGGAAAGCGCTTTTTGAGGCGGATGACTTTCTTTCTCTGGAGGAAGAGGAAAACTGCACCACTTATCTGCTTCGTTTTCTGATGGAACATTATAAGCTACCGACCGCAATCTGGAAGCTTCTGGATGAGAAAATCCACATTGTACAGAATGCGGGGGCCTTCAGAGAGCGCTTTCCGGCACAGTTTGTAAGCTATATGGTACATAAGTGCGAATCCGGGGAAGAAGTGGATTTTTCCGAGTTCCGTGGTGCGGAAGATGCGGATTACGATCAGTTTCTGCAATATTATGACAGAGCTTATCAGGCGCTGCAGGAGAAAAAATTACAGGAAGCGGAGCAGATGATCGGATGTGGGGATGCTCTGGGGATTACCCACCCTGTTATGGAGATCTGCCGTGCGTCCCTCTATGAAGAAAAGGGACAGACCGCAGAAGCCATTACTTTGTTAAAGAAACTGTCTGCAAGATATCCGGAGGATGATCTGATCGCTTACAATACGGCGGAAATACTGTGGAGAAATGGAGGGCGCGTAGAAGCGTCTGCTATTTATGAGAGTCTTCGGGAGAAGCTGCCGAAACACTACATGGCGAACCTGCGCCTGACGGACTGGTATTATGAGCAGGGGAACTATAAAGAGGCAAAAAAATGTGCGGAAGAGATTCTTTCCGTAGGCGGAGACGACACATTTCTGGAGACACTGCAGAAGATCAACACCGAACTGGAACGGGAAATGAAACGGGAATATGCGCAGAACCATGATCCAGGTCTGGGACTGGATCTGGGCTGGTGTTATCTGCAGGATGGCAGGACCGATCTGGGAATCCGCACGGTCAGGAAGCTGGAAGCAAAAGTTCCTGCGGACAGGCGTGAGGAATATCTGGGACTTATGACAAAACTGCTGGCAGAAGCGGCAGAATATGAGAAGGCAATTTCCATGGCAGCCAAATGGGAAGAAAGCCTGGAGAAAAAGATCCTCCGGGATACGGATGCCGAAGAGGAGGAAAAAGACAGAGACCGGATCCGACAGTCACATATGATCCGGATGCAGTGCTATCGGGCTTATGGCTATGTACAGCCGGAAAAATTCGCCGAAGCCATTGAGGAAGCGGAAAAAGCCGAGACCGGAACACCAAAGGATATCGGTATGCTGATCGAAAAGGCACAGATCTATGTGGAGATGGAAGAGTATGAACGCTGTGCGGAGATATCCCAGAAACTGATTGGGGATTATCAGGTTTACGCTGCATATGCCAACGAACTGGAAACGGCGAAGAGGCAGTGGAATGCAGCAGGGGTGATCCAGAACGGCAGAGCCTGTCTAAATTATTTTCCAACCTATGTCAAGGCCTATGAAATGATGGCAAAGGTGTACATGGATCTGACACATCCGGAGGAACTGAAGGAACTGTTACAACAGGCGAAGGATAATAATGTCAAAAGTGTGATCCTGGATGCCTATGAATGGCAGCTGACCAATACGGGGCTTCCCCAGGAACAGATGAACGACGCCATAGATAAATTCCGGAAGGAATATCTGAGAAAACTGGAAGCGGGCAAGACCATATTTTATCGGAGAGGACTTCCGATCATTACGGAATATCTGTATGCCTACCCTTGTGAATTTTTACTGGTGGAGCGGGGAGATTTTCATAATGCGGCAGGCTGTCTGGAGGCGGCAAAAGCGGATTATGAAAAGGCGCTTTCCACGAACCCGGCCAATCCTTTTGCCTGGAAGGGACTGGCACGGATCCACAGATGCCGCGGCAAATACGATGAAGCCATGATCTGCCTGAGAAAATGTGTATTTTTCTATGAAAAGAGCGGAACACAGAATCATGCCTGGCCGGAACTGATTGTGGAACAGGCAGAAATTTATTTTTTGCTGGGCAATACGGAAATGGCGGAACAGTTTTACCGGAGATACCGTGAGATGACGGGAAGTGCCGGAGAACGGGATCGGAACCGTATGAGGGATTTCGCCAGATGTCTGGCCTGCAATGACAAGACTACAGAGGGATTAAAAGTTCTGGAGAAGGCATTCGTCAATGTACTGGATGCGGCAGGAGAAAAGCTGGATCTGTGTGTCTGGTGCGGGGAAAAGACGATCGCCGGAAATATTCTGACATCGTGGCTGGAGAAGATCGAACTGCTTGGGAAAAATACCGGGAATACCCAGGAGTATTTCGAAGATTATTTTTTCCATCTGGGATGGTATGGGCTGATCTGTGGTTCCGGAAAAGTGGCCATCAAGAATATGGATAAGGCACTGATCTTCCATAAGGAGGATCTCAGCAAAAAGGATGACATTGCGGACCTGATCCTGGCATGCATCCTGTACGGAGATAAGAAGAAAGGTGCTGACTATGCACAGGCGCTGAAAGCCTGCATGGAAAGAGAAGATAAAAGCGGCAAGGATGTGTATCTGAAATATCCGAAGCTTCGGATCGTACACGAATATCTGGCGGGATATTATACGGCCACCGATGAGGAACAGGATACGCTCCTGCAACTGGACAAAGACTGTTCCTTCTGCCATGGCTGTGTACATCCCGTCTGCGAGGAACTGGAGATGGTACGGATACTGCAGATGCTGAAAAAGGGTCGGGAGAAAGAAGCGCTGGAGCGGCTGAAAGAGCAGATGCAGGAACATCCCGGAATGGGATTGCAGGCCATCTGGCACTGGTATCATTCGGAACAGGTGACGAAGGATACGGATCCTGCCGTAGCCGCTTTTCACAAGGAAAAGCCACAGCCGGAGAAACGGGGATTCTGGCAGAGGCTGTTCGGGAAGAAGTAAAAAATTAAAATGAAGAGAGAAGAAAACATATGATAGTCGGAATCGATTTGGGAACCACCAACAGTCTGGTGGCAGTATTTACGGAGGAAGGACCTGTGATCATCCCCAACCGTCTGGGAAAACATCTGACCCCCTCTGTGGTCAGCGTGGATGAGAACGGCAATGTCTATGTGGGGGAGACGGCACAGGAACGCAGAAACCTCTATCCCGACAGTGTGGCGCAGGCATTTAAGCGCAGCATGGGAACGGATCGCACTTATGACCTGTCCGGCAAAAAGTTCCGTCCAGAAGAATTGTCCAGCATGATCCTGCGTTATCTGAAAGAAGATGCGGAAGCCTATCTGGGGGAAGAAGTCACAGAGGCCGTGATCAGTGTACCGGCCTATTTTGACGACAAGAGAAGAAAAGCCACCAAGCGGGCCGGAGAACTGGCCGGGCTGAAGGTGGAGCGTATGATCTCGGAGCCTACTGCAGCAGCGGTGGCCTACGGCCTGTACGAAAAAGAAAAAGACACCAGATTTCTGGTATTTGACCTGGGCGGCGGAACTTTTGATGTCTCCATTCTGGAGCTGTATCACAATATTCTGGAGGTGCGGGCGGTAGCCGGAGACAATTATCTTGGCGGTGAAGATTTCACGGAAGTGATGTCGAAGCTTTTTCTGCAAAAGACAGGACTGCATTATAAGGATCTGTCGGAGAAAGAACAGGTGCGTCTCTATAAAAAGGCAGAAGAAGCCAAGCGGGGAATCAGTGATCAGACTGCGGTGACCATGGAACTTATGCTGGGTGAAGAGAACAAAACGGCAGAGATCACCTTAAAAGAATATGAGGAAGAGTGCGAAGAACTGCTAATGAAGATCAGGGAACCGGTGAAGAAGAGTCTGGCGGATGCAGGACTGAAGCTGTCGGACATCGATGAGGTATTGCTGATCGGCGGAGCCACCAGACTGTCGGTGGTCAGGGATTTCCTGATCAGACTGTTCCGCAAATTCCCGGATACAAGACTGAACCCGGACGAAGCCGTGGCACTGGGCGCGGCGATCCAGGCGGCCATGAAGGAACGCCGGGCGGAGGTAAAGGAAGTCATTCTGACGGATGTATGCTCCTTTACATTGGGAACGGAAGTCGTGGTGGAATACGAGGAAGGCAAATTTGAAGACGGCCGTTTCTGTCCCATCATTGAGCGCAACACCGTGATCCCCGCCAGTCATACGGAGCAGTTGTACACTGTCAGAGACAATCAGGACAAGGTGCGCGTCCGGGTACTACAGGGAGAGAGCCGTTTCGCCAGAAATAATCTGTTTCTGGGAGAACTGAACATTGATGTTCCCAAAGGGCCCAGAGGCAGTGAAGCCGTGGATGTGACTTACACCTATGACATCAATTCCCTGCTGGAAGTGGAAGTCAAGGTGGTATCCACCGGACTGACCCAGAAAATGATCATCAAGGGACAGGACAACCAGATGACGGATGATGAGATCCAGAAGCGAATGGAAGAATTGTCCTACCTGAAGATCCAGCCCAGAGACCTGGAGGAGAACCGTCTGGTGCTTCTCAGAGCGGAGCGGATGTATGAGGAAGCACTGGGAGACCGAAGAAAAGAACTGGATCGTTATATCACTGTTTTCGAGGCTGCATTGAAAAAGGGCAAAAAAGAGGAGATCGAGGAGGCCAGAGAGGCATTGAACGAGATCCTGGAAGACGAGGATGAGTGATGTTTTATTCTTGACGCGGCGAAACGATAACATTATAATGTAGAAATGTAGGTTTATTTTCCGAAAGATGTAATTATTGAGACAAGGAGACCGAGAGAATGAGACAATTCACTTCTGATGAACTGAGAAAAGCCTGGAAACAATTTTATATAGACCGTGGTCACGTAGATGTGGGAGCAGTATCCCTGGTATCCGACGGTTCTACCGGTGTTATGTTCAACGTTGCCGGTATGCAGCCGCTGATGCCTTATCTGCTGGGACAGAAGCACCCTCTGGGTACCAGACTCTGCAACGTACAGGGCTGTGTACGTACCAACGATATTGATTCCGTAGGCGACAAAAGCCATGTAACCTTCTTCGAGATGATGGGAAGCTGGAGCCTTGGAGATTATTTTAAGAAGGAACGCTGCCAGTGGAGTTTTGAACTGCTGACCCAGGTGTTCGGATTTGATGCGGATCATCTGGCTGCCACTGTATTTGCCGGTGACGAGAATGCCCCCAGAGACGAGGAAGGCGCACAGTATCGTATCGCTTCCGGATTCAAAAAAGAAAACGTATATTATCTGCCCGCTGATGATAACTGGTGGGGACTGGAATATGGCCCCTGCGGTCCCGACAGTGAGATGTTCTATATCGCTGACAGACCGGATTGCGGACCGAACTGCGGACCCGGCTGTGACTGTGGCAAATACACCGAGCTGGGTAATGATGTATTCATGCAGTATGAGAAGCATCATGACGGTCATCTGACTCCTTTAAAGCAGAAGAACGTAGATACCGGCTGGGGACTGGAGCGTATTCTGGCATTCTTAAACGGTACCAGAGATGTATACCAGACAGACCTGTTTGCTCCGGTGATCGCTTACATTGAAGAGGCTTCCGGTGTGAAATACAATGCGGATGAGAAGCTGACCAGATCCATGCGTATTCTGGCAGACCATCTGCGTACTAGCGTGATGCTGATCGGTGATGAGGCGAAGCTGCTTCCCTCCAATACCGGTGCCGGCTATATTCTCCGTCGTCTGATCCGTCGTGCGGTAAGACACGGACGCACTTTAAATATGACTACAGAGCAGCTGCTGCATATTGCTGCTATGTATATTGATGAGATCTATGCAGAGAGCTATCCGCTGATGAAGAAGAACCGCGAGTTCGTCTTAAGCGAGCTGCAGAAAGAGATTGCCCGCTTCGAGAGCACTCTGGAGAACGGCATGAAGGAGCTGCAGAAGATTCTGGAGCAAAAGAGAAGTGAAGGTAAAAAGGAGATCGACGGCAAGTCCGCATTCTACTTATACGATACTTTCGGATTCCCTCTG
>ULZY01034407.1_pt1 | contig 20421 bp, 20 predicted proteins | sample 1963571 | NCBI WGS metagenome assembly ULZY01 (sample SAMEA4835902, study PRJEB28245) | human gut metagenome | biome: gut microbiome; material: fecal sample | place: Denmark | collected 2008
AAAGTATAACCTATTTTTTTATTAATGTCAATACTTTTTTTAAATTTTTTTGAGGGATTTTGGAGTTTTTCCTTAATCCCTCATATTCTCATTAATAATTTTCTCCTCTTCCTTCTGGAAGTGCTGGGTATTGTAATACAACTCTAATTTTCATAACATATTTGATTGCTCTAACAACTTTGCTATTTTTAATTCTTTGCCATAATGTTGGTTTTGCTTCAAATGTTGTTTCTTGAGCATATTGTTGTTGTTCAACTGTTTGTTCATTTTGTACAGTTTCTTGAACTTGTTCTGGTTCTTGAACTGCTACTTCTTGTATTTCTTGAACTTCTTCTTGTACTGGTTCACTTATTTCTATTGGTGTTGGTATTGTTTTTAATGCATCTGCAACTTCTATTCCTATATAGCTTAAAGCTTTTGATCTATCTTCTATTCTTTCCATATCAATTTCAATATGTAAGTTTGCTTCTAGGTTATTAATTCTTGCATTTAATAATTTGATTGCATCTTGATAATTTTGAGATTTTGTTGATTTTGCTTTTCCTACTATATTTAAAGTATCTATTATATCTTCAGAGAAATTTTCTTCTGCATTTTTAACTTGTTCTGCCCAATCTTCTTCTTTGTTTTCAGCAGCTTCTGTTAGTTCTTTTAATTGTCCAGCTAATCCTATATTTTGTTCTCTTTGTCTAATTAACTCTTCTATTTTTTTTGTATTTTCTTCAAATTGATTTGTAGCAAACTCTACTAATCCGTAAGCAGCTTTGTATACACTACTTGGAAAATTTTTCTTTTTAGGATATTCAATTAAATATGTTTTTATTGATTCTATTAAGTCCTTAAAATATGAATCTTCTTCTAATTGAACGATTTGCTTCTTACTGTTTGGATTTATCATTTTTTGAACTTTTTCTATATTTGATAATATTTTCTCTTCCGTGATTACCATTCTCACGTTTACTATGCCAGATTTAGACATTGTAAACAACCTCCTTTATCCTACGCTTTATTGCTTTTCATGTTTCTTTTATAATTATACAATATAAAACAAAAAACTACAATAGTCTTGTAGCTTTTTTTATTTACATTTATGTTACATTTATGTTACATTTTTGTTACAATTTTATTTTAATCCTTCGATTATTGTATTCTCATATTCCCTATACAATTTTATAACATCAATTTCTTTTTCGTTTTTTAATCTATATACTAAACTAGATGCTATTAAGCCATAAATTTCTGAAGCAATAGCTTTGGAATTTCCTTTTTTTATTTGTCCCGCTTCTATACCAGCTTCTACAATCTTCTCAATTTTATCTATATATTCAAAAATATGTTTTTGACATTTTATATTTCTAGCTTCTGTTCCATAAAGTTGACTTAATAAAATCTTTATAAAATCCTCATATTTTACTACTATCTTTATCTCTATTAATATTACGGCTTTTAGTTTATCTATATAATTATCTAATTTTGCAGTTTTTATATCAATACTATTTTGTAATAATTTTATTCCTTCTTCAATTAAAAAATTAAAAATCTCTTCTTTGCTTGAAAAATGATAATATAATGTTCCTTTTGCAACTCCAACTGTTGCAGTTATTTCCTCAATACTAGTTGCGTCATACCCTTTCTCTGCAAATAATTTCATTGATGTTTCAAATATTTTTCTTTTTGTTTTGTTCATATTTGCACATCCTTTCGTAATAATTCTGTTATATTATATATGTTTGTTTTAATAATTGCAATAGTTTTTATTCATTTCGAACACACAGTCATATATGTAGAGTAACCCTAAAAAGAAACAATTTATTGACATTCGAGTGATCCGGGGGGTGACCGTTTTAGAAAATGTTCGAACGCTAGTGAGTTACATTTTCTTAAATGGGGCAACGAGAATAACAATAAATTATTTCTTTTTAGGGTGGACTATTAAAATTGTGTAATTGTAACAAAAAAGTAATATTTTTTTATTCTACAAATCTTTACAAATTACGATATGTAATATAAAATAACAATAAATAATAATACTTTTTCTAATTAAGGAAATAATAAGAAAAAAATTTGGAGGAAAACTAATGAAAAATAAAAATGAATTAAACTATAAAGACTTAAAACTAACTTGTGATCAATCACTTTTTAATTTTGAAAATACTTCTGAAGTTGAAAACATAACAACAGGAATAGGACAAGAAAGAGGAATTAAAGCTTTAGAATTTGGATTACAAGTAAATGTTAAAGGTTACAATATTTATCTTGAAGGACCTAGTGGAGTTGGAAAGACAATGTACACTAAAAATTATTTAAATAAAATTTCTAAAAAACAAAAAACTCCTTGCGATTGGTGTTATATTTATAATTTTGATAATCCAAATGAGCCAATTGCAGTTTCACTTCCAGCTGGCCAAGGTAAAGAATTTAAAGAAGCAATGGATGGTTTTATATTAGAAATAAAAAAAGACATCAAAAAAACATTCAATGCTGATGATTTTGAAAAAGAGAAAACATTAATAAAACAAGAATTTGAAGAAAAACGTTCTGCTCTTTTGGATAAATTAAATGAAGAAGCTTCTAAATATGATTTTCAAGTTAAATCTGCACAAAATGGTATTTATATGATGCCTATCGTTGATGGAAAAGCTATTGATGAAGAAGAATTTGATAAATTAGATGATGTTTTAAAACAACAATATGAAGAAAAATCTGTTATTGTTCAAAATCAAATAATGGATGTTATTGAACAAATAAAAGTTATTGAAAGACAATCTGATAAAAGAATTTCTGAATGGCAATCAAATATTGCTTTATTAACAGTTAATGTTCATATTAATTATTTAAAATCAAAGTTTAAAAGAAATAAAAAAATAAATACATTCTTAAATAATGTTAAACAAGATGTTCTAAAAAATGTATCTTACTTTTTAGAAGAAGACAATGATAAAAATAAACCTCAACAACCAGTTCATCCATCCGCCCAAAAACAAGACCCTTGTTTAAATTATAGAGTTAATTTATTTGTTGATAATTCTAATTTAGATGGTGCACCTGTTATTATGGATTCAAACTATTCTTATCATAATATTTTTGGTTCACTTGAATATGAGAATTATTATGGAGCTTTAAAAACAGACCATACTATGTTAAAACCAGGACTTTTACAAAAAGCTAATGGTGGTTATATAATTTTCCAAGCTAAAGATTTGTTACAAAATAGTTTGTGTTATGAAACTTTAAAAAAAGCTTTAAGAGTTAAAGAAATTAGTATAGAAAATGCTGTTGACCAACGTTCTTCTATGGTTATGGTTTCTTTAAAACCTGAACCTATTCCTTTAGATTTAAAAGTTCTTTTAATTGGAAATAATAGCATTTATCAAACTCTACTTGCTATGGATTCTGATTTTAAAAAACTTTTCAAAGTCAAAGTTGAGTTTGAAGATGATGCACCTATTACTAAAGAGAATGTTAATAAACTTGCATCTATTGTACATGGTTTCTGTGAACATGAAGAGTTACCACCTTTAGACAAAACTGCAATGGCAAGATTAGTTGAGTATTCTTCAAAACTTGCTGGAAGTCATAAAAAACTTTCAACTAGATTTGATGATTTGATTCAAATTGTTGGTGAAGCTGCTACTTGGGCAAAAATTTCTAAGTCTAAAATAGTAACTGCTGATTTTGTTGATAAAGCTTTAAGTGAAAGAATTGATAGAGTTAAAAAATTCGATTCTAAATATGTAGAAATGATAAAAGATAATTCACTTTTAATTACTACTTCTGGTTATGAAGTTGGTACTTTAAATGGTCTTACAGTTATGACTATTGGTGATTATTCTTTTGGAAAACCTGCAAAAATTACAGTTAATACTTATACTGGGAAAAATGGAATTGTAAATGTTGAAAGAGAAGTTGAACTTTCTGGTTCTTCACATTCTAAGGGTGTATTAATTTTAACAGGTTATTTAGGAGAAATGTTTGCACAAGATATTCCACTTTCTTTAACAGCTAGTATTTGTTTCGAACAATTATATAATGGTGTTGATGGTGATAGTGCTTCAAGTACCGAACTTTATGGATTACTTTCAAGTCTTTCTGGAATACCTATTAATCAAGCAATAGCTGTTACAGGTTCAGTAAACCAAAAAGGTCAAATACAACCTATTGGTGGTGTTAATGAGAAAATCGAAGGTTATTTCCAAATTTGTAAAATGCGTGGATTAGATGGTTCTCATGGTGTTATGATACCAGTTCAAAATGTTGATAATTTACAATTATCAGATGAAATTGTAGAAAGTGTAAAAAATGGTTTATTCCATATTTACTCTATATCAACTATTGAAGAAGGAATTGAAGTTTTAACTGGTGTTCCTGCTGGTAAGAAAGATAAAAATGGAAATTTCCCTGCTGGTACTGTTAATTATCTTGTTCATGAAAAACTTAAAAAATATGCTGAAATTAGTGAAAAATAATATAAAAATAAAAAGGTCTTAAATTTAATTTGTTTTAAGACCTTTTTTTATTTTAAAAAATATTTTCTAAATTGAATAAATTCTTATTTTTAATATGTTCTAAAATGTATATATTTTTATCTATTTCTACAACCGCTTCTTTATATTCTTCTATTTCAATATAACCATTTATTCCAGCAAGTTCTGTTTCCACTTTTTCTATTTCATCATGTTCTATATAATATGATAATTTTGGATGCCTTTTTCCCCACTTTTCTTGTAATTCATTCATCACTGTTTTAGTTTTTTCAGCATCAACATTTTCTTGCATCAGTTCTCTTCTTAACTCTCTAAGTTCGCTATCAGCTTCATTTATACACAATTTTGTATATTTCTGTGTAAAAAAATCACCAACACATATCAAAATCACAATAACAATACAAATCCATAACTCTTTTGTCATTATAACCTCCACTTTAAATTTATAATTCTTTCTTTTGACAGAAAATTTGTCCTTTTGCATCATAAGTAACAATTAAAGCTTCTTCTGGCTTCATATTAAATTTTTCTACTTGTTTTTTTAACCATTGATAATTCTTTCCGATAGCTTGTAAATTTTTCTCCATTATTTTTCCATCAACTACTAAATCATAAGGAATTCCCTCATAATCAGGTATTATGTTAAAATCTTCTGGTATGGTATTTCTTTTTTCTGGTTTTTGTATAACTGTAACTTGTCCGCTGGTTTCTAAAATTGCATATTCTACATCCCCTAGATTATATATGTTGTTTCCTCTCAATCTTTCTTCTAATTCATTAATTGTAAATCTTTCTTTTTTTAAAGCTTTTTCATCTATTTTTCCTCTGTATATTAATATTGTTGGTTTTCCACATATAATTTCTCTTGCTTTTATACTTTTTACATTAAGAAATGATATAACTAGATGCATAAGTAATAATCCTAAAATTGATATAATTCCATTAGTTATCGGTATTCCTGAATCAGTCATTGGAATTGATGCTAAGTCTGCAATCATTATTGCTATTGCAAGTTCAAATGGTTGTAATTGTCCTATTTCTCTTTTTCCCATTAGTCTCATTACAATTAATACAAATATGTAAATCAAAATTGATCTAAAAAAAGTAATTAACATATATACACCTCTAATTTTAAAGTTTTATTTATCTTTTGCAAATTTTTACTTTTTTATACTTATATTTTTGAATAATTATTTTTTTATTGTGAATAATAATTTTAGAACCTTAAATTTTTTACATTACAAATTTTTAAAACTAAGGAGGTTACTACAATGTCAAATTCACAAAGTAGAAGCGAAAATGGTGCAAGCACAGTTTGGCAAATTGTTGGTAGATTAGTTGCTGCAGCTGTTGTTTTGGCTATTACTGCATTTTTCACACCCGGATTTTCTATCAATAATATATGGACATTAATTATAGCTGCTGTTGTTTTAACAGTAATAGATTATTTAGTTACTAAATTTACTGGTTTACATGCGAGTCCTTTTGGTAAAGGTTTTGTAGGATTTGCTTTAGCTGCTATTATTCTATATGTTACTCAATTCTTTGTAGCAGGTTACTCTATTTCTTGGATTGCTGCTATAATAGGTGCTTTAATCTATGGTGTTGTTGATTACTTTATACCTGGAAATCAACAAATGTAGTATAATAAAAACGTCCTTATGGGCGTTTTTTTATTTTTAAATTTGACTTTTATATTTATTTGTAATATAATGGTGTACATAATTTGTAACTATTAATTTTCTAAAACTTTAGGAGGTAACAATTATGGATTCACGGATTATTAAACTCTCAAACACATTAGTAAAACACTCTATTCGACTAAAACCTGGTGAAAAGGTATATGTTGATTATAAAGGAAGTGGTGCTGATGATCTTATCCAACAACTTATTCGTACTATTTACGAAGAAGGTGGATTTCCATTCCTTCATTGCGTCAATAATAAATTTCTTCGTGAAATTTTAATGAATTGCAATGAGGAACAGATTAAACTTATGAGCAATTCAGCTTTAAGTGAGATGAAACAAATGGACTGTTATATTGGTATCAGCTCTAGTGAAAATTCTGCGGATTTATCTGATGTTCCATCCGATAATATGAAATTATTCCGCAAATTGTATGATACACCAGTTCATTTTCAGGAAAGAGTAAACAATACTAAATGGGTTATTTTAAGGTATCCTAATCCTAGCTTTGCACAGTCTGCAAATATGAGTACTACTGCATTTGAAGATTTTTACTTTAATGTATGTACTATGGATTATCCAAAATTATCCAAAGCAATGGAACCACTGGTAAATCTTATGAAAAGTACTGATAAAGTGCATATCATTGGACCTGGAACAGATTTAATTTTTTCTATAAAAGATATTAATGTAGTTCCATGTTTTGGATTAAGAAATATTCCAGATGGAGAAGTATATACTGCTCCAATCAAAAATTCCATTAATGGTTTTGTTACTTATAATACCCCAAGTGTTTATGATGGCTTTACATTTGAAAATATCCATTTTGAATTCAAAGATGGTAAAATTGTAAAGGCTACATCTAATAATACTGAATCACTTAACAAAATCTTAAATATAGATGATGGTGCCAGATATATTGGAGAATTTTCACTGGGTGTAAATCCTTTTGTAACACTTCCAATGAAAGATACATTATTTGATGAAAAAATCAGTGGTTCTTTTCATTTAACACCTGGAAATTGTTATGAAACCGCACCTAATGGTAATACATCTTCTATACACTGGGATCTTGTATGTATTCAGACTAAAGAGTTTGGTGGAGGATCAATCTACTTTGATAATACATTAATTAGAAAAGATGGTATTTTTGTTCATCCTGAATTATTAGGTTTAAATCCTGAAAACTATAAGTAAAAAAATAAAGTTGGCATAGGTTCTTCCTATTGCCAACTTTGTCTTTCCCAATATTTTTCATATAATTCTTTTGCAGTTTTTGGACTATCAACACCTTCTTTATTTTTTACTGGTGCAAAATCATCCTCTCTTTTTCCTCTTAAAATTGCTATATCATCAAATAATTCAAAACTATCAAAGATAAATGCTTCAAATTTATATGAATTTGGTGAATCTGGTACAATTTCTTTTCCATTTTCATCTATATATGAATTTTTCTTGAATGCACTATGGTATATTAATGGTTCTTTACTTATTTTCTCTATTGCTTCTATTGTAAATAGATTACACATAATATGTGATTCACCATATCTTAATTCTCCATTTTCATCTATTTCTTCTGCCATTTTTTCTGGTAATTCTGAATATTCTATTACTTTTGGGTGTCCATTCATTTTGCAAAATACTCCAACTCTTTCATGTGGATTTGCTTTTACTACTGATTTTGATGCTATTTGTACATTTTTATCTATTGCCATTCCTAGTAAAGTAACATCTGCCATTTTTAAAATTGCATTGTCTACTCCACCTATAAATACCCATTTTATTCCTCTTTCTTTCATGTCTGCTAACATTCCGCTTGTTCTTAAAGATGAGAATACTCCTCCATTGCCATCTGAAGCTTCTTTTATTTTTAAGTCTTTGCTTATTAACATTTTTCCTTCTGTATCAACTAATGGTAATTCACCTTGTTCAAATAACATTACATTATTTCTATCATAACCAAAGTAATTGTTTTTTTCTAAAAATTCTTGTGTTTGGTCATTGTTTTCTTTACTAGTCATTATGTACCATGGAATAATTGTATTATATTTTTTGTTAGCATCTTTTAAATTTTCTGCTAATATTTCAAATAAATATTTTCCTTTTCCATAAACATCTAATTTAAATGTACCCTTAGGTCCTGTATGACCAAGTCTTGTTCCTTGTCCTCCAGCCATTGTAACTACTGCATATCTTCCACTAGTAATTTCTTTTTCGCCTAATTCGTCAAATTTTTCTTTTTGTGTTTTTGTTAATTTTTCTTTGTCTAAATATTGTATTGATTCTATTTTGTTTTCTTTTATTTCTATATCTTTTTTAGTATTTTGATATAACTCATTTATTTGATGAAAGTCTATATTATTTATTTGATTTATTAATTCTTCTTTTTCTTTTCCATCTAATTTTTCTAATAGTTTTATAATATGTTCTTGATTATATTCTTTTAATAATTTTATTATTTCTTGCTCTTTTTCCATTCTTAGTTCCTCCTTTATTATCTTCATGTTTCTATAAAGATAACAAGTTTTTTTACTATATTTTATTCATTTCTCAAAATATTGTTATTCATCCTAATCAATATGGCTATTTTATCACATTTATTTAAATTTAGCAAATTTTTTTTAAAACTTGTCATATCATTTGAATATTAGCAATATAAATTAATTAAAGTTATTTGGTACAAACATTTTCTTGAAATTTAAAGGAGGTATATAGATGGAAAAGTCTAGCTTATATCAAGATATCGCAAAAAGAACTGATGGGGACATTTACGTTGGTGTTGTAGGTCCTGTTAGGACAGGAAAATCAACGTTTATTAAGAACTTTATGGATTTACTTGTAATCCCTAATATTGATAATGAATATAAAAAAGAAAGAGCAAAAGATGAACTGCCTCAAAGTGCTGGTGGAAAAACTATTATGACTACAGAACCTAAATTTGTTCCTAATGAGGCTATTGAAATTACTTTAGATAATAATTTGAAATTTAAAACAAGACTGGTTGATTGTGTTGGTTATTTAGTTGATAATGCTATTGGCTATTTAGAAGATGATATGCCTAGAATGGTTAAAACACCTTGGTCTGAAGAAGAAATTCCTTTTGAGCAAGCTGCTGAAATTGGTACAAAAAAGGTTATTGAGGAACATTCAACTATTGGCATTTTAGTAACTACTGATGGTACTGTTACAGATATTCCTAGAGAGGACTACATAAAAGCAGAAGAAAGAGTAGTTTCTGAATTAAAATCTTTAAATAAACCATTTATTATTTTATTAAACTCTTCTGAACCAAATTCTAGTTATACTCAAGAGTTGGCTGAAAAATTAAGTAATAAATATCAAAATAGTGTATTACCTATAAATTGTTCAAATTTGTCTATTGATGATATTAATACAATGTTTTCAAAAATATTATATGAATTTCCTACTGAGCAAATTTCTATTAAATTTCCTCGTTGGGTTGATGGTTTAGATTTTAATCATCCTGTTAAAGTTGAATTATTTAATGAATTAAAAGATGCCTTTTCTGATATTAAAGTTTTAAAAGATGTATCTTCTTGTTGTAATAAGATTAATCAAACAGATATAATATCAAGAACTTCTATTGATAATATTGAATTAGGTTCTGGTAATGTTAGAGTTACTATTGATTTAAAAGAGGAATTGTTCTATCAAATTCTTTCTGAAATTACAGGTGTAACTGTTGAAAATGAAGGTGATTTATTTGGTATTATCTCTGAGCTTTCATCTGCTAAGAAAAAATATGATAAAATTGCTTATGCCTTAGAAGAAGTAAATGCTAAAGGTTATGGAATTGTTACTCCATCTATTGATGATTTAGTTTTAGAAGAACCTGAAATGGTTAAACAAGGATCTAGATTTGGTGTTAAATTAAAGGCGACTGCACCTAGTATTCACATGATAAAAACCAATGTAACTACTGAAGTTTCACCAATTGTGGGCTCTGAAAAACAATCTGAAGAATTAGTTAATTATCTACTTTCTGGTTTTGAAAACGACCCTAAACAAATTTGGGAATCTAATATTTTTGGAAAAAGTTTACATGAACTTGTTAATGAAGGCTTACAAACTAAACTTTCTAAAATGCCTGAAGAGGCTCAACTTAAACTGCAAGAGACCTTGGAACGTATTGTTAATGAGGGTTCTGGTGGATTGATTTGTATTATTCTTTAAAAAAATGAAATGATGGAAATGGGGACGCCCTTTTTTTCCCTATGTAAATATTCACTCCATTTATTTTATAAAGTGAAAAAATACATAGGGAAAAAAAAGGGTATCCCCATTTCCCTCTCTTTAATTTTCTTTCAAATTTTTTCTTCTTAATTGACCGCAAGCTGCATCTATATCAGAACCCAATTCTCTTCTAATAGTAGCAACAATTCCATGGTCGTTTAAATAATCTCTAAATTTCATAATATTTTCATTAGATGATTTTGTATATGCTCCATTTTCAATTTTGTTAATTGGAATTAGATTAACATGGCATAACATTCCATGTAGTAATTTTACCAATTCTTTTGCATCATCTAAATTATCATTATTATCTTTTGCTAATGCATATTCAAAAGATATTCTTCTATTTGTTTTTGCAATATAATCTTTACAAGCTTGTAATAATTCTTCTATTGGAAATGCATTATTTACAGGCATCATACTACTTCTTTTTTCATTGTTTGTAGCATGTAATGAGATAGATAATGTACATTGTATATTTTCATCTGCTAGTCTATATATTGCAGGAACTAATCCACTTGTAGATACACTTATATGTCTAGCTCCAATATTTAATCCTTTTGGATTGTTTATAATTCTAATAGCATTTACAACATTATTATAATTGTTTAATGGCTCTCCAATTCCCATAAATACTACATTAGAAATTCTTACACCTGTATCTTGTTCAACTGCTAAAATTTGTTCTACAATTTCTCCCGAAGTAAGACTTCTTACAAAATTTATTCCTGTAGAAGCACAGAATTTGCATCCCATTTTGCAACCTATTTGTGAAGATACACATATGCTATACCCATGATGGTAACTCATTAATACAGTTTCTATAGCATTTCCATCAAGTACATCAAATAGATATTTAATTGTTCCATCTTTTGATTCTTGTTTTCTTAATATTTCATAATTACATATTGTATAATTTTCCTTTAGTTTTTTTCTTAAATCTAAAGATAGGTTTGTCATTTCATCAAAATCTTTTACTTTTTCTTGATATAGCCATTTAAAGATTTGTTCTGCTCTAAAAGGCTTTTCACCAATACTTATTAATTCTTTTTTTAAATCTTCTAAATCATAATCTTTGATATTTTTCATTTTTAATCCTTTCTGTTTATACAAATTCTTCCCATACTAGATTTGCTAAGTCTAATCCTTTATTTGTTAGCTTTATATTGTCTAAATCTATCTCAATTAATTCTTCATTTACTAATTTTTCTAATTCTTTTCTAAATAAGAATATAGGATTTTCTCCAAATTTTGCTTTAAACTCTGAAATTTTAACTCCATCTAACATTCTTAAACCTAGCATCATATATTCTTTTTGCATATCTTCTTTATTTTGCTTTTCATGTATTGTTTTTATTTCTTTACTTGATTTTATAAGATATTGTTTTAAATCTGTTGTATTTGAATATCTAACTCCATTCATATATGAATGAGCAGCAATACCAAACCCTATATATGACTTTTGCTTCCAACAGTTTGTATTGTGTTTTGATTCATAACTATCTATTGCAAAATTTGATATTTCATAATGCTTGTACCCATTCAATTCTAAATAATTTTTAGTGTAGTGATACTCGTTTCTTTCTTCCTCTTCTTCTGGTAATTTTAATTTTCCTGAATTTATCATTTTTTCTATTGGAGTTTCTTCTTCTACAATTAATGAGTATACAGATATATGCTTTGGTTTTAAATTTACTATTTTTTCTAAACTATCTTTTAAATCCTCTATTTTTTGATTTGGTATTCCTAACATTAAATCCACATTAATATTTTCAAATCCAACTTCTTTTGCCAAATTATATGTATCTAAGAATTGATTATAATTGTGAATTCTTCCTAATTGTTTTAGTAATTCATCATTTGTACTTTGTAAACCAATACTTAACCTATTTATTCCACAATTTTTAAACATCTGTAGTTTTTCTTTTGTTACTGTTCCTGGATTTACTTCTATAGTAATTTCTAGTTTTTCTTTATTTCTTATATTTGCAACTTCAAATATTTTTTCTAATATTTCTTTTATATGTTCCTCTTTTATTGATGATGGCGTACCACCACCAATATAGATTGTTGTTATTTCATTATTTTTTAGATACTCTTTATTTTCTTCAATTTCTCGTTTTAATTTTTTTATATAATCATCTTGCATTTCAAAGCTATTTGCATATGATACAAAATCACAATAATAACATTTTTTTATACAAAATGGTATATGAACATAAATTCCAATTTCCATTATTTCACCTATATTAATTTTTATAATTCATTCGCTATCTCTATTATTTTTTTCAATCTATAATTTACTCCTGATTTTCCCACTGGCTTTTTTAATAATTTTCCAAGCTCTACTAATGGCATATCTGGATTTTCTAATCTTAAATTAGCAATTTCTTTTAAATTTTCATCTAGCAGATTAAATTTATTTTTACTTTTTAATTTTCTAATTGCTTCTATTTGCTCTACTGAAGCATTTAAAGTTTTATTTAAATTTGCTGTCTGGCAATTAACAATTCTATTTACCTTTCCTCTCATTTCCTTTTGCACACGTATATCTTCGAACTTCAGTACTGAATTATTTGCTCCTAATAGAGCTAATAATTTTGATATTTCTTCTGCATCTTTTAGGTAAATTGAATATTTATTTTCTTGCTCTAATTTTTTACAATTTATATCTAATGCTTTTAACATTTTTTCTATGTATATTAAATTTGTATTATTTGATAAATTTATTTCTAAATGATAATTATTTTCCGGATTGTTTATTGACCCCGCTCCTAAAAATGCTCCTCTAATAGTAATTTTATTTTCGTTTTTTTCTATTACTTCTATATTTTTATTTTCTATTTTTATACTATCTTTTACCTCTTCTAAATTTTTCTTTTTTATTGTAATAATAAATGATTTACCATCAAATTCTATATTATGGTCAATATTTAAATTTTTTAATAACTTTGAAAATCTATTTATGTTGTAATCACTTTCTGTTGCAAATCTAATATTATTACTATCAAGTACACTAGCATTTTTTGAAATCAAATATCCGTATCAATTCGTATTTTACTTCATCTTTTTTTGCTAAATTATTTATTTTGCTTAATTCTTCTTTTACATCTAGTGAAAATGACATATATTCACCTCTTTTATATTAATCTTGTTACAATTACTCTATCATTATCATATAAGTCTTTTTTTGAGTATGTATTTTCAAATTTTTCTTCATTTTCTATTAGTTCTATAACATCTATCTTTTGGTCAAATCCTATTTCTAAGCATAAATAGCCTTTATACTTTAAATATTGATATGCATTACTAACTATCTTTCTATAGAAATATAATCCATCTTTTCCACCATTTAGTGCCAATTCTGGCTCCATCTTTACTTCTTTGTCTAGTTCTTTCATAACCCCTTCTTTAATATACGGTGGGTTTGATACAATTATATCAAATTTTTGATTTTCTAAATTTGTAAATAAATCTGATGAAATAAATGTTATTTGATTTTCTACTTCATTGCTTATTGCATTTTTCTTTGCTACTTTTAATGCTTCTTGACTAATATCTACTGCTGTAATTTCAGTATTAGGAAGGTACTTAGCTAATGAAACAGCTATTGCTCCACTTCCAGTACATAAATCTAATATTGTTTTTGCATTTGTTTTTTTAGCTATACTTATGACTTCTTCTACCAATATTTCAGTATCTTGTCTAGGTATTAATACATTTTCGTTAACAAAAAAATTTAATTTCATAAATTCTCTCTGATGAGTAATATGCTCTAATGGAACTCCTTGTCTCATTTTCTTTATAGCAGAAAAATATTGATTTTCTTCTTTTACTGTTAACCCATTTAAATCATTTACTATTATATATTGTCTTGGTTTATTTAGTGTAAATTGCATTAATAATCTTGCTTTTAATTTTGGTGTTTCTATATTAGCATTTTTTAATTCTATCATTCCTTTTTTTATTGCTTCCATTATTGTCATATTACCACCTACTTTCCCTGTATATTTTACCATTTTTAGGTTATTTTTTCAACTTTATTGTGCAAAAAGAAAAAAGATGTTTCCATCTTTTTTTCTTTATCTTTCATCTGGTATTATTGGATTAATAACATTTTCAAATTCTTCATCTGATATTTCATACATTTTTTGTAATGTTGTTGATATTGGATTAACTTCTCCCTTTTTATCATCCTCTTTTGGTAGTGAACAAGTGTATAATCCATTCTTTTCAGCATAATAATTATATTTCTTTAATGCTTCAATATTATGTTTTATTAATTCTACTTTCATTTGATCGAATGTATCTAAAATTTTTTCCTCATCATCTTGTCTTGTATGCTCTCTAATTGAAGATCTAATTAAAAAACTATTTAATTCTTTAACACTATCTTTATTGTAATCTTCATATGTAGAAACAGAAAGCACATATGTTTCGTCTTGCATTTCTCTTATTTCTTCTTCTTTTAAATCTATATATTTTAATAATTCCTCATCTTTATGAAAATTATTAAAAATCTTTTTCATTATAGAAAAATCTATTTTTACTAATTTAGCAGCATAAATTCTAGCATTTAATTCTCTTCCATTTTTTATTAAATCAAAAAATCTTGCATAGTTGTATAATGTATTCATTGTTCTAGATTGTCTAAACATTTCTTCTTCAGATACTTTTTGTTCTTCGTTTTGTTTTATAAATTTTTCTTCAAATTTATTCTGTACTTCTTCTAATAAAATTTTTGCATCAATAGCAATTCCTTTTTCTTTTAAATTAACATATTCTTGAAATTCTCTTGTAGCATTCTCTTTTTCTTCTTCATTAGTTATATTTCCATATTTTTGATATTTTTCTGTTATATAATCAGCAACTACCTCTTTATAATTTTTTAATACATTTTCATCATCTGCTTCTTCAATTATTTTTGAAATTTTTTCGCCCTCAAGAAAAAGTTTCTTATCTTCATCAGTCTCTTGTCGTTTTAATATCAATTCTCTTCTTCTTTTCCACTTTTCATTCATGTCAAATTTATTTAGTAATTGCATATTGTTATTTTTTCTTTCTTTTGCAAATTCTTCCATTTTTTCAGGTGAGTATAAACATTCTATACAATTATTTTTAGATGTATTTTCTTTTTCATAATACGTTCTTCTTACATCAATGCTTTCTTCTCCACTATATGTAATAATATCTGTACCTTCCATTGTAAATTCAAATTGTAATCTATTTTCATTTACAAATCTATTTAATTGTCTAAAATTGTGTAAATTTCCTTGACCTTTTGAATTTTCTATTAATTGTTTTTCTATTAATTCTTTTATTTCTCTAGCTTTTTCAAATGCTCTATTTGTATTTTTTAATTTTCCAATAATTGCCTCTTGTGCAATTCCGTTTATTTCATATTTTAGAATAAATACTCCTATGACTTCTATCGTTCCATCTTCCTCTATTTCTTCAAAATTGTGAAAGCTAATTTGTGGTTGATTTTCAAATATTTTAGTGGAATATACTATATTATTTGATTTTTTTGCAAATTTTTCTTCTAATAATTCTTTTGTAGTCTTCATCTTTTCACCTCTATAATATTTATATCATACATTACTAACAATTTCAACCTTTATTCTTGAAATTCTTTACCCAATTTATCTATTGCTTTTGTTTCTATTCTTGATACATATGAACGTGATATTCCCATCATATCTGCAATTTCATGTTGTGTTTTCGGTTTATGACCATCTAATCCAAACCTTAATTCTATTATTGTCCTTTCTCTATCTTTTAATACCTCTCCCATTTTTTTATATAGTTTTTTTATTTTCATTTTCAAATCCACTTCTTCTTCTATGTTTCTATCATTGTTTTCTAAGACTTCTTGTAGTGTAACTACATTATCATCTTTGTCTTTTCCTATTGGTTCATTTAAATAGACCTCTGCATTTAATTTTTTGGTTGAACGTAAATACATTAAAATTTCATTATCTATACATCTTGATACATATGTACTTAATTTTGACCCCTTTTCTACATTAAAACTATTTATTCCTTTTATTAATCCTATTGTTCCTATTGAGATTAAGTCATCTTGTTCTACTTTTGTATTTGCATACTTTTTTACAACATGTGCAACTAATCTTAAGTTTCTTTCTATTAATATATTTCTAGCTTCTTCATCTCCTGATTTTAGTTGTTCTAAATATATTTTTTCTTCTTGTGCTGTTAATGGTTCTGGAAATAGATTGCTTCCAGATATATAACCAACAGCAAATACTGCTACTTTTAGGAATTGTATAAATCCACTAAAAAAACCTATACTACAAAGTGCCTCTAACATAAATGCACCTCCAAATCTTCTATACAAAATTATATGTTTGAAAAATTTAAAAGTGCATGGACCATTAAATTAAAAATTTTTAAAAATTTAATAAAGTTAGAATAATGTATTTAAAATGAGATAAAATAATATAAACAGTGATTATTTAATTTTTTTTATATTATCTTTGCTTGAATTTATTTTTTTTATATGATAAACTATGACTAGTTAAGGATTAAATAAGTTTTTAATTTACCCTGCATAGTGCGTGTAGACAGAATTTTTAGAACCTACAAGTTTGTAAGAGGGGCTAATCTCACAATATGGCGTGCATGCTCACACCTTCGGGTAGTGAGAAGCCCATGAGTATTTTGGTAGGCACCCACCTGTTTTTAGGAGCAGGTCCTTAAAAATTCATCACATCTTACGGCTAAAGCGGGGATTTTTGTTTTTATAAAAAAATATTTTAATTATATATTAAAAAACATTGGCTAAAAAGTGGCTAATAAAAAATAAGGTACTCAACTTTTATTGAATACCTTACTTTTTATAATTTTATTTGGTAGCGAAGGGGAGATTCGAACTCTCGACCTGCCGGGTATGAACCGGATGCTCTAGCCAGCTGAGCTACTTCGCCATTTGTATTAACGATAATTATTATACCATTTACTTTATATTTTTGTCAAGATAAAAATACAAGAAATTTGATTTTCTTGTATTTTATTTTTCTTCTCTCTCTTCTCCGTATTTTTTTTCTTCTTCTTTTATTTCTTCTTTATTTTTTGCAATTATTTCTTGTTCTTTTAATAGTGTTTTTGGGTCAATTCTTAAATCTTTAGTATATGATTTAGATATTTTTCCCATTATAGTATCACATTTATTTAATGTTTTTAATAATTCTTTCTTTTTTGTTTCTGATAATTTTGCATCTTTTAAAATTACTTCTTCAGATGTTTCTTCTTCTACAGCTGGTGCTATAAAACTTTTCCATAATGCTAATATATCTATTTTCTTTTCTCTTATTCTTTCTTTTTCCATAGCTTTTAGAGTTCCCCCTTATACTTTCTCTTAATATAAATATATACTATTATAACACTTTTTTTGTATTTAATCAATAGTTTTTAGCATTTTTATATTATGTTTACTATTTTGTTTGACCTATTTACTTGTTTACTATTTCAAAAATTCTAATAATATATCAGCACATCTTTTTGCTGCTAATTTTACAAATTCATCAAATACTATAGCATTTTTTCCATTTGGAGAATCTGATATACTTCTTATTATTATAAATGGAATTTTATCTAGATAACAAACTTGTGCAATCGCCGCCCCTTCCATTTCTACACAGTCTGCATTAAATTTAGCATGTATCTTATCTTTCATTTCTACTGCAGTACAAAAAATATCACCAGAAGCAATTATTCCAACTTTAATTTTAAATTCTTCATTTGATATATTGTTAATTGAATTTTTGATTTTTTCTATTAATTTGGTGTCACTATATATATAATCACCAACTCCTGTTATATAACCTTTGTCATGTCCAAAAGCTGTTATATCAAAATCATGTTGTATTAATTTTTCTCCAATAACTATATCTCCTATATTTAATAACGGATTTAATGCTCCAGCAGAACCAACATTAATAATTGTTTCTATATGAAAGTTGTCTATCATTATTTGTGCAACTCTTGCTGCATTTACTTTTCCAATTCCTGATTTAACTAATACAACTGATTTGGTATTTATTTTTCCTGTAATAAATGTTAATTTACTTATTTCTTTTTCTTTAACTTCACTCATTATATTTACAATTTCTTCAAATTCTTCTTCCATTGCAGTAATTATTCCTATTATTTTCATTTTTTCTCACTTCTTTCATATAAATTTATTCTCTGCTGTTATTATATAACTTATTTTATAATTTTTCTATATATTTATATAAAAAAATAAAAATCGTGTAATTAATATCACACGATTTTTGTTTTGAATTATTATTGTAATTCGATAACAGCTCCAACTTCTGTGAATTTAGCTTTTAAGTCTTCAGCTTCTTCTTTAGAAACGTTTTCTTTAACTGTTTTTGGTGCTCCATCTACTAATTCTTTAGCTTCTTTTAATCCTAATCCTGTAGCATCTCTAACTACTTTGATTACTTTTATTTTTTGATCTCCTGCTTCTGTTAAAACAACATTGAATGATGTTTTTTCAGCAGCAGCTTCTCCACCAGCTACTGCTCCAGCTGCTGGTGCAGCTGCTGCTACTGCAGATACTCCAAATTCTTCTTCTATAGCTTTTACTAATTCTGATAATTCTACTACTGTCATTTTTTTGATTTCTTCAATCATTTCTTCTTTACTCATTTTAAATCCTCCTAATTTTTATTATTATGGTTTATAGTACCTCTACTCTATTTTTTTATTTTAATTGCTTATACTAAGCTTCTGCTGTTGTTTCAGCTGTTGAATTCTCTTCTTTTTGAATTCTAACTTGATCAAGTGCAACTGCAAATTTTGAGATATTTGCAAGTAATGCACCAGCAAGCATTGATAATAATGTTTCTTTTGATGGTAATTTTGCTAAAGTTATTATTTCTTCAGCTGTCATTACTTTACCTTCTACAACTCCACCTTTGATTTTATAGAAATCATTGTTTTTTGTAAAGTTGTAAATTGCTTTTGCTGGTTCTAAGTAATCTTCATTACTCATTATAACTGCTGTTGGACCTACTAATTTATCTTCTAAACCTTCGATTCCAGCTTCAGCTAAAGCTCTTTTTGTTATGTTGTTTTTGATAACTGTATATTCTGAATTAGCTTTTCTTAATTCAGCTCTTAAATTTGTTACATCTTCAACATTAATTCCTCTGTAATCTGTTAAAAGTACTAATTTTGCTTCTTTGATTTTGTTAGCTAATTTTGTTACTTCTTCTTTCTTTTGATTTAAGATTTTTTCACTTGCCATTTTAAATTTTCACCTCCCGATGTAAAAATATATATTATATAAATTTAAAAACACTTTTTATATCCATACCGCGGTTATAAAAAGTGTTCACACTTTATTAATTAACCTCGGTAGGACTTATATCGCCTACTGTCTTTGGCTTTATTTTTAATTATTTTTGGTTAATGAAAATACTTGGTCCCATTGTTGTTGTTATAGCAACACTCTTAATATATTGACCTTTTGCTGCTGCTGGTTTTGCTTTTATTATAGCATTGATTATTGTTTCATAGTTTTCAGCTAATTTTTCTGCTCCAAAAGATACTTTTCCAAATCCTAAGTGAATAATGTTATTTTTATCTAATCTATATTCAACTTTACCAGATTTGATTTCATTAATTGCTTTTGTAACATCCATTGTAACTGTTCCAGATTTTGGGTTTGGCATTAATCCTTTTGGTCCTAATACTTTACCTAATCTACCTACAACACCCATCATATCAGGAGTTGCAACTACAACATCATAATCAAACCAGTTTTCATTTTGAATTTTTGGTATTAATTCTTCTGCTCCAACAAAGTCTGCTCCAGCTTTTTCAGCTTCTTCAGCTTTTGGTCCTTTAGCAAATACTAAAACTTTTTGTGTTTTACCAGTACCATTTGGAAGTACAACTGTACCTCTTACTTGTTGGTCAGCATGTTTTGAATCTACACCTAATTTAACATGTAATTCAACTGTTT
>ULZY01003424.1_pt1 | contig 18685 bp, 20 predicted proteins | sample 1963571 | NCBI WGS metagenome assembly ULZY01 (sample SAMEA4835902, study PRJEB28245) | human gut metagenome | biome: gut microbiome; material: fecal sample | place: Denmark | collected 2008
TTTTTATTTATTGTTCCCTGAATTTAACAGTGCCTGTTGCTGCGTCCATCGAATCTACGATTGCGAGGGATTCAAGCTGATAGCCGAGATTGCGAATTATATTGCCGCCGTTCTGAAAACCTTTTTCAATTGCAATTCCAATGCCCTCTACCGTGCCGCCTGCCTGATTTATAATAGAAATAAGACCTTGCAAAGCACAACCGTTGGCAAGAAAATCGTCAATAATAAGAACATGGTCGTTTTCGCTTAAAAATTTCTTAGAAACAATCACTTGATTTTTGCATTTGTGAGTGAAAGACTCAACCTCTGCTATGTACATATCGCCGTCAATATTAATGCTTTTCGCTTTTTTCGCAAAAACAACCGGCACATTAAAATGCATAGCCGCAACGCAGGCAATACCTATGCCCGATGCCTCAATGGTGACTATTTTATTTATATTTTTTCCCGCAAATCTTTTCTTAAATTCCGCACCCATTCGGTTGAACAAATAAATATCCATTTGATGGTTCAAAAAGCTGTCAACCTTGAGAACATTGCCCTCTTTAACAATTCCGTCCTTTACAATTCTCTCTTCCAAAAAATTCATAGCATTTCATCTCTTTCCTTTATGTTTCCTTGCCTTGTCCGCAAAGAAATTTTTAATGCATAATATTATAAATTATATACTTTTTTCTAAGAAAATAAAAGACTTAAAAAATAAATTTCAAATGGGACAATCTATAATTAATCCCTAACATTAAAAAAGACCTAAAAGGTATTTAATAAAACAAAACAGCCCTTGCAAATTGCAAAGGCTGTAAAAAGCGAGTATAACAAAGATTATCTCTTTGAGAACTGTGAAAGCGTAAAGAAAACAGTCCGGTGGACTGTTTTTAGCTTTTACCGCAACAGCTAAGCTGTGAGGATACCACTGTGGGGCAAAAGAAAACAGCCCTTGCAAATTGCAAAGGCTGTAAAAAGCGAGTATAACAAAGATTATCTCTTAGAGAACTGTGGTGCTCTACGAGCTGCTTTAAGACCGTATTTCTTACGCTCTTTCATTCTTGGGTCACGAGTTAAGAAGCCTGCCTTCTTAAGTGTTGAACGAAGGTTCTCTGAATCATACTGAAGAAGTGCTCTGGAAATACCGTGACGGATTGCACCTGCCTGACCTGTAACGCCGCCGCCTGCTACTCTGCAAACGATGTCGAACTTCTGATCTGTTTCTGTTAAGGCGAGAGGCTGTCTAACGATGAGCTTGAGTGTTTCAAGACCGAAATAATCGTCGATGTCACGATCGTTGATTGTGATTTTGCCTGTACCCTGGTAAAGTCTTACTCTTGCAACAGAGCTTTTTCTTCTGCCTGTGCCGTAAAAATAAGGTGTCTTATCGTACATTATTAATTTGCCTCCTTCTTTTAAGCTTCAACCATTTCAGGCTTCTGAGCCTGATGATTGTGTTCTGCACCCTCAAAGAGTCTGAGTCTGAGCAAAGCATCTCTGCCGAGTGTGTTCTTTGGAAGCATACCCTTAACAGCAAGCTCCATAGCCTTTGTTGGCTTTGTAGCCATAAGAGTATCGTATCTTGTTTCTTTAAGATGGCCGATATAGCCTGTATGACGCTGCCACTTCTTCTGAGTGAGCTTGTTGCCTGTTAATACAGCGTCCTTGCAGTTGATGATGATTACATGATCGCCGCAATCTACATTTGGTGTAAATGTTGCTTTGTGCTTACCTCTTAAAAGAACTGCTGCCTGAGTAGCAACTCTACCAAGTGGCTTGCCTGCTGCATCAATTACATACCAGCTGCGTTCAATTTCGCTTTTTTTAGCTAAATATGTTGACATAACAAATCCTCCTGTAATTTACTTGTGCCTTAGAATTATAATACATTTATTTTGCATTGTCAACACTTTTTTGCAAAAATTTAATTTACCGTTATACAAACTTTAAAATTCGCTTATATTCTCTCTTATACTCTCTTATGCTAATGTGTAATTTCAAAAAAGATTTTTCTAAAACCTTAGTATTTATCACGATTACAGCTTTTTATAGACAAGCACGCAAAATTCGATTTCGGTCGTAAGTGAGTTTAATTTCTCCAGCTTTTGTTGGTCGGTACGAGATGTTTTGTAGTAGTACGGAGTCATTTTGAAAAGGCTTTCAATTTCACTGTTATCATCAAGCGTTATGCTGTATTTAAGTGCTTTGCTTTCGGCAAGAATAAACCCGTCAATATCGGTGTTTTCTTTCGGATTTTTTAACGGATTGTCATATACCGCCTTTTTGAGAGAAAAAAGGTGATTTTCAAGCGGAATTACACGCAAAAGCACTCCGCCCCTTTTTAAAACTCGGTTGTATTCTTCCGGCGCAAAAGGTGAAAATACATTAAGCACCGCATCGCAGGAAAAATCCGCTGTCGGCAAAGCAAATACGCTTGCTACAGCCAAACGAATATTTTTACTGCGCTTTGCCGCTGCAATAAGAGCAAATTTTGAAATATCAATACCCGCTATACTTGCGTTTTTGTCTGCAAGAGCTTTTTCAATTTTTTCCGTATAATAGCAGTCGCCGCAGCCGGCATCAAGCACACAGGCATTTTGCGGAATATATTTTTGCAAAAGTTCGCACATAAGGTCGCACAGCGGCTTGTACGAATCTGTATTTAAAAACTCGGTCCTTGCCTCTATCATAAGTTTATCGTCACCGTGACGCTTGCTTTTGGATTTGTTGCTCTGCAAAAGATTGACATAACCCTGCTTTGCACAGTCAAAACAATGGTTATTTATACATCTGTAGGTTCGACCGTCAAGTTTTAATTCTTCTTTGCAGACAGGACAGCAGAAATTCAACATATTATTACCGCCTTTCATTATTAGAATAATAGCATAAATTCTTTTTGATAACAAGTTAAAACAGAGTTGTATGTGCAAAGTGTCACAATTTTTCTATGAACAAATCAAAAATTCAGCTTTTTGCTTCGTAGCTTTATCTTGCAAAATATTGTATAATATTGCTTGATTGTATGAAACATTTATTGTTTTACAAAAATTTTATATTTTGGGGGATAAATAATGAAAAAATTAATCAGTATCGCACTTGTTGCTGTTATGGCGGCAGGCTCAATAGTTTCTGCCAATGCGGCAGTTGTTCGGGAAAATAATAGCGTTCAGGTGCTTGATTCAAGGGTAAAACTTGAAAACAACACCGTAAATGTGTTTACTTATAATCTTAGTAAAAATTCACTTGGCGGAGTGAGTTTTTACGGCAAAAATACAGAAAAACAATATGCTGTACAATATAAGGATTGTATAGGTAAAAATACCGTTATTTCCATGCCGTCAAGCGAAAGCTATACTCGCTTTGTTTCGGCAAACGGCGGTAGCACCGGAAATACTTATGCAGGCTATTCCTTTGCGAATACAGGCGGCGAATATGTAAAACTAAGGGTAAAATTAAGCGATGTTTCAAGCTATTTTAACAGTGACGGTTCATATACCGATACAGACGGAAACGGAGCAACCTACACTCTTAGGGAAAATGGATCCAATCTCACTTTCTTTAGCGGCGGTGCGGTAAACGGTGTTGCACCCGACGAGAACGGCTGTGTGGAAATTTATATAAAAGCAAAACCCGGTGTGAAAACCGCATTTTCAACCTACCTGCCTAATTACAGCGGAATAATAAGTATGTATGTGCCGATGCTTTGTTTTGGCAATATTGACCTTAAAGGCAGTACAAATGTAAACGATGTCACACTTTTGCAGAGATACCTTGCGGAGAATGCGGAATTTGATAAACTTCAGATGTTTTATTCCGACATAAACCGTGACGGTAAAACAAATGTTAAAGATGTTACAGACTTACAACAAGCTATTACCAAATAATTATAAAGGAGTATAAAATGAAAAAATTTGTATGTTTAATTCTTTGTCCGGTGCTGACTGCAGGTGCAGCAGTGACCGCAAACGCAAAAACCGTTAAGCCGCATAAGGGTGTTGAGATTTACAACTCGGCAAAAAACATCGGCAACAACACGCTTTTGGTTTCTGCGTACAATATTCCGTCCGATTATACAAACGGAGTATTATTTACGGGAGGCGATACTCAAAAAAACTACTCCATGAAATTTGCCGATTGTATAGACGGTGACAAAACACTCTTTATGCCGTCTACCGAAAAATACGCCCGCTATTTTGTAAGCGGTTCTGGTAACTTACATGCATATTACACATTTGACGATAAAGGCGGAAGGTATGTTAAAGCAAAAATAAATCTTCACGAGTTAGCTCCGAATTATTTTAACAAGGACGGCTCGCATACAATGGAATTCTCAAATATCGGCAGTCATGATTATAAGTTCAAATACGAAAAAGCAGACGACGGCGGTTATTATGACTCCGCCTTGTACTTCCAGAGCGGCGGTGCTGTAACGGGCGTAGTTCCGGATAAGGACGGCTGCGTGGAAATTTATCTGTCTACTAAAATCAATGAACCAACAGATTACTGCACTACATTTTCTTACCGCAAAGCTTATGTAGTCGGCGGCGGAGGCGGTACTGTCGGTTCGAATATATACATATTGAGATTCGGCAATATTGACCTTCAAGGCACAGTAGATGTAAACGATGTTACTTTGCTGCAACAGTACATTTCCGGATCGGTTGAGCTTGATTCGCTCCAGTATTATTACACAGATACAAACTTTGACGGTCACCGTGATGTAAGGGATGTTACCACCTTACAGCGAGCAATAGCAAAACGATAATTAAAATTATGGTTTAGCAAAATAATTTTGCAAAGTATTATAAAAGTTTGGTCAACTTTTTCAAAGGCTGTGGGTGTGGGCAAAGCCCACAAATACTTTCCGCTTATGCAATCTAACGATAGCCAAACAGCTTGCTGTTTGGCGGCTTGAACGAATGGGCGAAAGTCAATGTGAGAGCAATAAAAAACATACTTAACCTTCATAGGCAACGCAATGCGTTGCCTATATTTTGGGCATTTCCGGTTACAACGGCTACTGCCTGTTTTTTCAAATTTTGTTTTATGCACACTGACAGCAGGCTGTCAGTGTGCATAATAATTTGTTATATCGGAAGATTTTTATAACCGCTGTGCTTACTTTCTTCTGTCTCGGCTACCTTGACGGACTTAGCATAGGAACTGTACTTGCAGCCTTTACAATGGGCAAAGCTGTTGGTATAATAGGTACATATACAGACAAATTCTTTTATTTTGAAACTTACAAAACACTTAAAAAGGCCGACAAGGAGATAAAATGAAAGAAATCACGCTTATCGTAAAATATTCCGTTAAAAACGGTATGGTTAATGACTTTTTGACAGCCCTTAAAAACGAGGGCTTTCCGCAGATTGTACAAAATGAAAACGGCTGTATAAAATACGATTACTTTGTGCCGTCATTCGGAAAAAGCAATGAGGTACTGCTTATTGAAAAATGGCAGTCCGAAAAATTGCAAAAAGAACATCTTAACACACCGCATATGCAAAAGATGAAAACTTTTAAGGACAGATTTGTAGAAAATACGACTGTCGAAATTTTTAAATGAGGGATAAAATGAAAATCAAAAGAACAATTACATCACTTCTCACCGCAGCAATGTTGGCAACAGCGCTTGCAGGCTGTCAGAACACGGGCGAAGCTTCAAAAGCACAGTCGACAAATGACGAGCAAAACAGTCAGGCAACAATGACAGAAACCACCGCTCCTCCCGACACATATTCAGACATTGACGATATGATTTCAAAAATGACGGTTGAAGAAAAAGTCGGACAGCTGTTTTATGTAAATTGTCGTGGTAATGATATGAGCGACGCAATAAACAAATACCACATCGGCGGCGTTTTGCTGTTCGGCGTAGATTTTGACGGCAAGACAAAAGAAGAAGTGAATGCCGATATAAACGCTATGCAGTCCAATGCCAAAATTCCGCTTATTATCGGCACAGACGAAGAGGGCGGAACGGTTGTAAGAGCGAGCGATAATCCAAACCTAAGGGACAGCGCATACCTTTCACCGAGCGATACATTTAACAACGGCGGTTGGAGCGCTATTGAAGACGACGCATACGATAAAGCGGAATTTCTGCTTTCGCTCGGCGTAAATGTAAATATGGCGCCTGTCTGCGACATCACTTCCGACCCCAATTCATTTATGTATTACAGGTCGTTTTCAAGTGACGCCGCAAGCACAAGCAGATTTGTGGATACTGTTGTAAAAGCAAGCAAAGAGAAAAAACTCGGCACTGTATTAAAGCACTTCCCCGGATACGGAGATAACGGCGACACACATTATTCCAGCGCTACAGACAACAGAACTTTCTCGGACTTGCAGAACAATGATTTTCTGCCGTTTCAGGCAGGTATAGCCGCAGGCGCAGACAGTATTCTTGTGTCGCACGTAACAGTAAATTCGATTGACAGCGAAAACCCCGCCTCGCTCTCTGAGCCTGTGCATGAGGTTATAAGAGATACGCTTAAATTTGACAGAGTTGTTATGACCGATGACCTCGATATGTTTGCCGTTGATGCCCTTGACATTTACGAGCCACTCTCGGTTGTCGCTTTTAAAGCAGGCAATGACTTCCTCTGTTGCGGCGATATTGAAAGCGAATATACCGCATTGCTTAATGCCGTACAAAGCGGAGAAATTACAGCAGACAGAATCGACGAGTCTGTAAAAAGAATTTTGATATGGAAAAGAAATCTTGCAATTTTATAACTCTTGCCCGACTATGTAAAAACAGTCGGGCTTTTTTACTTGCTTGTATTTAGTGATATAAATAAATCAAAAAATCTATTAACAAGTTTACTTGGCATATGTATAATAAAGTTGACAATAAAACTTGCTCTGATTTTATGCATTTCATTGGACAAAAAATTTGAAGACCTGTTTTACTTTGATTAAATATCCAATCGGCTGTTTATTTTTTGCTTTGCCGCAAGTCAAAATGAATATCTGCATTGAATATTCATTAAAATATACATTTTATGCAAAATCAAGCGTAAAAAATGAATATTCATTATTTCTGCATATATGCATTTTTATACATATATTGAAGATTTATGCTGAAATCAAGGTTGATTTTGCTGTAAAAACCTTGGGTTTTATTTTGAATTAAGTGCATTTATCACAATTTTACTGTGTATTGAATAATTATTCAAAAAACACTTGATTTTTCCGTCAGAAAGCGTATAATGTAAGAGTAATATAAATCATTTCTATGGAGGAAATTAAAATGGCTGACAATAAAATTAAAAAAGTTGTTCTCGCTTATTCAGGCGGACTTGATACTTCTATTATTATTCCTTGGTTAAAAGAAAACTATGACAACTGCGAGGTTATCGCTGTTTCGGGTGATGTAGGACAGGGCACAGAGCTTGACGGTCTTGAGGAAAAGGCTATTAAGACAGGCGCATCTAAACTTTATATTGAAGACCTTAACAAGGAGTTTGTTGACGAGTACATCATTCCTACAGTTAAAGCAGGCGCAGTTTATGAGGGCAAGTACCTCCTCGGTACATCATTTGCCCGTCCTATCATTGCTAAAAGACTTGTAGAAATTGCTAAAGCCGAGGGCGCTGACGCTATTTGCCACGGCTGCACAGGTAAGGGCAACGATCAGGTTCGTTTTGAACTTGCTATCAAGGCTTATGCTCCGGATATGAAGATTATCGCTCCTTGGAGAACTTGGGAATTCAAGAGCCGTGAGGACGAAATTGAGTACGCTGAAAAGCACAACATTCCGCTCAAGATTAACCGTGAAACAAACTATTCTAAGGATAAAAACCTCTGGCACTTAAGCCACGAAGGTCTTGACCTTGAAGATCCTGCAAATGAGCCTATGTACAACAAGGAGGGCTTCCTTGAACTCGGCGTTTCTCCTGAACAGGCTCCCGACAAGGCAGAGTATGTTACAATTTCATTTGAAAAGGGCGTTCCTACAAAACTTAACGGCGAGAAAATCGACTCTGTAGAGCTTATTAAAGAGCTTAACAAAATCGGCGGCAGAAACGGCGTAGGTATCACAGATATCGTTGAAAACCGTCTTGTAGGTATGAAAGCTCGTGGAGTTTATGAAACACCGGGCGGCACAATTCTCTACGCTGCACACAACAAGCTCGAGGAAATCTGCCTTGACAAGGATACACTCCACTACAAAAAGAACCTTTCAAACACATTTGCAGAACTCGTTTATGACGGCAAATGGTACACACCTCTCCGTGAGGCTCTCTCGGCATTCGTTGACAGCACACAGGAGTATGTAACAGGTGATGTTAAGTTAAAGCTTTACAAGGGCAACATCATTGACGCAGGCGTTACAAGCCCATATTCACTCTATGATGAAGAAATCGCAACCTTTGACGAGGATCAGGTTTACGATCAGAACGACAGTGCAGGTTTCATCAACCTCTTCGGTCTTCCAATCAAGGTTCGTGCTAAAAAGGGTCTTATTAAGTAATTTTTACTTAAAGACTTTTGTATGAATTAAAATAATTATTCCGGTTCGGGGACAGGGAAATTCTCTGTCCCTGACAGTTGTTTATACGGATATTTTTAAACAGCAATATCAATTATAAATAATACACAAATTAACAATCATTCATTAACCCGAGGTGATTATATGCAGCTTTGGAAAGGCAGATTTAAAAAGGAACTTTCAAAAACCACTAACGATTTTAACAGCTCAATCTCATTTGACAGCCGTATGTATAAAGAGGATATCGAGGGCAGTATTGCCCACGCAACAATGCTCGGCAGATGCGGCATTATCAAGCAGGAAGAGGCTGACGACATAGTTCAGGGTCTTAAGGGAATCCTTGCAGACATAGAAAACGGCACTCTCCATATTGATATGGAAGCAGAGGATATTCACACCTTTATTGAGGGCGAGCTTACAAAGAGAATCGGCGACAACGGCAAGCGACTTCACACATCAAGAAGCCGTAACGACCAGGTAGCCGTTGACATTAAACTTTACCTTAAAAAGGAAGTTGTAAATGTTAAAAAGCTCGTTGTTGACCTTATCAAGGTTATTGCCGACAAGGCGGAAAAGTACAGCGAAACCGTTATGCCCGGCTACACTCATTTACAGAGAGCACAGCCGATTACTTTCGGTCACCACCTTTTAGCTTACGGCGAAATGCTTTTAAGAGATGTGTCAAGACTTGAGGACTGCCTTAAGAGAATGGACGAAATGCCGCTCGGCTCTTGTGCTTTAGCAGGCACAACATACCCTATCGACAGAACAATTACAGCCGATCTGCTCGGTTTTGAAAGAATTACAAACAACTCGCTTGACGGTGTATCCGACAGAGATTACTGCATTGAGTTTGCGTCTGTTCTTTCTATTATTATGGTGCACCTCTCAAGATTTTCAGAAGAAATCATTATGTGGTGCAGCTGGGAATTCAAATTCATTGAGCTTGACGACGCTTTTTCAACAGGTTCTTCAATTATGCCGCAGAAAAAGAATCCTGACATCGCAGAACTCGTCCGTGGCAAGAGCGGCAGAGTTTTCGGCGACAATATGACCTTACTTACAATTATGAAAGGCATTGCGCTTGCATACAATAAAGATATGCAGGAGGACAAAGAGGCAATTTTTGATGCTGTTGATACAGTTAAAATGTGCCTTACAGCCTTTACCCCAATGCTCGACACAATGAAAGTTATTCCGCAGAATATGCGTAAAGCGGCAGCAGGCGGATTTATTAACGCAACCGACTGCGCAGACTGGCTCACAAAGAATGGGGTACCGTTCAGAGATGCATACAAGGCAACAGGCGAACTCGTTGCAAGATGCATTGAGCTTGGTACAGACCTTGAAAACCTCCCGATTGAGGAGTACAAAAAGGTTTGTGATGTATTTAACGATGATGTTTACAGAGCAATTTCACTTGAAACTTGTACAAACGAAAGAAAAGCATTCGGCGGCCCTGCCTCTGAAAATGTAAAGGCACAGGCAAAGCGTGTGGCTGAAATTGCTAAGAATTTATAATTGATTTTATAAATGCAGTTGTTGAAAACAATTTTTGTCTTAAATTAAACCTCCTGCCAATTCCGCTTTTCTTTTGCGTGAAAAGAAAAGCTCCAAAAGAAAGCACGCTCAAGAGAAAAGGGATTTCGAGTCCCTTTTCCCTTAAGAATCCTTTTTCCTTAGACGACCAAAGGTCAGTGACCTTTGGAAACTTCAAACTTTTATTTGTTTGTTTTAGTTAATGTTTGGCGGATTGATTTAGATATAGACTATTAGTATAAGTATAAGAATTGTTAGATATATATTCATAAAGGATTGATTAAAATGATAAAAGCAGGTATTGTAGGCGCAACAGGCTATGCCGGTGCCGAGCTTGTAAGACTTCTGACAAGTCACCCCGAGGCTGAAATTTCAGCTATCAGCTCGGTTTCTTTTGAAGGTCAGAAGTTAAGCGATGTTTATCCGTCATATACATTTTTAAACGATATGGTCTGTGAAGACCAAGACGCTGTTGTTGAGAAAAGCGATGTTATCTTCGCCGCACTTCCCCACGGTCTTTCACAGGAACTTGCCGAAAAGTGCATAAGCGCAGGCAAGGCTTTTATTGACCTCGGCGCAGACTTCCGTCTTGAGAGCGAAGAAGAATATACAGAGTGGTACGGCGGCACTTTCCTTGACAAAAAGCTCCACGAGCAGGCTGTTTACGGACTTCCTGAATTTTTCAGAGATAAAATTAAAGGTAAAAAATTAATTGCAAACCCGGGCTGCTACACTACCTGTTCCCCACTTGCCATTGCTCCGGCAATCGCAAACGGACTTGTAAGCACAAAGGGTATCATCTGTGACTGCAAAAGCGGCGTAACAGGTGCAGGCAGAAAACCTACACAAGGCAATCACTTCCCTGAACTTAACGAGGGATTCCACGCTTATAAGGTAGCCTGCCACCGCCACACACCCGAAATTGAGCAGACACTTTCAAAACTTTCGGGCGAAGATGTAACAATCACATTTGTGCCGCACCTTTTACCTGTAAACAGAGGTATTCTTGCCACTGTTTATGCGGATATTAACGAGGGCGTTACTTTTGAGCAAATCAGAAAAGCGTATGAGGATTTTTACAAAGACGAGTTTTTTGTAAGACTTCTTGACGACGGCAAATGCGCCGACATTCACAATGTACGCTATTCAAACTTCTGTGATGTTTCAATTCATCACGATAAAAGAGCAAATAAGCTTGTGGCTTGCGCAGCTATTGACAATATGGTTAAGGGTGCAGCAGGTCAGGCAATTCAGAATATGAACATTATTTTCGGACTTGACGAAAAGACAGGACTTATAATCGTTCCGCCTGCTTTTTAATTAATAATTAAGCAAAACTATAAAACGGAGGCTTTATTATGGGAAACTACAGATTTATCGAAGGCACAGTTACTTCTCCTATGGGCTTTACAGCAGCCGGTATTTGTGCGTCAATCAAGCCGTCAAATAAAACAAAGCGTGACCTTGCGCTGATTTATTGCGACACTCCCTGTACTGCGGCGGCTGTTTATACTAAAAACCTTGTTAAAAGTTCGGCTATCGAGGTAACCAAAAAACACCTCGAAGACGGCATTGCACAGGCTGTTATCGTAAATTCAGGCAATGCAAACACCTGCAACGCAAACGGATATGACATTGCAAATCATATGTGCCTTATCGCAGGCGAAACTCTCGGTGTAAAAGCGGAAGATGTTATCGTTGCATCAACAGGCGTTATCGGTCAGCCTCTGCCTATTCAGCCTATTTTAAAGGCTTGCGTATATATGAAAGGTCACCTTACAAAAGAGGGCGGCACAGACGCAGCCGAGGCTATTATGACAACCGATACGGTAAAAAAAGAAATGGCTATGCAGATGGAGCTTGACGGCAAGACCGTTACAATCGGCGGCATTGCAAAGGGCAGCGGTATGATTCACATTAATATGGGTACTATGCTCTCTTTTGTTACAACAGATGCGGCTGTTTCTTCGGATATGCTGCGTGAGGCTCTGCGTGAGGCTGTTGAGGACAGTTACAATATGGTAAGCGTTGACGGCGATACATCTACAAACGATACCCTTGCTATTATGGCATCGGGCAAAGCCGGCAACAAAATGATTACCAACAAAAACGAAGATTACTATACATTCTTAAGCGGACTTACCGCAGCTTTCAGAGCACTTGCAAAGAAACTTGCGGGTGACGGCGAAGGCGCAACAAAACTTCTTGTTTGCAAGGTTGAGGGTGCTAAGAGCAAGCCCAACGCTGTTAAAGTTGCAAAGAGCATTATCGGTTCAAGCCTTGTAAAAGCCGCAATGTTCGGTTCGGACGCTAACTGGGGCAGAGTTCTTTGTGCAATCGGTTACAGCGGCGCTGATGTTGATGTTAAAAAGGTAGATGTTTCTTTTGAATCCGCCAAAGGCAATATTCTTGTATGCAAGGACGGCGCAGGAGTTGAGTTTTCGGAAGAAAAAGCAAAGGAAATTCTGCTTGAAAAGGAAATCAATATTCTTGTATCATTAAATGACGGTTTTGGCTATGCCGAGGCTTACGGCTGTGACCTTACCTATGATTATGTAAAAATCAACGGCGACTACAGAACCTAATTGGCAAAGTAATTTGCCAAACCATAATTTATCTGAAAAACGGGCATTAAATTTATATCAGGGGAAATGAAAAATGGATATTAATAAAAGAGCAAAAGTCTTAATACAAGCTATGCCGTATATTCGTAAATTCAGCGGTGAAACAATTGTTGTAAAATACGGCGGCAACGCAATGATAAACGATAAACTCAAAAGCGCCGTTATGAGCGATATTGCACTTATGCGCCTTGTAGGCGTTAATGTTGTGCTTGTTCACGGCGGCGGCCCTGAAATAAATGCAATGCTTAAGGCAGTCGGCAAAGAGAGCAAGTTTGAAAACGGTATGCGTGTTACCGACGATGAAACTATTGACATTGTGCAGATGGTACTTGCAGGCAAGGTAAACAAAAACCTTGTTCAGCTTATGGAAAAACACGGTGGAAAGGCAATCGGTCTTTGCGGTCTTGACGGCAATATGCTTATGGCGGAAAAACTTGTCACAAGTGCAGACCTCGGCTATGTAGGCGAGATTAAAGAAGTAAATCCAGAACCTTTGCAGAATGTTATCAACAACGGTTATATTCCGATTGTGGCTACCGTTGCAAGCGGTTATGACGGAAATGTTTATAATGTAAATGCGGATATTGCAGCAGCTCACATCGCCGCAAAAATCGGTGCCAAAAAGCTCATTCTTATGACAGACATCAGAGGTCTTTTAAAAGATGTAAACGACGAAGACTCGCTCATATCTGTTGTAAATGTCAGCGAAGTTCCTATGCTCAAGCGTGAGGGCATCATAAAGGGCGGTATGATTCCGAAAATTGACTGCTGTGTTGAGGCTGTAAGAAGCGGCGTAAGCAGAGCACACATTATTGACGGCAGAATTGAACACTCTATCCTCATTGAAATGTTCAGTGATGAGGGTATCGGCACAATGTTCTATTAATAGATTTGCAAATATTTTGCCTACGGGCAGTTGATAAGGAAAAACAGATATGACAATCAGAGAAATGACAATCGATGACTACGAGGAAGTATTTGCCCTCTGGCAGATCACCTCAAAAAGAGCCTTGTCCAAGGCTGACGAAAAAGCAAAAATAGAATCTTATCTGACAAGAAGCGAGGGTATGAGCAAGGTTGCCGTAATTGACGGTAAAATTGTAGGTACTGTACTTGCAAGTCATGACGGCAGACGAGGATTTATTCACCATATGGCGGTTCTGCCCGATTACCGAAGAAACCGAATCGGTCACGAACTTGCAAAAAGCGCTATCAAAGCGATTAAAGACCAAGGGATTGATAAAACTCATATCTTCTGCTATCAGAATAACACCACGGGTCAGAGCTTCTGGCAGGATTTCGGATTTAAAAAGCGTGAGGATATATTTGTTTTTTCCTTTAATAACGAAGATGTAGATAACACTTAAGGGGTGGTATGATGAATACAAAGGAAAAAGATTCGCAGTACATAATGCACACCTACGGCAGATACAATGTAGCTTTAAAAAGCGGCAAGGGTGCAACTGCTTATGACGAGGACGGTAAAAAATATGTTGATGTCGCATCGGGTATCGGTGTAAACAGTCTCGGCTGGTGCGAGGACGGCTGGGTAAAAGCCGTAAGCGAACAAGCAAACACAATTCAGCATATGTCAAACTACTTTTATTGCCCGCAGGCAAGTAATCTTGCCGAAAAGCTCTGTACACTTACAGGCTTTTCAAAGGTATGCTTCGGAAACAGCGGTGCGGAGGCTAATGAATGTGCCATTAAAGTTGCGAGAAAATACAGCTTTGATAAGTACGGTGCTGACCGCAATGAGATTATTACACTCAACAATTCTTTCCACGGCAGAACAGTAACCACTCTTTCCGCAACGGGACAAGATGTGTTCCACAACTACTTTTTCCCGTTTACACAGGGATTTTCTTATGTTGACGCCAACGATATGAACGCTCTTGAAAATGCCGTAACAGACAAAACCTGCGCAGTTATGCTTGAGCTTATTCAGGGCGAGGGCGGTGTAAATATCCTTGATAAAGACTATGTTCAGAGCCTTGTTAAGTTCTGTAACGAAAAGGATATTCTTGTTATTGTTGACGAGGTACAGACAGGTGCAGGCAGAACAGGCAAGCTGTTCGCTTTCCAGAATTTTGATGTAAAACCTGACATTTTCACAGTTGCAAAGGGCATTGGCGGCGGACTTCCGATCGGCTTATGCGTTTGCGGCGAAAAACTAAAAGATGTAATGTCACCTTCGACTCACGGCACAACATTCGGTGCAAACCCTGTTGTTTGCGCAGGTGCAAACTATGTGCTTGATAAAATTTCAAAGCCGGAGTTTCTCTCCGAGGTTGAGTCAAAGGGTAAATATATAGAAGAAAAAGTCCTCAAAATGGACGGCGTAAAGGCTGTTCGCAGAATGGGACTTATGATTGGCATTGAGCTTAAAGACGGCGACGCACACGACATTGCGGCAAAATGCGTTGAAAACGGACTTATTATCATTACCGCAAAGTCACTTTTAAGAATGTTGCCGCCGCTTAACATTACAAAAGAAGAAATTGACCTTGCACTCAGTATTCTTGAAAAAACATTAGAGGAGAATTAAAATGAAGCATTTACTTAAACTTGAAGATTGGTCAACAGATGAAATCATCAATACTTTAAACCTTGCTGACCAGCTTAAATATGAGCAGAAACACGGCATTGAGCACAAAATTCTTGCCGGCAAAACTCTTGGTATGATTTTTGAGAAGTCGAGCACAAGAACAAGAGTTTCTTTTGAAGTAGGTATGACACAGCTCGGCGGTTATCCGCTCTTCCTTTCATCCAATGATTTACAGATCGGCAGAGGCGAGCCTGTTCAGGATACAGCAAGAGTTCTCTCTCGTTTTCTTGACGGTATTATGATAAGAACATTTAAGCAGGAAGAGGTTGAGGCTCTTGCAGAGCACGGTTCTATTCCGATTATCAACGGTCTTACAGACTACTGCCACCCATGTCAGGTGCTCGCTGACCTTATGACTATCCGTGAGTTCAAGGGTAAACTTGAGGGACTTAAAATGTGCTTTATCGGTGACGGCAACAATATGATGAACTCTCTCATTGTCGGCGCACTCAGCACAGGTATGTCTTTCTCTGCAGCTTGCCCAAAGGGATATATGCCGCCTGAACACATTATTGAATTCGGTAAAAAGTACGGCAACGGCAAATTTGAAATTGTTGAAGACCCAATGGAGGCTGCAAAGAACGCTGATGTTGTTTATACAGATGTTTGGGCATCTATGGGACAGGAAGAGGAGAAGAAGATCCGTGAACAGGCATTTGCCGGCTATCAGGTAAACAAAGAGCTTATGTCTGTTACAAATCCGGAGTGTATGGTTCTTCACTGCTTACCTGCTCACCGTGGCGAAGAAATCACTGCCGATGTATTTGAAGAGCATGCCAATGAAATCTTTGAAGAGGCAGAAAACAGACTTCATGCGCAAAAAGCTGTTCTTGTTGAATGTATGTCAGACAAGAAAATTCGTGAATAATACCAAAAACAAGCAAGATAAACAACTTTGTTTACTGCAAAAAAATAAAAAAACTAAGATTCGACAGTAATTTAATGTAAAGTATTTACAAAAAAGAATTATTGTGTTAAAATATAGTTCAAAGTAGATAATTGGGCAAAATTTTATATATATAATTTTGTTCAACGATTTGCTAAATACTTTAGAGAGGCGGTATAAATAATGAAAAAGTTATCTGCAATCCTTGCATCAGCAACAGTTATTGCTATGGCTAGCGTGCCGGCTTTTGCCGCTGGTATCAACAGCGCAGAACAGGCTGTACTTGACAAGCTTTCAGAAGTAAACACAAGCTACAACGGTGGTTTTATTACTAATGCTGATGAGATGCTCAACCAGTCTGAAAACTACTTCAACACTATTGACATGACAGACGCAGAATCTAAGGAGATTATTGCGGACATCAATGATGCTGTAGATTACCTTAAGTCACAGGGTGCTTCAACTGTTAAGGATCTTAACGCAGCCCAGAAGCAGGAGCTCTTCACTTATGGTCAGAAGGCTGCCAATGTTGTAGGCGTTACAGTTTCTTACGACAAGGCAACTAAGACTGTTTCTGCTACTGACAAGAACGGCAACGCAATTGTTAGCACAAAGGTTACAACTGACAGTAAGGGTAACACAACAACTACAAGCAATGCTATTGCTACAACAGGCGCTAATGTAAACACATTCGCTGTTGCTACAGTTGCAGGCGCAGCAGTTGCTCTTGCAGCAGGTGCTACAGTTGTTCTTTCTGTTAAAAAAAGAGAAAGAGCTTGATTGTAAATGTCTGATATGAAAAATACCAGACACAGGCATAAAAAAATTGGTGGGAAGGGTTTTTTAATTCTTCCCTCTATATTTTTTGTGGTAATTTATCTTTTAGGCTACCTTGTACTTATGCCGTCATCTTCTTTAATTTCGGCAGCAGGTCTTATGTTTTCGGACTCTGCAAGAGATTATTCCACAGAATATAACAATATATTTGTGCCGGTGTCAGAAAACGAAAATGAAACCGATTCAAATAAAAAACTGCCTATAAGTGAAATCCAATACCCAAAGACAGGTGAGCAGTTCGGCGAACTTATCATAGAGGATTGCTCTATTGACAATAACCTTTTCTTCGGTGACGGAAATGTTGCGCTGCGAAACGGCGTAGGCATATATAACGGCAGTTTTATACCGGGTTACGGAAAAACAATTCTTGTTGCCGGTCATAATAATACATATTTTAACGGACTTAAAAACGCTAAGGCAGGGCAGACTGTTACCATTAAGACAAGCTACGGCAATTACACATACGAAATTACCGATACGGCTGTAAAGAAAGCGACAGACACCTCTGCGTATGATTTAAGCGCAAATGAAGAAAATCTCATAATGTATACCTGTTATCCGTTTGACGAGCTTGGTCTTACAGATCAGAGATTTTTTGTGTATGCAAAATATGTTTCAGGTCCTCAGATTGATAAAACATCAAAGGAGGGCTGAATATGTCAACAGTTAAAAAGATAGTTAATATATTGCTTTCACTTGTGCTTGCGGTGCTTTTAACAGTGCTTGCGTATGCTGTTTCGCTGCAGTTCACACTGTTTAATGACAGCTTTATGCTTGACAATATGAACACCTGCAATTACATAACCGAGAAAAAGGACGAGATAACAAGCAGTTTGACCGACCTCGGTTATGCAAGCGGACTTGAAGAGGACTTTTTCAACGGCTTGCTTGATGAAATAATGATTCACGAGGATACTGAAAAGTATATACAGGATTATTATTCGGGCGAGGGCAGTGTGATTGATAAAACAGCTTTTAAACAGGCGTTTAATACAGCGCTTGACGATTATATAGAGCAAAAGGGCATAAGCGCCGACAGTGTTTCGAGCGAAAACAGGGAATACCTTATAAAAGAGGCGGCTAAAATTTATAAGCAGTCGCTGGAATTGCCGTTTTTCGGAACATTAGCGGGCAGATTTCAGAATGTTAAAAAACTGTTGCCGTTTGTAATTGCAATATGTGCAGTGCTTTCGGCGCTGATTTGCGTAATATTTGTATTATCAACAAAATGGAAACATAGGGCAGTGCGCCATATTTATTATGCAACAGCCGCCACATTTTTGACAACATTGGTATTGCCGATAGTAATTTTGCTGTCAAAGAAGATTGAAACCTTTAACATAGCGTCAAGAGCAACATATATGCTGTTTGTATCGTGTGCAAATAACATTATAATGTGCGTGCTTGCGTGCTCACTGTTCTTTTTAATAGTATCGGTGGCATTGTTCTTGGTTTATAAACAGCTGTATAAAAAAGCGGTAAGCTGATTTAGAAAAGTATTAAGATACCCGATTGTAGCAAAGGCTATAATCGGGTTTTTGTTTGCTGTTTTGCAGTGATGAGGTGGGGAAAATCAGACTAACTTTTTAAGAAAATGACAAAATTATAAATTATGACTAAGTTTCAGTCGGGCAACAAAGTAAAGCAAAAGCTAAACTCTCCGTCCCGAAGTAAAAAGTTTGGTCAACCTTTTCAAAGGTTGTGGG
>ULZY01041686.1_pt1 | contig 17866 bp, 16 predicted proteins | sample 1963571 | NCBI WGS metagenome assembly ULZY01 (sample SAMEA4835902, study PRJEB28245) | human gut metagenome | biome: gut microbiome; material: fecal sample | place: Denmark | collected 2008
ATTAGAAATACAGTAGTTTGAATGATTATATTTGTAGTAAAAAAACTAACTATCATTGCAAATAAGGCTCCGATTCCAAACCAAAAAATTAAAAATCCTAAAGTAAAAATCTCACCTACAAAAAATAGTCCGGCAACGATTAGCCAAAATTGCCACATAAAAACCATCTCCAATCTTTTCCATACATTTATATTATACTATAAAAATTTAATTAATTCAACTGTAGACATTGTAATTTGACTAAAAAAATGATATATTAATACTATCATTTATAATAAAATAAAAGGAGAGAAAAAATGAACCTAAGAAAAAATAAAGGAATAACAATGGTAGCCTTAGTAATAACAATAATAATCCTACTAATTCTAGCAGGAATATCAGTAACAGGAGTAATAAGAGGAATAGATGAAACAAACGAAAGCAGTGCAATATCACAATTAGAAATGGTTCAACATGCACTATTAGAAAGAAAAACAAAAGCAGACCTAACAAAAGAAACACTACCAGGAACAACTGCAGACTATACAGAACTACAAAACCTAATAAACGAAATAAATACAATGAGTTCAGCAAATATCACATTAAGAGGAAATAAAGAAGATTATAAAGAACTATCAACAGCAGATTTAAAAGAACTAGGAATAGAAAAAGAAACAAATACCTTCATAGTAAATTATAAAACAGGAGAAGTAATAAACAAAACACAAAAAGTAACGAAAGCCGGAAGAGCTTTATATACATATGCAAAATAAATTAAGACTTGAGATAGGGAGTGTAAATTTGAATATTGAAGAAATTTTAGAAAAATCAAAATTGAATAAAGAAAATTTATATTATGATGAACCTATGGCAAAGCATACATCATTTAAAATAGGTGGACCAGCAGATGTTTTTATAAAAGTAGACAATATAGAAGAATTAAAAGAAATACTAAAATTAAGTAAAGAAAATAAAATACCACTAACAATTATTGGAAATGGTAGTAACATACTAGTTACAGACAAAGGAATAAGAGGAATTACTGCAAAGCTAAATTTTAAAAATATAAAAATAGAAAATATAGCAGACAATAAAGAAAAAATAGATGTAGATGCTGGTGTTCCAGTAGGACTATTAGCGCAAAAATTATTAAAAGAAGAAATTGCAGGATTTGAAGAACTTTCTGGAATTCCAGGAACAATAGGTGGAGCAGTAATAATGAATGCTGGTGCACACGGAAAAGAATTAAAAGACATATTAAAAAAGGTTACTGCAATGGATTATAATGGAAATATACATGAATTTACAAATGAAGAATGTCTATTTTCGTATAGAAACAGTAGATTCCAAAAAGAAAAATATATAATTTTACAAGCAACTCTAGAATTAGAAAAAGGAAATTCTACAGAAATAAAAGAAAAAATGGATGAATATATGCAATTTAGAAAAGAAAAGCAACCAATAGAATACCCGAATGCAGGGAGTACATTTAAAAGAGGAGAGGATTTTGTAACAGCAAAATTAATTGATGAAGCAGGCTTGAAAGGCTACAAAGTTGGAGGAGCACAAGTATCAGAAAAACATGCAGGATTTATAGTAAATGTAGATAATGCAACAGCAAAAGATGTAATAGAACTAACAGATTACATAAAAGAAAAAATAGAAGAAAAATTTGGCAAAAAAATAAATTTAGAAATACAAATAATAGGAGAAAAATAAATTTTAAGTAGGGAATTTTGAAGGGAATGAATAAAATGAATGGATTTATGCAATGGTTTAAATCAAGCAATAAAATGAAAAGATGGATGTTTTTAATTTTAATTGGAATTATACTAATGTGTTATGGAATAGCAGAAACTTTAATATTAAAAGAAATGTCATTTGCAGAACTTGCAAAAATAATAGTAGTATTTGTAGCAGGATTTGTAGCAATAGTTCTAGGACTTGTATTTTTAAATAAAAGAACCTTAGAAGTATTAATAGAGTCAACAGATGAAAGAATGAATGATACAAAAAATGTTAATGTAAAATCATTAATCTTCAATAAAAAAGTATATCATCAAGGACCAAATATTGTTGTAATAGGTGGAGGAACTGGATTAAATACAGTTCTTTCAGGATTAAAAAAATATACAGATAATTTAACAGCAATTGTAACAGTATCAGACTATGGAGAAGAAAAAACAGAATCAAGAAAAGAACTAAATAACTTACCAATAGATGATATAAAAGATAGTATGATAGCTTTATCTGCTCAAGATGGTGAAATAGAAAAATTATTAAATTATAAATTCTCAGGAGGAAGATTAAATAATTTAACATTTGCAGATATCTATTTTAAAGCAATGAGTAATGTAAATAAAGACTTTTCAGATTCAATAATAAAAAGCAATGAAGTATTAAATATTGTAGGAAAAGTAATACCAGTTACATTAGATGAAATGAACATAGTTGCAGAACTAGAAAATGGTTATGTAGTAACAGAAAAATCAAAAATACCTCAAATAACTTATGAAAAAGTTACCAAAATTAATAGAATTTACTTAAATCCAACAAACTGTAGACCTGCACCAGGAGTTATAGAAGCAATAAAAGAAGCTGATTGTATAGTAATTGGACCAGGAAGCTTATACACAAATGTAATTCCAAACCTTTTAGTAAATGGTGTAGCAAAAGCAATAAAAGAAAGCACAGGATTAAAAATTTATATTAGTAATATAATGACAGAACCAGGACAAACAGATGAATACAGTGTTTCAGACCATTTAAATGCAATAATAGAACACTGTGGAAAAGGAATAGTAGATTATTGTATATATGATACTGGAGAAATAGTACCAGAATTTATAAAAAAATATAATTTAGAAGGACAAGACCTGGTTATTCCAGACATAGATAAAGTAAAAGGAATTACATACTTACAAAGAGATTTATCAACAATATCAGATGGATGTATTAGACATGATCCAGACTTAGTAGCATCATCAATAATAGAATTAATATGTGATGATTTAAAATATCAAGATAAGCAAAATGACCCACAATTTTTAATGCTTAATAATAAATTAAGAGAAGATAAAAGAATAAACAAAATCAAAAAACATATGCAAAAAGAAGAAAAGAAAAATCAAAAGTATCCAAAAGAAAAAGCTAAAAGAACAAGTAAATTTAGTAGTAAATATAGTGATAGAATTGCATCAATTAGAGAAGCAGATGAAATGATAAAATTAAAAGAAGAAAAAATGAAGAAAAAAGAAAAAACTAAGAATAAAGCTAAAGGTAAAAACAAAGCAACAACAGGAACAAGCAAAGAAACAAACAAAACACCACAAGAAATAAGAGAAGAAATGCTTAAAACATTAAAAGATAGCAAATTAAAATAACGGAGGAAACGATGAAATTTACTAAAGAAGATTTAGAATTACAAAATGGACTAAAAAAAGAATGGTTAATAACAAATGGAATAGGAGGCTTTGCAAGTTCCACAATACTTGGAGCAAATACTAGAAAATATCATGGACTACTAATAGCCCCACTTGTTCCACCAGCAAGAAGATTTCTAATTTTATCAAAAGTAGATGAAAGTATAGAAATAGAAGGAAAAAAATATAATCTGTACACAAATGTAGGAGAAAATTATATTTCACAAGGATTTAAATATCAAAGAGAATTCGAAAAAGAATATTTACCAATATTTAAATATGAGGTAGAAAATGTGGAAATAACCAAAACAATATGTATGGAATACGGAAAAAACACAGTTGGAATTCAATACAAAATAAAAAATAGTGGAAAACCAATAAAATTAAATTTAGCACCAATAGTTAATTTTAGAGATTTCCATTCAATGAGTACAGACCATATATTTAATATAAGACAAGAAATAAAAAATAAAAAAGTAAAATTAATAATTGATGAAAATCCACAAACTCCAGTATATATGAACATTTCTGAGGGTAGCTATATAAAACATGAAAACGATACGTTTACAAATATGTTTTACATAGAAGAAGAAAAAAGAGGTTTTTATCCGAAAGAAAATCATAGTGTACCAGGAGTATATCAAATCGAAATAAAACCAAATGAAGAAAAGGAAATTTCTTTAATTTGCTCATTAGAAGAAAATATTGAAGAAATAGATGTAAAAGAACTAATAAAAAAAGAAATAACAAGATTAGAAAAAGAAGTAGAAAAAGGAATTAAAGGAAAAGAAGATACAAAAATATTAAGAGAATTAATACTTTCATCAGAGCAATTTATAGTATATAGACCATCATTTAGACTACATACAATAATTGCAGGTTATCCATGGTTCTTAGATTGGGGAAGAGACTCATTAATATCTTTTGAAGGATTACTATTAGCAACTAACAGGTTTGAAATAGCAAAAGAAGTTTTACTTACAATGGTAAGAGATATAAAATATGGATTAGTTCCAAATGGTTATTCTGGATTTGATAATAGACCATTATATAATAGTGTAGATGCCTCATTATTACTATTTGAACAAGTCAAAAAATATATTGAATATACCAAAGATTATGACTTTATAAAAGAAAATATATATGAAAAATTAGAAAAAATAATAGAAAATTATATAAAAGGAATTGACCTTGATAACAACAATATTCACTTAGAAAAAGATTATCTAATATCATCAGGAACACCTACAACACAAAATACTTGGATGGATGCAAAATATGGAGACTTTGCAGCAACTCCTAGAAATGGAAAAGCAGTTGAGGTAAATAGCTTATGGTACAATGGATTAAGTATAATGACAGAATTATCAAAAAAATTTGGAAAAAGTGAAGAAGCAAAACAATATGAAAAATTAGCAAAAAAATGTAAAAAATCTTTCCAAGAAAAATTCTATAATGCAAAAAGAAAATGTTTATATGATGTATTAGGAGATAACAAAATAAGACCAAATCAATTATTCAGTTTAAGTCTAACATATCCAATTATAGAACCAAATTCAGAAATTGCATATAACACAATAGAAACAGTCGAGAAAAAATTATTAAATTCATATGGATTAAAAACTTTAGCAAAAGGAGAACCTAATTATATAGAAATATATGAAGGTGATGGATTTAAAAGAGACATGAGTTATCATCAAGGTATAACTTGGGTTTGGTTATTAGGCCTATATTATAATTCATTAAAAAATATGATAGAGGCAGAAAAAAGAAAAACATATAAAACAAAATTAGAAACAAAATTAAAGGAATTTAAAGAAAAAACAATAAAAACATTTGAAAAAGAAATTGAACAAAGAGGTTGTATAGGAAGTATTGCAGAAATATATGATTCCAAAAGACCACAAGAACCAAAGGGAGCAATAGCACAAGCTTGGAGTGTAGCGGAAATTTTAAGAATAGTTATGTAAGAGAAAGAAGGGCAGAAAATGACAATTGATAATTTAGAAAAAGAATTAAAAATGAGAAAATTGAATTCAATATATTTATTATATGGAGAAGAATTATTTCTATTGGAAAGCTGCCTAAAAAAAATAAAAGGCTTATTTGGTGAATGTGTAAAAGGTATCAATTATATTTTGATTGATGAACAAAATGTTTCAGAAATTATAGATGATATAGAAACACCAAGCTTTGGGTATGAAAAAAAATTAATCATTGCTAAAAATACAGGATTATTCAAAAAAGAAGGCAAAAAGAAATCTGGAGATTTATATAAATTAAAAGAAAAGCTAATCAATTATATTAATGAAAATTTAAAAGTTATTGATGAAGCTGTTGTACTAGTATTTACTGAAGAAGAAGCGGATGAAAAATCAGATTTGTTTAAAACAATTGATAAATGTGGAGTAACTTGCAAATTTGAATTTCAAAAACCAGCCCAAATAGAAAAAAGAATAAAGGAAATTTGCAATGCCTATAAGGTAAACATAGATGCACAAACTTTAAGATATTTTATAGAATGTTGTGGAACAAATATGCAAGACTTAATTAATGAAATAAGAAAATTGATTGAGTATGCAGGAGAAAATGGCACAATAAAACAAGAAGATATAGATAAATTATCAATAAAGAAAATAGAAAGTGTAATATTTGATTTGACAGACAATTTAGGAAAAAAAGATATTGCATCAGCATTAGAAGTATTACATAATCTTATTTATGAAAAAGAACCATTAGCAAAGATTTTAGTGACTTTATATAATCATTTTAAAAAATTATATATAACTAAAATGGCTTTAAGAGAGAATAAAGAACTTACAACTAGTTTAAATTTGAAACAAAATCAAATGTTTTTGACAACAAAGTATAAAGTACAGTCAAAGTATTTTAAGGAAAATGAGTTACGTTCTATTTTGCAGGATTTATGTGATTTGGATTATAATTTTAAAAGTGGAAAAATAGATTTGCAGGTTGGGATGGAGACTATTTTATGTAGGTATTGTTCATAAAGTTTAGAAAAAAAGTCTCTCTACAACTCAAAGATAAAGGTTTTTAATAATTGTTTTTTCGGCTTTCTACATAATTTAAGAAATTCTAAATTGATTTTTTGGGACCCTTTCACTTAGTCCTCACTTCGTTCGACGTGAACATTCCCCTAAAAATCAATTAAGAATTTCTAGAATTATTTCGGGCGCATTCAAAAACAATTATTAAAAACCTTTATCTTTTAGTGGTGGGGAGATTTTATTTCAAAAGATTATGAATAAAAGAATAAAAAATCGCCAAAATATAATTAAAGATTATATTGTAGGTGATTTTTTTATGGAAAAGAGAAAATTAATTAAATTTATTATTATAGAATTTTTGTTGGTTTCTTTGTTGGGGATAACCTTAATTTTTAGCAAATATGAAAATGATATGGAAAGTGTAGAAACACTTTCTAAGTATGGTTCAAGAGGTTCTGAAGTAACTCAAATTCAAACTAAGTTAAAAAGATGGGGGTATTATTCTGGAAGTGTTGATGGAATATATGGAACTCAAACAGTAAATGCTGTTAAGTATTTTCAAAGAAAGAATGGATTGACTGTTGATGGAATTGCTGGTCCAGCAACTTTAAAGGCAATGGGAATAACTTCTAGTTCATCATCTTCTTCAAGTAGTTCATCATCTAATTATAGTAGTAACTTGAATTTGTTAGCGAGAGTAATATATGGAGAGGCAAGAGGAGAGCCTTATACTGGACAAGTTGCAGTTGGAGCGGTTGTAATGAACAGAATAAAGAGTAGCTCATTTCCAAATACATTATCAGGAGTTGTATATCAATCTGGTGCATTTGATGCTGTAAAGGATGGTCAAGTGAATTTGACACCAAATGATACTGCTCGAAAAGCTGCCCAAGATGCTATGAATGGATGGGATCCAAGTTATGGAGCTATTTATTATTTTAATCCATCAACAGCAACTAATAAATGGATTTGGTCAAGACCAATGACTGTTACTATTGGAAAACATAGATTTTGCAAATGAAATTAAAATGTACCAAACATTAAACCAAGAGCTCAATGTTTGGTACTATATTTTTATAGAAAATTAAGTTAAAAACTTAATAATATTTTTTTCTTATTATATATCATAATAAAAGTAAAAATGCAATAGTCTTAAAAATAAATTTAGGAAACATGAAAAATGGAAAAGTTTGAAAAATAGCTATTTCTAAAACTTTATAATTTTATTAAGTTTTTAACTTAATGAAGAGGAGAAAGATACAATGGAAAAAACAAGAAAAAACAAAGGAATAACACTAGTAGCTCTAGTAATAACGATCATTATTTTATTAATACTTGCGGGAGTGTCAATAACTGCATTAACTAAATCAGATTTACTTAAAAACGCAAAAACGGCTAAGAATGCAACAGAAAATGCACAAAATACAGAGAATATGGCACTAGCAGAATATCAAGATAAAATTGATCAATATATAGAAAGTGGAAGAGATGTAGCTTTGAGTGATGAAGTGAAAAGTTACATAGATAATAAAATTTCAGAAGTGGAAAAAGTAGAGATAACTGAGTTGGCTTCAGATTGGATATTAACATATAATAATTCAGTAAAGAAGGGAGATATGGTTTATCTTGAGTTTGCATTGAGTAAACAAACATCTTGGTCAAATGGATGGAATAATAATATAGCTAAGATATCAGTATTGTCAAATGAAAATACACATGAATTAACATTGAATGCTTGGGAAGGAAAAGGCACTGGAGAGATTTGGTTGAATAATGGAGATATAAGTGTTTGTGAATTTGGAATGTATGGAAGTGTTGAAAATACAATTGTAGTAAATGCAACATTTTACATCGGAGAAAAATAAAAAAATGGAGAACCAAACTCCATTTTTTATTTCATCTTATTTCTAATCTCAAAAAACTTAAATCCACAAACAAAAACAATAACAACACTAGCACAAACTAAAGCAATAAAAGAAGTTTTACCAGCTTTTGGTAATACAGTAGGTTTAATTTCTTCTAATTTTAATTTAGGAGAAACATCAGAAGTTTTTGAATTTGTTTTATTAGAATAATCAGTATAACTTAAATCAACTTTAGTATTAGTATTTAAAATTTTACCAACAATAGCTTCATCAAAATTTTCTTTCAATTTTAATTTATATTGAACAGTAGCTGTTTCACCAGATTTTAATTCTGGAATTGTCCAAGTTATAGAATTTGTTGTTTTATCAACTTCTGCTGAAATGCTTCCTATATTTGCTTTAGAAACATATGCAAAAGAGAAGTTATCAATTATTTCTTTTGGAAAATAATCTATAATTTTAATATCTTTAAAAGATTTTTCTACAGGAATTAAATCATTATAAATACTAGAAGTGATAGTTTGTTCTATATTATCATCAGTAACATAATAGAATTTTCCAATTGTTGGTTTAGTAGTTGTTCCAAAAACTTCTGAAATTATTTGATTGTAAGTTTTTGGAGATGGTGAAGCAACTACATCTCCATCTTTTATACCAGTAAGCATTACATATACATTATCGATTTGACCAGATAATGAAGTCAAAGCAGTTTTTGTTTTTGTAATAACATCATCAGAATAATAATTTTTATCATAATTAATAGCAACATTTGGAACACCATCAGTTAAAACAATTAAATATTTGTTGCTACTTTCAGTGTTTTTAGTAAAATATTTTTTAGCTAAAGTTATACCAGATTCTAAGTTAGTTCTAGGTCCATCATATGAAATATTTGAAATAGCTTTAGATAATGTAGTGGCATCATTTGTTAAATCAGATATTAATTTAGCATCTTCAGCTGTTCCTTCTTTTGAAATATCAGTATTAGTAGAAAAACTTACAACACCAATTTTTAATTTAGTGTTATCTTTTAAAAGGTTAGTAATTAAAGTTTGTGCAGAATTAATTACTAAATCTTCTCTAGTTTTTGTGTCATTAACTTTTTCTAGCATACTTTTTGAGTTATCAATCACAAGCATAACTTCTCCAGTTGGTTTTGAAGATTCTTCATTATTTTTTACTTGTAATTGAAGAGTAACCTCTTTGTTGTTTAAATCTTTAGAAATTAATTGCTTTGTAAAAGTAGAATTATCTCCAAAGTTTATAGTACATACAGGTTCTTCAACAACAGACATTGTTATATCAGAATAAGCAGCACTTGAAATTGTTGTAATTAGTGTAATTAATAAAAATAATATAAATAAAATTTTTGTTTTTGATAAATTCATAATAATAAATCATCCTTTCTTATATAAAATTATATTTTGTACTATAAATTTTAATACAAAAAAGCATAAAAAACAACACTATCTATGGAAAAAATGCAAAAAATATGATATTCTATAGTAGCTATTTTTAATATAACCAATAAATAGCAAAAAAATACAGTAACGGAGACAGAAAAATGTTAGAAAAAATAAACTCACCAGAGGATTTAAAAAAATTAAATATAGAAGAAAAAGAGCAATTAGCTAAAGAAATAAGAGAATATATATTAAATGTTGTATCAGAAAACGGAGGACATTTAGCATCAAATTTAGGAGTTGTAGAACTTACGATAGCTTTACATAGTGTTTTTAATGTTCCAACAGATAAAATAGTATGGGATGTAGGACATCAAACTTATGTACATAAAATCTTAACAGGAAGAAGAGAACAATTAAAAACAATTAGAAAATTAGATGGATTAGCAGGTTTTCCAAAAACAAATGAATCAGATTGTGATTGTTTTAACACAGGACATAGTAGTACATCAATATCAGCAGCACTAGGAATGGCAAGAGCAAGAGATTTAGAAGGAAAGAATAATTCTGTAATAGCTGTAATTGGTGATGGAGCTTTAACAGGAGGAATGGCATTAGAAGCTTTAAATGATGTAGGTTATAGTAATACAAAAATGACAGTTATTTTAAATGATAATGAAATGAGTATTTCAAAAAATGTTGGTGGACTAAATATGTTTTTAAGTAAATTAAGAACAAAAAAATTGTATGCAAAATCAAGTCTTTCAGCTAAAAAAGTAATATTAAAAATACCAGTAGTTGGAAAACCATTTGTAAAAATAGTTCAAAGAGTAAAAAGAAGCATAAAACAATTAATAATACCGAAAATGTTTTTTGAAGATATTGGTTTTACATATTTAGGGCCAGTAGATGGGCATAATATAGAACAATTACAAAATATCATGAGATTAAGTAAGCAAGTTGAAGCACCAGTATTAATACACGTTTTAACAAAAAAAGGAAAAGGCTATAAAATAGCAGAAGAAAATCCAGACAAATTTCATGCAACATCTCCATTTAATATAGAAACAGGAAAGCCTAAAAAAGAAAAGAAACCAGATTATTCAAAAGTATTTGGAGAAAAAATAGTAGAAATGGCAAAAAAGGATTCAAGAATAGTAGCAATAACTGCATCTATGAAAGATGGAACAGGTCTTACAAAATTTCAAAAAGAATTTCCAAATAGATTTTTTGATATAGGAATAGCAGAACAACATGCCTTAGGAATGGCTGCAGGAATGGCAAAAGAAGGAATGATACCAATAGTTCCAATATATTCATCATTTTATCAAAGAGCATATGACCAAGTAATACATGATATTGCCCTTCAAAATTTACCTGTAATAATGTGTGTAGATAGAGCAGGAGTTGTTGGAGCAGATGGAGAAACTCATCAAGGAACTCTAGATATGGCCTTTTTTAGAATAGTCCCTAATTTAACAATAATGGCACCAAAAGATTTTAAAGAACTAGAAGATATGCTAGAATTTGCTGTAAAATTGAATAAACCAGTTGTAATTAGATATCCTAGAGGAGGAGAAGAAAAAACAAAATTAGAAAAACACGAAGAATTAAAATTAGGAAAAGCAGAAATATTAAAAGAAGGAAAAGACATTACAATAGTAGCAATAGGAAAAAGAGTTGCAAAGGCAATGGAAATGGCTGAAAAATTAAAACAAAATGAAATTGATGCAGAAGTAATAAATGCAAGATTTTTAAAACCACTTGATAAAGAAATAATAAAAACATCAATAGAAAAAACAAAAAATGTTATTACAATGGAAGATGGAACAGAAATAAATGGATTAGGAACAGCAGTAGAAGAATTAATTGTAGAAGAAAATTTACAAAATATAAAATTTAAAAAATATGCATGGCCAGATGAATTTATAAGACACGGAAGCGTTGAAGAACTAGAAAAAATTTATTGTGATTTTGATAGTATTTTAGAAATAAAAAAATAAAGAGAGGACTTTACAAATAAATGGAAAAACAAAAAATTTTAAATGATTACAAAAAACAAGAAGACAAAATATTATTAGCTCAAGTATTAGATAAAATAGAATTTTCTAAGCAAAGAGAAAAAATTGAATATACAGATTTTTTAGATATGTATCAAATTGCATTAGTAAAAACATTCTTGAAAAAAATAGAATTCGAAAATTATGTATTATTTGGTGGATTTGAAAATGCAGAAAGAAATATTCTTATAATATATCCAGAAAAATACAATATGGCTATGGTAGAAAAAAACTACTCAAAAATAATAAAAGCAATAAAAATAACACTACCAGAAGAAGAAAAAGGAAAATATTCACATAGAAATTATTTAGGTGGAATAGTAAAACTAGGAATGAAAAGAGAAAAAGTAGGAGATATACTAGTTTCTGATGATGGAGCAGATATATTAGTAAAAGCAGAAACTGTAGATTCTTTAAAACAAGAGTTAGGAACACTAACAAGATTTGAAAATTCAAAAATAGAAATTATAGAACTACAAGATGTAAGAAAACCAGAAATAAAATTAGAAGAAATAACAATAATAGTACCATCTTTAAGATTAGATAATTTTGTTTCAGACCTAGCAAGAACATCTAGAAGTAAAGCTGTTCAAATTATTGATAGTGAAAGAGTTTTTATAAATGGACAAAATGAAACTAAAGCTTCTAAACAAGTGAAGTTAGGAGATGTTATAACAATTAGAGGAAAGGGAAGATTTGTTGTTAAGGAATTTTCTGGAAGTACAAGAAGTGGAAGAACAGTAATTAAAATAGAAAAATACGTGTAATAATAGTAATAAATTACTAAGATTTAATTAGAAACTTGAATTATTAAAACAAAAAAATAAAGTTAATTTTATAAATCTAAATTAACTTTATTTTTTTACTCATTATAATTGCATCATTTTCACCATTATAATATTTTTTTCTAATTCCTAATTTCTCAAAATCAAATTTTTCATACAATTTAATAGCAGGAATATTTATTTCATTTACTTCTAATGTAATAGTTTTTAAATCAATATTTTTAGAATAATAAATCATGTAATCTAAAAGTAAAGCACCAATTCCAATATTTCTAAAATCTTTTTTTACAACAATATTCATAATATCAGCTTCATCTAAAATGATTTTTATTCCAGCAAAACCAACAATTTCCCCAGAAATATTTTTAGCAACAAAAAAGTAGGAATTAGTACTTTCTAATTCACTTTTTAAAATTTCATAATTCCAAAAATCATCAAATTCAGTAGTTAGAATATCTTTTATAGAAATTAAATCTTCCAAAGACATTTTATCAATTTTGAAATCCATAATTATTCTCCTAATTTCTTGAGTTTTTCTTCTAATTGTCTTTCAGCTTGAGGCTTTTTTAAATACATAGGTAGAATTTCTTCACCATTTTTATTATTAGAAATAAATTTGTTAAATCCAGCAATTCCTAAATTAAAACTATCTAAATAATTAGAAATACTATTTTCTTTAATTCCATCACCAACAAAAGTAATATTTGTATTTTCATATTTAAAATTTAATAAATCTAAAACATTAGAAATACTTTCAGAAGTTGGAGGTTCTAACACTTTATAGTTTCCATTTTTTAGTTCATACAAAGCAAAATAACAGTTATCATTTTTACAATCAATAGTGCTACAAATCAAACCATCTGTAGAAACATTATAAGCCAAAACTTCTAAACTACTAATACCAATACATGGGATATTTAAACTATCTGCAAAAGCTTTAACAGTTGCAATTCCAATTCTTATACCAGTAAAAGAACCAGGACCAATATCAGAAACTAATAAATTAATATCTTTTAGACTTAAATTACATTCTTTTAAAACTTGGTCAATTAAAGGCATTAAAGATTCAGAATGAGTTAATCCATTATCTAATTCAATTTTTTTAATTAAAGTTGTGTCATCTAAAATAGCAACACCACACAATTTACTAGAAGTATCTATACATAAAATTTTCAAAATAAATCTCCTTTCAAAAAATAAATCAATCTAAAAAGTTTTGCACGAATCAACCAAAGTATCATATTTAGAACCAATAGATTGTATATTTAAAGTTCTTGAGTTTTCATCATCTAAATTTCTAGAAAAATCAATTTTTATATAATCATTAGGCAAAGCATCTTCAATAATTTCGCCCCATTCGATTATACAAATACCATTTTCATAATATTCATCTCCACCAATTTCATAAAATTCTGAAGAATCTTCTAATCTATAAACATCAAAGTGATATATTTTTATATCATCTTTAGAATATTCATTAACAATAGTAAATGTAGGACTTGAAATTTCATTTTCTAATCCAAAAAAAGATAAAATGCCCTCAGTAAATTTAGTTTTTCCTGAACCTAAGTCGCCAGAAAGAACTATAACATCTTTTTTATTTAATTTACTTGCAAATTTCTTTGCAAAACTTAAAGTGTCATTTTCAGATTTTGAATTAAATATATAATTTACCATTAAAAGCCCTCCTTAGAATAGTAATATTATAATATAAAAAATAAAAAAAATCAATGAAACCTATTGATAATTTTTGATATTTGTAATATAATCGTAACGAATTTGTAATAAAAACGAAAAGAAGGGAAAGAGTTACATGTTTAAATTTGGATTTGGACAAGATGTTGGAATAGATTTAGGAACAGCCACAGTAATTGTGTATGTAAAAGGAAAAGGAATAGTATTAAGAGAACCATCAGTAGTAGCAGTAGATAATAACTCTGGAGATGTTTTAGCAGTAGGTGGAGAAGCTAGAAAAATGCTTGGAAGAACACCAGGAAATATAATAGCAACAAGACCATTAAGAGAAGGAGTTATATCAGATTACACAGTTACAGAAAAGATGTTAAAATACTTTATAAACAAAGTATGTGGAAAATCTTTATTTGCACCAAGAATTATGATATGTATACCATCAAAAGTTACAGAAGTTGAGAAAAAAGCTGTTATAGATGCTGCAGTTCAAGCCGGAGCAAGAAAAGTATATTTAATAGAAGAACCAATAGCAGCAGCAATTGGAGCAGGAATAGATATATCAAAACCATGTGGAAATATGGTAGTTGATATTGGTGGAGGAACAACAGATATAGCTGTAATTTCACTAGGAGGTTCTGTTGTAAATGCTTCATTAAAAGTTGCAGGAGATAAATTTGATGAATCAATAGTAAAATATATAAAGAAAAAACATAACTTAGCAATAGGAGAAAGAACAGCAGAAGATTTAAAATTAAATATAGGTTGTGTATATCCAAAAATTCAAGATGCAGAAATGGACATAAGAGGAAGAGATTTATCAACAGGATTACCAAAAACAATAACAGTACATTCAAGCGAAATGTTAGAAGCTTTAATAGAACCAGCAATGATGATTGTAGATGCTGTACATGGTGTATTAGAAAAAACACCACCAGAACTAGCAGCAGATATAAGTGATAAAGGAATATATATGACAGGTGGAGGATGCTTAATAGATGGTTTAGATAAACTTTTGCAAGAAAAAACCGGAATTAATGTAATGATAGCACAAGACTCTGTATCATGTGTTGCTTTAGGAACAGGAAAAGCTTTAGACAATTTAGATGTATTAGATGGAAAAGCAAGCAGATAAAACAAAATAGAATTGCAAATTTTTATAAAATTAGCGATTCTATTTTTAAATTATAAAAGAAAAATAGTAGGAGAAGAAGTATGCAAAGAGTAGTAAAATTCATAACTTTAGGTTGCAAGGTCAACCAATACGAAACAAATGCAATGGCACAAAAATTTTTAGAAAAAGGTTATAAAGTTATAGAAGAATATGAACAAAATGGAGAAAAACCAGATATATGTATAATCAATACGTGTACAGTAACAAATATGTCTGACAGAAAATCAAGACAAATGTTAAGAAGAGAAAAAGAAAATAATAAAAATGTCATAGTAGTTGCTGTTGGATGTTATGCACAAGTTGCAAAAAATGAACTGAATAAAATCCCAGAAATAGATTTAGTATTAGGAAACAATGAAAAAGTTGACATTGTAAAATATGTAGAAGATTATATCAATGAAAATGAAAATAATATCGAAATAGAAGATGTTATGCAATCAAGATTATTTTCAGATTTTGGAGATATAACCTTTACAGAAAAAACAAGAGCTGTTGTAAAAATTCAAGATGGTTGTGATAGATTTTGCTCTTATTGCATAATACCATATGCAAGAGGAAGAGTTAGAAGCAGAAAGCCAGAAAGCATAATTTCAGAAATAACGAAAATTGCTGAAAAAGATATAAAAGAAGTAGTAATAACCGGAATACATATAGCATCATATGGAAAAGATTTTAAAGAAGAATACAAATTAATAGATTTATTAGAAGAAATAAATAAAATAGATGGAATAGAAAGAATAAGATTAGGCTCAATAGAACCATTATTAATAACAGATGAATTTGTAGAAAGATTAAAAAAATTAGATAAAATATGTCATCATTTTCATTTATCTTTGCAAAGTGGATGTGATGAAACATTAAAAAGAATGAATAGAAGATATACAACAGAACAATTTAGAGAAATTGTTAAAAGACTAAGAAATGCATATAATGATGTAAATTTAACAACAGATATAATAGTTGGCTTCCCAGGAGAAACGGAAGAAGAGTTTGAAAAAACTTACCATTTCTTAGATGAAATAAAATTTTATAAAATGCATGTATTTAAATATTCTCAAAGAAAAGGAACAAAAGCTGCTGTAATGCAAAACCAAATACCAGGTGATATCAAAGAATTACGTAGTAGAAGATTAATAGAATTATCAAATAAAAATGAATTTGAAATAAATCAAAAATATATTGGAAAAAAAGTAGAAGTATTATTTGAAGAAGAAAAAGAAGGTATATTTAAAGGTCATACAGCAAATTATATATTAGTTTATTGCAAAGATGAAGAAGAAAATCTATCAAATAAAATACAAGAAGTAGAATGCATTCAAAACCTAAATGACCATATATTAGCAAAATGTTAATATGTAACAAAAATGTAATAATTATGTAATAAAAACTTAATACAAAAAAGAAGAAAAAAACTTGAATATAAAACTAAAATGTAGTATAAATATAATAGATTAAAAATAATCACAAAGGAGGAATAGTAATGGCAGAATTAGAACAAAACGAAGTAAGTGGGGTATTTGGTGGAGTTTCATTTGATGGACAAGTTAATAATGAAGCAGAAAATGTTCAAGTAAATGCTGGAACAATAAGAACAAATAATTTACCAGCAAAAGTAGGATTTTGGCAAAAATTCAAAGCATTCTGGCTTCAAGATATAGATTGGAATAAAGAAATAAGAGTAGAATTAACACCAGGTCAACAAAAAGTTGAAGATGAAATAAATGAATTCTTACATCAAGAAATTACTTGGGAAAAAGTACATGATTTCTTATTTCAAGAAATTACATTTGGTAAAAAAAATAAATAGAAATGTGAATATTTAATGAAAAATAGAAAAAGTATAGCAAATATAAAAAATATATGTTATACTTTTTTTGTTATTTAAAGGAGGCAAAAATGGCAAAAAACAAAACAGTATTTGTATGTAATGAATGTGGCTATGAATCAGCAAAATGGCTAGGAAAATGCCCTGCTTGTGGCAGTTGGAATACATTTTTCGAACAAAAAATAATAGAAAATAAAAACAGTTCATTAAAAGCAACTACAAATAATGGAAAAGCAAATATTCCTCAAAAACTTAATAGTTATGAGGCTAAAGAAACAATAAGAACTTCAACAGGATTTGAAGAATTAGATAGAGTTCTTGGTGGTGGATTAGTAAAAGGTTCTTTGATTTTACTAGGAGGAGAACCAGGAATAGGAAAATCCACTTTAATTTTACAATTATGTGATAAAGTACAAGGAGATGGTCAGGTTTTATATGTTTCTGGAGAGGAATCAGCAGAACAAATAAAATTAAGAGCAGACAGATTACGGAATAAAAAATGATGACATATTATTTCTTGGAGAAACTGATATAGATATAGTAAATCAAAATATAATAGATTTAAATCCAAAATTAGTTATAATAGACTCAATTCAAACCATGTACTCTGAAGAAATTTCAGCAGCAGCAGGAAGTGTAAGTCAAGTAAGAGAAAT
>ULZY01045801.1_pt1 | contig 15725 bp, 12 predicted proteins | sample 1963571 | NCBI WGS metagenome assembly ULZY01 (sample SAMEA4835902, study PRJEB28245) | human gut metagenome | biome: gut microbiome; material: fecal sample | place: Denmark | collected 2008
ATTAATTTTAAAAAATATAGTATAAGTAAACTTGTATTTTAAATTTTTTTTAATATTTTAATTATAAAAAACGACTAAAATGTGCATATTTACTCGTTTTTTGATAAAATGTTGGAAAAAAGTTGAAAAAAAATCAAATATAATGTATAATTAATTTGTAGCAATATGTTAAAGGAAGGTGGTTGAATGAAAAAAACAAGAAAAATAATAATTTTATTTGTAATAATATTTTTGGCAATATCAACATTTAATTTATGTTATTCAGCAGATGTAAAATTTAGTGCTGATACATATAAACCATCTGATTTAACAAAGGATGATACAAATATTGCTTTTGATAAAGCAGGTATTATATTAGGTGCAGTGAGAAATATTAGCGTAGTTGTAGCAGTTATTTCACTGATGATAATTGGCTTAAAATATATGTTTGGAAGTGTTGAAGAAAAAGCTAATTATAAAGCAACGATGATGCCTTATATTATAGGATGTGTATTAGCAGCATCTGGAACAACGATTGTTACATTTATATATAACGCGGTAAAATAAACATAGAGGCTAGATAAGTGGGTGAAAATTTTGAAAAGTATGATAAAAAAAATAATTATAGTAATTTTTATGTTGAATTTGTTTTTTTGTGTTAGTAATATTACAAAAGCAAGTGATTTAAGTAATGTTTTTTCAGGAGGAGATACATTTATTACTGCGGGACATTTAGGAGATGCAACATTGGATAAGGATAAATTAAATTCAGCTTCATCAACAATTTATAATATTTTATTAGTTATAGGTATATGTGTAGCAGTTATAATGACATCTATATTAGGAATAAAATTCATGTTAGGTTCAATAGAAGAAAAGGCACAGGTTAAGGAAGCATTAATACCATTTATAATAGGATGTATTGTTGTTTTCGGAGCATTTGGAATATGGAAAATTGTTACACAAATAGGAAGTATGATTCCAACAGTATTTTAATTTGTTATTAAAATTTACTTAGAAAACTAGGTAATTATAATATAAAATATATTAAATAAAGGAGGAAATAAAATGAAAAAAACAGTAAAAATAATTGCAATATTATTATTAGCTATTACATTAGTTACATTCTCAACAAGTGTATTTGCATCTGATCAAATAAATCCTAAAGATTTAGAAGATAAAATAACATATGGAGATGCTGGAACACTAACAAGTAAAGCTGGACAAATAATGGGAATGATAAGAAATGTTGCAGTAATTGCCGCAGTAATTATTTTAATGATTTTAGGTGTAAAATATATGTTAGGTAGCGTTGAAGAAAAAGCAGATTACAAAAAATCTTTTATACCATTAATTATTGGTATTGTATTAGTAGTATCAGCAACAGCTATTGCAACATTTATATTTAATATGGCTGCATAGAGAAAAGAGTAATTTTCAATTACTCTTTTTTTATGTTCATAAAGAAAGGTATATTTATCAATATTACTGTAATATTACAAAAATATTAAATTTCCACTTTTTTAATAAAAATATATACAATTTTCCACAATTTATGCTATAATATAAAGTGTATAGTTATAAATTGTAAATACGGAGGAAAAAAGGATGCAAACTTATGAAATACCAAGAAATTATAAAGGAGAAGGAAGAATATTATATATTTTTTCTACGAAAGCATTAATATATACTTCGGTTGGAGCAGGAATTGGTATAATATTTTATTTTATTTTTAAAATGATAGACTTAGGGATAGTAGGATTAATAATAACAGCTTTTCTAGGGTTAATAGGATTTTGTATAGGAACTTTGAAAATACCAGAATCTAGTGCTTTTGAGATAACTAGAAAAGCAGGAGGAGAAAACCTTGATGATGTTATTATAAGATGGATAAAATTTAAGAAGAATGGCAAAAAAATATATATATATGCAAAAGAGGAGGAAACAAAAGATGAACAATGATCAATTAATTAATTTATTTACTATTTTACTGTTTATCATGATAAGTATATTAGCTGTTTTATGTATAATATTTATTGTATTAAAATTAAAAAGTGCACAAAACAAAAATACAAAAAAAGGTAAAAATAAAACAAATCAAAGTATTGGTCAAAATACAAAAAAAGAAACAACAACTATTTATAACAAACAATCTATTTTTAAATTTATGGAATTTGATAAAATAGAAGATAATATGATTATTCAAAAAGACGGAAAAAGATTTTTAATGGTAATTGAATGCCAAGGTATAAATTATGACTTAATGTCTGGATTGGAAAAGAATAGTGTAGAACAAGGATTTTTACAATTCTTAAATACATTAAGATATCCAATACAAATTTATGTACAAACAAGAACTGTAAATTTAAGTAGTAGTATTGATAAATATAAAGAAAGAGTAGATGCAGCTTCTAAAGAGTTAGTAAATAAACAAATGCAATATAATCAAAAGGTTAGATCTGGATTATATACTCAAAAAGAGTTAGAACAAGAAAATTATGAGATAATACGTCAAAGAAATTTATATGAATATGGAGTGGATATTATTAATAATACAGAAAGAATGAGTTTAAACAGAAATATTTTAACAAAACAATATTATGTAATAATTCCATGTTATCCAGAAGAAGTAAATAACACAGATTTTGATAAAGAAGAAGTTGCAAATATTGCATTCTCTGAATTATATACAAAAGCTCAAACAATTATAAGTTCTTTAGCTGTTTGCGGTATAAATGGGAAAATATTAAATTCTGTTGAATTAGCTGAATTATTATATGTAGCATATAATAGAGACGAATCAGAAGTATTAGATTTACAAAAAGTTTTAAATTCTGGATATGAAGATTTATATTCAACAGCTCCAAATGTATTTGATAAGAGAATGAAAGAGTTAGATTTAAAAATAGAAGAAGAAGCTATTAAAAAAGCAAATGATGTAGTTTTAGAGACAATGGAAATAAGTGAAAAAGAGAAAAAGGCAAAAAGAAAAGAAAAATTATTAGATGATTTAATACAACAAATGGCAGTATCTTTAATAAAAGAAAACGAACCAGTTATTGGTAAAGATATTGCTGATAAAGCAAAAGAAAGATTGGAAAAAGAAAAAACACAAGAGGAAGGAGGAAAAGAAGATGAGAAAAAAACAAGAACAAGAAGAAAATCTACAAAATCAATTTAATGACTTTAAAGAAGATGATATAAGAATATTAAAGAAAAAAAGTATAAAGGATTTAATTGCTCCTTCAGGAATAGATGTTTCTAATATAGATCATATGGAAATAATCTCAAATACCAAAAGATATGCTAGAAGTTTTTTTGTATCATCTCTTCCTAGAATGTGTACTTTTCCAGAATTATTTAGAGATTTATATATGTTTGGAGATACAAATACTTCAATATATATAAATCCTATAAAAGAAGAAAAATCACAAAATGATTTAAATAGAGTAATTAACGAACTAGAAACAGAAAGAATTTTAGCAGCCGATAAAGGTAATATAAATAGAGAGAGTACAATTGCACAAAAAAGATTAGAGGCAGAACAATTAAGAGATGAAATTGCGGCAGGGTTTAATAAATTATTTGAAGCTTCTATAATATCTACACTATATGCATACAGCTTGGAAGATTTAGATAGATATACAAAATTATTATCTTCTGAGATGTCAAAAACATTAGTTGGAATAAAATCAGCATGGGGAATGCAAGAAGAAGCTTTTAAATCTAATTTACCATTTATGAATAATCAAATAAATAAAACGCATACATTTGATAGAAATTCAATGGGAACAGTATTTCCATTTACGACATCAGAAATAGGACATCCTACAGGAGTACCAATAGGTTTTAATAAACAAACAGGAACACCAATTTTATTCGATAATTTCCATTCATCACTTACAAATTATAATATGGTTATATTTGCTAAGTCTGGTGCGGGAAAATCTGTAACAATGAAAACTTTAATTTCAAGATCATCTATTTTAATGGGAATAGAAAGTTTGGCACTAGATGCAGAAGGTGAGTATACAATAGTTGCAGAAAGTTTAGGAGGAATAAATGTAGTAATTAGTCCAAATTCAAAGACAATTATTAATTTGTTTGATATAGAACCGGAAATAGTAAAAGATGAAATAACAGGAAAAGAAAGAGGAACATTAAATGTAGAAAATAAAGTTGAAGATGTTACACAAGCTTTATTAACAATGGCAAGAGGTAGTACAAGAAGTGATGAAGTAAATGAGTTAACAAAACAAATTATAGCTGAAGCTGTTGCTGAAGAATATGCAGCACTTGGTATAAATAGTAATCCAGAAAGTTTATATAAATCTATAAATGAAGGAGTTGCGAGAGGAAATATTTTTTCAAAAGAGAAAAAGGACATGCCTACAATAGGTTCATGGTATAAAAGAATAGAAAGAAAAGCAAAAGAAAATACAAATACAGATTATCAATATCATTATAGTTATTTGTTAAAGGTTATGAAACAATATATAAGAGAATATGATGGACAAATGGCTTATTTTGATGGACAGTCTACATTTGAATTACTTGAAGGAGCACCATTTATTAACTTAGATATTTCTCAATTAGAGGAAAGGTTTGCAAGACCATTAGCCCAACAAATATTACTTTCTTGGATTTGGGAAAAATTTGTTAAGAAAAATAGTGAAGATAGAAAAAAAGCAACACAAAAGAGAGTTTTAGTAGATGAAGCATGGATGTTATTACCATATCCAGAAGCTGTTGATTTCTTAAATAAAATGGCAAGACGTGCAAGAAAAAGAAATGTTTCTTTGGCAATAATTTCACAAAGATTTCAAGATTTTTATGAAAAACCAGAAGCACAAGCAGTATTAACATCTTCAGATACAAAACTATTTTTAGCACAAGATAAATCTGAAATTCAATACTTAAAAGAAGTATTTAAACTTTCAGAAGGTGAAGCTAACTTTTTAGTAACTTGTCAAAAAGGTGAAGGATTATTAAAAGTTGGTCCAGATTCAGCAATTTTAAAAATTATGCCAACGAAAAAAGAATTTGAGTTTGTTGAAACTAACTTAAATGAAATAGCGAAAAATAGTAATGCATAAAGAGTAGGAGGAAAAACTTTATGAAAGTTTTCGAAAATCAAAGAATTTTCAAAAAATTAATTATTGTATTTTTAAGTATATTAATAATAAGTATATTTGTACCCAATATTGTAGAAGCAAAGAATGGAGCAAAAGGTGTAGGTGGAATTTTATTAGATCCTCTTATGTCAATGTTCGTTGGACTAAGTGATGGTGCAATTACATTATTACAAAAATTAATATTACATACAGATGGAGCATTAATTCAAATTAATACTTCTACAAGTGGAATTGCAAAAGTATTGGGAATTATTGTGGCAGCAGTTATTGTTGTAGGAGGAATTATAGCTGTTGTTGCATCAGGTGGAACAGCGTTAGCAATAGCAGGATCTGTCTTAACTGTTTTAAAAACAGGAGTTGTTGCAGGAGTTATAACTTTTTGTATTTCTGGGTATATTGCAAATGCTGCGCTTCCGGAAGATTTTGTTTTACCGCAAATAAAACTTACTCCATATGAGATATTTGCTAATCAAGTGCCGTTATTTGATGTGGATTTTTTTAATCCTAAAAAGGATATTGAAACTAATACAGAGGAGAGTAGTAAGTTATTAAAAACAGGAGTTACATCAGGAAAATTAGAAGAGACATTAAAAGAATTACGGTATTTCTGTTACGCAATCTGAAATAAATTCAGATAGGACAGATCTTGGACAAGAAAAAATTGATAACATGTATGAAAAACATAAATACGAAAAAACAATTGAAAAAAATGGAAATACTTATAGATTTGTTATTCATGAAGAAAATAACGGAGTAAATGTTATAAAAGTTACTTATGATATTTATGGGATTAAAGTAAAGACAGAAACAGAATATACTTCAACAGCATATCAATTACGTAAAGTTGTGGCTAATTGGTATATAATATTAAGAAATATGTCATTGGTTGCATTATTATCTATTTTAGTATACGTAGGAATTCGTATAATGATATCAAGTACAGCGGCAGATAAATCTAAATATAAACAAATGTTGATGGATTGGCTTGTTGCTATATGTTTATTGTTTGTGTTGCATTATATAATGGCTTTTGCAAATTTAACAGTAAAGAAAATTATAGATATAGTAGATTCTACCGCTGTTGCCAATAATACTAGTAGTTTACCAGATGATGTTAAAGGAAAAGAAATTTCAAAAGATGGAGTTGTGCTTTCTAAGGGAAATCAATTATTTGAAATAACACAGAAAAAACAAGTGGATAGAGCATGGAAAGTTTTAGTAGAACAGAGAGCAGATGTTAATAATGTTGATCCAACTGAAACAGAATTTTATGACTTGTTTCAAGAAAATAAAACAAAATTATATTGGCCAACAAGTAATTTTACAGAACAAGCAAGAATGATGTTACAATATGTTGACGAAGATAGTGATGCTAGTAATTATGCATATGCTTCAATAGGATATAAATTAATATATTGTATATTAGTAATATATACTTTTATATTTGTGTTTACATATCTTAAAAGAACAATATATATGGCATTTTTAACATTAATAGCTCCATTAGTCGCATTAACATATCCAATAGACAAGATGAATGATGGACAAGCACAAGCATTTAATCGATGGATGAAGGAATATATTTTTAACTTATTAATTCAGCCATTACATTTGATTTTATATATGGTTTTGGTAGGAAGTGCATATGAATTTGCTGCAAAAAATATAATTTATGTTGTAGTAGCATTAGGATTTTTGACACCTGCTGAAAAATTATTGCGTAGCTTCTTTGGATTTGAAAAAGCACATACACCAGGATTGTTAGCAGGACCAGCTGGGGCAGCTATTATGATGAACGGTGTTAATAAATTGTTAGGAAAGCCTCCACATAAAGGAAATGATGGAAAAGGTCATGGAAACAGTGGTGAAAAGGCTGGAAATGACAAGATAAATTTAAAAGAAGATATGGATATGAGTGGATTATATGGAGATGGTAGCTCAAATGGAGATGAGATTGCAAATATTGGAAGCAATGTTAGAAATGCAAGTAATAATATTAGTAATGAAAAAGCAACAAATTCAAAAAGAAAACTTTCAGAAGTTGCTAAAAATGTTGGAAAAGAAAACGATATTTCAAAAATTGCTACTAATGCTAGCAAGGCAAATGGAACTTCAGGAAATGTAATTAATCCTTTAAATTTAAAAGGAGTTAATGAAAAAAATAAAAATGTAAGAAGAAATAGAAGTGTACTTAGAGGATTTAGAAATGTAGGTAATAAAATACAATATAAAGCATCCAGAGAAAAACCGTTAAGAAAATTAGCTGGATTCGGAACAGGATTAGTTGGAGCTGGAGTTGCAATGACTGCTGCTGGATTAGCAGGTATAACATCTGGAGATCCATCAAAAGCAGCACAATATATGATAACAGCTGGTATGGGTGGATATAAATTAGGAACAGGAGTTCCAAATGTTATTACAGATTTGGCAAGTTCTGGAGGAGAATATGTTGAGGCTTTCAAAGATGGATATTATGATTATAATGAATTACAAGAGAGAGAGATTAAGAAGAGATATAAAGAATTAAAAAATGATAATGAATTTAATATAGATATGGAAAAAAATTTACAAAAACAACATATCGATGCTACTCCAGAAGATGTATTTAATGAAATTGGAGAAGATAGTGTAAGATATGGCTTTGATGCGAATGAAACAGTTGCTATATATCAAAGAATGCAACAAGGATATGATAAAGATGATGCGATGAGACAAGTTCAATTTGTTAAAAATTATGGAAAGAGCACATCTTCATTAAACCATAAAGATGATGAAGATTTACAAAAAACACTTATTGATAGAATAAGAAAAAATAGTAAAAATGGTACTGATGAAAAAGAAATAGAAAAAAGAGCAATGCAACTTAGAAAAAATCTAGATGAAACAAGTAAGCTTATATATTAAGATTGAAAAGCGAGGATTATAAGTTATGTATAAAATTATAAGATTTTATAATCAAAACAGAAAACAAATTATAAGGGTTATAGCAATTATAACCTTTATAATTCTTTTAATACAAATGCTTAATTATATTTATAAAAATAAAATTGATAATAATCAAATTAATATAAGTGAAAATAAAAAATCCAATATTGGAAATTTTGGAACTATTGTTTCAAATAAATCAGCAATAACAGATACAAAAGTAGATAACGAAAAGTTGAATGATGATGTGACTGTTATTAATGAATTTATAGAAAATTGTAATGAAAGAAATATAGAAAAAGCATATTCTTTACTTTCAAACGAGTGTAAAGAAGAAATGTATCCTACCGCAAAAGATTTTTATGAAAATTATTATATGATGGTTTTTAATAATAATAAATTAGAATATAGTGTTGAAAATTGGATTCAAGATACATATGAAGTAAAATTTATCGAAGATATGTTAGCAACAGGAAAAATTAATGATGAAAATAAACAAGATTATATAACAATAGTTGAAGAAAATGATAGCTTTAAAATAAATATCAATAATTATATTGGTAGAGAAATTTTAAATAAAGAAATTGAAAACAATGATATAATATTGAATTTAATTCAAAAAGATATATATATGGATTACGAAGTGTATAAGATAACAATAAAAAATAATACAGGAAAAAGTATTTTATTAGCTCCAGAAGATAAAACAAATACTATATATTTGCAGAATACTAATGGTGGAAAGTTTTATGCTGCAAGTAGCGAATTGCTAAAAGAAGAATTATTATTAGAAAATAACTATATACATACAATAGATGTTAAATTTAATAAAACATATTCATATAGTAATAATATAGAATGTCTAGCTTTTTCAAATGTAGTATTAGATTATGAAGAATATTTAAATTTAGATGATAAGGATAAATATGAAGATATTTATAATTTACAAATAAATTTATAGAAATGTAGAATGGATGATTTTATGGATGAAATAAAAGAAAAAATTAAAAATTGGATAAAAAAATCCTTAAAAGCAATATTTAAGTCAAAAGTTTTTATTTTTATATTGATATTTTGTATAATTGCTTTTGTATTATGTCCATTGTTTATCTATTTTATCAAAATAGATGACGCAGAATTTAAGGAGAATGATAAAAAAAGTACGTCGTATGTTGTGAAAAATAATACAAAAAGTGCGAAATTAACTACAAGTGGTATTCAGACAGTATCTTCGGCAGAGCAATTATGGGATGATATGACAGAAGCTGGTTCAAGGGTAAATAATTATTTAGATTCTTATGAAGAATTAGAAAAGTTGATGAATGCTGAATTAATTACGCAGTATCCTAAGATTGGAAATGGTGGATTAGATGGTATTGTTGAATTTCAAAGAACAAAAAGTGATGGGACAAAAAAGAAGTTGACATATATAGATAAAAATACTTTTGAAACATATAAAGATAATTATACATCAAGTGGAGATACAAAAGTACTAGATTATTTTTCTTTAGATGATGATGGAAATGTATTGGTTGCAATTTTAAATAAAACAACAGAAACTTTAGAAACAAATGATAGTGAAATAAATATTTCTGATTATACTGCAACTAACTTGGGAAAAATAGAAGATGGAAAATATAGAAATGTAAAATATGAAATTTCAACATCTACTATTGATTATAAATCAGTTGTTCAAAAATATACAATGCCATTCCAATATTTATGGTCTTTATTAGTAATGACTCAAGATAAGGAATTTGTATTAGGATTAGCAGATTTAGTAGCTAAAAGTGAGATTACTATTGGAATATATGATAATACAACAACAAATGTTAATGACAATACATATACATATAAAAAAGAAATAAAAACTACAACATATGCAGAGTTAAATGTTAAAGAAGATTATGGAGTTAAAGGATATAATAAAGAAAGATATTGGGTTGATAGAGATTTTCCTAATTATGATGGGGTTCATAAAGCTGAAACTAATAAAGAAGATACAGAATATAAAGTTGAAAATAAGATAGAAAGACAAACTTCTAAAATTGTAACTGTATTGGAAAAAGCTAATACATGGATTGTAGATTATAGTAGAACAGCATCAAATCAAATTTCTTCTCCTGTCACATCTCAGCCTAATGAAAGTGATCTGGAAGATACAAGTTATGAAGAAAGAAGTGATAGTCCGAAGGATTCTAATCAAGATAATACTTTATTAAATAAAGATAATGTTGATAAATTTAGAGCAGAAGTAGATAAATATATTAGAGATAAAAAACCAAATGCCAATATAATTTTAAATTCATCAATTTTAAATAATGTAAAAACAGATAATGTAAAAGTTTCATATGTTAAGTGTCAGTATTTTATGCATTTAGTTGATAGAAAAAAATCAACAACAACGACCTCATCATCAAGTAAAATTGTATTAGGGACAAGCTCATTATCTAGAAAAGATGATATTAATTCTAAAACTGATAATTTTGTTACATTATTTAGAGAAAGTTCTACAGCTCGAAGTTATATTTTAGATGCGCCAGATTGGTTGTTTGAAATATTAGAAAGTAATGATGATACTGCTGATATGGTCGATTTAACAAAGTATCTATTGAATAAGGCTACAGATTCTGATAGATTTGGAGACATAGATCCAGATGAATTGTTTAAGATTTTTGATACAACTAATTTTACGAATATGGGATCATCATCAGGAAGAAATGTATCTATAAAGGGATGTAAAATTACTAGAGATGAATTTATATCAGCTGTAAAAAATTACAGAAGTGATACAGATTATCAAACATATTTAGCGGCAAATGCAGAAAATTTTTATGATATTTGTACAGCTGGTAATAACGATATAAACCCTTGTTTAGTATTTGCACATGCAGCTTTAGAAACTGGATGGGGAACAAGTTCTGATTGTAAAAATGATAATAACTTCTTTGGAATGGGGCACGGAAATTCTCAAGCTTCAGGAAAGGGATATTCTTCAGCAGCAGAGTCTATACAAGATTATTGTGATTGGATAAATAATAAAATTAGTAATCCGTCTTCAATTGTGCAAGATTATGCAACAGTAGATAGCAAGTTTTCAGATACTTCTTCAATTTATGCTGTTTATGCTGCATATGCATATTTAGGTGATACACATATTTCTGATGAACCAGATTTCAATAACCCAAATCAAAGCTATTATGAAAGTCATGGTTCTAACTGGGGAACAGGTGGACGTATATACTTACCTCTTATATATGGAGATAATTATGCTAAAGAATGTGGACACCCAAATGGAAGTGATGAGACTACAACAAAAGAAAGAGCAGATTATTCAGTATATACAACTAATAAAAGGGTTTCTATAGCAGAAGAAATTTTTGGAGCAAGTTGTTTAATAAGAACAGCTGGAAGTGGTGATAGTAGTTCTATTTTAAATGTTGCTAATTCGATACATTCATATATGGAAGAAAATTCATATAGTTATTGTATACTAGGTGCAGAAGATAATAATCATGAGGGTGAATGTGGATTAGATGCTACATTTGAAGATTCAAAAACGAATCATCATTTAACATGTTGTGCAACATATGTATCTTGGGTTTTACAAGATGCAGGATCCATTGAAGATAGCGAACATACTGACAGTTCTTCAGCATTAGCAACTTTATTAGAATCTAAAGGATGGACTAAAATTGAAACATATGATGAGCTAGAGGCAGGAGATATCGTATTTATGACATGTAATACAACAGATACTATAGAACATACACAAATTTATGCAGGTAATAATGAATGGTATAATGCTGGAACTGCGGCAGCTATTCAAAATTCAGCACCAGCTAATCAAGGAGATTATGCAAGACAACATTTCTTATATGCTTATAGAGTGTCTAAGTAGGAGGAAATAATGAAAATAGATATAAAAAAATTAAAAATATTAATTTTTATAGTGTTTTTTGTAATTATTTTATTATTAGGAATAATAATATTTACATTAAAAAATAATTCTCAAAAAGATAGTGAAAAAATAACAGATTCTCAGTTTCCAGAAGATGCAATAGTAATTAATAATAATTACCAAAAACTCACATCAATAAATACTTTCTTAACTTTGAAAAATTGTGTAGATTTATATTATTCTAAATATTCTAGTTGTTTTATGACAGTGGATCAATATAGAGAAAATTATAATATGCAATATAATGAAAGTAGTGATAATGGAGCAGCTATAGATAAAGCTTGTGAGTCTGCCAGAAAGATATATCTTTCTATGTTAATGGATGATTATGTAAAAGATGAAAATATTACTTTAGACAATTTTACTATGAAAGTAAATAAAATAGGGCAAGTAAAAGCTACAATTACTGAAATTTATGAACAACAAAAAAATGAAAATATATCAGTATTTTTTGTAAAAGGATATTTAAGAGATAAAGAAACAGATAAAAATACTAATTTGAATATTGTTTTGATTGTGGATAAGAAAAATAAATCTTTTAAAATATATCCAAAGGAATATTATGAAAATAAAAAATTTAATGAATTAAAAATTGGTGATGTTGCTAATATTGATATACCAGATGAAATTCAATTGAATAATAATGAAAGTATAGCTAATAAATATAATTATCAAAATTTTTCTAATGAAGCTATAATACAATTTTTGATTGAAAAATGTAAAGAAGAAATGTTATATAATACTCAAAATGCATATAATGATTTAGATGATGAGTATAAAAAAGCAAAATTTGCAGATTATAATGAGTTTCTAAACTATGTTGAGATAAATAATAAAAAATATAAATCTATGTCAGCAAGTAAATATTCAAAAAATGTTTATAATAATTATAACCAATATGTGTGTGTAGATAATAATAACAATTATTACATTTTTAATCAAGATAAAAAAGATTTAACTAAATTTTCATTAATATTAGATACGTATACTGTAGATATACCACAGTTTATAGAAAAGTATGAAAAAGCATCAAATAATGAAAGAGTAGCATTAAATATTAATAAATTTATTAGTGCTATAAATGATGAAAGTTATAAATATGCATATTCATTATTATCAGATAGCTTTAAGCAAAATAATTTTACTACACAACAACAATTTGAGAATTATATAAAACAAATTTTATATGAGAATAATATAATTAAAGATGTAAGTTGTGAAGAACAAGGAAAATATTATATAGCTACTACAAAAATTGCAAATTCGGTAGGTGAAGAAAAGGAAATTAAATTTATAGTAAAATTGGATGAAGAAAGAAAGTTTGAAATGTCATTTGAAATTAAATAGAGTTAAAAAGGGCTTGAAAAAGCTCTTTTTTTCTTGTAAAATATATGTGGAGGAACAAAAATATGATAGAGATAAATAATATTTCAAAAGAATATAAAAAAAATAAAAAAGTTATAAATAATTTAAGTATGAAGATAAATAATGGGGAAATCTTTGGATTTTTAGGTCCGAATGGAGCTGGAAAAACTACAACTATAAAAATGATAACAGGAATATTAGAGGTTGATGAAGGTGATATTTTAATAGATAATTATAGTATAAAAAGTAAACCTGTAGAAGCCAAAAAGAATATAGGTTTAGTATTAGATAATCCAGATGTTTTTTTGAAGTTAAAGGGAATTGAATATTTAAATTTTGTTGCTGATGTTTATGATGTTTCTGAAAAACAGAGAATAAGTGTAATAAAAAATTTATCAGAAATATTTGAATTAAAAGATGTTTTGAATAATAAAATTCAAAGTTATTCGCATGGTATGAAACAAAAATTAGCAATAATAAGTTCTTTATTAAATAATCCTAAAAATTGGATTTTAGATGAACCAATGACTGGATTAGATCCAAAATCTTTTTTTGAATTAAAAAATTTAATGAGAGAACATGCCCAAAATGGTAATGCAGTATTTTTTTCAACTCATATATTAGATGTTGCTGAAAAATTATGCGATAGAGTTGCTATTATAAACGAAGGAAAGTTATTGTTTATTGGAACTTATCAAGAAATGAAAGATGAATTAGAAGAAAATAAATCATTAGAAGAATTATTTATGGAGATTACAAATAATGAATAAAAAAATAAATAAAATTTTTAGTTTAAGTAAAATATTATTAAAAGACTCAATACAAAATTTTAATATCTTCGATAAAGATGTTAAAAAAGTTAATAAAAAAAATCCGATTTTTTGGTTATTATTAATAGTTATAATAGCAGTTTCTTATATTAGCTATGAAATTATTGATGGACTAAATAGCATTAACCAAGTAGAAATATTTTTGTATATTTTTCCGTTATTTTTATTTATGTTATTTTTATTTCAAATAATTTTAAATAGTATAAATTTATATTTTTTTGCTAATGATTTAGAATTAATTTTGCCAATGCCATTTAAAGCTGATGAAATATTAATATCAAAATTTATTACAATAACTGTAAATATGTATTTTTCGGAATTTATTTTTGCATTATTTCCCTTAATAATATATGGAATATCTACGTTTGCTAGTATGGCATATTATATTTATTTAATGTTGTTTTTATTAATATTTCCTATATTTCCGGTATTAATAGTTAGTATTTTTGTTATGATTTTTGTTAGAATTTCAAGAGTTATTAAAAATAAAGATATTTTTCAAATAGTACTGACATTGATTTTTTTATTTTTTGTTTTTATGCTTGAATTTAAATTAACTAATAATATAGTGAGTAAAGAAATGATAGCAGGAGAAATAGAAGCGACTCAAGTAGAAGAATTAGTTAATAAATTTTATACGAGAATTGAAAATATAAATAAATATTTAATTATTATAAATCCAAGTATAAATATGTTAAAAAAATCAAATTTTATTTCTATTTTAGAGTTTTTTAAAATATTAATTATAAATATATTTTTATTTTTATTTTTAATTTTTTTAGGAAATAAATTTTATATAAAAAATATACTTAAATGTAATGCTTTTTATAAAATTAAAAAAACAAATAAAATTAATTATGAGAAAAAATGTAAAAAAAGATCAAAAGGAAAATCATATATTATAAAAGAACTAAAAACATTATTAAAAAATCCTACATATTTTATTCAATGTATTTATCCTTCAGTGATAATTATGGCATCTATTGTAATTATAGTAATAAAAACATTACCTAATTTAAGAGAATTTTTTGCTTCGAATATGATGGAGGAATTGGGAGAAATTAATATAGATTTTTATTTTATAAGTATTGTATTAGTAATAGCTCAAGTGATTTTTGCTATATCTAATATTGCTATAACTGCAATTTCAAGAGATGGAAGAAATGCTGTTTTTATGAAATATATTCCAATAAGTTTGTATAAGCAATATATATATAAGATGGTACCACAGTTTCTAATGAATTTAATAAATATTGTTTTTGTTATTATACTTGAAAAAATATTATTTATTGACACACCGATATTAATACTTGTATATATTTTTATAATAACGAATTTATTAAATATTATTAATTGCATGATTTTAGTCGTTATTGATTTGATAAATCCAAAATTAAATTGGGATGCAGAATATCAGGCAATAAAACAAAATAATAATAAAATATATCAATATGTTATTTCCATTATTATTATATTAATATTATTATACTTTTCAAAAATTTTATCAGATATGAATTTAAATATGGCTTG
>ULZY01046682.1_pt1 | contig 15339 bp, 8 predicted proteins | sample 1963571 | NCBI WGS metagenome assembly ULZY01 (sample SAMEA4835902, study PRJEB28245) | human gut metagenome | biome: gut microbiome; material: fecal sample | place: Denmark | collected 2008
AAGCGGGCTTCCCATAGCTGCCATAACGGCCTTACTTACAAGGTTTTCTGATGCAATAAGCTCAATGTGTGTTCTCTGTCTTGTGAGTTCGTCCTCCATAGCTTTCGCTACTTCAGGGTCGTAATTTAAAACTTCATCAAATGAATACATTGTGCAACCTCCGTATAATTATTAATTTTTTGTATATTCTATTATAATATAATCAAATCTTAAACAAGTCAATAGCATTTGCCAAAGCTGATGAATTCTGGTTAAGATTCTGTGCTGCCTCATTAAGTGCTTCAACCTGCTGAAGCTGACGGTTAGCTGTTTCTGTTACCTCTTCTGATGCCGCAGCAGTCTCCTGTGACACAGCTGAAATACTCTGAATTGCATCTATTGTCTGTGCCTTTGCATCCGCTATTGTATCAATACCGTTTGTAATTTCATCAAGATTACTTATGAGTTCTGTAAACTGTTCCTGAATCTTGTCAAATACATGCTCAGCATTCTGAAGCGATTCGCCCTGTATTTCAACAACATCTTCTGCTTTCTTTGCAATATTGACTGTATCATTAGTCTTTGCATTAATATCATCAACAATCTTACGGATTTCATTTACAGAATCCACAGACTGTTCTGCAAGCTTTCTGATTTCATCAGCAACTACAGCAAAGCCTCTTCCTGCTTCACCGGCTCTTGCAGCTTCTATTGAAGCATTGAGAGACAAAAGATTAGTCTGCTCTGCAATTTCATTAATTGCACCAATAATATGTGCAATTGACTTTGATGAATCTTTAAGTTTTGTAATTTCTTCGATAACCTGATTTGTTATCTGAACTGTACTTTCCGCATTGCCTTTAAGTTCCTGTATTGATGTCATTCCGCTTTCAACGATTTTTGATGTATCATCTGCAATGCGTGCAATCTTGTCTGAATTATCAGATACAAGATTAATCTTATCTGAAAGATTATCCATCTGTCTTAAACAATCCTCAGAATCTTCTGCCTGTTGTACAACACCATGTTCAATTTCCTGAATTGCAACAGTAATCTTTTGTGTATCATCAAGAAGCTGCTGTGCATTCTGTGCAACGGTTTCAACGGAATTATCAACCATGCCCGATATATTCTTTGTCTGTTCAATAAGACTCTTTACGTTGCTAATCATGCCGTTTGTACTCTTTCCGAGTATTGCAAATTCATCATGCCCCTTAACATCAACATTTATTGTAAGGTCACCAGCCGCAGCTTTTTCAAGCCTATCCATAATATGCTTGATTGCCTTGATAATATTTGTAGAAAGGAAACCGGCAATTATAATTGCAATTATAATTGATGCAATAACAACACCTACAGAAACATATTTTATTGTATTTGCCTGTGCAAGAATTGTACTCTGAGGAATCATTGCACATACCATAAATCCGTCATCTGTCACGCTATATACGAAAAGCTGGCGTTTACCGTTATATTTAACAAACTTGCTTCCGCTCTTTTCCTCACCATTAACAGCTGTCTCATAAAACTCTTTGTCAGATATATACTTTGCATTACTGTCTGCATTATCCGTTGCACCTATCTCACCGCCATCCGGAGCAATAAGAAGTACCATGCTGTTCTTACCAAGATCAATATCTTTAAGTGTGTCTGATACATAATCTGTCTTTAAATCATAGAATATGTAACCTACACCCTTTCCTGAATTACCGGAAAGCTGACGTCCAAAGCTTACAGAATAATCTTTTGCACCCTTTTGGTCGATGTAATCTCTTGATGTAAACCATGCTGATTTATTTTTATCAATTGTCTGTCCCTCTGATGCTGCCTTAACACTGTTATACTCACCAGTAGGATCCATTGATGTGGCACTTGTAAAAATATTCTTTCCGTTTTTACCAATTACATATACCGCCTTTACAGCCTTATTTCCAAGTGCTGTAGATGACAGATTAGTATTAAGATTATCATAAACATTTTTCTCATTAAGCGGGTCTGATGCAAGCGAACCTGAATAATACGATCTAACATCGGCATTATTAGCAAAATCATTTGCAAGTGCCTTAATATTAGAAAACATCAAAGTATAATAATCTGCTGTTTTCTGTATCGTTGACACTGAAGTTTCCATGAAGCTTGACTTTATGGCATTTGCTGCTGTCTCATACGAAACCACACCAAGAAGCACTATAAGAAGTACCGGAATTATAAATGCACTAATAAGCTTAAACTTTATGGATATTCCATTTTTAAAGCCAGCCGAAAGCTTGAATTTTCCAAGATTTTTCATTAAATCTTCTGTTTTTTTGCTTTCTATTTTTGCTTTTTTGTTATTCTTGTTTTTTCTCTTCTTTTTCCTGCCGCCAGAAGTTTTATTATCTTCTTCAGACTGCAAATCATTTTCTGCAAATAAATCCTGCATGACATCGTTACTGTCAGCAGTTATATCATTACTACTGTCTTCTGTTAAATCATCCTGCAAAATATCATCATCAATATTATCTTCTGGTTCAGCAGATTGAGATGATTCAGACTCATCTGACTGAACATCTTCAGATATAACATCATCGTTAACATTTACATCATTACCTGTCTCATCATACTGTTCAACAGCGGTCTCTGCGTCAGTCACGTCGATGTCATTGTTGTAATTCTCATTAGATGTTTCTTCTGATGATACGTCTGTTATTAAATTTTCGCTTTCCTGGTTTTTTTCTTCAAAATCTCCCATACACGTATACCTCTTTCTAATGCTCTTTCCTTTTGCAACAGCAACACAGCACTTTTAGTAACTCTTTTTATTTATCGTCTTCTTCAACATCTATATTTATTGAAAGTTCCCTTAACTGTTTCTCATCAACCACATCAGGTGCATTTGTAAGAAGACATGATGCATCTTTAACCTTTGGAAATGCTATTACATCACGGATGCTGTCTCTCTTTGCCATAATCATTACAAGTCTGTCAAGACCATATGCAAGACCTGCGTGTGGTGGTACACCATACTTGAACGCATCAAGAAGGAATCCGAACTTTTCATATGCCGCTTCATTTGTAAACCCAAGTGCATTAAACATTCTCTGCTGTACATCTGCCTGATGAATTCTTACTGAACCACCACCGATTTCTGTACCGTTAAGTACAATATCGTATGCCTTTGCACGTACTGCACCAGGGTTAGTCTCAAGCATATCAAGATCTTCATCCATAGGCATTGTAAACGGATGATGCATTGCCACAAATCTGTTCTCTTCATCAGACCATTCAAACTGAGGAAATTCTGTTACCCATAAGAATCTGAATTCATTCTTGTCAAGAAGTCCAAGCTGGTCTGCAAGTTCAACTCTGAGTGCACCAAGAACATTCCATACAATCTTATTCTTATCTGCTGCAAAGAGAAGTAAATCACCATTTTCTCCATCCATTGCCTTGATAAGTGACTGCATTTCTTCTTCTGTCATAAACTTCGCAAATGATGATTTAACTGTTCCATCTTCATGAATAGCAATATAGGCAAGTCCTTTTGCACCATAACCCTTTGCAAAATCAACAAGTGCATCAATCTTTTTACGAGGCATTGCACCCTGACCCTTAACATTAATACCACGTACTGAGCCACCATTTTCAATAGCACCTGTAAATACTCCGAATCCACAGTTTTTAACTATATCTGTAACATTTTTAAGTTCCATGCCAAATCTCAAATCAGGCTTATCTGAACCGAATCTGTCCATGGCCTCCTGCCATGTCATTCTCTGGATTGGAAGCTTAACTTCAACTCCAAGAACCTCTTTAAAAAGATGTGCAAGAAGTCTTTCATTTACATCAATAACATCATCTACATCAACAAAAGAAAGCTCCATATCTATCTGTGTAAATTCAGGCTGTCTGTCTGCACGTAAATCCTCATCACGGAAACATCTTGCAATCTGCATATATCTGTCATAACCTGAACACATGAGCATCTGCTTAAAAAGCTGTGGTGACTGCGGAAGTGCATAGAACTTACCAGGATGAATACGGCTAGGTACAAGATAATCTCTTGCTCCTTCCGGTGTACTCTTTGTAAGCATTGGTGTCTCTATCTCAAGGAATCCTTCATTGGCAAGGAATGCTCTTGTAAGCGTGGCAACCTTGCTTCTCATAATAATATTTGACTGGATATCAGGTCTTCTTAAATCCAGACATCTGTACTTTAATCTCAAATCTTCCTTCGTATTGATATTAGCTTCGATTGGAAATGGTGGTGTCTCTGATTCTGAAAGAATTCGGAGCTGTGATGCAACAACTTCTATATCACCTGTTTTAAGATTTTCATTTACTGCACCTGAACGCTTCTCAACCTTTCCGACTACAGCTATAACATATTCATTTCTAAGTGTATATGCTTTATCAAATCCTTCTTTTCCAACTGAATTTTCATCAAATACAATCTGCAAAAGGCCGCTTCTGTCCCTCAAATCCACAAATATAAGCGAGCCAAGATTTCTTCTTGTCTGAACCCAGCCCATAACTGTTACAGTCTCGCCTACATTGGCAGCTGATACCTCCGTACATCTATGTGTTCTTTTTAAGCCTACCATTGCTTCAGCCATTACTAACTTTCCTCCTGTAAATAACATAATTATTATTTATTATAACATGTTATTTAATTATAACATATTATTGTCAAAAAATATTCTTTTTCTTTCAATCATTTCATCAATTCTTGAAATATAGCTTGTCAGGTCTTTTACATTCTCGACACGCTCTATCCGCGGACTCGGTTGGTCCGCATCAAATACCGCTTTTGTTGATGCACCTGCACCCATGGCTATTATTGTCTGTTTTTCCTCCATAATAAGAATATTATAAATACATTCTTTTCCAGGAACAGAATAACCTACATTTTCAAGATTTCCTGCCATATTTTTCTGACGATACATATAATATGGCATACAGCCGATATCACCGGCATACTTTTGTGCAAGACTCACAGTTTCATCACTGTTTTCAAACTTCAGGTTTTCATATTTTTCACGCCATATATTGAGTGCGGCTGCCCTCTTTATCGCAAGCGAATGAACAGTCAGACTCTCCGGCTTTAACTCTTTTATTTTGTCAAGTGTATACCGCAGTTCATTAATTCCTTCACCCGGAAGTCCAAGAATAATATCCATATTAATATTATCAAAGCCAACGCTTCTTGCAAGTTTAAATGCTTCCTCAACCTGCGTGGCACTATGTCTTCTTCCGATAATTTCAAGAGTCTTGTCATTCATCGTCTGCGGATTTATAGAAATCCTGTCAACACCATGTTTTTTTAACACTTCAAGCTTCTGTATCGTCACACTGTCAGGTCTTCCCGCCTCTACAGTCAGCTCCTTTACGGTACTCATGTCAAAGTCTGCTTCAAGCTCATTAAGCAGTCTGTCAAGCTGTTCAGGTTCAAGCGTGGTCGGCGTTCCGCCTCCAAAATATACTGTATCAAGACGTCTGCCTTTCATTCTGTCCGCAACAAATCTCATTTCTTTGACAAGTGCATCAAGATACAAATCAACTTTGGACCTGTTAGCTGCAAGTGAATACGATGTAAATGAACAATACAGGCATGTTGTCGGGCAAAACGGAATTCCTATGTAAATACTGTAACCATTTGTATAATCAATGTCTTCAAGAATCTTTTTCTCTGTCTTTGCGACCTGCATTGCAAGTTCTGCTTTATCATGAGACACAAAATGCTTTTCTTCAAATTCTGACATGATCTCTTCATCAGAATTACCAGCTTCTAACATTGAATATGCAATTTTACTTGGTCTTACACCTGTAAGATATCCCCATGGAAGATTTTTTCCCGTATCACCCTGAAGCTTTAAATACAGATTTTTCTTAAATCTGTCATGTGCCTCTTTCTTTGAAACACCTTCACACATTGAAGTATCTGCATATATAACCGTATCCTCATCCGTAAGCCGGGAATCGTCTTTTAAGAGCGATGTCTGCATTCTAGGATAAAACGACTTTATAAGCACTTGTGCATCATCATAAAAATCAGAATTCCGCAAATCTACATAAATCATATTTTTCTCATTTCTGTTATTAATTTTTATATTGCAGCCAGACAGATATTTTACTGGCAATATGGATTATATTTCTTTTCATGGGCAATTGATGTGCTCTCACCATGCCCCGGAAATACAACTGTATCATCAGGCAGTAAAAACAATTTATCTTTTATGCTTGAAACAATATCTGAAAAACTTCCCGTTGCAAAATCTGTCCTTCCAACTGATTCAGCAAACAAAGTATCACCGGAAAAAAGCACAGATGCATCTTTAACATAATATGACACACCGCCTGATGTATGTCCCGGCGTATGGATTACTTCTATATCTATTCCGGCTGGATTAATATGTTGTTTATCTTTAATCCAGACATCTGCCTCAAGTGTTATCTTAGCTCCCATATGAGCCGAAAGATTCTTGTATGCATCTGCCAGAAGTTCCTTTTCATGCTCACCCGCGTACACTTTTATTCCATATTTAACGGCAAGCTGCCTTGCTGCACCTATATGGTCATAATGGCCATGAGTTATAAGTATTGCACATGGGTGACATTTATTTTTTTCAATCAAAGCACTAATCTGTGGCTCATTGCCAGCCGGGTCAATTATAACTGCTTCGTCTGTATCTTTGTTTATCAGAAGATAACAGTTTGTTGAAACTCCCGGTATTACAGTATAATCCATTTTTATATTCATATTATTTCTCCAGTTTTTAATCAGCCTGCTGTTCTTGCTATATCTGTAACGCCTTCGATATTTCTAAGCTTTTCTACAAGCCTGTTAAGCTCATCTTTTCCATGTATGTCAAATCCAAGATTAATTGTTGCAATACCTTTCTTATTAACACGGCTGTTCATAAATTTAACATCTATGTTAGCTTCTGTAAATATTCTTGATATATCTACAATAAGTCCGGTTCTGTTACCTGCAAAAATATTAATCTCAGTGCTGTATTTATCAGCAGATGAATCAACCTGCTCCCATTCAGCCTCAATGAGACGTTCTCTCTCATTTTCAGGAAAATTAAGAACATTTACACAGTCTGTACGATGTATTGTAACACCTCTTCCTCTTGTTACAAATCCGACAATCTCATCGCCCGGCACCGGATTGCAGCACTTTGAAAATCTTACGGCTACATCATGTATGCCTTTGACTACTATACCGCCACGTGTTTTTTTATATTTATCTTTATTCTTTGCTTCCTGCTGTACAATGCCTTCCAGTACATCATTATCAGTAACTTCGGCTTTCTTGCGTTTTTCATTTTCCTCAACAAGCTTATTGACAACCTGACCTTCCTTTAATCCGCCATGTCCGACAGATGCCAGAAGTGAATTCCAGTCTTTAAAGCCATACTTGTTAAGTGTCTTTTCCTGATTTTCAGGTTTCATAATATCAGAAAGAACAATGCCTTTTGTCTTACAGTAATTAGTTATAAGCTCCTTGCCCTTTAAAATATTATCTTCTTTTAACTCCTGCTTAAACCATTGATTAATCTTGTTTCTTGCCTGCGTGCTCTTGACAATATTAAGCCAGTCACGGCTCGGTCCTTTTGAATTCTGCGATGTGATAATCTCAACTCTGTCACCACTCTTTAATTCATAATCTATGGTTACAAGTTTGCCGTTGACTCTTGCACCTACCATCTTATTGCCGACTGCACTGTGAATGCTGTATGCAAAATCAACAGGGCATGAACCGGCCGGAAGATTCTTGACATCACCTGTAGGTGTAAAACAATATATATTATCTGAAAAAAGATTCAAATCACTCTTAATAGAAGAAAGAAATTCTTTGTTATCAGACATCTCTGTCTGCCATTCAAGCATCTGGCGAAGCCAGCTAAGCTTTGCCTCTTCATTGGAAGGTGCACCGCTCTTGCCTTCTTTATATTTCCAGTGTGCTGCAATACCATACTCAGCAGTTCTGTGCATCTCATAAGTACGAATCTGCACCTCAAACGGCTGTCCGTTAGAAGCAATCAATGTTGTATGAAGCGACTGATACATATTAGGCTTAGGCATTGCTATATAATCCTTGAAACGTCCCGGGATTGGCTTATACATCTCATGTATTACACCGAGTGCGGCATAACAGTCCTTTACTGTGTCAACCTTGATTCTTACGGCAAAAATATCATAAATCTGGTCAAGTGTCTTATTCTGGTTGACCATCTTTCTGTAAATAGAAAAGAAGTGCTTTACTCTTCCGTCAATCTCTGCCTCAATTCCGGCATTGCTTATGTGCATTCCGACTTCTTTTATAATGCTCTTGATAAATGCTTCCCTGCCGGGTCTGTTGAGATTTACCTGCTCAACAAGATCGTTGTATACATCAGGCATAAGATATTTCATTGAAAGGTCGTCAAGTTCAACCTTAATCTTTGAAATACCGAGCCTGTGTGCAATAGGAGCGTATATTTCCATAGTCTCTCTTGACTTTTCAATCTGCTTAGCCGGTGACTGGTATTGCATTGTTCTCATATTGTGAAGTCTATCGGCAAGCTTTATCATAATTACACGAATATCTTTTGCCATAGCAAGAAACATCTTACGAAGATTCTCTGCCTGGACTTCTATTTTATCATGCTCATAGTTGAGCTGTGTAAGCTTTGTAACACCATCAACAAGAAGTGCAACTTCAGAGCCGAATTCTTTTTCTACATCTTCACTTGTCATAACTGTATCTTCAACTACATCATGCAGAAGACCCGCTATAATCGACTCCTTATCAAGCTCAAGTTCTGCAAGTATAATTGCAACACAAAGAGGATGAATTATATATGGCTCACCCGACTTTCTCTTCTGTCCTTCATGTGCCTTGTAAGCGACCTTATATGCTTTCTCAATATCAGATAAATCCGATGACGGATGATATTTTTTAATCTCTGTGATTAAATCCTGATAAAGCACCTCCGGGCTTGTGAAATCCGCAGGAGTATCCACCGGTCTCTCAACTTCTTTTGTTTTAATATTCTTATCCTGTTCAAGTACAATCTTTTCCGGCATACCATTACCTCCGCTTCATCATCAGCTCCAGCTGTGTCTCTTTCTAGTTTTAATATTAATTATATATTCTACCATCTGAAAATACAAGTAGTCAATTACTGTATAATCCCTTGTTTTTCACGAAAACTGAGCATTATACATACTGTAATAGAACTGTTTTTTATCAAGCAGTTCCTGATGTGTTCCCTGCTCTACAATATTGCCGTCTTTTACCACAAGAATCCTGTCTGCATTCTGTATTGTAGACAGTCTGTGGGCAATGACAAAGCATGTTTTATTTTTCATAAGTTTGACCATTGCACCGGATATATCCGCCTCTGTTACTATATCAACATTTGACGTCGCCTCATCAAGTATGAGCATTGACGAATCAAGAAGCATTGCTCTCGCAATCGTAAGCAGTTGTTTCTGTCCTTTTGAAATATTTGTTGCATTTTCAGTAAGCACAGTATCATAACCATCAGGCAGACTTTCAATATATCTGTGAATCTTTGCTGCTTTAGCTGCTTCTATAACCTGCTGCCTTGTAGCATTTTCATTACCATATGCAATATTTTCGTACACCGTTCCGTTAAACAGCCATGTATCCTGTAAAACCATTGCAAAAGATTTTCTTAAATCCGACATTTTATAATCCCTGTAGTTTTTATCATCAATGCTTATCTTGCCGCTGGCAATATCATAAAAACGCATAAGAAGATTAATTATTGTTGTCTTTCCGGCTCCTGTTTCACCTACTATTGCTATTACCTGTCCGGGTTTTGCTGACAGACTTATATCTTTAAGTATTATCTTATCTCTTACATACCCAAAGCTTACATTATCAAAATCAACTTTTCCTTCTACATTACTAAGGCTGACTGCATCAGGCTTATCTACAGGTTCTTTCGGTTCATCAATAAGCCTGAACACCCTTTCTGCCGCTGCAATTGCAGACTGGAATTCATTCAGTACATTTGCTGCCTCATTGATAGGACCTGAAAATTTTCTCGAATAAAGTACAAACGAAGAAATATCACCAATTGAAATCTTAGCTCCAATGTATAATACAGCACCAAAGACAGATATGCATGCAAGCGAAAGATTATTAACAAAATTAACACACGGACCTGTCATGCTTCCGAAATACTCTGCCTCATAATAACATTTTACGGCATCATCATTATTTTCTTTGAACTTGTTAATAGTATTTTCTTCCCTGTGATATGCTTTTATTGTCTTATGCCCGCCTATCATCTCTTCAACAAATCCGTTGAGACGTCCAAGTGCTGCTGAACGCTCCCGAAACAATGGTCTTGTTTTCTCTGTAATAAACTTTGTTATAAGAAATGACAAAGGTATTGTTACAACAAATATAAGTATCAGCATCGGAGATATCGAAAGCATCATAAAGAACGAGCCGACAACCGTTATAACACTCGTGAGTATCTGCACAAGGTCAGTTGAAAGCGATGTATTTACTGTATCTATATCATAAGAATTTCTGCTTAATATCTCACCCGTCTGATGTTTATCAAAATATGATACCGGAAGTTTCATAAGGCTGTCATAGACATCTTTTCTCATCTGGTAAACACATTTCTGTGTTATATGTATCATAAGGACAGAAAGTATATAAGACATTACTGAAGATGCAATATAAAATATTGCCATCAGAATACAGTAATGCGTGACTTTTTTAAAATCCACCTGACCGGTACCGGTTATTGCATCAATCGCCTGACCTGAAAGCTTTGGTCCGATAAGTGCAAAAACATTACCCGCAATTGATAAAAATAACGCTGCTGCCATGAGATATTTATATCTCATAAGGTATTTTGACAGTCTCAAAATAGTACCCTTTTTATTGATACTTCTGCTGTTTTTATATATCTCTTCCGCACTTGTTCCCTTTGCAATCTTTGGTCCCATACGGAACATATCTGCACCTGTTTTTGCCATGATAACACTTTCTCCTTTACTGTGTTATTCCGCTCTGAAGACTGCTTATTCTTGCATAAATTGCACATGTTTTAAGAAGCTTATCATGATTTCCGCATGCTGCAATCCTGCCTTCATCTATAACAATTATCTTATCACAGTCAAGCACTGAACTTACTCTTTGTGCAACTATAATTGTAGTTGTGTTTTTTCCCATTTCATCAATATTTTTTCGTATTGCTGCATCAGTCTTGTAATCCAGTGCACTTGAAGAATCATCAAGCACAAGAATCTCAGGATTTCCCGCAATCGCACGCGAAATTAACATTCTCTGTTTCTGTCCACCACTAAGGTTATTTCCTCTTATTGCAAGAAATGAATCGTATCCTTCATCCATCTGGCTTATATGTGAATCAATACATGATGCTTTTGCTGCTTTTTTCATATTCTCGTCAGTTATATTTCTTCCAAGTTTTATATTTTCCGAAACACTGTCTTCAAATATAATGTCATTCTGAAATACAGCACCGAATTTCTCACGCAGAACACCAATATCATAATCACGAATATCTTTTCCATCAATGAATATCTTTCCTGATGAGACATCATAAAATCTCATTAAAAGATTGATAATTGTTGTCTTTCCAGAGCCTGTTGCACCAATAATTCCAAGCTTCTGGCCTTTTTCCAGTGAAAATGAAATATCAGAAAGGTTATCAACGTTTCCATTATATGAGAAACTCACATTATCAAAAACAATATACGGAAGGCTCTCATCACAGCTTTTATTATCATTAGTATCCTGATTCTTAATGTCAGACCGGGCTTGTAATATTTCTTCTATTCTTTCGGCAGATGAACCGGCTCTTGAAAACATAACGAAAAGACGTGTTATTGAAAGCATGGCATTAAGAATTATTGTAAAATATGTAAGAAATGCAATAATTTTACCAGGTGCTGTAAGTCCGGCATTTACACGGACTGCCCCAACAAATATAATCATTACCCAGCCAACATTAAGAAGGAAATTCATAACCGGATTGGTAAGTGCCATTGTTATACCCGCTTTTTTCTCCTTTTCAACAACATCCAGATTGATATTTTCAAATCTCTCACGCTCATAATCACCTTTTGAAAGTGCCTTGATAACTCGTATTCCTGTAATACTTTCACGCACACGACCTATCATGACATCACTTGCCTTCTGATGCGTGTTATAAAGAGGAATGCCTTTTTTAGCAACATATATGACTACTATTGCAAGAAATGGAAGTGTTGATGCAAGTATTGCCGAGAGCACCGGATCAAGTGTCATAGTAACAATAATCCCGCCAATAAGAAGAATCGGTGCACGCACACCCATTCTCTGCATAGAATTCATAATCTGATGAATATTATATGTATCACTTGTCATTCGTGATATAAGTGTGCTCTGAGAGAAGTTGTCAACCTGTCCGCACGAAAGATTCATAATTGCCGTAAATGTATCATTTCTTAAAACACGCATTGAATCTCTCGCAACTGATGAAGCCATTCTGTTTGCTGTCACATTGCCGAGTACCGCAATAAATGCACAGACAACCATGACAAGTCCCCACTGTACAACTCTCGCAATATCTGCCTCAGGCACAACTTCATCAATAATATATGCAAGTATCCACGGAAGCAGCAAATCCATTACTGTTCCGGAAAATTTAACCATAAACCCCACTACCATGCGTGGGAAGTGGGGTTTCATATATCTGAATATTAAATTCATACTTCAGCGTATGTTCTTTCCATAAATTCTCTTGTTGCGACAGCATTTTCAGGCACCGTATTTTCAAGCGTACAGTGAACATATGGCTTGTATTCTTTTATCTTCTTTAAGAGAAGCGGATAATTAAGGCTTCCTGTTCCGGCAGCAATAGACTTTAACTCATTGCCCTCAACGACATAATCCTTGCAGTGGACTACAGCTATATCATCTCCGAGAAGTTCAAATGCCTTTTCAATAATCTCATCCTGTTTATCGATATTATCAACACAAAGAAGATTTACAGGGTCAAATATAATCTGAAGATTAGGGGAATCAATAGCATCCAGAACTTTTCTTGCTCTCTCAACTGTGTATACAATATGCTTCCACACCGGTTCAATTGCAAATATAACACCAAACTGCTCTGCATATTTTACTATAGGTCTCAGATTTTCTATAAATGTCTCAAGTGCTTCCTCAGAATGATTTGCCGGTTCGTACTTGTATTCTTCGTTAACGGCACCAGTCTCTGTTCCAACAACTCCACAGCCTAAAATACTTGCAAATCTTATATGTGCCTTGTATTTTTCTACTATCTTTTTATGCTGCTCCGGATTAGGGTTGCATAAATTAAGATAACAGCCAAGCACAGCCACATCAACTTTATTTTCAGCACACAATTCCTTGATATACATTGCAAGTCCAGGTGTCATTGTGCTTATCTCCGGCTTAAATTCCTTAATTGACTTGCTTAGTGCTATATGCATGCAATGAAATCCCTGATTATGTATATTTGGAATCAGTTCATCAAGCGGTGCATATTTTACATCATGAGCTCTTATACCTATTCTCATATTATCCTCCATTCCGGCACATATAGTGCATTACCATATAATCAATATTTTAATATTACTACGGTTTTTTGGTCTTTGCAAGACATGGCGGATTAATACAATCCATTTTCTGACAATGCCTTGTAATATGTAATAACAGGGATAAAACTCTGAGCAAATCCCTTTGTGCTTGCACCGGCACATATCACTGCATCATCAACAATTTTCTTGACACCGTTTGTCGTTGCTGCCTTTGAATCAATTGTTTTGTCGAATGTCTTTATTCCTGGTTTAAGATACTTCACATCTCCTGTGAGTTCATAAGCTATTGCAAGAGATTCAAGCAAAAGCGTATTATTACCAAGTCTCTGCAGACTCGGAAGTTCTTTATAATAAAATACTCCACATCCAAGCATACAGTTTTCAATAAGATCATCAACAGCACGGATTATCATATCTTTGATATCTTCACGCGGAAATACTCTGTAATATCTCATAACACTGCCAATCGCAACAGAAATCATAAATCCTACACGTATTGTTGTATTGTCTGTATATGGTGCAAGCCAGTAGCCATATTCTTCTTCCCATTTCTTAAAGCTGTCAACAATCCATTCACATTTGTCAATCCACTTTGATTCACCAGTCTCAACATATAATGCCGTCAGTGCTCTTAGTGCCCAGCCTGTTTCTCTTGCATTTGCCTCACCCGGAACAGCATACATTGGTGTATCAAGAAGCTTTAATATATTATTTCCAATTCCAACAGCCGTAGTTAATGCTCTTTCGTCGCCTGTAAAATGGTAATAATCAATAAGACCTTCAACCCACTCATGCGAACACACCATAATACCATTCTTGCAATGTCCTGCCGTATGTTCCCACTGACCGCCGATTCGTAACGGATTATCACTGTAATGGCACACATCTACATCCATCTGATGCTCTGTTGAAACAAGAAGATAGTCAAGGAAACGTCTCACACCGGTTCTTGCATACTCCAACGCACATGAATGTGGATAATCATATTCATTATTACTCCACACTGTCTTTCCGTTGCCTCTTCCCTGCTGTGTATAATTAGAATCCCATGTATCGCCCCAGTTAAGCATACCATAGCATCTTGCATGTTCGTCAGCTCTTCCTATAAGAAACATCTCAACATCATCATTTAACTTATCAGGGAAAATATCCGGCATAACTCCGGCATTTTTAAACATCTCAGGAGAAATATATGGTCTGTCAGGCATCTGGTAAATAAGACTTCTGTTATCAATTTCAAGAATCTTCTCATCCGCAGCATGAAAATGCATAAGCACTTTCTGTGTTCTTGCCATTCCCGGCTGCATGATAACCTTGTCTTCTCCCTCCGGAACAAGCATAACAGCAATACCTTCACTGTCTGACTTTACAGCCTTTGGGTAATTTTGCTGTGCCTGATATACAGTTATACAGAGTCCGCCTTTAGCATCTGTCCTGTCAGCAAAAAATGTACCATATAAAACTTCCGCAAAATGCTCATTTGCCTCTTTCATAAGATAATGTGCATCTACATGACGGTTTACTTCTTCTCCATTTTTTCCTATATAAAAATCTGTCCTATAATTAGAGCTTCCCACCATTGTCCTTACATCCAAAACAGGTGCTTTCTCATCAAAAAGTTCAAGTTCATGCGTTCCCCTTGTATGAAAAACAGGTCCGGTACAGCTGGTATTATCTGTCATTATATCGCCACATCCTGTAGAATCCGGCTTCTCATCAAAATTCATAGGTTTCATAATATCACTAAGGCGGCTTGAAGAATCAGCTTTTGCA
>ULZY01023441.1_pt1 | contig 14171 bp, 21 predicted proteins | sample 1963571 | NCBI WGS metagenome assembly ULZY01 (sample SAMEA4835902, study PRJEB28245) | human gut metagenome | biome: gut microbiome; material: fecal sample | place: Denmark | collected 2008
GGAGAATTAATTTTAGTAGGTTATGTATTTAACTATTACATTCATTATTTCATTTTTAATTTTTTGATTTTCAAAATTTAATTTTGCCAATCTATAATGTTCTATAATAGATTTAAAAAATGGTGATGATCTAGTTCTAATTAGTAGTGTTGATTCATCATGATCTTCAGAATTAATTGTAAATCTAACAGGACAATTAGGATCGTAATCATTTGATATATACATCATACCCTCTTTATAATCACACCAGATACCATATTTTTTATTATTTAAAACTAAAATGAAATAAAATTTTGATGATTTAGATTTTTTATTTATAAAAGATTTACTATCTCTAAGCATTTCATTATCAATAGCGTATTTACCATACTCAGTACCATCTATTAATTCACCAAATTTAGTTTTTTTCTTAACCTCTCTATATTTTAAATTTTTAATATAGTTTATAACTATTAGTGGGTCACCATTAGAACTTCGTTTTGCAACTTTAAATTCTGAATTATAAGGAAGTGTTAAATCAAAGAAAGTAAAGTAAGGATTTGTTATTGATATAGCATTACCTAAGAAAATAACTCTAATATTTCTTAATCTTGCTATAGTTTCTATAACATCAAGAAGTTGTATTACTTCATTTTGTAGATAATGATAGCACCCTTTATCAATAATAAATTCATCAAATATAATAGTAGTAACTCTTTCATAAGTACTTGATTTTAATATATTTGCTATTGATAAAGGTATAGCATAACCACATATTTTTTTATCAATATACATTGTATTCTTTTTATTTGAAAGATCATGATTTTTTACTGCATCATCTTTTTTAATTTGATCAAAAAATATACCTACATTTTGTTTCATCATAGCAGATTGTACTTCTGTTTTATATCTTCTAATATAAACAAATTCTTCGCCTTTTTTAATAAAGTTCTTAGCTACATATAATTTAGCCCCATACGATTTACCGACACCTCTTTCACCAATAATAAAATTAAGAAGTGCGTTATATGATAGTATTTTATCATAATTATAATAAATATTATTCATATTATCACCTTCAAATTAAAAATAGCACAGTAATTTTAATATTTTATTGCACTATATCACTAGAAAATTTAATATATCAGTTCTTCACTGTGATTTTATATATTAAAATTACAATAAGTTAAATATTAAATACCATGCTTATAAATCTAGGTATAATGGCTTAATGCCTTTACCTAATATAATTATAACATAAATTTAATTAATTGTCAAATAACATTTATTAATAAAAATTTTAAAAAAGTTTTAAAAAATGTATTGACATTATTATAATAATTTGATATACTTATATTGTCAATAGGAAAGGAATGATAAAAATGAAAAAAAGATATTTAAAAAATTGGGTAGTCAATTTAATACTTATTATTCAAATGATGGTATTGTTATTACTTTCAAGTGATACATCTAATTTAACATTATTCATAATAAGTAAAATAATATTATTGGCTATCTTTTTAATTAATAATTTTATACTATATAAATATAGTAAATTATTTAGAGAGTAAGTGATTAATAATGAATAAAGAAGAAATAGAAAGTTTATTTAAAAAATATAAAGTTAGAATACCAAAAGAAAAGCAAGGACAAAGTGAGTGCTACGAATGTAAAAGACACCATAAATATAGTTTAACTTGGACTTCTTTCCTTTATGAATATAAAGAAAATTATTATTGTTTTGAACACATTGTAAATATTTTATTACAACAAGAAAAGAGAAAAGCAAAAGTAGAGAATATATGTTACTTCCTAGTAGCAATGTTCTTCCTAGTAATGTTAGTAGTAGCAATATATACTTTACTTAATGCTAACTTATAAATGGTAAGGAGGAAATATGAAAGAATATAATATTAATTATGATGGAATGTCATTTGAAGAAAAAATTAAATTAAAAATATACTACTTATATAGTTTACCTAATTGCAAAGAAAAAGAAGTAGCATTAAATACTTTAAATTGGATACTAGATATTTTAGAGGAAGAAAAAGTAAAAGGAAAAGGTAAAGTGAGATAATGACTAAAGAAGAAATAAAACATTTTAAATCATTACTAAGACAAGGTTCTCTAAGACATATGAATATATTACTTGATGATAAGTTTCAAAAAGAATTACTAACTATAATAAAAGATTATGAAAAATTACAACAAGAAAACCAAAAATACAAAGAAGTAATTGATAGAGCAATAGATTTTATAGTAAAAGAAACAAAAACGATGCCAACTAATGGTTGTAAAATAAGGCTAATAGAATTATTAGATATTTTAAAGGAAGTGGAATAAATGAGTAAAGAAAAAATTGCTATTGAAATTTTAAAGATATTATTAGATCATGTACCTGAAAGTGAAATAAGTGTAGCAAGTGTAACACTTGCATATACTAGAATAATGCATAAATTAGAAAAAATGATATAATTAGGTTACTTATATGTAGCCTTTACCTAGTAAAATTTTTCAATCCTACTATTTCTTTACTAGGTAAAGAGTGCATATAAGCACTAGAAAGGAGAAGCTTAGCATTGGCTAAAATAGTTATAGAAGTAAAAGATAAAAAAGATAGTGATAGTTGTACTGTAAAGCTTGAGGTAAAGAATACTGAAAAAGCAAGTAAAACTGAACTAAATACACTTGGAAATGTGTATAATAGTGTTTGTGAGGCACTTAAAAATTTACAAAAATAATTATTAAAGGAAAAGGTGAAAATTATGGAAGAAAAACAAGAATTAACATTACTTAGTAATGTAAAAACAAAAATGTACTGCTCTAAGAAAGTAGAAAAAGAAGAAGATAAAAAAGATTTATTTAATGCACTTGAAACATGTGATGCACTTCTTAACGATTGTGTAGGTCAAGAAATTGAAATTAAAGATATTTACTGCGAAGAAAAAGAAGTAATTGATGATGAAAGTGGAGAATTAAAAAATAAATATAGAACTATTATATTTGATAAAAATGGTCAAACTTATGCTACAGGTAGTTATGGTATTTATAATGTTGTTAGAAAATTAATATCAATTTATGGATATCCTACTTGGGAAGATGGTATAAAAGTAAAAGTTGCTAAAAGACCAATTGGCAATGGAAAATCAAGTTTAACATTAACATTGGTATAGAATAAAATCTATACCTTATTTTGTAGAAAGGAGAATAAATTTGTGATTACTAAAAGAGGTATTTATTATGATTTAAATGATAGCACTTACACATTAAAAGTTGAAGGATTAACATTTTATTTTTCATCAGATTTTTATAGAATGAAATTTGCTGAAAGTTTTGTAAAATATATTGAATCTGAAACTTTAAAATTAAAGATAAAGTATAGTTGTAATATAAATGCTACTAAAATGTTATTATTAAAATTATATCAGAAAATTGAAACAAGAGGGTTTAAGGTTGTATATGAAGATAAAGATATTGAAGAAATAAATTTAATTGTAAACATTGAAAGGTAGTGATATTAATGGCAATTAGATATGATAAAAAAATTAATCAAGAAATTAATAGAACTATTAAAAATTTTAATCAGAAAATTGCTAGACTAGAAAAAGAGCAAAGAGATTTAATACTACCTGATAAAATTACTAAGAAAGCTTTAAAAGAAAGTGTATATACTAGAACAGAATTAAAAAGAAAATTAAAAGAATTACAAAGATACTCTGAGAGAGGTATTGAATCTACTTTAAAAACTACAACAGGTATAGAAATAAGTAAATATGAATTAGTAAATCTACAAAAAGAAAATGCAAGAATAAAAAGAAATATTACACGTGAGATAAATAGATTAAGAGTTAGTAAACCAAAAGTATTTGGTAAAATACAATCATCAACATTTAGTGAAATGGGTGATAGTGATTATTTAAATTTGGTTGCACGTAGAAAGGCACTTGAAAAAGATATTAATAAATTATCACCTGATGAATTTAAAAGATTTAAAAAATTAGTTGAAGCAACAGGAAGAAATCAGCAATACATGAATACTGTTTTTAAAGAAAATTATTTTGAAATGTTAACAGATTTAGCATATTACTATGGTTATGATAATAAAAAACTAAATGAAATGAAAAAGAAAATAATGAAATTAAAACCTAACGATTTTTTAAGGCTATTTAAAGAAGATAAAAGTATAAGAGCAATTTTAGACTATTATCCTATTGTTACATCAAATTTTGATTTCAATAGTGGAATGTATGTTAATCGTATGGATTATCAAGAAGATGTAATTAATTTATATGATGCATTATATGATAATTTAGATGATATATTAAAAGATTATGCGTAAGTTTACAGCTGATTTTGAAACTACTACAGATCCAAATGATTGTAGAGTATGGGCTTATGCAATTTGTGAAATTGGAAATATAAATAATTTTTATTATGGAAATTCTATTGATGAATTTATAGAATTTTGTAAAAATAAAAGGGAAAATTATGTATTGTATTTCCATAATCTAAAATTTGATGGTGAGTATATCTTTAATTATTTATTAAATAATGATTATAAATGTATAAAAGATAAAAAAGATAGAGAAGATAAGACATTTACTACACTAATTAGTGATACAGGACAGTTTTATTCAATAGAAATATTTTTTGAAACTAAAAATAAAAAACATATAAATAAGGTAACTATTTATGATTCACTTAAGATACTTAACTTTAGTGTTGATAAAATAGCAAAAGATTTTAATTTACCTATTAGAAAACTAGAACTCAATTATCATGCTAAAAGAGAAATAGGACATATATTAACAGAAGAAGAAATTGATTATATTAAAAATGATGTTGAAATTATGGCAAGAGCTTTAGAGTTTATGTTTAATGAAAATTTAAAAAAAATGACTATAGGAAGTGATGCACTTCATAATTATAAAGAAATGAATACTAATTTTAGTAAATACTTTCCACTACTTCCATATCAGATTGATTTAGATATAAGAAGAAGTTATAAAGGTGGCTTTACATATTTAAATGAAGTATATAAAGAAAAAGAAACTGGTAGTGGTATTGTACTTGATGTAAACAGTCTATATCCCTCTGTTATGAAATATGAAAAACTACCCTTCGGAGAGCCTTTATATTTTGAAGGTGAATATAAAGAAGATAAGTTATATAGTTTATATATTCAAACTTTTAGTTGTAGTTTTGAATTAAAAGAAGGTAAAATACCATCAATACAAATAAAAAATAATTTAAGTTTTGTACCAAATGAATATGTAAAATCTTCAAAAGGTGATATTGTTACTTTAACACTTACGAATGTTGATTTAAAATTATTTTTTGAAAATTATAATGTTTATGATTTAACCTATCATAGTGGGTGGAAATTTAAAGGAATTAAGGGACTATTTACACAATATATTGATTACTGGAGTGAAAAAAAGATAAATGCTAAAAAAGAAAAAAATAATGTACTTTATATAATAAGTAAATTAATGCTTAATAGTTTATATGGTAAATTTGGATTAAATCCTAATGTACAAGGTAAATATCCATATTTAAATGAAGAAGGTATTGTTAAATATAAAATGTATCCAAAAGAAATAAGAGATTCAATTTATATCCCTGTTGCTAGTTTTATAACTAGTTATGCAAGAAATAAAACGATAAGAACATCTCAAGCTATAAAAGATTATACAATTAAAAATTATAATAAAGATTATTATATTTATTCTGATACAGATAGCATACATTTACTTGACATAGATGAAAACATATTAAAATCATTTGTTGATATAGATGATTATAAACTTGGAGCATGGAAAATAGAAAGTAAATTTATTAAAGGAAAGTATATAAGGCAGAAATGCTATATTGAACTTGGTTATGATGATAAATTAAATGTAACAGTAGCAGGACTACCTAAAAAACTTGGAAAATATATTACATTTGAAAACTTTAATAAAGGACTAAAAATACTTGCTAGTGATACAGAGAAAGAACATAAATTAACATTTAAGCATGTAAAAGGTGGTGTTATTCTTGCTGATACAGATTTCAGCATAAAATAATATGAAATTAAAAAGATTCAAAAAGAATGAAGATTATTTTAAATTTATATCTAAAGTTAAAGTAAAACAGGTTGTTATAAAAGATAATATTATTTACTTATATTATGAAATATAGTATAATTATTATAGAGGTGATATGATGAATATAGAAGTGCTTGTTGCTATTATAAGTGGGCTATGCGTTGCTATTCCATCAATAATTACTACTATTTTATCTAATATTTCAAATAAAAAAATAGTAAATTATAGAATAGATCAGTTAGAAAAACATGTAATAGCACACAATAATTTAATTGATCGTATGTATAAAGTAGAAAATAGAGTTACTTTAATTGAAGATGAAATAAAATTTAATAAATAGAGGTGATAAAATGGAAAATTTTAAAAAATTATTAAAAGTTAAAAGTATAATTACTATTCTTTTAACACTTGTTGTATGTTATCTTGCATTATTTAAAAATTATGATATAAAAGAAATATATTTAATGATAATAGCATTTTATTTTGGTACTCAGACAGAAAAAAATAATAAATAGGAAGGTGATAAAATGAAAGAATTAAAAATTCAAGATACATTTAATGATGATGTAATATCTGATTTAATTGATGATTTAAATTTACTTGAAAATATAAGCGAAGTAGAAAAAGAAGGTGAAGATAATGGAAATAAGAACAACGAAACCACAGAATAATAAATTTTATAATACTATTTCAAATGGTGGTGTGTCAGAGTGTATTAAAGGTTATCCAACTTCTAGTGATAGTGATGTACTTGCAAATTGTGTTGGTTACGCATGTGGAAGATTTAATGAAATAATTGGTAAGATGAAATATCCATATTTAAATTGTAATGCTGAGGATTTTATTGATAGAGCAAAATCTTTTTACAATTTAGAAATATCAAGTATTCCTACTCTTGGTGGTATTATGGTATGGAAAAAAGGAAATACTCATAATGGGGCTGATGGAGCAGGACATGTTGCAATTGTAGAAAAAATAATTGATGAAAATACAATTTATACATCTGAATCAGGTTATGGAAGTGCTTATTTTTGGAATGCTACGAGAAAAAATGATAATGGAAACTGGGGAATGAACTTGTCTTACACTTTTATTGGTTGTATAAAAAATCCTTCTGTAAAAGAAGAAATTATAAAACCTAGTTTAAAATCTTTAGATGAAATAGCTAAAGATGTAATTAATGGTTTATATGGTAATTATCCTGAAAGAAAAACAAAATTAGAAGCTGAAGGATATAATTATTCTTTAGTACAATCAAAAGTTAATGAATTATTAACTCCTAAAAAATTAACACAGGAAGAAGATTATTTATTAATTTTAGTAAAAAGAACTATCAGAGGCGATTATGGAAATGGTAAACAAAGAAAATTAAATTTAGGTAATTATTATGAAGAAGTACAAAGACAAGTAAATTTAAATTATATGAATAAAACAACAAATTGGGATAATATAAAATTATATTAACTATCATAATTTTAGAAAAAAGTCAATACATAATTGACTTTTTTATTAACTTATATTATAATTATTATAGAAAGGAGAGATAAAGTATGTTAACTAAAGAAGAATTTAAAAATTTAATAACTTCAATTAAGGAAAAGTTAGATGATACAACACAGGCTTTAGTTAGTGAAGAACTTTTAAATGTTTTAACTAATTATAATTTAGCTGTTGATGAAATAGAAAGTAAAGCTCAAAGTGTTGCTGATCTAACAAAAGATAATGAAGAATTATTAAAGGTTAATGGAAAATTATTTCAAAAAATAGGTTTTGAAAAAGTTGAAACCGAAACTGAAGAACCAAAAAGCGAAGATGAAGAAATCAAGCTTGAGGAAATCATTAATGAGAAAGGAGAAATGATCTAATATGAAAGGTGTAAAAACATTTAATTTTATTAGAAATAATAGTACAGAGGCATTTGTACAAACTGTACCAGCTGCTACTGATGATAATATTCAAACTATTGCTAATATTTTATTTAATGATGCTTATCAGCCAATGCTTAATGAATTTGTTACTAATTTAATTAATAGAATAGCTTTAACAATAGTTAGAAATAAAAGTTACAGTAACCCACTTTCTATATTTAAAAAAGGAAGTATTCCACTAGGTACAGATATTCAAGACATATTTACTAACCCTGCAATTGCTGAAAAATATGAATTTTCTAATACTGCTATGGCAAAACTTCTTACAATTACTGATCCTGATACTCACGTAGCTTATTATAGAAGAAATAGACAAGATGTATATACTAAAACTATAAGCCGTGAAGGATTACAAGGAGCATTTGTAAGTTGGGAAAAATTTGAAGATTTCATTACTTCAATTACTACTTCTTTATATTCTGGTAATTATATTGATGAATTTGAATATACTAAAGATTTAGTAAATGGTGCTTATGTAAATAATAAGGTAATAGTAGAAAAAGTAACTAATCCTACTGATGAAACTTCAAGTAAGGCTTTCCTTAAAAAAGTGCGTGCTTTATATAAAAAATTAAGTTTTCCATCAACAAAATATAATGCTTACTCTAAATTTAGTGGTGCAAATGGTCTAATTAAAACATGGACTGACCCTGATAGAGTTGTACTTATAATTAAAGCTGATGCTATGGCTGAAGTTGATGTTGATGCTTTAGCTAGTGCATTTAACTTAGATAAGGCTAATTTCTTAGGTAGAGTTATTGAAGTTGATGAATTTGATAGTCCTGAAATTGTTGGTGTAATTTGTGATGAATCTTGGTTACAAATTTACGATAACGTTTTTAGATTTGATGAATTCTATAATGCTAGAGTTATGGCTTGGAATGAATATTTGCATGCTTGGGGAACTTATGCAATTTGTCCATTTGCTAATGCTGTTGTTTTAGCAACAGAAGAGCCTACTCCTGCAACAGCTGTTGCATTTGGTACTGATAGTGTACAATTAAATTTAAATGGTTCTCCAGCTTATGAAACTTTAGAAATAACTGTTACTCCTGCAAATAGCACAGATAATATTGAGTTTACTTCTAGTAAACCAGAAGTATTTACAGTAACAAAAGTAGATAATACTCATGTTACATTAACTCCAATGTCTGAAGGATCTGGAACAGTTACAGCTACTGCTTCAAGCGGTCAAAAAGATACAGCAACAGTTACTGTTACAAAAGCATAAATAAGAGGTGAGAGAATTTATCTCTTACCTCTATTTTTAATGAAAGGAATGATAATATGTATAATGTAGAACCACAGGGCATGATATATTTATGTAAAACTCCTCTTGAAAATGATTATAAAAATCAGCTAACATTTACAAATTCTACAGCGCAAGAAAATTATTTTAATTCTACTGTTGTAAAAAGTTATAGCGAATATACATATCAAAGACATGATTCTGCTGTAAAAGTTGGTGCTAATATAGATGATATAATTAACTGTAATTATATGTTTTATAGAAATGTTGGTTTTAGTGATAAAATATATTACTGTTTTATTACTGATATGCAATATGTTAATGAGAATTGTACTTTAATTACATTTGAAACAGATGTATTTCAAACATATCAATTTGATATAGAGTATAAGGCATGTTTTACTGAAAGAGAACATGTAAATAATGATACAATTGGTATAAATACTGTTCCTGAAAATGTTGAATTAGGTGAATATGTTGTAAATGAACATATTAAAGATAATCATAATAATGATACAACAATTATTACTGGTGCTACTGTTGGTCCATCTGATCTAGAAAATTTTACTATAGGTAAATATAATGGTATTACTAGTGGCTGTGAATATTGTAGATGGGATAATAATAATTTTAATGATTTAAAAACTTTTTTAGCTAATTTAGATTCACATGGTAAAAAAGATGCATTACTTAGTATGTTTATAGCTCCTAAGTGGCTTGCTCCTGTAAATGGTACAGTATATGTTACTCAAACTAACGAACCTGCACATTTTGATATTGGTATTAGTAAAATAAATAATTTAAATGGCTATATACCAAAAAATAATAAATTATTTACATATCCATATTGTTATATTAATGTTTCCAATAACTCAGGACAATCTATAGTTTTAAATCAAGAACTATGGGGCACTACAGATAATTTAATGTCATTAAGAGTATATGGTTGTTTAAGTCCTGGTTGTTCTATGAGAGCATTACCACTAAATTATAAAAATGATAGTGTTAGATGGGAAGAAGGTATAAGTTGTGGCAAATATCCTCAGCTTAACTGGTCAAGTAGTCAATATACAAATTGGCTAGCTCAAAATGGTATAAATATAGGTCTTTCTACTGCTGGAGCTCTTGTCTCTACAGGTGTAGGAATAGCAACACATAATCCAGTTGGTATTGCTAGTGGTCTTTTAGCAATAGGCCAATCTATAGGACAAGTTACACAACATTCACTTATTCCTAATTCTGTATCAGGTAATTTAAATAGTGGTGATGTTACTGTTGCAACTGGTGAAAATAGAATCCACATGTATAAAATGACTATAAAAGAAGAATATGCAAAAATTATAGATGACTATTTTACAATGTTTGGTTATAAAGTAAATAAATTAAAAGTACCAAATATTACAGGTAGAGAAAATTGGAATTATGTAAAAACTATAGAATGTAATTTTGATGGAGATATACCTCAATCTCATTTAAATATAATTAGAAGTATGTTTAACAGTGGTGTTACATTATGGCATAATCCTAATGCAATGTATAATTATAATTTATCAAATAATATAATCTAGGAGGTGATTTAATGAAGAAAATGACTGAAACTGATATTGCAATGAATATAAATAATTTAACTTATATTGATTATTTAAATAGATTAAAATTAATTGCAACATCATTATTTACTTGGAAGGGATTAGATGAAGTAGCAGGCTTTGGAGCTTCAAGATTCTTAGAACTTGTACTATATGAAAATGGTAGGGCTTGCTTTGTTAAAGATAAAGAAAAAGGATATTTAGCACTTAGAGTAAATCCATCAGATAAACTAAATGTATATATGCTACCAGAAAAAGTAATGGCTTGGTCTTTAGGTTATAATAAAGATTATTTATTTGATGATGTTATTTATATAATGAATAATAATTTAGAAATTCCTACAAGTCAAAGTCTGCAACTCTTTGCTTATAGACTTTATGAAACTGAAAGAACTATTGATACTAATTTAATAGCACAAAAAACACCTGTATTAATTGAAGGAGATACAAAAACAATACTTACTTTAAAAAATGTATATATGCAATACTCAGGAAATACACCATTTATATTTGGTAATAAACAATTTGATATTTCAAATAAACTTAATGTATTAAAAACAGATGCTCCATATTTAATAGATAAACTAGAAGATCATAAACATGAAATATGGAATGAAGCTCTTACATATTTAGGTATTGACAATGCTAATACTGATAAAAAAGAAAGATTAATTACTAGTGAAGTAGAATCAAATGACGATCTTATAAATTATTATTTAAATTGTTTCTATAAAACTAGAAAAGATGCATGTGATAGAATAAATGAAAAATATAATTTAAATATAGAATTATCTTTAAATAAGGAAATACTAGATTTATTAGATTTAGATGAAAATAATATAATTAATTATAAAGAAGGTGAAGAAGATGGCAAAATATACAATAACAATTAAATCATTATTAGATAATAATTTTGATTTTGGATTACAAAACTATCCTATATTTAATGAAAGTTATAGAAATATATTAAACAATAATATATTAAATCATTACTATGAAAATGAAATAGGATTTGAAACTGCTAATTTATTTAAATTTTATTTAAATCAAAAATTAAATGAAATTATGCCTTATTATAATACATTATATAAAGCTCAAGAAGAAATAATAAAAGATAGTCTATTTGATAATGTTGATTTAAAAGAAACAAGTAATAGAATTAATAAAACTAATACTAATTCTACATCTACAAGCACATCAGATAATAAAAATTTATTTCAAGATACACCACAAGGTAAAATTGACATGACTATATTTGATGATCAAACATATGCTACTAACTTAACTTTAAATAAAGGTAAAATAAATGATGAATCTAATAGTATAGGAAATAATAACGAAGACTTCATAAGAAATATTAAAGGCTCAAATGGTGGAAAATATAAAATTGAAATATTAAATGATATAAAAAATAATTTAATGAATATTGATTTAATGATAATAAATGAGTTAAATGACTTGTTTATGCAAATATTTTAAGGAGATGATAAAATGGATAAAAATATTCAAAAAATAAAACCAAGTGGTATATTTACAAATTATATTTATAAAGCTATACCACTTGCATTTGATGAAAGCATGAGTTACTACGAAACTTTATGTGGTATATTATCACTTTTAAAAACTCAAGAAGAAGTTGTAAATAATAATGCTGATTTATTAGCAGAATTAGAAACATATGTACAAAATTATTTTAAAAATTTAGATGTACAAACTGAAATAAATAATAAATTAGACCAGATGGCTGAGTCAGGACAACTTGCTGATATTATAGCACAGTATTTACAAGTATCATCTATTCTAGCATATAATAGTGTTGAAGATATGAAAAATGCTAACAATTTAGTTGAAAATAGTTTTGTTGAAACTTATGGATTTTATAATTATGGTGATGGTGGAAGTGCAAAATATAAAATTAGAAAAATTACTAATGTTGATGTTATTGATAATATATTTCTATTTAGTTTAACTAATTATAGTGATTTAGTTGCTGAACTTATAAAAGATACTACTATATATTTAAAAAAATGTGGATTAAGTATAAATAAAACTGCTGAAGAAAACACAGAAATATTAAATAAAATTATAACATTTTGTAATGAAAATGATAAATATAAAATTGTATTTGATGACAATTACACTATTAAAGGATTTACTCTTACAAATAATAATATTGATATTAGCGGTAGTAGTGATAAAATTGAAATTATTACTACAGATGAAATAAAAATAAATTCAAATTTTAATTTTATACACGACATAAAATTTATGATTAATACAGACATAATTTTATTAAATATAAGTGGTAAATATAATAATTTTGATAATTTATATTTATATGGTAATAATGATAATACAGGTATTGGTATTAATGTTACAAATTTTTGTAATGAATTTACAAACTGTTCTATTAGAGAATTTAAAAAAAGTTGTATATTAAGTAATAATTATATTGTATTTAATAATTGTTATTTAATAAATTGTGATAATTCTGTTGGTGAGTCAACAAATATAAATATTACCGCAGGTGATAATATTATATTTAATAATTGTGATATTGAAAAAGGTTTTAATATATTAAATATAACAGGTGGTAATAGTACATTTGATAATTGTTATATTGAAGCTGCTACATCAAGATACCATTTATTATTAACAGGTGGTACAATTAATATTACAAACTGCTATTTAAATAGTTTAAGAATTAACAAACAGGAAAATTGTAATTTAACTTTATCAAAAAATAAAATAAATTTAATTAATGATGATTACTTAATTTACATTACTACTCAAAATATAGGTTATTTAGTTATTGATAATAATATTATTATGAATAGTGGGGGTTATGTTATAAGACTAGTAGATTCAACACCAACAACAAAAATTTATGTATATATTGATAATAGTTGGGTTACTGGTACTAAAAACAAATATTTATATATTATGCAAGATAGATGTTGGTGCGTTGAATCTTCAAATCATATATTACCTATATCAATACTAAATCGTGAATATACTAAAGGTGGTGTAACAAGTAATAGGCCATCTGAAAATCTATATGCTGGGTTAACTTATGGCGATAGAAATTATAATAAATTATGTTTCTATAATGCTTATCTTTCAAAATGGGTTGATGCTTTAGGTAATACACCTGTTGAAAAAAGAAGTGCTATACCTACATCAGGTAATTATGTAGTAGGTGATATAATTTTTAATTCAAATCCTACAAATGGTGGATATATTGGTTGGGTGTGTGTTTCTGAAGGTAATCCCGGAAGTTGGTATCCATTTGGTAAAATAGGTAGTTAAATACATAACCTACTAAAATTAATTCTCC
>ULZY01033090.1_pt1 | contig 13906 bp, 10 predicted proteins | sample 1963571 | NCBI WGS metagenome assembly ULZY01 (sample SAMEA4835902, study PRJEB28245) | human gut metagenome | biome: gut microbiome; material: fecal sample | place: Denmark | collected 2008
ACGCGGGAAAATCGGGTTATCCGTAGAGTTACGTGACAAGGTCAGGTTCAAGCTCAGGTTATTACAGTTACCGGTGTTCATGTACTGTCCGTTGTTCAGTTTGATATAGAGGTAACTCCAGTCTTTCAGCATGAATCGCTGGTAAGACAATTCAGCCGACAAGGTAAAGTAGTCATCCGGCCAGCGCAGACGTTTACCCCATCCTACAGATACACCGAACATCTTGATAGACTTGTCGGGGTCGTAGTAAGATTCGTAGTTGTCATAATAGTTTCCATAACCTCCGTAGTATCCGTATCCGCTCAACATGTTGTAATAGTTGTTCATGTAAGCAGAGTTGTAATACTGGCTGCTCACGTCGGTCTGGATAGAGTAGAAGGCCGAAACAGAGAATGAGTTCGGGCGTTTGCCGCCAAACCATGGATCGAAGAACGATACACTGTATGACTGATAGTAGCGTCCGTTGGTCTGTCCACTGATAGTCAGTGTCTGTCCGTCACCTTGTGGCAGGATACCGCGGTAGTTATCGTTTTTGCGGAACAAGTTCGCAAATGAGAAGTTGGTGAACTTCAAACTCAGCTTACCGATGATACCAGTCTGTCCCCAACCGGCAGAGAATTCCACCTGGTCGTTGGCTTTTGATTCCAGTCCCCAGTTAATGTCGACTGTACCGTCCTGGAAGTTCGGCTGTACATCCGGCTTGATATTTTCAGGGTTGAAGTGTCCCATCTGTGCAATTTCACGGTAAGAACGTTCCAGTGCTTCCTTACTGAAGAGGTCGCCCGGACGTGTACGCAACTCACGACGTACGATGTTTTCATACAGACGGTCATTACCGTTGATGCGTACGTGGCTAATGCTGGCTTGCGGACCTTCAGTGATACGCATTTCCAGATCGATAGAGTCACCGTCAATATTTACTTCCACCGGGTCGAGGCGGTAGAACACATATCCGCGGTTATAGTAGTTGTTACCGATTGCATCTTCATCGTTAGAGATACGGTCGTTCAGCAACTTCTGGTTATATACATCACCGCGTTTCATGCGGAGCTGTTCGTTCAACAGGTCAGAAGGATATACCGTGTTACCTACCCAGGTGATGTCACGGAGGTAATATTTCTGTCCTTCGTAGATTTTCATGTAGACATCTACCGTCTTTTCATCGTACGGCGATACACTGTCTACTACAATCTGTGCGTCACGGTAACCCAGCTCGTTATATTTATCGATGATTTTCTGCTTATCTTCTTCGTAACGTTCATTGATGAACTTCTTGGCGCGGAAAAGGTTAATCAGCTTACCTTTTTCGTTGGTCTTCTTCATGACACGCTTCAACTTCTTGTCAGTAAGTACCTCATTCCCGTCAATGGTAATCTGGTGGACTTTGACTTTAGCCTTCTTGTCAATGTTCACATCTACATATACCTGCTCCTTGTTTTCCGGGTCCTCGCGTTCAATGATGTTTACTTCCGCATTTTTGAAACCTTTCTCGTCAAAATGCTTCTTGATCAAAATCTTGGCACGGTCAATCAAGTTCGGTGTAACCTGTGTACCTTTGGCCATACCCAGTTTAGCCTGCAAATCTTCACGTTCACTCTTTTTCACACCGTGAATTACGATGTCGGTAATACGCGGACGCTGTGTCAGCTGGATAGACAGGTAGATTTTATTGTCTACAATCTTATCCGCAGTGATTTTCACGTCAGAGAACAAGCCATGACGCCAGTATCTTTTTACTGCCGAGGTGATGTCATCTCCCGGTACGGTGATAGTCTGTCCGACAGCCAAACCGGAAATACCTATCAGGACATAATCCTCATAGTTCTTTACTCCGCTGACCTTGATGTCGGCGATTTCATATTTTTTAGGTGTTCCGTTGTAAAGGATAACTGGCTTATCGCTTTGTTCAGTTGTATTATTGTCCTGTGCATATCCCCCCATTGGAGCAGACGAAAGACATGCAGCAATCAATAGAAGAAGTGAAAAACGGTTTTGCATTGTTCTTTGTTAAATTTGTTCACTGGTTTTGCCGAATCGGCGTTCTCTTTTTTGAAAGTCACAAATAGCCTTACATAATTCTTCGGCCTTGAAGTCCGGCCAGAAAGTGTCACAGAAATACAGTTCCGCGTAGGCGCATTGCCAAAGCAGGTAGTTGCTCAGACGGATTTCACCGCCTGTTCTGATTAACAAGTCCGGGTCGGGCATATAATGAGTAGCCAGGCATCGGTCGATGGTCTGGTCTGTAATTTTTTCGGGAGAAAGGGTTCCTTCCTTCACTTCACGGGCAATTTTTTTGACAGCCTCCGTGATTTCCCATTTAGAAGAATAGCTTAATGCTAATGTCAGACACATTCCCGTGTTCTTTGATGTACGTTCGATACACTTGTTCAGTCGTGCAAGTACGTTTTCCGGCAATTTTTCTGTTTCACCGATGATGCGGAAGCTGATGTTGTTCTTCATGAAGGTTTCTTCTTCAATGGAGTCCATAAGCAAACTCATCAAGGCGGCTACTTCGTCTACCGGACGATTCCAGTTTTCAGTAGAGAATGTATAAAGAGTCAGATATTTCACGCCTAACCGTGCGGCTTCTTCCGCAATGACATGTACGGTCTCAGCGCCAGCCTGGTGTCCGAAAGTACGGGCGTGTCCCTGCTGTTTGGCCCAGCGTCCGTTACCATCCATAATGATGGCAATGTGTGCCGGTATCCGATTTTTGTCTATTTGGTCTTTATATAGCATGGCTTGTTGTTTTTCAGGGTTCTTAGATTACCATTTAGGAGTAAATCCCAACCGATTGATACGTCCTCTGCAGATGCTTCCATCTTCCCACACAATCCAGATAAAGTTACCTCGGGAGGTTCCATTCTCCAATTTGGGAGTTACGGCACATGAGTAATTACCATGGTGTGTGTCGTATAAATCAGGGAAATTAATATACTCTCTATTAGGGTTTTCTGTGTCAGGAACTTCTGCAGGGAAGGCCATACATTCAGTCACAGGTCTCCAGCAAAGTCCGTTGTCAGTAGAACAATAGAACTGGCTGAAAGGCTTGATTTCTCCGTAACCACCACCGAAAGCATACAACTTTCCGTCATAGTAAATCATGGTGACATTCTCCAAGTTCGGAAGTGGAAGGTTTTGTATTCTTTCCTCCCATTTGTTGTCGCTTGACATACGGTTGAATACTAATGCAGTCGTATCATTATCGGTAGTACCTGGGTTATTGCAGAGTGCTATTGTTGTGGTAATATTGCTGTTGTATGATGCAGTAATAGTAGTAGTAAAGAATGGCTTTTTTATAGGGAACTGTAACTGTGTGGATGGATCGGTGGAATCTGGGATCCATACGCCATTTTTATATGTATGACTTACGCTGTTGCTTACTCCGTTGCTTATTTTGTTGATTACGGCATAAAGTTCCTCTTTTGTATCGTTTCCACCTATCAGCACTTCGAATGTTTCTGTACTTACTTGTGTCACGTCATTGCTGTTTACGTCCAGTTTGTAAAGCTGCTTATTAGTTCCTGCCAGAAAATAGATGTTTCCTGCCCATGCAGTAGCAGAATAGGTATCAACATCTGTAATATTAATTGCTACAGGAGTCCAAGGGTTAGGATCGTCATTTGACACATCCGAGTATTCAATATGAGTGCCGTTTTCATTTTTTCCGAATACATATACCTTCCCGTTGGCGTATACTGCTTTCTGTTCACTCAGCAAACTTCTATCACTGAATGAATTATCAAATTTTTTCCATGAAATAGTATCCGGTTCTTGTTTATGTACGTTGATGGTAACTTTATAAGGCTTTCCTTCCACGTTACTATATGCATACACTTTAAATTCTACCGGGTCAGTAAAATCAATAGAGTCAGTTGATGTCCAGATGGTATCACGATCTGATCCTTTGGGTTTGTAACCCAATATCCCTGCATCATATGTGATACTAGTAATAACCTTGTCGATGTGGGTTCCTACAGGGAGTGAGTCTTTGTTTGTGATGGTTCTATTAATTTGGTCAATGGTGAATGGATAGTTAGAACAATCAAGTGTATCTACGTATGCACTATCTTTCCCGTCCTTATCTTTTCCTACACGGTCAATGTGTAATGTCCCCAGAGAGAATCCCGTAATACTGGTTTCAGATGTATACGTAATCTGTTCTACATCATTGTCCAAACACGATGTCATTATAGATGTTGCAGCAAAGAGTACTGCAATCAATGGCAAAAACTTTATTTTCATCTGCAAATGAGTTCTTTTAATTACAAGTTGCAAAAGTAGAAAGTTTTTCCTCGATTCCTCGCTTTTAGGGGAAGTTTTATATAAAATTATATTGTTATCTCCTCTTTATCAAGCTCTGTTGCATATTGTCCTGTTTTGTTAAAGGGCACAAGTCTGTGTAAAAAGTCGCTTTTTCAGCATGTCGCAAGAACTTTTTGCGGGCAAAAATTGTTTATGTTCCCTTTATATATCGATATTGTCCTGTATAAAACGGTTTTATGCAATTTATTTCCTGAAAGAACGGATAATTTTGTCATCCAATAAAATGAATAAACAATCATGTGTAGCCGAGTAATTTCTAATTCATGGAAAGCATGCCTTCTTTTAGTAGTATGTGTATTCTTTTCCGGTATAACAATGCAAGCAGGTAATGATTTATACTCTCCTAATAAGAAAATAGGAGTGAGCTGGGATAATCCTGCGAAAGAATTACGTGTGATTTATAAAAAAGGAGACGCTTCGGTTCCGGTAGTTCAGTTAAAGAATATAGGACTTCAACTTCAGCCTACATCTGGGGATGAATTTAATTATGTCTCTTCTTCTGCCGTGACTTCCATACGTGAGGATTATACCATGATAACGGGTAAACGCCGTCATTGCACGAACGAAGGAAATCAGCAGGTATTTCATTTCAAGAACGGCCAGAATGTATCGCTGGATTTAGAATTTCGGGTGTATAATGACGGTATTGCTTTCCGTTATGTGTTTCCTCAGCCGACAAAAGAGATATGTGTGACCGATGAAAATACAGCTTTTGTCTTTCAGGAAGGAATTACCCGATGGACACAGAAACTAAATCAAGCTTATGAAGACTTCTATCTGAAAAATAAAGGACGTGTGCAGGGATATACTGCTGGACAATGGGGATTCCCGGCATTGTTTGAAGTGGCAGGTTCTGTTTTTACCCTTATCTCAGAAGCAAATGTGGCGAAAGGTAACTGTGGTTCCTGGTTGAACAATGCCTCCAGTGCATCGAGCTACAAAGTGGAGATGGCAGAGCCGACCAACGTTTCCGGCAGATGGTGTTCACCTTGGCGCGTGGCCATTATCGGTTCTTTGGCTGATGTGGTAGAATCTACCCTGGTGACAGATGTCAGTGAACCTTGTCGTCTGAGCGATGTCTCCTGGATTAAGCCGGGAGTTGTTTCATGGATTTACTGGGCTTACAATCATGGTTCAAGAGATTATCAGATAATAAAGAAGTACATTGATTTTGCAGCAGATTTTCATCTCCCTTATATGCTGATTGATGCGGAATGGGACGAAATGGGGAACGGCGGCAATGTGGAAGATGCCTTGGCTTATGCAAAACAGAAGAATATTGCTCCTTTGTTATGGTATAATTCTTCCACCGCGTGGTGTGCGTTCGGTCCTTTGTATCGTTTGAACAAGCCGGAAATGCGTCAGAAAGAATTTGCCTGGCTTGAGTCCATGGGAGTAAAAGGGATAAAAGTAGATTTCTTCAGCCAGGACAGTATATCTACGATGAATTATTTTGTGGACATTCTGGAGGATGCGGCTAAATATCATTTGATGGTAAACTTTCATGGAGCTCCTATTCCGCGAGGCTGGCAGCGCACTTATCCTCACATGATGTCAGTAGAAGGAGTATATGGAGCTGAATGGTATAATAATAAGGAGACATTGACCGACAGTGCGGCATGGCATAACTGTACATTGCCTTTTACGCGTAATGTAGTGGGCCCGATGGACTATACTCCTTGTACTTTTACAGACTCTCAGCATCCGCATATCACTTCGAACGGGCATGAACTGGCTCTGCTAGTTGCGTTTGAATCTGCCTTGCAGCATTTGGCCGACCGCCCCGAAGGATACCATGCCCAACCAGCTGAAGTACGCTCATTTATCTCTTCACTTCCCACCGTTTGGGACGATACGAAATTGCTAAACGGTTATCCTTCCAGCTATGTAGTGCTTGCTCGGAAAAGTGGTGATTGCTGGTATATTGCCGGCCTGAACGGAACAAACGAGAAGAAATCGCTTGCTGTAGATTTAAATTTTATTCAGGAACCCGTCAAAGAAATCACTTTGTATGCCGATGGAAAAGAACGTAATCAGTTTGATATACAGATGCTCTCTGGCTTGAAGAAATCTGTTCATGAGGTAGACTGTCTGCCACGTGGGGGATTTGTGATGAAAGTTCAAATGAAACATTGAATCAATCAGTAAATGTGAATTAATATAACCGGCGGTATTCTTGTGGAGTTACGCCGGTTATTTTTTTGAACAGGCGGTTGAAATAAGAATAGTCCTCAAATGCCAATTGAAAAGCAATTTCTTTAACAGCTAATTCTTCAGTAAGTAAAAGCAACTGAGCTTTTTCTATCTTTTTTTGATTGACATATTGTAACGGAGTAGTACCCATTCCTTTTTTGAAAAGCCGGATAAAGTGGTCTTTGGAAAGGCAAGATAATTCCGCAAGTTTTTCTAATTCAATTTCTTCTGCAATATGTTTATGGATATAGCGTACAGCCTTGGCAATTCGGTTGTCTTCCATTTCATTTTTAGGCTGGGCATATTTTAGGAAATGTGACAATAGTTGCAGTACAATGCCTCTTGATTCTACTTTGTCACAGAAGGCTCGTTGCCTGTTTCTAAGTAGATTTCTCATGAGTGTAGGATTGTTGTCATAGGTTGTCGGGTCTGACTTCTGAAGATTCATGTGTGGATTAATTTCACATAAACGTTGGAAAAGAGATAAATCAAGTGGACTTGCCTCTATTTCCAACGGGAACTTCCAGTGTTCCAACCAGTCGTCTTCTGAGTAGTGATCTTCATAAATATGTAAGTAGTAGTGCTCAAAATGTGAATCGCAGATATTGGTGTGTACTGTAAATGATGGAATAAAATACATGTGATGCGGATATAGAGTATGTATTCCATCGGGTAATTCTATCTGTGCGGTACCTTCTGTGATATAATATAAACGTGTAAACGGACTGTTTACGTTTTTCCAATTCCAGTCGGCATTATGTATAGCCAGTCCCACATTCAGGACGAGTGGATGCATTTGTTCTACTTGCAAGTTCATAAGCAATTCTTTTTCGCCCTAAAATTACATGATTATTTTTTCTTTTCCGAATGACTCCTTTAATAATCGATATTTGCCTATAAAAATCGATATAGTTACATTGAATCTTATTGAAATCTTTTGTTTCGTCGATATTGACCTATAAACGCTCAGTTTAATCCTATTCCTTGTTTAAACTTCTCCGTACATTTGTTTTTGTAAAACACAATCAGAATAATACTTATGAAAGCAAAACTTATATTCGCTTCTTTATTTTTATCCATGGCCGGATTGTCGGCACAGACTTATCAGGTACCAGTATCGGAACAGGATGAACCGATGATGAAAGGAAAGTTTGAACCCACATGGAGTTCATTGGAAAACTATCAGGTGCCGGAATGGTTCCGTAACGTGAAATTTGGTATATGGGCTCATTGGGGACCGCAGTGTGTGGAAGGTTCAGGCGACTGGATGGCTCGTTCCATGTATATGGAGGGTACTCGTGAGTATGAATATCATGTAAAACACTACGGACACCCGTCGGAAGTGGGTTTCAAGGATATTATTCCCTTGTGGAAGGCGGAAAACTGGGACCCGGATAAGCTGGTAGCCTTTTATAAGAAAATAGGTGCCCAGTACTTCTTTGCTTTGGGTAATCATCATGACAACATGGACTTGTGGGACAGTAAGTATCAGCCCTGGAATTCAGTGAATATGGGGCCGAAGAAAGATATTTTGGCCGGATGGGAAAAAGCGGCAAGAAAATACGGATTGTATTTTGGAGTCAGCTTGCATGCCGACCATGCGTGGAGCTGGTATGAGCCTTCTCAGCGTCATGATACGAAAGGTCCGAAGAAAGGAATTCCATACGATGGAAAACTGACCAAAGCAGACGGAAAAGGAAAATGGTGGGAAGGATACGATCCGCAGGATTTGTATGCACAGAACCATCCGTTGAGTGAAAACAGCTGGGACAACGGAATGATTCACCGCCAGTGGGCTTGGGGCAATGGAGTTTGTGTACCGAGCCAGGAATATTGTACAAACTTCTATAACCGTACACTCGATGTGATCAATCGCTATAACCCCGATTTGCTGTATTTTGATGTGACAGTAGCACCTTTCTATCCGGTGAGTGACGCGGGGTTGAAGATTGCAGCTCATTTCTATAACCACAATATGGCTACTCACAAAGGGAAACTGGAAGCGGTGATGTTTGGTAAGATTCTCGATGAAAATCAGCGAAAGGCACTGGTGTGGGATGTAGAACGTGGTGCTCCCAATAAAATTATCGATCAGCCGTGGCAGTCAAGTTCCTGCATTGGCGGATGGCATTACAATACATCTATTTACGAGAAAAACGAATATAAATCAGCGGCATACGTGGCTAAACTGTTGGTCGATATTGTGAGCAAGAACGGAAATCTGTTGCTGAGCGTACCTCTGCGTGCAGATGGAACTTTCGATGAAAAAGAAGAGAAAATTCTGAATGAATTTGGGGCGTGGATGAATATTAACAAGGAAGCTATTTATGATACTCGTCCGTGGGTAGTGTTCGGGGAAGGTCCGATTGCGGAAGAAGATATTCCACTCAATGCCCAGGGATTCAATGAAGGTTCTTACAGTCAGGCCGGAGCAAAGGAAATCCGTTTCACACAGACTCCGAAGTATTTGTACGCTACTGTGCTGGCATGGCCGGCAGACGGAAAGGTAAACATCAAGTCACTGGCTGCAGACAGTAAACTTTATGAGGGAAAGATTCGTAAGGTGGAATTATTGGGATACGGTAAAGTCGATTTTGTCCGTACCGTCGAAGGCTTGTCGGTTACGCTTCCTGCACAGCCGTTGAATCAGATTGCTCCCGTATTGCGAATCGCGAAATAATAAAATGTGGTAAGATGGAAGGATATAGAGTAAAAGAGTACGGTATGCCCGTCAAGCGGTATTGTCAGGCATTGGATTTGAAAAATAATCCGGAACTGATAGCGGAATACCGGAAGATACATAGTCGTGAAAAAGCCTGGCCAGAGATTCGGGCGGGAATCCGTTCAGTGGGGATACTGGAAATGGAAATCTATATCGTAGGCTGCAAGCTGTTCATGATTGTGGAAGCACCGCTTGATTTTGACTGGGATAGCGCGATGAAACGCCTGGCACAGTTGCCCAGACAGGCAGAGTGGGAAGACCATGTGGCACGTTTTCAGGAATGTGTGCAGGGAAGCAGCTCTGCCGAGAAATGGCAGTTGATGGAGCGTATGTTTTATTTGTATGAATCTTAAAAAGTTATCACTATGGAATACCATGAAATAGGAAAGACGGGTATGAAGGTATCCTCTTTGAGTTTCGGAGCTTCTTCTTTGGGAGGAGTCTTCCATGACATTAAAGAAAAAGAAGGATTGGAAGCGGTGTTTACCGCCATTGACTTGGGGATGAATTTTATTGATGTGTCTCCTTATTACGGACATTATAAGGCTGAAACGGTATTAGGAAAGGCCCTGAAGGAGATTCCTCGCGACAAGTATTATCTCTCTACGAAGGTAGGACGTTATGGAAAAGACGGGGTAAATACCTGGGATTATTCCGGAAAGCGGGCTACGGAGAGCGTGTACGAAAGTATGGAACGCCTGCATGTGGACTATATCGACCTGATTAATGTGCACGACATTGAGTTTGCCGACTTGAATCAGGTGGTTAATGAGACTTTGCCGGCTTTGGTGGAGTTAAGAGAGAAAGGGGTAGTAGGCCATGTGGGTATCACCGACTTGCAACTGGAAAACCTGAAGTGGGTGATTGACCATTCACCGGCAGGGACGGTAGAGTCGGTGCTGAACTTCTGTCATTATTGCTTGTGCGATGACAAGCTGGTCGATTTTCTGGACTATTTTGAATCGAAAGGTATTGGGGTGATCAGTGCCTCTCCATTGTCTATGGGATTGCTGACTGAAAGAGGTGTACCGTCATGGCATCCGGCTCCTCAGCCGTTGGTAGAGGCTTGCCGAAAGGCTATGGAGCATTGTAAGAGTAAGAATTATCCGATAGAAAAACTGGCCATGCAGTATGCTGTGAGCAATCCGCGCATTGCTACAACGTTGTTCAGTACGGCCAATCCGCAGAATGTGAAGAAGAATGTGGCTTACATAGAGGAACCGATGGATGAAACTTTGGTGCGTGAAGTGCGTGAAATTATCGGCGACCAGTTCCGTGTAAGTTGGGCTAATTCTTAAAGGAGGAATTTGTATATGGGGTTTATAATAATCGATGCACATTCTCATTTGTGGTTGAAGCAGGATACGGTGGTTGAGGGACTTCCTATCCGCACCTTGGAGAATGGAAGGTCATTGTTCATGGGGGAAGTGAGACAGATGCTTCCCCCGTTCATGACCGATGGAGTAAACAGTGCCGAAGTGTTCCTATCTAATATGGACTATGCGCAGGTGTCTGCGGCCGTGGTGACGCAAGAGTTTATCGACGGTTTTCAGAATGACTATTTGGCTGAGGTTGCGGCTCGTTATCCCGACCGTTTCTTTGTATGCGGAATGTGTGAGTTCCGTAAGCCGGGATATCTGGATCAGGCGCGTCAGCTTATTGCACGGGGATTCCAGGGGATTAAGATTCCTGCACAGCGCTTGCTGCTTCAGGAGGGGCGTGTAAGATTGAACTGTGAGGAAATGATGCAGATGTTCCATCTGATGGAGCAGAACGGGGTGCTGCTTTCCATTGACATGGCCGACGGAGCTACACAGGTGGGCGAACTGGAGGAGGTAATTCAGGAGTGTCCTAAGTTGAAGGTGGCCATCGGGCATTTTGGTATGGTAACCCGTCCTCAGTGGAAGGAACAGATTAAGTTGGCGCGTCATCCTCATGTACGTATTGAATCGGGAGGAATTACCTGGTTGTTCAATGATGAATTTTATCCGTTTAAGGGGGCGGTAAGAGCCATCCGTGAGGCTGCCGAGCTGGTCGGCTTTGAGAAACTGATGTGGGGGTCGGATTATCCGCGTACCATTACGGCCATTACCTACCGCATGTCGTACGACTTTGTGAGTAAGTCTGCAGAGTTGACGGAAAGAGAGAAAGCCCTCTTCTTAGGAGAAAATGCCCGCAGTTTCTATGGCTTCCATAATCTGCCGGAACTTCCTTACATCAAGAATATGTCGGAATAAACAAACGGGGAAATGATGAAAAACAATAATAGCTATAAACTGCCGCTTACACTGGTTTTCAGCCTTTTCTTTTTGTGGGCTATCAGTAGTAACCTGCTGCCTACCATGATTCGGCAGCTGATGAAAACTTGCGAGCTGAATACCTTTGAAGCGTCCTTTACGGAAACAGCTTACTGGCTGGCGTATTTTATTTTCCCGATTCCGATAGCCATGTTTATGAAGCGGTATAGCTACAAAGCTGGTATTATCTTCGGCTTGGTGTTGGCGGCAGCAGGTGGTCTGTTGTTCTTTCCGGCTGCCATGTTGAAGGAATATTGGGCTTATCTGTGCATCTTCTTTGTTATCGCTACCGGGATGTGTTTTTTAGAGACCGCAGCCAATCCGTACGTAACGGCTTTAGGTGATGCGGCTACAGCTCCTCAACGACTGAATCTGGCGCAGTCATTTAACGGGCTCGGAGCTTTCATTGCAGCCATGTTTTTGAGTAAACTGATATTGAGTGGCACGCACTATACGCGTGAAACGCTTCCAGCAGATTATCCGGGCGGATGGGAAGCCTATATCCAGTTTGAGACGGATGCTATGAAAACTCCTTATCTGGCATTGGCGGTATTGCTGTTGGTTATTGCGGGAATCTTTATTTTCTCCAGGTTGCCTAAGATTGGAGATGAAGGGCAGCGAGGCACTTCTAAGGAAAAACTGATTGATTTCAGTGTATGGAAGCGGTCGCATCTGCGGTGGGGAGTCATTGCACAGTTTTTTTATAATGGCGGACAGACGGCTATCAACAGCCTGTTTTTAGTCTATTGCTGTTCGTATGCCGGAATTTCGGAGTCGGAGGCTACTACCTATTTCGGTTTGTATATGCTGGCCTTCCTGCTGGGACGATGGATTGGTACCGGACTGATGATTCGTTTCCGTCCGCAAGATATGTTGCTGGTCTATGCATTGGTGAATATTCTGCTTTGTGCCGTAGTTTCCGTGTGTGGAGGCTGGATTGGTCTGTATGCCATGCTGGGCATTTCGTTCTTCATGTCCATCATGTATCCTACCCAGTTTTCATTGGCATTGAAAGATTTGGGCAGTCAGACGAAAAGTGGCTCTGCTTTTCTGGTGATGTCGATAGTGGGTAATGCTTGCCTGCCCCAGTTTACGGCTTATCTGATGCACGTTAATGAACAGATGTATCATCTGGCGTATGTAGTTCCGATGGTTTGTTTCTTATTTTGCGCCTATTACGGGTGGAGAGGATACAAGGTATTGGATTGAAAATAGTCTATCTGAAAATAAAAATAACAAAAAAATGAAAGCGGTTCAAATTGCAGCTCCCCAGAAGATGGCGGTCGTAGAGATTGAGAAGCCTGAACTGAAGGCTGGGGAAATATTGGTAAAGATTGAATATGTAGGTTTCTGTGGTTCTGACCTGAATACTTATCTGGGGCGGAATCCGATGGTGAAAATGCCGGTCATTCCGGGACATGAGGTCGGTGCGGTAATAGACGCCGTAGGACTGGGCGTACCGGAGAGTTTTAAAAAGGGCATGAATGTGACACTGAATCCCTATACGAATTGTGGAAAATGTGCCTCGTGCCGGAACGGGCGGGTCAATGCCTGCGAACACAATGAGACGTTGGGCGTGCAGCGTAACGGAGTGATGTGTGAATATGCGGTGCTTCCCTGGTCGAAAGTGATTCCGGCAGAGGGTATCTCTTCACGTGACTGTGCGTTGATTGAACCGATGAGTGTAGGCTTTCATGCAGTGTCACGCGGTCAGGTGATTGACAATGAGATAGTAATGGTGATAGGCTGCGGCATGGTCGGGATGGGAGCCATAGTACGTGCCGCCTTGCGTGGAGCTACCGTGATTGCCGTCGATTTGGATGACGAGAAGTTGGCGCTGGCCCGTGAGGTAGGAGCTACGTATGTCATCAATTCACGCACGGAGAATGTGCATGAACGTGTGCAGGAATATTCCAGCGGACTGGGAGCCGATGTGGTAATCGAGGCGGTAGGCAGTCCGGTCACTTACGTGATGGCGGTCGATGAGGTCAGCTTTACGGGACGCGTGGTATGTATCGGTTATGCCAAGAGCGGGGTAGAATTTCAGACAAAAATACTTTGTACAGAAAGAGTTGGACATCCGTGGCTCCCGAAACGCATTGCCGGCTGATTTCCGTGCTGTAATACATTATATGAAAACAGGAAATTGTCCGGTAGAAAAATTGATTTCAAGCATTGTGTCACCCGAAAGTGCATCGGAAGCCATGGAAGGCTGGGCTGCGAATCCGGGTAAGGTATTCCGTATTTTGGTGAAATTCTAAAAAGCCTCAGAAAAGGAAGATTTGAGGTTCATGTGTTTAATAATAGCGTACTTGCGTCTCTCGAAGAAGTGCAAGTACGTTTTTTTATGTCAGATTGTTCCGTTTGT
>ULZY01019971.1_pt1 | contig 13631 bp, 10 predicted proteins | sample 1963571 | NCBI WGS metagenome assembly ULZY01 (sample SAMEA4835902, study PRJEB28245) | human gut metagenome | biome: gut microbiome; material: fecal sample | place: Denmark | collected 2008
CGGTCAGAGAAAAGGAAAGCGCAAGAACTATGTCCTCTGAGTCTGAAGGATATTTCTACGATAGAGATTCTTCCGCAGATTCTGGAGGCTGGTGTTACTTCTCTTAAGATAGAGGGTAGGATGAAGCAACCGGGATATACAGCAGGGGTAACTTCTGTATATCGGAAGTACCTTGATCTTCTTTTTGAGAAGGGAGCTGAGAATTACAGGGTAGCAGAGGAGGATAAGAGATATCTGCTGGATCTGTTTAACAGGGGAGGTTCCTGTACCGGTTATTATCAGATGCAGAATGGTCCGTCCATGATGGCATTCAGCAATGAGAAGAAAACAGGAGATGTCAGTCCTGTATTAAGAAAAAAGAAAGAAAAAATTCAGGGAACATTCATTCTTTTTCCGGGAAGTCCTGCTATACTGGATGTGTCATGCAGGGGAATCCATGGATTTGCGTCTGTGGGTGAGGTACAGTATGCGCAGAACCAGCCGCTGACAGAGGAGCGCATCCGTTCACAGATGGAGAAGCTTGGAAATACAGAATATGAGTGGGAAAATCTGGAAATCCAGATGGATGAGAATATTTTTATCCCGATGAAAATGCTGAATGAGGCGAGAAGAGAGGCACTGGAATCTCTGGAAAATGAATTGCTCAAACCATATAAGAGAGAAGAAAATAATGGGAAGAAGCGCTTATCAGAGGATGCCGGAAGAAAAGCAGATTCGCCAAAGCAGAAAAATCTTCCGATTTATATTTCCTGTGAAGAAAAATCCACTGCACTGGCGTTATATAAAAGAGAGGGGATACATGGAATGTATCTGAACGCTGATGCCATGGAGGTCTGCCTGGATGACTGTGTAAGCAGAGGAATGGAGATGTATCTGTCTCTTCCGCATATTATGAGAGGTGAGATGCCCCGGGAGCTTCTCACCAGGATCAGAGAGTGGATGGACAGAGGAATGACAGGATTTCTGGTAAGAAATCTGGAGACTTTTGCAGTTCTGCGAAAGGCAGGTCTGGCTGAGAAATGTGTTCTGGATCACAGTATGTATACATGGAATGATGAAGCTGCTGATTTCTGGAAAGATCAGAAAGTCCTCAGAAATACGGTACCGCTTGAGCTGAACGAAGGGGAAATCCGCCACAGAGATAACCGGGACAGCGAGATGCTGATCTACGGATATCTGCCTCTTATGATATCGGCCCAGTGTGTGCATAAAAATCTTTACGGATGTAATCATAAGGAAGAAGGGGTAACTTTAAAAGACCGTTACGATAAAGAATTTACGGCGAAATGTATATGTAACCCATGGAAAACTGAGAATACAGATTTCTGTATACCCTGCTATAATATCATTTACAACAGTATCCCTTACGGCCTGTTGAAAGAGAAATCACAGATAGACAGACTTGGTGTCTCTTCCCTGAGACTTGCATTTACCATTGAGAAGCCTCAGGATGCGGTGAAGATATATGAAGAGTTCAGAGCTGTTTATCGTGATGGGAAGAATCCTCCGAAACGGGAATATACAAAGGGACATTTTAAAAGAGGAGCCGAGTAAGGCATATGATTAATGTAATTGTAGAATTATCCAAGTATGTGATCCTTACCCTGATGGTGATTTATACCTTTCACTGTTTCTATCTGGTGAAACGGCAGAGTGAGGAGGGGAGAAACGAATCGCTGCGCCAGCAGCTGATGCTTATCTTTTTTATGGATTTCACTGCGTTTCTGGTCATCTACCTGAAGACAGGTAAGTTTCAGGTCGTGTTGTTTTATGTCGAAATGATGGCATTTTTTGCGGGAATCCAGATTTTGTACAGGATTTTTTATAAGAAAGCATCGATTTTACTGCTCAACAATATGTGCATGCTTCTCAGCGTAGGATTTATTATGCTGTGCAGGCTGGATGTTTCCACAGCTACCAGACAGCTGGTGATTGTGGCAGGCGTAAATGTGGTGGCATTGATCGTACCTGTCCTGATCAGGAAGATGAAATTTCTCAAGGACCTGACATGGGTTTATGCGGGAATCGGAATCGTTTTGCTGGCGGCGGTATTTGTGCTTGCAAAGACAAGCTATGGAGCAAAACTTTCCCTGATGGGAATCCAGCCTTCAGAGGCGATAAAGATTACATTTGTGTTCTTTATGGCGGCATTGCTGAGAAAAGGTGCTGATTTTTCAAAAGTGGTCCAGGCTACGGTAGTGGCGGGACTGCATGTGGGGATTCTTGTACTTTCCAGAGACCTTGGAAGTGCAGTGATCTTCTTTGCGGCATATCTTGTGATGATTTATGTGGCATCCAGAAATGTGGGATATCTGGCACTTGGTCTTGCAGGCGGATCTGCAGGGGCAGTTGTCGCATATCATCTGTTTGGCCATGTGCGTCAGAGAGTGACAGCCTGGAAGGATCCCATGGCGGTATATCAGAATGAAGGATACCAGATCGTCCAGTCACTGTTTGCCATTGGAACCGGCGGATGGTTTGGAATGGGATTGTGTCAGGGTTCGCCTGAGAAGATCCCTGTTGTCAAGAATGACTTTATATTCAGTGCAATCTGTGAGGAACTGGGTGGGATTTTTGCAATCTGTCTGATCCTGGTATGTATGAGTTTCTTTTTGATGATCGTAAATATTGCGCTTAAGATTAAGAAACCATTCTACAAACTGATCGCACTTGGACTTGGTACGGAATATGCATTTCAGGTATTTCTGACAATTGGCGGAGCAACGAAATTTATCCCTATGACAGGTGTAACTCTTCCTCTGGTCAGCTATGGAGGAAGTTCTGTCGCGTGTACAGTACTGATGCTGGCGATCATTCAGGGATTGTATATTTTGAGAGAAGATGAGGACGAAGAAATTGAGAGATATCGAAGAAAAGGAACGGCGCAGAGAGTTGAAGAAGCGCCAGAAGCGCAAAGCCCGGGAGATTTCTGAAAAGAGAAGGCCCCGTAACAGAGAGTATACACTGGTATCCTGCTTTTTTGTGCTGATCTTTGTCAGTATGATCGGATATCTGATCTACTTTAATTATGCAAAGAGCGATGATTTTATCAATAGTCCCTATAATACAAGGCAGGATACTTTTTCAGACAGGGTTGTAAGAGGTAAGATCATATCTGCAGATGGGCAGGTGCTTGCCCAGACCAATGTTTACGAAGACGGAACAGAGGAACGTACTTATCCCTATGCAAATATGTTCGCTCATGTAGTCGGATATGACACTAATGGAAAAAGCGGACTGGAATCAGAGGCGAACTTCCAGCTTCTGACTTCTCATGAATTTTTCCTGAACCAGATGAAAAATGAGTTTAAGAATCAGAAAAATACGGGTGATTCTGTGATCACGACGTTAAACGCAGATCTTCAGTCAACTGCCTATAATGCACTTGGTGACAGGAGAGGGGCGGTTGTTGCCATAGAACCCTCTACAGGTAAGATTCTGGTGGAAATGAGCAGACCGGACTTTGACCCGAATACTATTTCCCAGAACTGGGACACACTGGTAAATGATTCCAATGACAGCAGTCTGTTGAACAGAGCTACAAACGGAGCCTATCCTCCGGGATCTACATTTAAGGTGGTAACTGCCCTGGACTATTTCAGAACCAAGGGCAGTCTGGAGGGATTTTCCTATCTCTGTGAGGGAAGTATTACCAGAGAAGATCACACGATCAGGTGCTATGGCGGAACTGTTCATGGACAGGAAGATTTTTACAGTGCTTTTGCCAATTCCTGTAACAGTGCATTTGCAGAGATCGGAACCATGCTCGGAGGCAGTTCTCTGAAAAAAACAGCCGAGAATCTTCTTTTTAATAAGAGTCTTCCGCTTTCTTCCTATAAAAAGAGTACTTTTACATTAAATGGAAAATCTTCTGTTGCAGAGGTTATGCAGACTGCCATCGGACAGGGTAATACGTTGGTATCACCTATGCATATGGCGCTGATTACCAGTGCGATCGCCAATGGCGGGGAGCTCATGAAGCCTTATCTCATTGATTCTGTTGTAAGTTCAGACGGAGAGACAGTGAAGACAACAGAGCCGGAGAGCTATAAACGTCTGATGACAACAAATGAGGCGAATATCCTTGGAAAGCTTATGAAAGGTGTTGTGGAAAACGGAACCGCATCGGCTCTGAATGGAAGAGGATATACAGTGGCAGGCAAGACTGGATCAGCGGAATTTGATGAGAATGGTTCCAGTCATTCCTGGTTTATCGGTTATTCCAACGTGGATGATCCGGATCTTGTAGTTGCGATCATTGTTGAGAATGGCGGTACCGGAAGTGAAGCAGCAGTGCCCATCGCAGAGCAGATATTTGATGCGTATTATTATGATAAGCAATAATAAATTCCATGTTGCAGGCAATCTGGAATGAATTTTGGCTACGTTACTGTGAACGGAGTGAACAGTAACTAATTAATCGGTAATATGTTATGAAATGATATTTATAGCTTGCGGGTTTGGAAAAAAAGAGATATACTATACTCAGTTTATAATACCACGCAAAACAGGAGGGATTGCATTATGATAGAAGCAACGAGCTGTGGCGGTGTGGTAATTCATCGGGGTAAGATTCTTACTTTGTATAAATCTTACAGGAACCGTTATGAGGGCTGGGTATTGCCGAAAGGAACAGTGGAACCAGGCGAAACGCATGAACAGACAGCATTGCGGGAAGTGATGGAAGAGGCTGGAGTGCGTGCGACCATTGTGAAATACATCGGAAAGAGCCAATATAACTTTACCGTTCCGGAGGACGTGGTTTTCAAAGAGGTACACTGGTATCTTATGACTGCGGATAATTATCATAGTAAGCCCCAGAGAGAGGAGTTTTTTGTAGATTCCGGATATTATAAATTTCATGAGATCTATCATCTGCTGAGGTTTTCAAACGAGAAGCAGATCGTAGAGCGTGCTTATCAGGAATATCTGGAGATGAGAAGCAATGGACTTTGGGGAAAACAGCATAAGTATTATTAACGAGAGAACAGGGCTGTGTTTTTTTGCAACGCAGCCCGGTTTAAATTTTGGAGAAAATGGAAATACTGTAACTGAAGTGTTATAGAAACGGGAGAGGGTGTAAGATGCTGAAATGGCAGGAGAATTTTCTTGCAGGGGAATCTGTAAAGGATCCTGAGAAGATAAAAAAGAAACTGAACAGCGGAAAACCGGTTCTGGGCATTTATCTCCTTACTCTGTCAGAGAATCCTGTGAATCTGATGGATATTATTCCTGCAGCAATGCTGATACAGAAGAGTTTTTATGGAATCTGTCCGAAGATCATAGGAATGGCGAAGGGCAAAGAGGAAGCCCTGGAGATGGTGCGAAGTCTGATCGATGAAATGTACAGGGAAACGGGAACCTTCGCAACAGCTGAATATATAGAAAACAGGTGAGAATATGTTACATATTTTATGGCTGATCCTTAAATTTATACTGATCATCCTGGGAATTCTGCTGGGCCTTCTTTTACTGGCAGTTCTTCTTGTACTGTTCTGTCCTGTAAGATATAAGGCATCAGCTGTCAAGGCAGAAGGTGGCTGGAAACAGACAGAGGGAGAGGGTATCGTAAGCTGGCTGTTTCATGGGATTTCGCTGAGAGCGGAATGGAAAGATCAGCAGATGGAGATATCCTTTCATCTGTTTGGAATTCCCGTAGACAAGTTGTTGAAGAAACGGCAGGAGAAGAGGGCTGTAACAAAGAAATCCGGGAAAAATCCGGAGAAATCCGGCGCAGAAAAGGTATCTGTATCCGGCATAGACGGAAACAGGGAAGAAGAGCATAAAAAATTAGTGGTTGATCATCCGAAATCAGAGAATATGGAGACTGAGGATCTGAAAACAGACAGAAATTCAGCTTCAGATACATCTGCTGATACAGAGAGGATCAGAAACAGTCAGATATCCGGACAGCAGGAACTGAATGCAGATGATACAGATCGGAATAGTCTAAAGAAGAGGCAGTTTTTTATAAAAAGGATCTATGACCGGATCCGAAATATATTTCAGTTGATTCGTACAAAACTGCAAAATATCCGCAGGACATTCGGGAAGATTAAGAAGAATGTGTCCTGGTGGAAGGCGTTTATAGAACATCCCAGAGTGACAGCTGCCAGAAAGCTTGTATGGAAACATGGAAAATTTTTGCTTAAGCATATTTTTCCTACAAGGATAGAAGGGCAGGTTACTTTTTCTTTTGAAGATCCGGCGCTGACAGGTGCGGCACTTGCTGTACTTGGGATGACAATTCCATTTCACAAAAACTGTATACAGATCAATCCCCGTTTTGACAGTGAGAATTATCTGTATGGAAACATCAGGGCAAAAGGCAGGATCTACGGATTTGTTCCTGTGCGGGCAGCAGTGAGTATTTATTTCAATAAAAATATAAAATACGTTATAAAACGTTGGAAAACCAGGAGGGCATGACCATGGCAAATGAAAACAATTTTAAAGAAACCGTAAATTCATTATTCAAGGGAATGGACAGTTTTATTTCTGCGAAAACAGTGGTAGGAGAGGCAATCCATGTAGGCGATACGATCATTCTTCCTCTGATGGATGTATCTTTCGGTGTAGGTGCCGGTGCTTTTTCAGGAGAGAAGAAGGATAACGGCGGCGGTGGAATGGCAGGAAAGATGACTCCCTGTGCAGTGCTTGTGATCCAGAATGGAACAACAAAGCTGGTCAATGTGAAAAATCAGGATGGTCTCACCAAGATCCTTGATATGGTTCCGGATTTTGTAGACCGTTTTACCTCCGGAAAAGGTGACGAAGAATCTGTCGGCGAATCAGAAAAATAATTTTTGCATAGACTATAGCAAACCGATGAAAAAGGTGCAGAAGAATTGGAAAAGCTGTTCGGCTTTATGCTGTTTTTCATAGGAATTGGGATGATAATAGGGATGCTGATCGCAGAAAATGTGGTTCTGGTGGTTTCGGCCGGAGTTTTCCTGTTGTTGGGATATCATCTTTTCTGTCATTAACTTTACAGAAGATTGCGAATATCCCGTTTGACATATGAAATAAAAAAAGACTGTCAGCTCAGGCAGAATATTCGGTAAAGAATATCTGAACAGAGGGACAGTCTTTTTTGCAAAAAAAATCCCCCTGTTGCAACAGGGGTAATGGTGTTATTATGCTCTTTCTACTTTACCGGATCTTAAGCAAGAAGTACATACATATGTCTTTCTAGCTCCACCCTCAGCAGTCTTGATTTTAACGGATTTTACGTTAGATTTCCACATTTTATTGGATCTTCTATGTGAATGACTTACATTATTTCCGAAATGAGCAGCTTTCTCACAGATTGCACATTTAGCCATGATAGCACCTCCTTGACGCTTTATTGTTACTGTCGTGCTGTGTGCATAGCGTCTGAACAGTAACCTTGTGTTCAACAGATTACATTGTAACAGATGAATTGTGCTTTTGCAAGCAAAAAAAGGAAAAAACTCAAAAATTATATTTCTTTTTCTGTGAAAAGAGGTTATAATACACTTACATACAATAATGAGCATTGGAGGTAACCATATGAATGGACGTATAGATTCCGGATTAGGTCAGATCATAATTGACACAGATGTAATCGCAACCTACGCAGGAAGCGTTGCTGTAGAATGTTTTGGTATCGTAGGCATGGCTGCAGTCAGTATGAAGGACGGACTGGTAAAGCTTCTTGGAAAGAACAGCCTGAAACATGGCATCAGCGTCAGAATTACAGAGGACAATAAAATCCGCCTGAATTTCCATGTTATTGTGGCATATGGCGTGAATATAAGTACAATTGCAGACAACCTTGTCAGCAATGTCAAATATAAAGTCGAGGCCTTTACAGGAATGGAGATCGATAAGATCGATATTTATGTAGAAGGTGTACGCGCAATTGATTAGGATAGAGGAGGAACTTGTGGTGAATAACAAAACCATAGATGCCAGAATACTTTCCAGGATGTTTCTTGCAGGAGCCAAGAATCTGGAAGCTAAAAAAGAATGGATCAACGAACTGAACGTATTTCCGGTACCGGATGGAGATACAGGAACCAATATGACAATGACGATCATGGCAGCAGCAGCAGAAGTAGGTTCTCTGGGAGAGCCTGACATGGAGTCACTGGCCAAGGCGATTTCTTCCGGTTCTCTGCGCGGTGCAAGAGGTAACTCAGGTGTTATTCTTTCTCAGCTTCTGCGTGGTTTTACCAGAAGTGTTAAGAACAGTAAGGAACTGGATGCCATTGATATCGCGGCAGCCATGGAGAAAGGTGTGGAGACTGCATATAAGGCAGTCATGAAACCGAAGGAAGGAACAATCCTTACTGTTGCAAGAGAGGCTGCTGCCAAGGCTGTAGAGCTTGCGGAGACAGCAGAGGATCTGGATACATTTTTCCAGAGCGTGATCGCCCATGCGGAGGAAACTCTGGCAAAGACACCGGAGATGTTGCCGGTTCTGAAAGAAGCAGGAGTAGTGGATTCCGGTGGACAGGGACTTCTGGAAGTATACCATGGTGCATATGATGGTTTCCTTGGCAAAGAGATTGATTATACACAGTTTGACAAGGCAAAAGGTCCTGCTGTGACTAAGATCGATGCACAGACAGAGGCTGATATTAAATTTGGTTATTGTACAGAGTTTATTATTCTTCTGAACCAGCCGATGTCCGAGGAGACAGAGCATGAATTTAAGAAATTCCTGATGTCTCTTGGTGATTCTATTGTGCTTGTTGCAGATGACGAGATCGTGAAGGTTCATGTTCATACCAATCATCCTGGACAGGCTATTGAGAAAGCCCTTACCTTTGGTGCACTTTCACGTATGAAGATCGACAATATGCGTGAGGAGCATCAGGAGAAGCTTATAAAGGATGCCGAGAAAATGGCGAAAGAACAGGCAGAACAGGAAGAAAAAGAAGAAGCAGCACAGCCGCCGAAGGAAGTTGGCTTTATTTCCGTATCTGTGGGAAAGGGAATGACAGAGATCTTTAAGGAACTGGGTGTGGATTACCTGATCGAGGGCGGTCAGACGATGAACCCGAGTACAGAGGATATGCTCAATGCCATTGCAAAAGTAAATGCAAAGACTATTTATATTTTCCCGAACAATAAGAATATTGTTCTTGCTGCAAACCAGGCAAGGGATCTTACTGAGGATAAAGAGATCGTGGTTGTGCCGACTAAGACCATTCCGCAGGGAATTACTGCCATGATCAGTTATGTGCCCGAGAAGAACAGTGCGGAGAATATTGAGGCTATGCTTCAGGCAATCGAACATGTGAAGACCGGACAGATCACGTATGCTGTGCGTGATACAAGGATTGATGATAAGGAGATCCATGAGGGTGATATGATGGGTATCGGTGATCATGGAATCCTGGCTGTTGGCAAGGACCGCATGGAAGTTGCCAAGGAGACAGTTGCCCAGATGGTGGATGATGAGTCTGAGGTGATCAGTATTTATTATGGTGCTGATACTGAGGAGGCTGAAGCTGAGGAGCTGGCAACGGTTCTGGAGGAGGCTTATCCGGAGTGTGATGTGGAACTGAATGCGGGTGGACAGCCGATTTATTATTATGTTATTTCTGTAGAGTAGGATAATAGAGTTTTTGAGAGAGATAAACGAATAGTTCATGTGATGAAAACGGGTATAGGCCATTGTTGAGGGTGGGTATATCCGTTTTCGTATTAAAAAGGGACGGCAGGAAAATTATTTGTTTTTGTGTGCGGTTTCGGGAACTAAGATATTCTAAGGTTCCGGAAATCTGCTAAGGGCATGAGCAGCCCTCTCAAACTCGCTCCGTTGCAAACTTCGCTCAGACAGTGAGACTGTCTGCTCATAACGCAGTTTTCCGGAACCTAAGAATATCTAAGATCCCTGCAAATGCACACAAAAACAAATAATTTTCCCGCCTGGCAGCTGGCTGGGCGGATGACATAGTCCGTTTTTACTTGATTATAACCGAATAATTGCTCTGCCGGATAGCCGGATACTTGATTTGGTTAAATTTATATTTGTGATGGATTTTTTAGAAAGGAAAAGGAGATAGATGTCGATATCTTTGAGAACCCTTAAGGGCGTGGGGGAGAAAACGGAAAAGTTATTTGCGAAAATAGGAGTTACGGATAGGGAATCTCTTCTGAGTTATTATCCACGTAATTATGATGCGTATGAGGAACCTGTTGAGATCCGGTCTCTGGAAGAGGGAGCTGTTGTGGCGATTTCTGTGGCGGTTATAACGGGTGTGTATGTGAATCAGGTGCGGAATCTTCAGGTGATCACGACCACTGTGGCAGATCTTACGGGGAAAATTTCTGTTGCGTGGTTTAATGCACCGTATCTGCGCTCTGCAGTCAGGAAAGGCAGCAGGTTTGTTCTGCGGGGGCGTGTCGTCAGGAAGCAGGGGAAGCTGCAGATGGAGCACCCTGAGATTTTTACGCCTGCGGCTTATGAGGAGATTCTGCACAGTCTTCAGCCGATTTATGGACTGACTGCGGGGCTTTCTAATAAAACGATCGTGAAGCTGATCCATCAGGTGCTTGATGAGCAGAAGCTTCAGGCAGAGTATCTGGCAGATGAGTATAAGGAGAGGTACCACCTGGCAGACAGGAATTTTGCGATTCATGCGATTCATTTTCCCAAAAATATGCAGGAGCTGTTAGCTGCAAGGAGAAGGTTGGTGTTTGACGAGTTTCTTCTTTTTATTCTTGCTGTGCAGTCTTTGAAGGAGAAGACGGAGGAAGCACCGAATGCGTTTCCCATGCATCCGGTGTGGACGACAGAGCAGATTATTGAAAGTCTGCCCTATGATCTGACAAAGGCGCAGTTGAATGTGTGGCATGAGATTGAGAGGGATTTAAGCGGCCAGGCCCTGATGTCCAGACTGGTGCAGGGAGATGTGGGAAGCGGTAAGACAATCCTTGCGTTTCTCGCAATGATCATGACTGTGGAGAATGGATATCAGGCAGTGCTTATGGCACCTACGGAGGTTCTTGCAAGGCAGCATTTTCAGGCAATGGAGAAGTTGCTGCAGGAACAGAATATTGATTTTGGGCATCCGGTTTTGCTGACAGGATCAGATACTGCGAAGGAGAAAAGGGAAAAATATGCGCTGATCGCGTCAAAAGAGGCTAACCTGGTGATAGGAACGCATGCGCTGATTCAGGAAAAAGTGCAGTACAATAATCTTGGACTGGTTATTACAGATGAGCAGCATCGTTTTGGTGTGAAACAGAGGGAAGCACTGACTACTATGGGAAACCCGCCTAATGTGCTGGTGATGAGTGCTACACCGATTCCAAGGACGCTGGCGATCATTATATACGGGGATCTGGATATTTCAGTAATTGATGAACTTCCTGCGCAGAGACTTCCCATTAAAAATTGTGTGGTGGATACTTCTTACAGGCCGAAGGCTTATTCCTTTATGGAGAAGCAGATCCGTCAGGGACGGCAGGTTTATGTGATCTGTCCAATGGTGGAGGAGAGCGAAGGGATGGATGGGGAAAATGTGCTGGATTATACCCTGAAGCTTCGCAATGTTTTTTCGCCGGATATAAAGATTGCTTCTCTTCATGGAAAGATGAAAGCGAAAGAGAAGAATGTGATCATGGAGGCTTTTGCCGCAGGGGAAATTCAGATCCTGGTATCTACTACTGTAGTTGAGGTAGGAGTGAATGTGCCTAATGCTACAGTGATGATGGTGGAGAATGCCGAGCGTTTCGGGCTGGCACAGCTTCATCAGCTTCGCGGGCGTGTCGGTAGAGGGGAATATCAGTCATATTGTATTTTTATGCAGGGAAATGGTGCAAAGGAAATTTCTAAACGTCTGCAGATCCTGAACAAATCCAATGATGGATTTTATATTGCAGGAGAGGATCTGAAGCTTCGCGGTCCTGGTGATCTTTTTGGAATCCGCCAGAGTGGTCTGCTGGAATTTAAACTGGGGGACATCTATCAGGATGCGGATATCCTGAAAGCTGCCAGTGAAACGGCTTCGGAGATTCTGTCCCTTGATGCGGATTTAAGCCTTCCGCAGAATGAGGAACTTCAGAGGAGACTTTCGGCATATATGAAGGAAGATCTGCAGAATCTAGGACTATAGAAAATGACGGATACAGAGTAAAAAATAATACTGTTCATAAGATGCCTAAATTATAAAAACAGAAAAACATTGCAAAAGCAGAAGATTCGTAGTATTCTATTTTCATAAAAGAATGTTACTGTTTATCATATTTTCGGTAACATAAGAATACCTGTAACTGTACAAAACTGAGCAGTTACGAATACTTATACCTTGTAAGGAGGCTAATCATATGGCAACAAAAGCAACTACAGCAGATCTCAACACATCCACTGCGAAGACAACCGAAGTTAAAGAGGCTCCTGCAAAGACAACTGCTGAAGAAGTAGCTGTAAATAAAGAAGCAAACAAGAAAGAAACTGCTGAAACAGAGACTGTAAAGAAAGAAACAACAGCAAAGAAACCGGCAGCAAGAAGAACAAGAAAGACTGCAGAAAAGAAATCAGCAGAAGCAGAGAAAGAAACCGAGAAGAAAGAAACAGCTAAAGCAGCAGACACTGTAGAAAAGAAACCGGCAGAAACAGAGAAAGAAGCCGAGAAAAAAGAGACAGCTAAAACAACAAAGACTGCTGCAAAACCAACAAAAACAACGAAAAGAACTACAAAGAAGGCTCCTGCTAAGACAGCTGAGAAACCGGCTGAAGAGACAGCTGCCGAGAAGAAAACAACAAGAAGAACCACTAAGAAAGAAGCAACAGCAGAAGTATATATTCAGTTCATGGGCAGAGAAGTATATACAAAAAATATTTTAAGTAATGTCAGAAGAATCTGGACAGACGAACTGGGTAAAAAGGAGAAAGATCTCAAAGATATTAAGATTTATATCAAACCTGAAGAGAACAAAGCATATTATGTAATTAACGGTGATATTACAGGTTCTGTGTGGATCTGACATATAAAAAATAAGAACAATTTCCAAATCTTATGGCAATCACATAAAGCAGTTACTTGAGAATGATCAGAATAATAAGTAATGAAGTAATCACTGACAGGTTTAATGACCTGTCAGGTTAAGACATTGAGAAACTCAGATGATAACATAAATTCATCTGAGTTTTTTGTGCTTTCGGTTATAAAAAATTGAGACATACCTGCTACTTGACAAAAATTATCAGTTAGTATAAGCTATCTGCATAAGGTTATTGAGAAAAATCGGATATAGCAATGATAACCAAATACAAATACAAAAGGTGAGCGACTGAAAATGACATTAAAAGATTTGGAAATCGGAAAAAGTGCTGTGATCACGTCGGTTGGCGGCAAGGGTGCCCTGCGTCAGCATTTCCTGGATATGGGTATGATTCCGGGAGCTGAGGTCACAGTCGTGAAGTTTGCACCCATGGGAGATCCCATGGAATTACAGGTACATGGATATGAACTGACATTAAGACTTGCGGAAGCAGAGCAGATAGAAATCGAACAGATCCCGAAGCGAAGCAGAAGTCACGCCGGAATAGAGGCTGTAAGCGACCTGGCACATCCGGGACTTGGAGAGGATGGAAAGTATCATTCCAGAGAAGATGAACATCCACTGCCTGAGGGAACTACACTGACGTA
>ULZY01011522.1_pt1 | contig 13623 bp, 8 predicted proteins | sample 1963571 | NCBI WGS metagenome assembly ULZY01 (sample SAMEA4835902, study PRJEB28245) | human gut metagenome | biome: gut microbiome; material: fecal sample | place: Denmark | collected 2008
TGGATGGTCCGGGTCAGCACAATTAATGTAACGGCCACTAAGATAAGGAATATTCCCCAGCCTTCCTGCATAGTAAACTCTTCCCCAAAAATCAAGGCACCGATACATACAGCCGTCACCGGTTCCATGGCTCCTAATACCGAAGTCATTGTTCCACCAATATTCTGTACGGCCAATACCAAGGTAATATTGGAAATAACAGTAGGCACCACCGCCAGCAAGAACAGATTACCGATTGAAACTGCATCCGGCACTGGCTGTATTCCTTGATTGGTCAATGCCTTTATGGCAAACAGCACCGTACTTACGATAAATACGTAAAAAGCTAATTTCCGTCCGCTCATATCACGCAATCTTGATTTATTGACTGCTACAATGTAGCCCGCATAACATACGGCCGAAAGCAAAACAATAATCACTCCCGTCGCATCGGCCGACAACTCATCTCCCTTCAACGAAAGTTCAGATACGCCATATATTGCCAGCAGAATAGCTACCCACGTTACCCAGGAAGCTTTCTCACGGAACAAGACCAACATCAGCAAGGTCACAAATACGGGATAGGTAAAATGAAGTGTCGTAGCTACCCCGGCTCCCATAAATCCATATCCCCAGAACAGGAACATGGCTGATCCTGTGTACAACAGTCCCAACAAAAGAAACATCGGAATATCACGGCTCTCTATACGAAATGACTCCTTCTTTATTTTCATCATGGCACCCAATGCAAAGGTGGCAAAGAGAAAACGATAAAAAAGAATCGAATCAAACACCATCCCTTTCTGCATCAAAGGCAGCGTAAACAAGGGTATCAAACCAAATGTTACCGAAGTGGCAATCCCATAGAAAAAACCTTTCAAGCTATTCATATTTTCTGATTTTACGATAAAAACGCCGCAAAGGTACACAATTTAGCCGACATTCCTAAAAAGAAAAGAAGCGGCAGATACCTCATTATCGGGTTTCTGTCGCTTCCTCCATATAAAATCACTTGAACTTTTATCTTTCTCCTATCGGCTTGTAGTCCACTTCCTCCAGTACGTTCTTGTACGCCGGACGGATAATGCGACGACCTTCGAAGTTCAGTTCCTCAATACGGTGTGCCGTCCATCCCACAATACGGGCCATGGCAAACAGCGGCGTATAGATTTCATGCGGCAAGCCCATCAGTTCGTAGATAAAGCCTGAATAGAAATCCACATTCGAGCAAACCTGCTTCTTGGTTCCTTTCACTTTCTTGAAGCATTCGATGGCACGCTGTTCCAACAGTTCAAGGAAAGCAAATTCTTTCTCACATCCCTTTTCTGCCACCAGTTCACCAGCCAGTTCCTTCAGCAATACGGCACGCGGATCGGAAATCGTGTATACCGCATGACCGATACCGTAAATCAGTCCACTGCCATCGTAGGCTTCCTTGTTCAGCATGCGGGTCAGATAAGTATCGATTTCGTCTACATTCGTCCAATCGGAAATTACCTCTTTCAAGTGATGGAACATCTTGACCACCTGAATGTTGGCACCTCCATGTAAAGGACCTTTCAACGAACCGATTCCGGCTGCAATGCTGGAATACGTATCCGTGCGAGTAGAACTGGTGACACGTACGGTAAATGTTGAATTGTTACCACCTCCATGCTCTGCCTGAAGCACCAGCAGCAAGTCGAGCATACGCGCTTCCAGCGGAGTGTATTCTTTCTTAATCATATAAAGGAAGTTTTCGGCCAGCGACAGATTCTCGTGCGGATGACGAATGTGCAGCGAACGTCCGTGTATGCTGTGACGGTAGATACTGTACGCATATGCAATGATGGTCGGGAACTTTGAAATCAGTTCGATGGACTGACGCATCAGGTTGTCGCGTGAAATATCATCCGGATTCGGGTCGAACGTGTACATTTCGAGCACACTACGTGCCAGGATGTTCATGATGTTCTGCCCTTCCAAGTCGATAATGTTCATGGTCGTCTTCTTGTCCAGCGGCATATTGTCATTGATGAGCTCCTTGAACGAAGCCAGTTGTTCGCTGTCAGGAAGTTCACCCGACAACAACAGATAAGCCACTTCCTCAAAGCCGAAACGTTTTTCGCGCAGCAAGGCGTGGGCAATGTCCTCCAAATCGTATCCGCGATAGAACAACTTACCCGGAATAGCCTTCAATCCCTGGTCGGTACGTTCATAGCCTACCACATTACCAATCTTTGTCAGTCCCACGAGCACACCCGTACCATCTTCGTTACGCAGACCTCGCTTTACATTGTATTTCGTGAACAGTTCGTTGTCGATGCGGCATGCCTGCTTGGCACACTCGGAAAGTTTGTAAACTATATATTCTTTCTTCATAAACTTCTCTTTTTATCCATTAAAAACACTCCGACAAGAAAATCCTCCGACTATTACAGCAAAGAAATGATTTTCTGTCCAAATTCATTCGTGCCCAACGCGTGGCCATTCGGCATGAAACGCGCCAAATCATGAGTAGCCTCCCCTTTCGAGAAAGCTTTCTCCAAGGCATTCACAATCAGTTGGGCAGCTTCTTTCCAGCCCATGTACTCCAGCATCATGACAGAAGAGAGCAGCAAGGAACACGGATTCACCACATTCTTTCCGGCAATGTTCGGTGCCGTGCCGTGAGTCGCTTCAAAGATGGCATGTCCGCTCTTGTAATTGATGTTGGCTCCCGGTGCGATACCGATACCACCCACCATGGCTGCCAGCTGGTCGGACACATAATCACCGTTCAGGTTCAGCGTAGCAATGACCGAATATTCTTCCGGAATGAGCAGGGTATTTTGCAGGAAAGCATCTGCAATGCAATCCTTCACCACCACTTTTCCATCGTTGATGGCTTTGGCTACGGCAGCCTTGGCAGACTCTTCACCCAACTCTTTCTTCAAGCGGTCATATTCGTTCATGGTGAAAGTCTGGTCCTTGAACTCGGTTTCAGCCACTTCGTATCCCCAGCGCTTGAAACCTCCTTCCGTAAACTTCATGATATTTCCCTTGTGCACCAGTGTTACTGACGGCAAGCCGTGTTGCAACGCGTATTCAATGGCTGCACGCACCAGTCGCTGGGTACCTTCCTTTGACACAGGTTTCACACCAAATGAAGAGGTTTCCGGGAAACGTACCTTGGTCACACCCATCTCATCACGAAGGAAAGCATAGAATTTCTGTGCTTCCGGTGTACCTTGTTCCCATTCGATACCCGCATAAATGTCTTCCGTATTTTCACGGAAAATGTGCATGTTCACCTTGTGCGGCTCTTTCACCGGAGAAACGACTCCTTTGAACCAGCGTACCGGACGCAGGCAGACATACAAATCAAGCGTCTGACGCAATGCCACATTCAGCGAACGGATACCACCGCCCACCGGAGTGGTCAACGGACCTTTGATACCTACCAGATATTCCTTGAATGCTTCCAGCGTAGCCTCCGGCAACCATTCACCAGTCTGCTCAAAAGCCTTTCCGCCGGCCAGCACCTCTTTCCATTCAATGCGGCGCTTGCCTACGTAAGCCAGCTCTACTGCTGTATTGACAATTTTCTGACAAACCGGAGTGATTTCTGCTCCTACTCCATCCCCTTCGATAAAAGGAATCACTACGTGATCGGGAACCACCAGTTTCCCGTCCTGCATATACATCTTATTGCTCATTTCTCTCATTTTTTAAAGGTGTTCAAGGCTGAACCGGCCTTAAACCAGTTAATTTGCATTTCATTATAGGTATGAAGCACTTCGAATGTTTCTGTCGTGCCGTCTTCGTGCGTCAATACGGCATGCAACGGTTTACCCGGAGCAAAGCGTTGCAACCCCAAGATAGAAATCCGGTCGTGCTCACGCACCTTGTCGTAATCGTTCTTGTCGGCAAAAGTCAGTGCCAGCATACCCTGTTTCTTCAAGTTTGTTTCATGAATACGGGCAAAACTCTTGGCCAGGATTACCCGCACGTTCAGAAAGCGCGGTTCCATGGCGGCATGTTCACGACTGGAACCCTCTCCGTAGTTTTCTTCTGCCACTACGATAGAGCCCATGCCCTTTGCCTTGTACTGCTTGGCCACTGCCGAAACGGCTTCATATTCGCCAGTCAACTGATTCCATACGCAGTTAGTCTTACCGTTGAATGCATTGACAGCCCCCATCAGCATATTATCGGAAATATTTTCCAGGTGTCCGCGGAAGCGCAACCATGGTCCGGCCATAGAGATGTGGTCGGTAGTACATTTTCCCTGCGTCTTAATCAGCAGCGGAAGTTCCATGAAGTCTTCTCCATTCCATGCAGCAAACGGTTCCAGTTTTTGCAAGCGCTGTGAGTCCGGCTGAATGGTCACTTCCACCTTTCCTCCGTCGGCCGAAGGAGCCACATAGCCATTGTCATCTACTGTAAATCCTTTCAGCGGCAGTGTTTCCCCCGTCGGCGAATCAAGTCTGACCTCTTCTCCCTTCTCATTCTTCAGTGTATCCGTCAGCGGATTAAAGCACAGGTCGCCCGCAATGGCAAACGCCACAGCCATTTCCGGTGAAGCAATGAACGCATGTGTGTTCGGATTGCCATCGGCACGCTTGGCAAAGTTACGGTTGAATGAAGTCACGATAGAATTGGCCCGAAGCGGATCATCGGTCACACGCTTCCACTGTCCGATACAAGGACCGCAGGCATTGGTCATCACCACACCGCCGATACTCTTCAAGTCCTCAATCATGCCGTCGCGCTGAGCCGTGCAATATACCTGTTCCGAACCCGGATTGATAATCAGCGAAGCCTGCATCTTCAGACCTTTTGCCTTTACCTGACGGGCTACTGAAGCTGCACGACTCAAATCCTGATAAGAAGAGTTGGTACAAGAACCAATCAATCCCACTTCCATCTTCTGCGGGAACCCTTCCTTCTTCACACGGGCAGCAAATTCCGATACCGGACAAGCTGCATCGGGCGTAAACGGTCCGTTCACATACGGTTCCAGTGCAGAAAGGTCGATCTCAATCAAACGGTCGTAATATTTCTCCGGCTGCTGTGCCACTTCCGCATCTGCCCTCAGGTCGGCCGCATTAGCCTCAGCCAGTTCGGCAATATCCTCACGTCCGGTAGCACAGAGGTAGCGCTTCATCTCCTCATCGTAAGGGAAAACAGAAGTCGTAGCTCCCACCTCAGCTCCCATGTTACAGATAGTAGCCTTGCCGGTAGCAGACAACGAGCGGGTTCCCTCTCCGAAATATTCAATAATGGCATTCGTCCCTCCCTTCACGGTGAGAATACCTGCCAGTTTCAAAATCACATCTTTTGGTGAAGCCCATCCGTTCAACGCACCGGTCAACTTCACCCCAATCAGTTTCGGCATCTTCAGTTCCCATTCCATGCCGGTCATTACGTCCACTGCGTCGGCACCGCCCACGCCAATGGCAATCATGCCCAATCCACCGGCATTCGGTGTGTGTGAGTCGGTTCCCACCATCATGCCACCCGGAAACGCATAGTTCTCGAGTACAACCTGATGAATGATACCTGCTCCCGGTTTCCAGAAGCCGATGCCGTACTTCGAAGCCACACTTTTCAGGAAATCGTATACCTCTTTATTGGTAGTGCAAGCAGAAGGCAAATCCTCTTCCACTCCTTTATATGCTTGAATCAAATGGTCACAATGTACGGTAGCAGGAACAGCTGAAACGGATTTTCCCGCATTCATAAACTGCAACAGCGCCATCTGAGCCGTCGCATCCTGCATGGCTACGCGGTCCGGACGGAAGTTAACATACTCTTCCCCCCGACGGAAAGCTGCCACCGTGTTTTCGTCGTATAAATGTGCATACAATATTTTTTCAGCCAAAGTCATGGCACGCCCCAGTTTCTTACGGGCCTTTTCTACTTTTTCTGCATACGACGCATAGAACGTCTTCTGCATTTCCATGTCGTAAATCATCTGAACAATCTTTTATAACTTCGTGCGCAAATATATTGAAAATATCTCACAATATCACACTTATATCAAATAAAAAACAACAATCTGCCACAAAACCTCATTTCTTTATAACAGAGGGCTGGTTTTTACCGCATTCCGGAAAGCTTTTTGACACGTCATTATCTTTAAATTGAAAATTCCCTGCATATTCTTGCTATTTTCTTTGTTCGTTTTCTACGTTTTCCTACCGCAAACCCTATGTTTCCCGTCGCAGAAACGTAGGGTTCCCGAACGGAAAACATACGGTTCCGCGAAGGGAAACATAAAAAATCTTGAAAAGTTTCCGAATAAACTCACCGAATTTAGAAAAAAACAGAGCCATCACATAAAAGCCAAATTATCCGCCTTTTCTGCCAGTAGAATCTCCCGCATTTTATTCGTTTTCTTCGGGATTTTTTGTAAGTTTGGAGAAACTCTTATTCAACTATATTATGAAAACATATCTATTCTGGCTGGTCCCGGCGGCATCGCTGCTGGCATTGGCACTTGCCGGATACTTCTACCGGCAAATGAAGCAGGAAAGTGAAGGTACACCTACCATGGCACGCATTGCATCGTATGTCCGGAAAGGAGCCATGTCTTACCTGAAACAGCAATATAAAATAGTTACCCTTGTATTTATCGGACTGGCTGCCTTGTTTGCCATCATGGCCTATGGGTTCAACTTGCAAAACCATTGGGTACCCGTGGCATTCCTCACTGGAGGTTTCTTCTCCGGTCTGTCGGGTTACTTAGGCATGAAAACCGCTACGTATGCCTCTGCACGTACGGCAAATGCCGCACGCAACTCTCTGAACAAAGGATTAAAGGTGGCATTTCGCAGTGGAGCGGTTATGGGACTTGTGGTCGTAGGACTGGGATTGTTTGATATTTCTTTCTGGTACCTGCTGTTGGATTTCTGCATTCCGGAAGATGCACTGAATCCTACCGCCAAGTTATGCGTCATTACCACCACGATGCTGACTTTCGGAATGGGAGCCTCCACCCAGGCTTTGTTTGCCCGTGTAGGAGGAGGTATTTATACCAAAGCGGCCGATGTGGGAGCTGACCTGGTGGGAAAAGTAGAAGCGGGCATTCCGGAAGACGACCCACGCAACCCGGCTACGATTGCCGACAATGTAGGCGATAACGTAGGTGATGTGGCCGGAATGGGAGCCGACCTCTACGAATCCTACTGCGGCTCGATTCTGGCTACCGCTGCCCTGGGAGCTGCTGCCTATATCGGCACGGGAGATACCGCCATGCAGTTTAAAGCTGTCATCGCCCCGATGCTGATTGCAGCCGTAGGTATCATCTTGTCCATCATCGGTATTTTTGCTGTTCGTACCAAAGAAAATGCAGGCATGAGGGAATTGCTCAAAGCTTTGTCTACAGGCACCAACCTCAGTGCGGGATTGATTGTCATCGCTACCTTTAGCATTCTTTGGGTACTGCAAATTGATAACTGGCTGTATATTTCACTGGCTGTAGTCATCGGACTGATTGTGGGTATCGTCATCGGACAGTCTACTGAATTCTACACTTCCCAATCCTACAAGCCTACTCAAAAACTGGCGGAAAGCGGAAAGACTGGTCCTGCTACCGTCATCATTTCGGGCATCGGATTAGGAATGGTATCGACTACGATTCCGGTCATTGCAGTTGTAGCCGGCATCATCCTGTCCTACTGGCTGGCTTCCGGTTTCGATTTTACCAACATCAGCATGGGACTTTATGGCATCGGTATCGCTGCCGTAGGTATGCTGTCCACTTTGGGCATCACATTAGCCACGGATGCCTACGGGCCGATTGCCGACAATGCCGGCGGTAATGCGGAAATGAGTGGTTTGGGAGCCGAAGTCCGCAAACGCACGGATGCACTGGATTCACTGGGCAACACCACAGCCGCTACGGGTAAAGGTTTCGCCATCGGCTCTGCTGCCCTGACCGGACTGGCACTACTGGCTTCTTACATTGAAGAAATACGCATCGGACTGGAACGTATCGGTACCACCGTACTGGAACTTCCCAACGGACTGGAAGTAATGATTCACGAAGCCGGATTCACGGACTTCATGATGTTCTACGATGTCACGCTTATGAATCCCAAGGTACTTTCGGGAATGTTCATCGGTAGCATGATGGCTTTCCTGTTCTGCGGACTGACCATGAATGCCGTAGGAAGAGCAGCTGCCCACATGGTAGAGGAAGTACGCCGGCAGTTCCGTGAAATCAAAGGTATTCTGGAAGGAAAGACTGAACCTGACTACGCACGCTGTGTACAGATTTCCACCCTTGGCGCACAGAAAGAAATGGTATTCCCGTCGCTGTTGGCCATCATCGCCCCCATTGTAACAGGTCTGCTGTTTGGTGTGCCGGGTGTCATCGGTCTGCTGATAGGAGGACTTTCCTCAGGTTTCATTTTAGCGATTTTCATGGCCAATTCCGGAGGTGCCTGGGACAATGCCAAGAAATACGTGGAAGAAGGGAACTTTGGCGGGAAAGGCAGTGAAGTACACCGGGCTACAGTAGTAGGCGATACGGTAGGTGACCCGTTTAAAGATACCTCTGGTCCAAGCCTGAACATCCTGATTAAACTGATGAGCATGGTAGCCATCGTCATGGCAGGCCTGACCGTTTCATGGAGCTTATTCTAACAATAAAAATTCCCCCGCCAACCTAAAACCGTGACGGGGGAATTTGCATATAGGATTTACAATTCTTCTTTTGCCAACACATGACAATGATGTGCCTCAAGCACTTTCAGACATTGCGACATGTCATTCGGCTTAATAACCACATGAGCCTGATCGGCCTGTGCAAAAGCATACATATACTCAATGAAAATCTGCTCTTCGGCCAGGTATTCCAATACCACAGCCAACGAGCCGGGCACATTGGCACACGAAAGACAAACCACATCGGTCGACATCACGGCAAAGTTCTTTTCACGCAATACTTCCACTGCCTTATCCACATCAGACACAATCAGTCGCAGAATACCGAAATCGGCTGTCTCAGCCATACTGAAAGCATGCATATTAATACCGTTTGCTCCCAAAGTATGCACTACATCATTGATTCTTCCGGTCTTGTTTTCCAAGAAAACAGACAATTGCTTAATTATCATAGTTTTTTGCTTTAGTTATACCAATACTCGTTTATCTATCACACGCTTGGACTTCCCTTCGCTACGGGTAATGCTGTTCGGTTCTACCAGTTTCACGTCGGCACTGATGGACAATACACTCTTCAAGCGGTCGGATAGTGTTTTCTTCAACTTCAACATGGAACCGATGTCGTCACTGAAGAAGTCACGACGCACTTCTACCTGCACTTCCAGAGTATCCAGGTTGTTCTTGCGGTCTACCACCAGCATATATTGCGGCTCGAATTCCTTCATGCCCAAGATAACACTTTCTACCTGAGACGGGAAGACATTGATACCACGAATAATCAGCATATCATCGCTTCGGCCCATAATCGGCGTCATACGCACACTGGTACGGCCACACGGACACGGATCAGCAATCAGCGAAGTCAGGTCCTTCGTACGGTAACGCAACAACGGCATACCCTCCTTGGTCAATGTGGTAAATACCAGTTCTCCCTGTGTGCCGTACGGAAGGGATTCCAGGGTAACCGGATCGATAATTTCCGGATAGAAATGGTCTTCGTTGATGTGAGAGCCAAACTGTTCCTGACACTCGTAAGATACCCCCGGGCCCATAATCTCACTTAGCCCATAAATATTGTATCCCTTCAAGCCCAAACGGTTCTGTATTTCCTGACGCATGTTTTCCGTCCAAGGTTCTGCTCCGAACGCACCGATGCGCAGTCCTAATTCCTCTTTACGGATACCCATCTTTTCTACCACCTCTGCCAGATACAAGGCATACGAAGGGGTACAGGCAATACCCGTGATGTGCAAATCGCGAATCAAACGTACATGCTTTTCCGTATTTCCTGTAGAAGCCGGAATTACGGTAGCTCCTAAGTTCTCTACTCCATAATGTGCGCCCAATCCTCCGGTAAACAATCCATAGCCATAGCTTACGGAGAAAGTATCGTCACGGGTCACTCCGTATGCCGACAGACAGCGTGACATCACTTCCGACCAGATGGACAAGTCGCGACGTGTATAGCCCACAATCGTCGGATTACCCGTTGTACCGGAAGAAGCATGTACACGCACCACCTCTGAAGGAGGAGCCGCCATCAGTCCGTAAGGATAATTGTCACGTAAATCCTGTTTGGTAGTAAAAGGCAGTTTGGTAATATCGTCTATGCTCCGGATATCATCTGGGGTCAGGTCCATTTCCTGCATTTTATGACGATAGAAAGGTACATTATGGTACACATACTGCACCAGTTTGCATAAGCGTTTTCCTTGCAGCTCGCGCATCTGTTCACGCGGCATACATTCTTTGTTCGGATTCCAAATCATAAGCTGTGTTTTTCTTTATTTCAGTAGTAGTTTTGTGATTTCTTATTTCAGCGGATGGTCGGCCTGGAATGCTTTCATACGTTCCTCCAGTACCGGATAGAGTTCTTCACGCATCCGAGATGTACAGGCTCTCACTCCTTGCTGTTCACTTCCGGTAGTAGACAAGGAAATACTGCTCACGCCATACATCATCAATTCACGCAGCAATTCGCCTCCTGTCAGTCCGGGGTATCCCAAGGTAAAGAAGAAGCCATCGCCTACCTGCTGGGTGACATCCTTATCATACACAATAGAGAAACCGTGGTCGGTAAAAATCTGCTTCATCCGGCGTGCCCGACGTTCATACTCGCGCACATCTTCTACAAAGTTGATTTCTCCTGAAATGGATTTCTCCAGCATCTCGGCCATGGCATACTGGGTAGTAGCCGTGCAACCGGAGGTAATCATATACATGATAGAAGCGATGAAAGTCGGCCCGAATACGCCTGAGTCTTCATAACGGGCTGCCAGTGCCGGATACTGCGTATCAAACAATTTATCGGACACGCAGGCTAAAGCTATACGCTGGCCGGCATAGCTGAAAATCTTGGATGCCGACAACATCAGAATATAATTATCGGTATAACGTGCGACCGTAGGTACAAAAGGCGGCTGATAGGGACGGCCAAACGCATGACGGAAATCCATGCAGAAATAAGCCTGGTCTTCCAGCACAATCACATCGTACTGCGTAGCCAATTCTCCGATAATCTTCAACTCACTTTCTTCCAGACAAATCCATGCCGGATTATTAGGGTTAGAATATACCACAGCGGCAATATCTCCCTTCGACAGGAAACTTTCCAGTTTGGCACGCAGCGGTTCGCCACGGAAATCATGAATGTCGAACAACTCCCACTCAATACCCAAAATGCGCAACTGAGATTTTTGTATCGGGAAACCCGGATCAATGAACAAGACCTTGTTCTTTCCCGGAATTCGCTGGGTACAAGCGATAAAAGCACCGAAAGAAGCTGCCACAGAACCAGTAGTGGGCAGACATGCCCGTGGAGAAATATCAATATCAATAAAGGCTTTCACGAAATGTGAAGCAGCCTGCTTCAGTTCTGCCACTCCGGCAGCTGCCGGATATTGCGAACCGACTCCTCTATCGAGAGCTTTCTTCTCTGCCTCAATACCTATTTTATTGGCCGGAAGACCGGGAGACCCCTGGTCCATCCGGATAAAAGGAATACCTGTCAGTTCTTCCAAACGGGAAGCTACCAGCAACACATCCCCTATGGTTGCATTGGCCAAGTCGGCCACTTTCATTTCCTTCGCTACAGAATTTACCAGCTCTTCACTAAACACGCGACTCATAGGCTCTCAGAATTTCAACTGTTTGACATATTCATGACCTATATCGAAGGCACGATAGTTCATCTGCACCACTTCTTCGCCTTTTGACGCAAAAATACGGCCTACACTTTCGCGCAAGACTTCTGCATCCAGAATTTTCAGGAAAGGAGCGGCAGCCCCTAACAGAATGACATTGGCCGACTTAGGCATGTGGTTTTCCTTCGCCAGATTTTCCACATCCAGCACGACCACATGAGGCTGTGACTTCAATTCCTGCATCAGCTTTTCTTCGTCCGGATAGTTCGGAATGTTTTTGAAAGGAGCAGCCGAAGTAATAATCCATCCGTCTTTCGACAGATACGGCAGGTAGCGCAAAGCTTCCATCGGTTCTAATGAGATAATCATATCCGCCGTTCCCAAGGCAATCAGGTCGGAAGCAATCGGGGCATCCGACAAGCGAAGGTTAGACTGCACATCCCCTCCGCGCTGACTCATTCCATGTACTTCGGCTTGTTTCAAGTTCAACCCTAAATGAAGGGCAGCTTCTCCGATAATCGTAGCGATGGACAAGATTCCCTGTCCGCCAACTCCTGAAAGTATAATATCTGTTTTCATTGTTTCTGTACTTTTTGCTGTTTCAGTTTCCGGTTCAAAGTCTGCATACATTCCCTACGCGGAATGATGACAGATACACCGTTGTATTCTATTTCCTCACGAATGACACGGGTTATTTCTTCCATGTTCTTAGGAAGCGGCACAACTACCCGTACGTGCTCCGGTTCTACTCCCAAGCCCAGACAAATGGCTTCGAACTTATTGGTTCCGGCTGAATCCTGGCCACCAGTCATAGCGGTAGTCAGGTTATCAGAAATCACCACCGTGATATTGGACTTGTCATTCACGGCATCCAGCAGACCTGTCATTCCAGAGTGAGTAAATGTGGAGTCGCCAATCACTGCAATAGACGGGAACAAGCCTGCATCCGCAGCCCCCTTGGCCATGGTAATGGAAGCTCCCATATCCACGCAACTGCTCAATGTACGGAACGGAGGAAGTGCGCCCAGTGTATAGCAACCGATGTCACCGAAAATCTTGGCATCCGGATATTCGGCAGCTACTTTATTCAAGGCATCATATACATCACGGTGTCCACAACCCTTACACAAAGCAGGAGGACGAGGAACTACATTCTGAGCGGCAGCATAAACCTGTTCGCAAGAAAGTCCCAAAGCCTGACGCACATTATCCGGCGTCAGTTCTCCCGTACGAGGCAATTCACCACTTAAACGACCTTTCACCACATATTTAGAAGGAAGAATACCTTTCAGCTGTTCTTCAACAAAAGGCTGTCCGTCTTCTACTACCAGAATCTCTTTGCAAGAGTCGGCCAGACGGGTCAAGGTTTCCACCGGTAAAGGATACTGTGAAATCTTCAGCAAAGGATACGGACATCCATCCGGATAGGTTTCCATCACGTAATTGTAACCAATTCCACAAGCCACGATTCCCTTCTCAGCCATACCTTCCTGACCTGCCAACCGATTAAATGCAGACTGTTCAGCCTCATCACGCAACTTTTCTTGAGTAGCGATGGCTTCCACATACCGGCGGCGGGCATTACCGGGCAAGAGTACCCAATCAGAAGGAACCGACGGACGCCCCGTGCAAGTCACTTCCTTTCCTGATTCCTGCACTTCGACTGCCGCACGAGAGTGTGCCATGCGGGTAGTAATGCGCATCAGTACCGGCGTACGCATTTGTTCCGAAAGGTCGTATGCATACGACATCATGTCGTAAGCTTCCTGCTGGGAAGACGGTTCCAGAATCGGAATCAGGGCAAACTTGCCGTAAAAACGGGAATCCTGCTCATTCTGAGAAGAATGCATAGACGGGTCATCGGCAG
>ULZY01044190.1_pt1 | contig 12958 bp, 10 predicted proteins | sample 1963571 | NCBI WGS metagenome assembly ULZY01 (sample SAMEA4835902, study PRJEB28245) | human gut metagenome | biome: gut microbiome; material: fecal sample | place: Denmark | collected 2008
GTAATCCAGTAGTCGTCCACCCAGTATCCTCTGGTCTGATTCCAACGACGATACTGTATTTTATTTGTTTTTACATTAAGTCGAAATTTTGTCACGATCTCATCTGCACACGGTGCAACGCCTATATTGCTCTGTTCGTTCTGAGTCTGTACCTCTGGTTCAACCTCCGCTGCACTCACACTCACAGCAGGCGCAACAACAAATAATGATGCACAAATCGCCGCTACAACTAAAAATTTCTTCTTCATTTTTATTTCCTCCTTTATTTAATCTTGAACCCACTTTTTCTTAAAAACTTCATGCTTTTTTCATCAAGAGGAATCTTTTTCCCTCCACTATAAAGATAATATTTTCCTTCTGACTCATACAGATATGCACTGTCTTGATTTATATCCTCAAAAAATTTGTTTTCTCTACTATACGCGCTCTCCGGCACTTCATATCTCGGCTGAAGAATAAGCGAATACGAAAGCACCAACAGAGCAACCGCAATCACCGGAACGAGAATTCTTCCAATACATGAACTACTTTGCTTTCCCTCCGCGACCAGACGAAACCGTTCGATCAGATGATCCGAATGATCTTCACACAATGGCATGGCTCCTGCAGGTTTTCGAAATTCTTTTCCCTGCACACTTGCCTTATACTCTTTTAATATCACCGCCAGATAGTTACCCCGCTCTGCCGATTTGAGTTTCTTTGTGACCGTCTGGTCACAACGGATCTCAATACTCTGATACATATCTCCTTTTAAAATATACACAAACGGGTTCCACCAGAACACGATACACAGAATGTTGATCAGCTCTATCGTCAGTATATCCTTATTATCCAAATGTATATATTCATGTAGAATAATATAATGCAATTCTTCACGCGAATATTTTTTGTCCGGGATCAATATCCGTTTCTCAAAAATCCCCATACAACACGGTACTTCTACCGCTGCTGTCTGTACGATCTTAATGTTCCGCTTTTCTTTATCCGTACAAATTTCATCTAAAATATTATTTAATTCTGTATCTTCCGTTTTTTCCATCTCTGAAAAATACGACACAACTCTGTGATACTGTATCAGATACCGCGTCAAAAGAACTGCCATGACCACTCCCCATGCCACCACAAATATATGATAGACATAGATTTCGTGCCCTGCCACACAGGTTATTTCACACCCGAATATCTGATACAGGAAATTATACAGGCTGCCTCCGGATACCACTTTCGTCCATGGCAATTCCACCGGGACGGCAAGCCTGATCAGACAAAACAAATATAAAATGATGATTCCTGTCATACTGGATAAATTCAGCAGAACCGATCGTTTTCTGAGAATGTAGCACAGTACAATAAAAATGCTACACCAAACGAACGTCATCCAAACCGAAAATATCGTTATTTGCATTCTTATTCCTCATCATTTTTCAGGGTATCAATAATCTCCTCTAACTTTGCAATAACCTCTGCATTTTTTTCTTTTGCCTGCTTATCTTTTGCTCCGATCAGAGCAGCTGTAATGTTCGCAATAGAACTGCTGTCAATTCCACGCTTAATCAATACAGATGCATAATAATCGTCTTTTGACATAGACGGAGCGAGTTTACGTGCATAAGTCTTGACGGTTTTCTCAAGTCCTACAACTTCCAGATAGCCATCCGTTGTCAGAGACTGAACGGTCTTAAACAATGTAACATTGTTCCATCCGTCTTCTGCCAGGCGCTCTGCCATCTCGTTGGCAGTCAGCGGCTCATTGACCTTCCACAGAAAATTCATTAATTCTTCCTGTCTTACTGTTAAATAATCTTTGTTCTTCATGTTTCTTCCTCCGTAGTTTTATAATTTTATATGTAGTAACTATCATTCTCTGACATTACATATATCCCCCACTCTGCCTTATGTGTCTTTTCTACACTAGACAGCCTACTTTATCCTATCATATTTGAATTATAATTTCAATTGCTTCTGACAAGAAATATGCCATTTTAGATAAAAAAAGAATAGCCGTTTTCGCAAACAGCTATTCTCTCTTCTCAGAAACATTTATTTTTGATAGGTGTATGTTCCAACCGAATACTTACCGGAAGCATTTCCGGAAATATAATATCCACCATTTTCCTTTATCCCGCTTGTGATATCCACGGTCTGCGCACCGGAACCGTTTGTAAAAATCAGTCCCTTACAATCTGCTGAAATCTGAAGCGTGTATACCGACTGCTGGTACTCATTCTGCCCCACATAAGTCATTTTTTCACCCGGCCACTGCACCTGCTTTCCGTCTCCTCCCCAGGTATATGCATACACATTACTCCAATTATAATTATTGGTAAAATATACGTTGATACCTGTCTGTGTCTCTCCGCTGCCTCCCTGTGTGTTATACAGATCGGTAGTAAGTGAGAACCAGTTTCCATCTGAAGTATACCGGTTATAACTCTGGTTCAGTGTAATGGTTTTTTCATTGTAGTATTTTCCACTCGGAAGCATACGCACAATGGTTGCAGATGTAGCGTCTTTCGGAACCTTTGCCGTATATACTGTTTTATTTGTATCCGTAGTAACTGTTGTTGTCATCTTTGAAAATGTGGTATCTTTATCTGTTTTTATTGCTGCTACCGCTGAATCACTGCCAAACCAAGAACAGTTTGTAACATCCAGATAAATATCACGGGTTTCACTGGTCTCTGATCCGCCTCCCTGCCCATTATCATCCTTATAAAATACGGCAATTCCGGTGGAACCCACTTCTCCTGAAATAGTATCCTGAGTAACGGTAAATTTATTTCCCGTAATCTCATCATAGTAAACTCCCGGAGTTGTTCTGGTATAGCTTCCATCTTTGCGCAGTCCGCCGTTTGCAATCGTAACCTCGCGGTTACCGCCACTTCCAAGAACCACACATGCACCGCTCTCTCTGACTACCGCTGCTGCAGAAAGATCACTCGTTGTTGTATAATAATCTTCCTCATCGATGCATACATTGTGCAGATGATTGACCGCAGCCACCTCTGCGCTCTCAAAATGCGTGCTTCCTTTCTGTCCGACCATAATTTTTTCTTTGTCTGTCTGCGCAGGTCGTGAGAAATACAGTGCCGATGCACCATCGCGGCTTCCTACAATTGCATATGCACGATCGATTTTGTTCTGATCGACATATTTTGTTGATCCGCCATCATTTGCATAAGTGTCATGACTTTCTGCCCAGTAAACAAGGGTATCTTCGCTCAGTCCGGAAACAACCCAGGAACCAAATCCGCTCGGAACACGTCCGCTGTTAAATGCGTTGATCACATCGTTTCCATAATTACTGTCGGTTACCGACATATAAGAGGTATATTCTTTCATCCAATTGATGTTGCTTGCGGTACGCTGATCCACTTCATTTTCATCAATTGCCCCAACAAGAATTTCTCCATAATTGTACATGCTCTTGTCAATGACCGTACTCCAGAACCCACAGCCTTCCAACGGCAGTGAAATGTGTTTTGCAGCATCCCACCGGATACCGTCCACACCATCGTTCTTCAGCTGCTGCACATAATTCGAAACTTTCTGCTGCACCAGCCAGTTTTCCGAATTCAGATCCGGCATACCGATATCTCCATGCGTGATCTGCCAGCGGTTCTTATAATTAATATTACTGCCTGCATGATGCCAGTACTCAGAACCTTTCAAATCAGAATCAATATTGCTGTGATCTCCTGCCAGATGATTTGCAACCACATCCACAATCACTTTAATTCCGTATTTGTCCGCCTCTGTACAAAGTCTCTTCAGATCTGCCTCCGATCCCAGTCCGGAATCTCCCACAGCAAAACAATTCGGCTGGTACAGATAATACCAGATACTGTTTCCCTTCACGGCCAGCTGCGCCGGAGACGTCTGTACGGATGAAAATCCGGCTTTTGCAATATCCGGCAATTCATCGATGATCTGCTGGTATGTCCAGTCAAAACAATGCAAAATCACACCATCCTGCACATTATCTGCAAGATGATATCCGGACTCCGAAGCTGTCGCAACATTCTGCGCATAAGCAGTCTGTGGTACTGCAGCAAAAAATCCCCCGACTGCTACCGATGCAGACAGTACAAGTCCAAGAAGAGCCTGATACAATCTCTTTTTCATAGTTTCCTCCATCTTTTCCATTATATCCTTTTCCCAATTGACAAAAAGTATGGCCATTACTTTTTACAAAATTATTCTAACGAAACAGCCCTCTTTTCGCAATATGAGTTTTCGATAATTTTCGTAAAATGTTTTTGTACAAAATTTCCAAGAAAAGTTGACGGAACGAGTACCTTTTTCCTATTCTGTTATTTTTTATTTTCCTCCCGGATGACCATAATATTGTTCATCCGCAATACGGTATCCTTCTGGGGAAGAATTGACAAATCTTCCCTCAGCACCAGGAAAACAGTTATCTGATTGCCATAACACGTCCCAGGGTTGTAATGGGATAAATCACTACAATCTTTATCTGCATTCCTTCGGTATGGTAAATGTTGCAGCCTTATTAAAATTTTTATAGATTACCGTTGCTTTTGCCTGCGAATAAACAAGTTTCAGATCCTGTCCCAGCTTCTGATACAGCGCCGACATATACCCGTTCATAAACGCTTTCATATCCGCCGTGGTTCTGACTGGACGACAGGTTTTTTTATCGATCCAACAGGTCACTTTGATTGCCGGCAATGTATTGTAATCCACAGCAGCTGCCGCATTGATCTCTTTGCTCATTCCCATCTGGTCCAAAAATTTCACCACATCGGAGCCCTTTACCTGCGCTGAAATCTGAACAGTATTGATCCGGTTGACTTTTATTTTCTTTTTCACAATTTTTGCATCCGAATACATGGAAATATCCATACCTTTGATCTGATTGGTATAGTTTAAAATCCCTGTTTTCTGATATCCGGAACCATTGGAAGAAATGTACTCCCACAGCAATCCATCCGCATCTTTTGTCAGATAGGCAACCGCCTGGTTCTTGGAACTCATTCCTGCAAGTACTGTGGTTGTATCTGTTACGCTTTTTACCTTCAGAGGACTGTTGTATACGCTTTGCTTTACCACCGTCTTATTTTGAATGATCTGCCCTTCCATTGTCATCTTCTGATCGGTTGTCTGCGTAAAATCATATGATTTTAAGTTTCGCACTGCTATATCCATCTTTTCCAAATACTGCTGTGCAGACAGCGTCGCCGCACTTACAGGTGTAACAGCTGCAAATGTGCTGAGTATGACAGACAGTATCAAAATGACCGCAATTTGTTGTTTTTTTAATGCTTTCATCGTTTTCGTTCTCCTTTCTTTATGTGTCGGGCCTGGACGCTGGTTTTATCTCATCCTTTTTTCCTATACCATGCACCTGTCAAAATTAATATTACTGTCCAGTAAAAACTTTGATAATATTTTCATCGCTCTGGCATAAAGATACTGTTTGTTTAATTTTTTCTTGTGATATTCCAGTTCTGTCCCCTTCGTATGTTCTTCCAGTACATGCGTAAAATACCTCTCCCAGCTCAGGTATTTTGTGCTCTCTGTATAGTCACTTGGATTTTTCAGGATACGATAAATCATTGGATCTTTTGAAAACATAACTTTCAGCAACAGCCATTCAAAAGATTCCGGAGCATACAGATAGCAGTTAAAATGATCTTCGATGTACCTGACCGTAGCTCCCATCTCCGGTCCATATGCCGCTCCATCTACAATTATGAGATACGTCTTATTTTCCTCAAAATCAAGTACCTTTTCTGGAATGTTGGATTTTCCATGTGCGCTATGACATTCTGCTGAAACTTTTTCAGCTAAAGCATGAAACATCTCCAACCCTGAATTAGAATCCTCACACAGCACGTAATCCGGCGTAATAAGCCGGGGCGGATAACTTAATGTCGAACTATATACATTCTGAAGTTCATTGACAGTTATCTCATACTCATTATTTAACGTAGCATATTTTCCTGATACATGCATACTATATACTTCTTTAATACTGTATGCCAGCATTGGAAGATATGCGCGTGTAATCAAAACAAAATAATTATCCGCCGAATTCACAATAGACGCAAATTTTTCGCTCCTCATTGAGCTGAAATTTTCATCTACAAAAATAATGGATTTCGGATGTCTTTCAATAACATCCTCCCAGTCAAAATCTGTCAATGCATAACAGTCACAGTCACAATTCCATGTAATCCCACTGTTTTTCTTCTGGTTCATTTCCTGTATAAGATTATATAAAGTAGTCTTTCCAGTTCCGCTGTCTCCACGTATAATGGTAATATTGCGTGATAATACAAAGTCATATCTGATCGTATTATCTCCAATTTGAACTCTGTGTTTTCCTATCATATGATCTGATCACCTCACAAAATGAATAGAATTACGATACAATTCTTTGGAATCGCGACAAATAGCCCCGGTATTTTGTATCTTAAGTTCAAACGGTTCCGGAAAATCCATAAAATAATTCAAATTGATCAAAGTGTCCTGTTTTTCCGCAATTTTAAGAATCCATTCGGCACAATTTTCACCGCATGCAGTACAATCTATCAACAACTCCGGCTTTTTATAAACAAGGATAAGTGCCTTTACCCCACCAGACAATTTCGATGTCGGAATAATTCCAAGAATAGGACTTTCAATTGCATGGGATGACAATACCTCCGACTTGTCTACCGCCCGGATCATTTCCTTAACAAAAGAGTCATCAAACCATTTTTTTGAATAGGTATGATTAAAATAAGTATCGGGGTCGCTAATTGCTTCATCGACCTCTCCATAAACAATCGTTAACATAATTATCTCTCCTGACGCATATACAGTTTTATTTAATTACTAAAAATCCGTTATACTTTGCATATAGTATAACGGATTAATATTAAAAATACAATTTTGTTTTAAACTGTGATACGAATCCCTGCCATGAAGATCATCTTCTATTTATCGAGGCTCTCATATATCTTCTCTGCATCATAGTCCGGTGCTGCTTTTTCTACCGCTTCATATATCGGGCGCAGCGTATCCACGCTTTCTTCCAAGTCTTCTGCCACGGCCTCCATCGTATAGCCTTTTTGTACTTTTTTTACTGTAATCTTTATTATTTTAAGTATCTCTCCTCTTGAAATGCCGCGCTTTTCTCCGCGTTTTTCTCCTCTCTTTTCTCCTCTCTTTTCCGCCTTTTTCTCTCCTTCTTCAGCAACTTCCTGTGCATACTTTTCTACTGCCTCACACATAAGTTTTCTCCCACCTTTCGTCTCCTTGAAATGTTTCACTCCATCTGCCAATGCCTTATTTTCTATCTTTTCCGCTTCGCTTTGATGAAAATCTCTTATCAACCTTCCGACTTCATCATCGCCTTTATATTTTGCATTTACATATATAATATGTGAACCATCCGAAAACAACTCCCCAGTTTCCTCTATATGTCTATTGATATGATACACTGGCAGTCCTTTTCCAAACTTATCATGCTTATAAATAAAGATCACATAGGAATCCTTCAGGTCTCTGAACTTCTGCTTTTTCTTTAACATCCGGGCGTCTGTCATGCTGCTGTGAAAACGGGCACGTCTGATATGCGCTCCCTCTGCTCCACCTTGTACCTCAATGTCAATTTCTTGTCCGTCTTCTTCCTCTGCATGCACATCTAAGGTAATATTTCTTCCGTTTGTAACTGGATTTTTGAAATTTTCCTGCCCCTTGACACTTACCACCGTAATCATTCTTCCAAGAATGATCTGCAACACGTATTCTGTTGCTTCGATATTCTTATCAAACACCCGGCTCATCAGATCATCATCAAACAGTGTCAACTCATCTATGATTTTGTTTCTATGAAAATATTCGTCAAGGCCTTGCCGCATCTGCGGTGCGTAGCAGCCTTTGCAAATATTCTCATAGAAATTATGATTGCAGTATGCACAAAAGTGAATCTAGAAAGAGATTTCCATATCATCGGACAGCTGATGGAAATTCACCCGGAATATTCATAATCCTTTATTGAATATTTAATTTTTCCTTATACTCACTTAGATTATCAAATGAATACTTACTCCATAAAACCGGACATCCTCCAAAACAGTTTTCTAAATGCTTGCATTCATTACATTTAACTGATGGCAGTTTATCAATTTCCTCTATTGTGCTCTTATAAGGATTGTTTTTTCTTAATTCAAGGAATTCCCTAAAACTAGTAAAATCTTCTCCTAATCTACCAATTTTTTTATCAAAATACATATCGCACGGTAAAATATTAAGTTGTGTGTCAAATGTAACTGCATTTTTCTTATGAATTTGACAAGGTGTCGCCATTCTTCCCTTTAATAATTGCAACTGCTTTTCTGTATATATGCATAATGGAAAGCTATATTCAATCCACCAATCATTAGTTATATTATTTAATTGTTCCATCTGCGATATAAATGCTTCAATAAGTTCAAAAGGGCTATGCTTTTCTATATCCGACATTGCTAAGTCACTATTTTTATCATTGTCTATAACAAACGTGAAAGAAAACTGCTTTGCGCCATTCTTCAGTGCTGTCTCAACATAATCACACAAATAATAAACATTTTCTAAAGTAACAACCATAGAACATGTAAAATCTATTCCTAACAAAGACAAATTTTTTATTGCTTTTTGCTGTTTAATATATCCGTTATATCCTGTATTCTTAACCCACTTCTGTGTATTATTGCCTTTTATAGAAACATCAATATAATCCAATCCACTATCAATCATTTTTTTGCAAAATAGTAAATCTTCAAATAGAATTCCGTTGGTTGCGACCGCAGTCGTTATTGGGTGCCTTTTTTCTTTAATATATACCAAAATATCATCTAGATACGGATATAATAATGGCTCTCCTCCCGTAAAAAAAACATACCTTACCTTAGCCTCACAGCAAAAATCAATGATTTTTTTTAGGTTTTCAAAACTCACCATTTCACTTTCACAATAACCAGCGTCCTTAGCATAGCAAAAGCTACATCTTAAGTTGCATTTTCTCGTCAATACAACAGAACATTGATTAATTATGCTTTTATCCATCATAAAAATTCTCTCCATAAAATTCTATCCATCTAATCCGCATAATGAAGAATCTTTTTTTGCAAATACATCTCTTGGTTTTCCCTGTGCAACAATCTTTCCTCCCAAGTCACCTCCATATACACCAAAATCTATGATATAATCTGCAACTTTAGCAATAAATTCAATATTATGCTCTATTATTAAAATTGTTTCCCCTTTATTCTGCAAAGAAAAAAGTACTTTTATAAATCTATCAATATCTATTTCATTCAGTCCTGATGTAGGTTCATCAAGAATATAAAGACTTTTTCCTCTTGATAATGTTCCTAATGCCTTAGCTAACTTAATGCGCTGTGCCTCACCTCCAGACAGACTCATAGACATCTGTCCCAATGTCAAATATCCCAAACCTAATTCTACCATACATCTCAAAACTGAATATACTTTTTTGGTATCATTGAAAATCTCAATAATTTCGGCTATAGGTGTTTCTAGCACATCAAGTATTGTCTTATTTCGATATGTTACTGAAATAATTTTTTCATTATATCTCCGTCCATTGCATTCGGGACATGTAATATATGCACTCGGAAGATAGTTAAGTTCTATTTTTTGAAGGCCTGTGCCTTGACAACTCTCACATCTGCCCCCTTTTATATTCATACTAAACATAGTAGGTGATAATTTTAGTTCTTTAGCCATACTAGTTTTCGAAAATAACATCCTGATTTCATCGAAAATCCCCAAATATGACACAACCGTTGAACGAGGGGTTTTTCCAATAGGCGATTGATTTACTTTAATAATTCTTTTTATTGATTCTCCATCGTAAATCTCTCCATATTTTCTTGCTGTATTCTTATCAAGACTTTCTGCAAGTGCAGTTACTAAGGTTGATTTTCCAGAACCCGAAACCCCTGTAATGCATGTAATCCCCCCGATTGGAAACATCGCTTTCTGTTTTGAAATATTTCTAAAGTTTATATTTTCAAATTTAAGATAATCTACAAACTCATTTTCTTTTTTGAACTTTAAAATAAGACTTTGTGCATTATTCTCTGCTCCCGCACTAATCAAATATCCGCCTCCTGGTCCACCTTCTGGTCCAAGTTCAATTTTGTAATCAGCTTTTGAAATATACTTTTTATTATGTTCAATTGCAACAACTGTATTTTCCTTTTTAATGAGATTTCTTGTTGCATCTATAATACTCTCTATGTCTCTATAATGTAATCCTTTACAAGGCTCGTCCAATATATATATTAAACCTTTTAACGAGCATGTTAACTGAGTTGCAATTCTTATACGCTGCCTCTCTCCTCCAGAAAGAGACGGAACAGACCTATTTAAACATAAATATCCAACATTTAGTTTTTCTAATGCATCTATCTTTTGAAGAATACTATCTTTTAATTGCTTCACAAAAATTTTCTTATCCTCAGTTATTTTGCTATCATTAAAGTTTGCAATCCAAAATTTCAAAGAGCTTATTTCTAAACTTTCTACCTGACTATAGTTCAATCCACCTACGGTATAGTTTAATGTTCTCTGATTTAATTTTGAACCATTGCACACATGGCAAGTTGTCATTATTGCATACTTTGAGTATGGAGTTGCTTGACTAATTGAATCTACACTTTCTATTTGCTTTTTCAATAGTGGAATAACTCCTTGAAGTGATACAAAGTGCTGTTTTTTTCGTTTTCCTTCTTTATATGAAATTTTAACCCGTAAAACTTCCTCCGTATATAAAAGAATATAAATTTCATTTTTTGTTAATTTTGAGTATTTCTTATCAATATCAATACCATAATGTTCACATATAGCTTCAAGACACTTCTGTTCTTTGCTTTCAACTGCTCCCTTGTAGTATAGAATAGCACCGTCCCTTAATGTCTTATCGGGATTTGGAACTAAAAGATCTTGTGATATTACCATCTCGATGCCTAATCCATTGCAATTAGTACAAAATGTTTTTGGATTATTAGATGAAAATATATTTTCAGGAACTGTATGATTAGCATCACTATTTACCAATGAAAATAATGATCTAAGATAATAAGATATTTCCGTAATGGTTCCAATTGTTGACCTAGGATTAACATTATAATAGTTTTGAGAAATATTCAATGCTGGTCTAAGATTCTCTATCGACATCACTTTAGGTTTATTCATTAATTTTTGTCCAAAAATATTTCCTGTCATTCCTTCAAGGAATCCTCTTTGACTCTCTGCAAATAACGTATCAAAGACCAATGAAGATTTACCACATCCAGAACATCCGGTAACACATGTAAATGCCTCTAGAGGTATTTCCACATTCAAATGTTTTAAATTATTTTCATAGGCATCTTTAATAATAATTTTCTCCATAATAAGCACTCCCCCCTTCCAACTTTTAAGCGTCTTAATCATTCATTGAATTCTTACTTCTGTAAGCAATTAATTTATTGTGCTTCAATTCAGCAACCTTACAATTAAATTCATTAATTCTAAATAAATCTCCATCTTGGTTTTCGTTTGAATTACTCATCATACAAACTGTACAATATCCTCTGTCCTTGCAATCAACACACCTAGGAAAATCCTTTCGTTTAATCTTTCGTAAGCACTTTATCTTATCAGAATTCTTCCAAATTTCACTCAAATTTTGTGTTTCCAAACAACCAACAACATTTGTTTGCCACCCTGCACAAGGATATACATCCCCTTTCACTGATACGCAAAAGCTAAATCTGCAAACCGAACATATTGGATCATCATTCTTCATTGATTCTTTCTCTATTGCTGCATTCCAAATCATATTCCCATAACCTTCATCAAGTTCACAGTCAATAACCTTTTCTATTTCATCTAACTTTAACCTATTAGACAAATTATTCTTTGAATGATCATATGATGCAAAAATAACTGGTTCAACCGCAACAGCAATATTATTGTTATATCCCCATTTAATAACATCAACAAAAGTATCTTTATTTTGTTTCATAACCGGACACGAAATTTGTATAGGTATTTTTGCCTTTAATAGTTTTTTTACCCCACACAATGTTTTTGCAAGGCTTCCATCAACTTTAGTTATATTGTCATGTACATCTGGATTCATGGAATATATGGAAGTTTGAACTGACAGGAGAGGATTTTTCTTCATTTCCTCTATTATCTCATTGGTTAATAAAGTCAAATTAGATAAAACATTCACAGACAAATCTAATTCCCTACATTTTTGTAAAAAGCCACCAAACTCCTTATGCAACAACGGTTCTCCACCAGATAAGGTAACATGTATAATATTCAGTTTGTGACCTTCTTCAATAATTCTATAAAAAAGGTTAGTATCCATAACATCTGTTTTATACTTGTGTGGAATATAACAATGGACACATCGTTCATTACAAGCACTTGCAATTTCAATATGTATACTTCTCAAAAAATCATTTGAATTCAATACCCCTTTTGCACATTCATCTTGACCAATTATAATTGCTGTACTATCTTGTTTTTCTTTCTTGTCGTTTTTTTTATCATCACAATCCTGACAATTTTCTATTTTATCACCAATAGTCAAAAAACCCTCATCGACAAAATACTGAAAGAATTCGATGGTATCTTTTTTCAATGTTTCAAAATCAACTCCTACAAAAATATTTTGTAATTCACTGACTATATCATCAATATACTTTGGTATTTTATCAAGTGTTGCTAACATTATTGCACCACTATTAGAAACATATTTTTCGCCACGCGGACGTTTCATATCATTTAGCATTCTATATCCATATTCAGAATTATCTGTTATTAATCCATACTCATCATACTGTCTAAACAATACATCTTGTCTTAACTTATAGTACATGCACTTACCTCTCATTAGTAGAATTATTTAGGCGTTTGCAAAACGCCACAGACCGCATAAATA
>ULZY01045807.1_pt1 | contig 12457 bp, 10 predicted proteins | sample 1963571 | NCBI WGS metagenome assembly ULZY01 (sample SAMEA4835902, study PRJEB28245) | human gut metagenome | biome: gut microbiome; material: fecal sample | place: Denmark | collected 2008
GGGAGCTGCCGTCGGCTCAGCTGTCACTTCGGGGGCTGCCGTCGCATCGGGGTTCGGGGTCGGGTCATAGTAGCAATCCGCCGTGTGCGTGTGCTCTTCTTTGCCGCAGATATAGTGGCGTTCGTAGCAGTCCGCCGTGTGATGATGGCCGGAATCCTCCGCCGTCACCGTCACAACGCATTCATTTGTATGCTGATGCCGCAGCACCTGAATGTAGCCGCAAGTGTAGTAGCCGGTTTTCGCATCGACGCAGGACGCGGAATGCGTGTGCACTTTCGCCGGGTCGGGATAGAGCTTGCATTTCAGGTCGCCGCGCACCATCTCGTAGCAGGAATCATCATGCGTGTGTGCGCCTTCGCCCTCAAGCAGACCGCAAGTCGGTTCTTCCGTCGTCGGATAGCAGGCATCCGTATGGTGATGCGCGCCCTCGCCTTCCGTCAGGCCGCAGGTGTACGTCCGGGTCACTTCGTAGCAGCTGTCATCATGGACATGCGGCATGTCAGAGTTCGTCGCAACGTCCTCGGTGCAAATCAGCGTGCGCGTTTCCGTCACGCAATCCGCCGTGTGCTGGTGCCCTTCACTCTCAAACAGACCGCAAGTCGGTTCTTTCGCCCGATAGCACGCATCCGTGTGGATGTGCCCCTCGCTTTCCGGCAGCGTGCAGATCAGCTGTTTCTCCCAATTGTAGCAGGCATCCGTGTGCTTGTGCATCGGATGCTCCTCCAGCGTGCAGATAAGAACGCCGTTGCTATCGTAGCACTTCTCGTCATGCTCGTGGATGTAGCCATCCCAGTAGCCGCAGCTGAGTTCGCCCTGCGCATTGTAGCAGTCGGAGGAATGGTGGTGTGGCTCAAAGCTGCATCGCATAATATCGGTAAAGACTGTCTCCGCCTCGCGCTCGGAAATCAGGCAGGTCAGCTCGTCCACATAGCAGTCCGCCGTGTGGGTATGCTCCTCCAGCCCGCAGTACGTTTCCGCCGCCATCGTCAGACCCGGCATCATCAGCACATAAGACGTGCAGATGGCGACAACGAGTGCCAGCGCCGTGACCGTCTTGAGCAGACGTATCCGGCGCTTCCGCTGCGCAACGTATTTTTCTGCTAATTCCATGAGTTTGCGGTTCATGTCAGCATCCTCCGATTCTGGAACCTGTGTTCCTCTTCTTGCTGTATTGTACTTACGTTATTGCAGGAATCCAATGCGGTTCAGCGGCCAAATGCGGAGCGTTACGCGCCCCATAATCTGCTCTTCGGACACTGGGCCGACCAGTGTGCTTCGGCTGTCGCGCGAGGTGGAGCGGTGATCACCCAGAACAAAATACCGCCCGTCCGGCACTTGGTACGGCAGCGTGATGGAGCAGTCGCCCAGCGCGCGGTCGGTGATGTACGGCTCATCAAGCAGTTCGCCATTGATGTAGACGTTGCCGCTTCCGTCGATGTTGACCCACTCGCCCGGCAGGCCGATAACGCGCTTAATCAGCACCTTATTGTTGTAGTAAAAAGCGATAATATCGCCGCGCTGCGGATTTGACCCGCGCACGACCATTGTGATTTCACCCTGCCCGACCACCGGCGTCATTGACGTGCCGGTGATTTGCAGGATGGGCATGACCATGGTTGCAATCAGCACCGCAACCGCCGCCACCACCAGCAGCGTATAGAGCGTGCTGCGCAGGGCGCGGTTGTAGCTGTGCTTGCGCTTTTCATGCTTCAGTTCCGTTTCCAATTGTGCGGATGTGGGGTTCATTTCCCGCAGCAGGTGGGCGCGTTCCGCCGCTTCCTGCGTGTCGTTGAGCAATTGTTTGCCCGTTTTCTGCTGATTCTTGTCTTCTGACACCTGCGCGCCCTCCCTTCTGTCATGTTTCTTTACTGCTGATTGGCGGCTTTCTTTGCGCGCGCGAGGATTTCCTGCGCTTGGCTTTCTGCCGCGCTGATTTTCTCCTGGCAAAGCCGCTCGACGTTCTGCTGATACTGTTCCGCGGCCTTCTGCGCCGCCTCAAACACGCCGTTTAACTTCAGCGATGCCTCCGCAATCGAGCCGCACGTTTCCAGCTGCAGCTGCCGACTTTGCAGCGCCGCTTCTGCCGCATTCAGCCGCTGCTCCAGTGCTTCAAATTCCCGTGCCTGTTCCAGCAGCAGTTCCAGCAGCTCCGCGCGTCCCAGCTTCCGCAGTTCCTTCTCTGTCACAGTTCACGTCTCCTTCATGTGTAACTCATTTATCGTTTCTCGATATGTAATTCGCCAGATTTCCGGCAAATCACAGTTCGAGTTTTTACATGGTTTATTATACCATCAAATCTTCAACTGTCAAGACGGAAAAATAACATTTATTATGCTCATTTGGTGCATTTTTGTGTGTTTTGCCATACTTTCGTGCGGTAATTTTGTCATTTTCACCTGTTAACGGCTTGTTAGTTTCCTAAGTATTGTTATTTGCATGTTAAAACTATCGTAATGGGAATATTCTTTTGTCTGTTGCTTTCCTCGACTTTTCGTAATTTTCGTTCAGTGTACGCAAATCTTCGACCGGTTTTTCTTTGTTTCCACGCCATTCGTTCGTCTTTTTCAATGTAACATTCCAAACTTGGTAAACAGAAAACAGCAAAATATTGTTGATTCACAAAAAAAGCAGGAGCAACCCGCAAATCGTGCTGCTCCTGCCAAATATTCTGTTACCCATTCGGGTTTGCGCTGTCGTCATCCTGGCGATACTGATCTGTACGGCGACGATGGCGCGGCGCTTCCTCTGCCGATTTCGCCACCGGGCGCGCATACGGATTCTCTATCGTCGTCGTGCTCTTCGGCGCGGCAGTGGACGGGGTCTCCTGCGGCTTCGTCAGGGGCTGAATCGGCGTGCGATAACCGACTTGCGGTCGGTTTTGCATGTCCTGCGTCTGCGGAACGGGTGTCGCCGGGCGCACCTGCACAGGCGAAACGCCATTGCTCGTCTGCGGACGCTGCTGCGGGGTCGTGTACGCGCCTGTGCGCATCTGCTGCGGCTGACCCGCCTGACGCGCAACCGGACGATCCGCATTGCGCGCTGCCTGCGCGCGGCGCTGCGCCGCCTTCATCGCAACCTCACGCTGTTTCTTCTGGTATTGCATGAAGGCGAATCCGCCGCCGCCCAGCAGCAGCACGACCGCAATCACGATGAAGATAACCAGCCCGCTGTTGCCGCTCTCGTTCACCACAGGGTACGTCGCGGCTGCGGTGGGCAGCGGTTCGAGCGTCGGTGTGGGCGAAGCGGAAGGCGTCGGCGTGGCGGTTTCCTGCGCAGGGGCAATTGTGGGCGAAGTCAGCGGACCGGGCGTTGAAAAGCCCTGCCACGGCACATAGCTGACCGTTGCGCCGCTACCCTTCCAGTCGTTGATGGTCTTGTCTTCTTCCGGAATCAGACCGCTGGTCGGTTTTGCAGTGGCATTCCCCGTCGTGTTGTTCTGGATGCCCTGAATGTACTCGCTGCTTTGCAGGAACTCTTCCAGCTCCTCCACCGTCATCCAATGGAAGTATTTTCCGTTGACGTAACCTTCTTGGTCATTGTAGCGGATGTGATACCACGTTTCGCCGTCCGTTCCGGTCGTTGTGCCGAGGACAAAGCAGAACGCGTAGTTGTACAGCTTTCTGATACGGCTCGCGTTCATGCTGGGCTGCTGGCGGAAGTTGACCGAGGTCGTCGTAGTCACATAGCCGTAGCTGGAGTAGTTCGTTGGGTCGTAGGGCTGGGGCGTGGTGACAAGCGTGGGTGCGGGCGTGGCGTTCAGGTTGTTCAGGTACGCCTCGATTTCCGCCTGCGTCATGAAGCGGAGCATGTCATAGCGCACATAGCCCCACTGCCCATTATACTGCACGCGGTGCCACGGCATACTGCCCAGATAATCCTGCCCGGAGACGTAGACAACTTCGCCCTGCATCAGGTACGCCTCAATCGCGCTGAAGTCGCCCGCCATCTGCCGCAGCGGCACGTTGTTGCCCACGGCGTAGGCGTAGCCCATCTCCTGCGCGGGAACAGGCGTCAGGTACGGCGTGGGGCTGGGCGTGGGCGTGCTGCGGGACTGATTCCACTGCTGAATGTACACCTGCGCCTGCGCGTCGGTGACGTAGCGGAGGTTCGCGTCCGGCACATAACCGGACGTCCCTTCCAGCGTGGTCACAATGTCCCACGTTTCACCCGCCGTGTTCAGCTGGCTATTCACATACACCAGCACATTCGCCTGCAGCGTCGCCATAACGTAGTTGCCCGTGCCGATGCCGGTGCGCATTTCGGTTTCGCGCGTAGTGACGGCATATCCCTCATACGGCACAGCGGTCGGCGTCGGGGTCGGAGCCTCGGTCGGGGTCTGCGTCGGCGCGGCGGTCGCCCCCTGACGATACCAGAAGGCAATATCCGCCGCATCCATGCTCAGCGTGCCGTCTTGGAAAACAGTCAGGGTGATTTGCTCGCTGCCGGGAATCAGCTCATAGCCATCCCGCAAATTCGTCGGCATCGGGCGCAGGGTGTATGTGCCGGGGGCGAGCGTCATCGACTGCGCGTTCGCCACCGGGCTGCCGTAGCTGTCCAGATACTGGATGGTGATGGTCGCGTTCTGCGGCGCGGCGGTCGGAGTGGCCGTCGGCACCTGCGTCGGAATTGCGGTCGGAATTGCCGTCGGGGTCTCGGTCGGAATCGGCGTTGCCGTCGGCACAGGCGTTGCGCCGGTGGATGCGGCATACGCGTCGCTTTCCGACTGCGTCATGATGTTCAGGTATTCGCTCATGATGTAGCCGCTCTGTCCATCCACCATGACGACGCTCCACCGTTCGCCCTTGTCATTCAGCATTTCGTTGACGACGTAGACGTTCGAGCCATTCGCCAAGCGCTTGATGACCGTGTTGCTCTTGCTGGTCGAGGGCTCACTGCGGAACGCCACTCGATTGCCGTTGATGGTCGCGTAGCGGTTGACCGGCTGCCCGACGGGAATCGGCGCTTCAGTGGGCGCAGTGGTCGGCGTTTCGGTCGGAATCGGCGTATTCGTGGGCGCTTCGGTCACGGGAACATCCGTCGCAGCGCTTTGAACCGGGCGGTAATAGAACGCAAGGTCTTCCGCCGTCGCTTCGTCACCGTTGATGGCAATGGTGCCGTCCGCATAAATCGTCAGGTCGAACGACGTCCAGCTGCTTTCCAGCTCGTAGCCGGGAATGCTGTCATACGCGGGCGTGACGTGGTACGTTCCCGGCACCAGCTCCGCCACGCTTGCGTCAGCAATCTCCTCGCCAAGCGTGTTGTAGTAGCGGATGGTGACGGTCACGAACTGCTGCGCGGGCGCGGGGGTATCGGTCGGCGCTTCGGTCGCCGGAACGTCGGTCGCAGGCACGTCCGTCGCGGGTGCAGGCGTGTCCGTCGGCGCTTCCGTCGCGGGAACATCCGTCGGGGTCTGCACCGGGTGGTAGTAGAATCCGACCGCATCCGCCGGAATTTCTTCGCCATCCATGTACAGCGTGCCGTTCGCATCCACCGTCAGGTCAAACTGCGTCAGCGTGCTGTCCAGCTCGTAACCGGGGATTTCGCGCTCCGGAATCATCGGATACGTCCCCGGCAGCAGTTCCTTCACCACCGGGTCGGCAATTTCCACGCCGCTCATGTCGAAGTAGTGAATCGCCACCAGCATCGTCTGCGGGGCGGGCGTGTCCGTCGGCGCAGGGGTGTCGGTCGGCGCTTCGGTTGCGGGGGCTTCCGTCTCGGGAATATAATAGTAGAAATACACCTCGCTCGGCGTCGCGATACCGCCGGAAACGTTCACTTCCACCGTGCTTTCCGTGCCGGGCATCGGCACATAGCCGTCCGCCATGCCCTGCGGATTCGCCGTCACAAGGTGTCTCCCCTCGCCCAGCGTCAGCGTGTCGTCCATCGCAACAGGCTCGCCCTCGGAATTGAGGTAATGCACGGGTACGTTCACTTCGGTCGGCTGCGGGTCGGCATAGAAGAAGGACACACTCGCCAAGTCGGTCGTACCGTCAGGACGCAGCGTGACCGTCTGCGGATTTTCGCTGATGAGGTCGTACCCGCCCACGCGGTCGCTGGCGGCATAGATGTAGTTCACGCCCTCGGTCAGCGGCTGCGACTGCTGGTCCAGCAGCGTGCCGTTCTCGTGATAGTAGAACACGTCGATGTTGGATGTTACCGGCTGCGGCGTGGCATAGTGGAACACAACGGGATTCACACTCGCCGTGCCGCCGTTATCCACCCACACATGCACCGTGTCCTCGCCGACAAGCTGATACCCAGCAGTCATCGCGCTATTGGCGGTGACATAGTTGTCGCCCTGATTCAGCGTCACATACTGCGTGTCCAGAATCGTGCCGTTGTCATCCAGCTGATACAGCACGGTCACTTCCGCCTGAATGACGGGCGGCTCGGTCGGGGCTTCGGTGGGCACTTCCGTCGGCGCTTCGGTCGGCTGCTCCGGCACGGCGTAGACAAAGCGCACCTCGCTCGGCGACGCATTGCCCATGCTGTCCACAAACACATCCACCACGCCGGACGCGGGTTTGACAAGCAGATAATCCCACGGCACAACGCTGGAATTGGCGTACACTTGGGTAGTCGCGTTCGTCAGGCAGCTTGCGTACTGGAAATCCAGCTGCTGGCCATCCTCCGTCACATAGTACACCGGCACGTTGACGCTCTCCTGCGCGGGCGTTTCGGGCATTCCCTGCGACGAGAGGTACAGCGGGAACATCCCTTCATAGACGCTGTTGCAGTAATAATCCACTTCATACGAATACATCGGGTCAAGGGCAGTCGCATCCTGCGTCCACATGATTTCCGACGCATAATCTTTCAAGTAGAAGGTATACGCCGGGTCAGACGATACAACCTGCACCTGAACCGTGCTGAAAAGGGCGGACGCATCCAGCGTCGCCCAATACGCATGTTCCGCGCTGTCAGGCACGGGGAACGCCTGCGTTGTCTGCTGCTGACCCTGCGAATCCGTCCAAATGACGGACACGACGACGTCCTCCCAGCGATCCAGCGCCAGCGCCGGAACCATCGCGGTTGTCATCAGCAGCGCCGCCACCATCAGCACAGACAGCAGACGGCCAAGACCTTTGACGCCGGATTTTCTCATGTTGGGTTTCCTCCTTGCTCCTGCCCTTTGCGGGCCTGATGCCATTCTATTATACCGCAGCGGCGCGGTTTGTCAATCTTCCGCACCCTGCCGCATTTTTCCTTGCGATTCGCAGGATTTTTTGCGTCTCTTGTCGAATCACTATGGCGAAAATCATCCTATTATTGAGGAGGGCTTTGACCATGATAGACGACAAGCAGCTGACGGAAGAGTATTTGGATGGGAAAGTCGTTTTTCCCGGCAAGATTATCCGCGTTGAGCATTGGCATGTGCGCCTGCCCAACGGCGAAACTGCCCTGCGCGAGGTGGCGTGCCATCCGGGCGCGGCGGGCATTGTCGCGCTGGATGATGACGGGAACGTGATTCTCGTCCGCCAGCATCGCATCGCCGTTGGCCGCTTGACGCTGGAAATTCCGGCGGGCAAACTTGACGGGGCGGATGAAGACCCGTTCGTCTGCGCCCAGCGCGAGCTGAGCGAGGAAACCGGGCTGACCGCCGACCACTGGCGCAAGCTGACCGTGCTGGAGACGACCCCCGGCTTCTGCAACGAGCGCATCCACCTCTACCTGGCGACGGGGCTGCACGCTGGAAAGACGCATCCGGATGAGGATGAGTTCGTCTGCACACTGCGGATGCCGCTTTCCGACGCGGTACAGAAGGTGATGGACGGCACGTTCCGCGACGGCAAGACCGCGCTGGCGCTCCTGATGGTGCAGCAGCTGCTGTCCGCACCCTGCAAACAATAAACGTGCGAAACGCGCGTTCTGTTCCATCCATGCTTATTGTAACAAATATTTCATCAAAATGCAATCGTGTGGACGGATTTTTGCGCGTTTTTTCGGAAAATTTCGCTGACGGAGGTGCTTTATGGCTGGAAAAAAGCAGCGTCATCCCCTGTATGTTCTCTTTCTGCTGCTGATGCTGCTCATGCTGGCGCTGGGTGTGTATCTGCTTGTTGTCGGCTGTCAGCAAGGGAATCGCCCTGTGCCGCTTGCGCCGTTTTCGCCGCATATCATCGGAGGTTTCTTCCGCCATGTATGAAAAGCTGGGGCAATGGCTCTCCCACCGCAATCCGCCGAATGAGCCGATTCCCGCAGCGGATTACTTCGCGTCCCTGCCGCGCCTGACGACCGACCGGCTGCTCCTGCGTCCGCTGACGATGCGCGATGCGGCGGATATGTTCGCTTACTCCCGCGACCCCGAAGTCGCTCGGCATGTTCTCTGGGATGCGCACAAGTCGATGGCGGATACGCGCGGCTGCCTGCGCTACATCATCAGCCAGTACCACAGCGGCGCGCCGTCCAGTTGGGGCATCGTGCTGCGCGAAACGAACCGCGTCATCGGCACGATTGGCTTCATGAGTTACAGCGACGCGGACAGCGTGGTGGAACTCGGCTATTCGCTCGCCCGCTCCTGCTGGAACGGCGGACTGATGACCGAAGCGCTGGCGGCGGTGCTGCGCGAATGCTTCACCGTTCTGCGCATCCACCGCGTCGAGGCGATGCACGAGTGCGACAACCCTGCCAGCGGGCGCGTGATGGAAAAATGCGGTATGCGCCACGAAGGGACACTGCGCGGCAAGGTGTTCAACAAGGGCAATTTCCACGATGTGGAGCTGTGGGCAATGCTGCGGGAGGACTGGGTCGCGCGCCATTGAGCGAGTTTCTTCCTATATATAGGGGAAGATACACCATGCACGGTGGATTTGCTCGTCCGCCAAGACGCCTAATCAGCAGAAAAACAGCGCATCAAAAAAGAGGGCTTCTGCCCCCTTTGAATTGGATTTATACTAATTCGATTCTAAAACATGGCATCGAGCATAGCAGATTTTTCGTTCCGGCAAAGCTGAGTGAAGCGAGGCGTACTGGAGGTACGCGCGAGCGGAACGAAGCAAAGCCGGGGCGGAAAAGATGCTGTGCGAATGACATGCTTTAGATGAGAATTAGTATTACTTCGTCAGCGCGTCCATTCGCCGCTTGAGTACCTCCGGGCGCGCGACGGAGTAACCGAAGAAGCCCAGCACATCCGCCGCCTTCTGGTATGTGCCATGCGTGTACGTCACCATCCCCGCCTTTTCCAGATGCAGCGAACCGTCCGCCGCGAACAGATCGTCCCGCACCTGCACACCGACGATTTTTCCCACGAACATCGTATGGCTGCCCAGTTCGAGCTGCTGCACTACCTTGCACGCCAGATACGCCGGGCATTCGGCAATCGCGGGGGCATAATCCATGTTCAGCGCCTTCATGGGCGTGAGATGGCACTCCTGCCACTTGTCCACGTCGCGCCCCGACCGGACACCGCAGAAATCCAGCGCCTTGCAATGGGCTTCATCCACCAGATTCACCACAAACTCGCCGCTCTTCGCAATCAGGTCATGGCTGAAACGGTTGCCGCGCACCGAAATGGACATCATCGGCGGTTCGCTGTTGACCGTGCCGACCCACGCGACAGTAACGATATTGGGCTTGGCATCCGCTTCAGGCGCACGGCAGCTAACCATCACCGCCGGAACGGGCGCAAGCAGGTTGCAGGGGTCAAAGGTGCGGAAATCAGCCATTTTTTCTTCCTCCATTTTTCAAGGAAATATGCTATGATTCCCTTGACATTCTTCTGAAATAGTGTACAATATCGACTTGCGCTTGTCAATACGCATTTCAGAAAGGATGTAGTTTATGGCTGTCTTTTTGCAGGTTATCACCCTGTTTCTGCTGATTTTCTGCGGCTTCTTCTCGGCGAAGGGGAAGCTCGTTGACGAAAACGGCATTTCCACACTCAACAAAATTGTTCTCTACTTCGCCCTCCCCGCCCTGACGCTCTACGGCTTGCAGAAGGATGCCAGTCCGGAGCTGATTCATGACCTGATTCTCGTGTTCTTCATCAGCCTTGCCATCATGATTCTGAGCGGGCTGATTGCCTATTTCCTTTACCGCAGCGAGCCGAACGAGCGCCGCAGCGTGCTGACGAACCTGTCCATGCTGTCCAACAGCGCCTACATGGGCTACCCGGTCGTCATTGCGACGCTGGGCGAGGATATGCTGATTTACGCCGTCGTGTTCGTCGGCGCGTTCAACCTGATGTGCTGGACGTTCGGCTCGTTCTTCTTCGGCGGCATCAGTGCGATTCAGCCCAAGAAGCTGCTGACAAACCCGTCGCTGATTGCGGTGCTTGTTGGTCTTGTGCTATTCCTGACGGGCTGGCGGCTGCCGGGTTTCATCAACGACGCGCTGTCGATGATGGGCAATGTGACGACGCCGCTTGCCATGTTCGTCATCGGGGCGCGGCTGATTGATCTTCGCTTCGCACACCTGCAGGACTGGAAGCTGCTGCTGGCGTGTGCGCTGCGGCTGATTATCTTCCCAGCGGCGGTGCTGCTGCTGCGCTTCACAGGTCTGCCCGCGGCGGTGGTGAGCGTGCTGTACATCTGCACCGCCATGCCCTGCGCGGCGACGACGGCCATGCAGAGTGAAATGTACCACTGCGACAATTCGCTGGCTTCGCGCGGGGTGGCGCTGTCAACAGCATTCTCGATTTTGACGCTGCCGCTGATGCTGCTGCTGGCGTAAGCAGGGATTTCGGGTCTGCAGGCGCGAGGAGGGGTTCCGATCACCCCTCCAACCTTCGGTTTCCGCTCCCATCGTTGATTGTTTCCGAAGCTGTTTTGATGATGTCCCCCCCCGACAAAGGAGGTTTCCGCCATGCGCAAAAGCTGGCTCTTTCCCGGCGACACCGACGAACCCTATGTCTCCCGGCGGGCAGGCGCGTATCAGCCGCAGAGCGAGAAGCGGCGGCGGTGGACAAAGCGGCTGGTAATTCTGGCGCTGATTCTGTGCGTGCTGTACCCGTTTGTCGAGCCGTACACCTTGCGGACGACGCAGACCGCCATCACCTGCGAGGATTTGCCTGCGAGCATTGGGCAGCTGCGCATCGTCTACGTCTCCGACATCCACTATGGGTCACAGATGTTTTCGGACGCGCGGCTATCGTCGCTCATCAACCGCATCAATGCGCTGAATGCGGACATTGTGCTGCTGGGCGGCGATTACGCGCGCGACAAGTGGTCAGCGGCGGCGTTTTTCGAGAATCTGCCGCGGCGCATTTCGAGCAACTACGGGGTGTACGCCGTCGTGGGCGAATGCGACCGCAGCCCGTTGGAGAAGGGCGAGGAGCCATCCACACTGCGGAACAAAATGTCCAAAGCGGGGGTGACGCTGCTGTGCAACGAAGTCGCGACCCTGCGCATCGGCACAAGCGACATCTACATTGCGGGCATCGACGACGTCAGCACGGAGATGGACGATGCGAAAAACGTCGCGGCGCAAGTCAACTCGAAGGATTTCGTCATCTTTCTGGCGCACAACCCGTCGGCGATTTCGTCCTCGCTCCTCCTGACCGACCGCAACGGACGCGGGAACTGGTTTGATTTGGGGCTGTTCGGGCACACGCACGGCGGGCAGATTCCGTTTCTGGAAGAAGCGTTCAACTTCAACGGCGTACCGTCGCGCTACGAGAGCGGTCTTTTGCTGGAGAACCGTTCGTGGCTGCTGATTTCGCGTGGTGTCGGCACAACGGGACTTCCGGCGCGGTTATTCTGCCAGCCGGAAATTCACTTGATTACCGTGCAGTCGGGAACGTAAAGGATTTCGCCTCTGCAAGGGACGTTGTCCCTTGACACTTTCGCGCGATTGAGTGGGTGACTTCTTCATGCTGTGTCCGCGTGTTTAGCCATGAAGCACCCGCGGTGCTTACAACACATTGCCCAATGTCAGCGCGTCGCGGTGATACAGATGCTCGGCGTGTTCCCCCAATTCGGCGCACGCTTCCAGACACAGCGGCAGTTCGCGCGACGAAATCCCTGCTTCGATTTTTTTCAGTGCCGTGGTCACTGCATCCACATCATCATGATTGATGAGCGTTTGCAGCCACGGCACTTTTTGTTTCCACACGTTCCGGCATTTTTGCAGCGCAGCCTCCGCGCCCGTCCAATTCTCCGCTTCCGCGAGTGTCCGCAGTTCTTCAGCGCTCGCCGCGTATTCCTCGGACAGCGCGCGCACCTCTTCCCCGCTCCACACGCCCAGCCCAATCGTCATCGCAAGCAGAATCAGCGAAATCCACACCCCGGTCTTCATTCACCACACCACCTTCTGCGGCGGCAGCGCCTGATGCGTCTGCACCTGCGTCCGCCCCTTCCCCTGCGCCAGCAGCATTCCCTGCGTGTTCAGGCACAGCAGCAGCACGTCCTGCACGCCCTCAAACCCCAGCGCGCGAATCTGCCCCATCAGCCAGCTGAGGCTCAACTGCCCGCGCTGCAGGTTTTCCGTCTGCACTTCGCCGTCCAAAATCAGCGGCAGC
>ULZY01024525.1_pt1 | contig 11766 bp, 5 predicted proteins | sample 1963571 | NCBI WGS metagenome assembly ULZY01 (sample SAMEA4835902, study PRJEB28245) | human gut metagenome | biome: gut microbiome; material: fecal sample | place: Denmark | collected 2008
CAACGCATCTGTCGCACAATCTTTGTGCGGTATTGTCCTGCTTTTTGTGCGGCGGCATGGTTTTGTACAAACTGTCCCTTGCAATTTCTCCAAAAGTTTGTTATACTATTATAACAGTCCGATTGAAATCACAGAAACGGAGGAACTCTATTTGAATATTCCACAGAAACTGGCTGCCGAATTTCAACTGCGGCAGGAACAGATCGACAATACCATTGCCTTGCTGGACGACGGCAAGACGATCCCGTTTATTGCACGGTACCGGAAAGAGCGTACCGGCTCGCTGGACGATCAGGTGCTTCGTGCCATTGACAACCGGCTGCAGTATCTGCGGAAGCTGGAACAGCGGAAAGAAGAAATCTGCACGGCGATCGAAGCACAGGGCAAGCTGACACCGGAACTGGAAGAAAAGATCCGCGGTGCGGAAACACTGGTGGAAACCGAGGACTTGTACCTGCCCTATCGTCCCAAGCGGAAAACACGGGCATCTATGGCGATTGCCCGCGGACTGGAACCGCTGGCACGAATCCTCATGGCACAGAATCCCCGGACGAATCCGGCTCAGGAGGCAGAAGCCTTTTTGCAGGAGGAAGTGCCGGACACCGAAGCGGCATTGCAGGGGGCAATGGACATTCTGGCGGAGGAAATGGCAAATGATGCCGACCTGCGAAAGCAGATGCGTCGGCTGGTGATGTCTGCCGGAACGATACAGTCCCGTGCCACAGAGGAAGATGCGGATACGCCGTACCAGAACTACTACGACTATGCAGAGCCGGTGAAACGCATTGTGGGGCACCGGATCCTTGCCATTGACCGCGGCGAACGGGAGGGTGCTCTGAAAGTGGCAGTTACGCTGCCGGAAGGACACGGGGCTTCGCTGCTGATTCAGAAGTTCGTGAAGAACCAGAGCCCCTGCGGCAAACTGGTGCAGACTGCCGCAGAAGATGCATTCCAGCGGCTGCTATTTCCGGCGGTGGAACGGGAAACCCGCAAGGCTCTGACAGAGCAGGCGGCAACGGCGGCAATCGGCGTGTTCTCGTCCAATCTGCGGCAGCTGCTCATGGCGGCACCGCTGAAAAACCGCATCGTTCTGGGCGTAGACCCCGGCTATCGCACCGGCTGCAAGCTGGCAGTGGTGGACGAAACCGGCAAGGTGCTGGACACCGGCGTGGCACATATCACCGTCAGCAAGGGGGCTTCGCTGGAACGGGAAAAAGACGTGATTCGAAAGATGCTGCGGAAGCACCACGTGACCGCGGTGGCAATCGGCAATGGCACGGCTTCCAGAGAGTCGGAAGCGGTCGTGGCGGAACTGCTGAAGGAACTGCCTTATTCCGCGGCGTACATGGTGGTTTCCGAGGCAGGGGCTTCGGTATATTCTGCGTCCAAGCTGGCGGCGGAGGAATTTCCGGAGTATGACGTTTCCCTCCGGAGTGCCGTTTCCATTGCCAGACGGTTACAGGATCCGCTGGCGGAACTGGTGAAGATCGATCCGCAGGCAATCGGCGTGGGACAGTATCAGCATGACATGCCCAAGGCGGAACTGTCTGCCGCACTGGACGGCGTGGTGGAGGACTGCGTGAACCATGTGGGCGTAGACCTGAACACGGCTTCGTTCTCTCTGCTGTCCCACATTGCCGGCATCAACCAGACCATTGCCAAGAACATCGTGACATACCGGACGGAAAACGGGGCGTTCACCGACCGGAAGCAGCTGAAAAAGGTGGCAAAACTGGGCCCGAAGGCATTCGAGCAGTGTGCCGGATTTCTGCGGGTGTCCGGAGCCAAGAACCCGCTGGACAATACAGCAGTGCATCCGGAAAGCTACGGGGCAGCAGAGCAGATCTTGCAGGAGTGCGGCTTCCAGCTGGCAGACATTGCCGGACAGGACCGCAGCGAGATCGGTGCCATTGCCAAGCAGCACGGCATTTCTGCCATTGCGAAAAAGGCAGGCGTAGGCGAACCCACTGTGCGGGACATTCTCAAGGAACTGGAAAAGCCGGGGCGTGACCCTCGTGACGAACTGCCGCCGCCGCTGCTCCGGAGTGGGGACATCATGGAACTGAAAGACCTGAAACCGGGCATGGAACTGGTGGGCACTGTGCGGAATGTCATTGACTTTGGCTGTTTCGTAGACGTGGGCGTTCATGAGGACGGACTGGTACACATTTCCCAGATCTGCGACCGGTTCATCAAGCACCCGCTGGAGGCTGTCAAGGTCGGCGAGGTGGTGAAAGTCTGGGTGCTGGACGTGGACTTGAAGCGGAAACGCATCGCTCTCACCATGAAGCCGCCGAAAAAGGGATAAGAGGTGTTACATGCGAAACGGAAAAAAAGTCGTTTCTCTGCTGCTGGCAGGGGTGCTGGCGGTGTTGTCGTGCAGCTGCGGCAATTCCTCTAAAGAGGAGAGCAGCAAGGAGGAAGCCGACAGCAATCCCCGCACTGAAATGCGGGACGACATGACTACCAGCCAGATCGTGGAAGAAATGGGGCTGGGCATCAATCTGGGCAACACACTGGAAGCCTGCGGCGACTGGATCGACAGCAGCGGCGGGGTAAACAGCTACGAAACTGCATGGGGCAGCCCGACAATTACAGAGGATATGATTGCCGGCTACGCTGCCGCCGGTTTTGATTCGGTGCGGATTCCCGTGGCGTGGTCGAATCTCATGGCAGAGGACTACACCATTGCACCGGAACTGTTAGACCGTGTGGAAACGGTGGCACAGTATGTGCTGGACAACGGCATGTATGCGGTGGTGAATCTCCACTGGGACAACGGCTGGATCGCAGGATTTTCCACGGACTATGACACCTGTATGGAAAAATATACCTGTATCTGGGAGCAGGTGACAGAACGGTTTGCAGATTACGGTGACCACCTGATTCTGGAATCCATGAACGAAGAAGGCTGTTTTGATGATCTGTGGAACCGCTACAGCGGCTCTGATGACGACAAGGCGGAGGCATACGGCATTGTCAACCGCATCAACCAGCAGTTTGTGGATCTGGTACGCGGCTCCAGGGGAAACAACTCCAGGCGGCATCTGCTGATCGCCGGTTATGCCACTGACGTAGACCTGACCTGTGACGAAGCCTTTCAGATGCCGCAGGACGAAGCCGGACGATGTGCGGTTTCGGTACATTATTATACGCCGCCTACGTTCTGTATTCTGGAAGAAGATGCCGACTGGGGAAAAGCTAAGACCACATGGGGCTCACCCAGAGATCAGAGGATTCTGGAAAACGACATGGACAAGCTGCAAAGCCGGTTTCTGGATAACGGCGTGCCGGTGATCATCGGGGAGTACGGCTGTTCCACCAAGAACAAGACGGAAGAAACTGTCCGGACATTCCTCACCGCGGTGGCACAGGCAGCGTATACCAAAGGTATGTGTCCCATGCTGTGGGATGTTACCGGTGTGTTCTATGACCGGAACAATTGCCGTATGCTGGACAGTCAGCTGGAACAGGATTTGCAGGAGATCGCCGCCGCACCCCGTGATGGCGTTCACAATGCTTCCGGAAATTGACATTTGAAAAATGCAAAATTCACCGGCGTGTCGTATCAGATTATCAAGTTGTTTTTCACTGGCAATTCGAGATTTAGAAAAAATGCACAAAAACAGAGTGTGCTTTTATTGGTGCTGTATAAAAATATGTGGAAAATAAAAAAAATACTTGCAAAATAACGATAAATATGCTATGCTGGTATATGGAGAAGTAGGGTGCAGGAAAGCACTGGGCAGATTTCAGAGGACAAATGGCACGGCTGTACAATTTGAAAGCGGAAAGGGGGACGTGAAAAACAGTGCGGCGGCATTTGTTTTTTGAAATGCAAAAAGCTTCTCTGCACACAACCAAGCGGCAATACGCCGCATCAATTCAAGAAAGGAAGAATGATAATCATGAAGATGAAAAAGTTTCTTTCATCTCTGACAGCTGGCGTAATGGCGGCAACGACCATTCTGACCAGTGCATTGGTGACCCCGATGATGTCCCTCGCTGCGACAGCGGCAGATGACGCACCGATTGCGTTTCTGCACATTCAGAGTAGCGATGGCAAATGGTCGCTGAACAACTATAAGGCAGGAACTGGAACTGATGTTACCATCGATAAGAGCGGCTCTTATGAAGTTTCTGTAAAAAGAGGTGACTGGGGTGATGCTCTGAGTTCCTACAATTTCTTCGACTTGTGCGTTCAGGATCCGGATCTTTACGACGGTAAATCTCTGTATAAGAAGATCACAATTGATTCTGTAAAGATCGGCGAAAAAACTCATGAACTCAATCAGGAGTATACGACATTTACTCCGTCTTCTGTACAGTCTGCATCTGATGAGTGGGATTTCACCTGCAACAAGCTGGCAATTGATTCCACTGGCTGGGATATGCCGGCAGCAGGCGAAGTGATTTCAGTTAGCTTCACAGTAGAGTTGGCAAATGAAACTACCACAACCACCACAACTACCGTTCCGGTAGCAACCGAAACCACTGCCACAACGACCAACGAAACCACTGCAGAAACTTCTGTTGAAACTACTGCTGCTTCCACTGCAACCTCTGCTGTCACTACAGCGACTACTGCAGAGGAAAAGGGCGTGAAAAAGATCACTGTCGGCAAGACCTACAGTGAACTGCTGAAGGATGCACAGAAGGCTGACCCGAAGGAAGGCATGATTGGCTGGAAGTGGGCTGACTTTGGCATCACCAACAGCAATGTTGTCAAGAAGGTCGTTGTCAACGTTTCCTCTGATAAGGAAATCGGCACATACAACTATATGTTCGGTTCTTCTACACAGAAAGCACCGGATTATTGGACACAGACCACACAGGAAAACAAAACTCTGGGCAAGTCCGGCGAATTCACCTGGGACATCACCAAGACTGTGGACGCAACCATTCAGAAGGAATATGATGGTTCTCTGAAGTTTGGTGCCTGGGGCGACGGTACCTATGAAGACTTCACTGTAGATTCTGTTGTGATTTACACAGATGATGCAACGATCACTACGACTGCTGCAACCACTGTGACCACACAGCCGACCACTACAGTTTCCGCAAAGTACACCAAGGAACTGACTCCGAAGGCAGAGGAAGACAAGGGTACTGACGGCAAGGCAAGCAACACCAAGGTTGAATTTGATCCCATGGGTGCATACAAGGCAATTGCTTACTACACCGTAAAGACAAATGACAAGAACACCAGCGGTGCGTTTGGCACATGGAACGACAGCCTGCCGGAAGGTGAAGAATGGCAGAGCACGGAATTCAAGGATCTGGCTGTACCGGCAAACAAGCAGGTCATCGTATCTTATGATATTCCGAAGACTGTTGGTGAAACTGTACAGTTCATGGTTTATTATCCGAAGTTCGGCGATGTAACCATCGACAAGATCGTACTGTGCTTCGACGAAGATCCGGATCAGACCACTACTTCCACAACTGTGACCACTGTAACCACTGAAACAGTTGCAACCACAGAAGAAAGCACCGTTTCTGCAACGACAGAAGAAACTACTGTTACTTCCAAGGAAACTACTAAGGAAACCACAGTTACAACTGTAGCTACCACAGCTGACACTACAGCAAAAACCACTGCTTCTACTTCGACAGAAGCATCTGCTGAAACCAGCAAGGCTACGGAAACTTCTGCATCTGCTGCAACAACCACAGCAAAACAGACCACTGCTACAAAGGCAGACACCACTGTTGTAACCACTACCAAGTCCATCGGCACCACCACGACAGAAGCTCCGAAGGGCAAGGGCATCATCTTCAAGGTAGACGAAGCACAGGTCAAGACTGCAAGCAACTATGCAAAGATCCCGCTGTCCGTTCTGGTTGAAAACTATGTGGACGCACAGGGCTTCAACTTTGCTCTGGAAGTTCCGGAAGTTACTTCCAAGATCCTGACGATCTACAAGAACCCGAAGAACAAGAAGGACTATGGTTATAGGGACGTTTATGTCAGCGGCGACCTGGCTCCTTCTCCGCAGAACCTGAAGGGCTATGAGGCAAACGGTCAGGATATGAGCGTTGAGCCGTCCAAGCGTTGGATGTATTTCCAGTGGACTTCCAGTACCAGCACGATCACGATCAGCGGTGACAAGGTGATCGACATCAACTGCACCATTGCAGAAAACGCAGTGGACATTGCAAAGGAATACGGTCTGGAACTGCAGACAGATGAAAACGGCGACAGCTACTATCTGTTCCCGGTAAACTTTGCAGAGTATCAGAAGGTAAACTGGGACTTTGAGGGTACACACGGCGACGGCTATCTGGCTCCGAACCGTCAGTACATCGACGAAAACGGCACAGATATTGCGACCACTGATGTAGTTTACTACAACGGCGGTATCCGCGTTTACACAGATGCACAGACTGAAACCACTACAGCTGACACGACTACTACAACCACAACCACCACTGCAACAGAAGAAAAGGACATCAATCTGGACATTGACGAAGTATTCGTATATCCCAGTGAAAAGGATGCCACTTCTCTGAAGAACTACACTCTGGGCGTGAAGGTAACTGCCAAGGAAGGCGTAGACGCAACCAGCTATGGTATCAACTGCGTTGTCAACCTGCCGGAAGCAACCGCAAAGCTGTACACCATTCCGTCCAAGCTGCTGAAAAAGAGAGCATTTGTTGTCAACGATTTCGGCAGCGGTATTCCGAATGCAAATGATTTCATTGCATACAAGGACGGCACTTCTAAAATTACTGACGGCAGCGACCGCTGGATCCGTTTCATTGGTGCACGTTCTGCCGAAGGTGCAACTGACCCGACAAAGATGAATCAGGTATTCCGCATGATCTTCAATGTGCCGGATAAGGATACTGTACAGGCACTGGCTGACGAATATGGTCTGACACTTCAGACTGGTGAATACGATGGCAAGAATGTTGAGTACTATGAGTTCCCTGTAGACTGGGCACCGAATGGTTCTGACAAACTGCCCAGCGGCACCACGATGGTAGATGTCAAGCGTTTCAACTACCTGAACGGCGAGGGCGTAACCGGCGAAGACATCTTCGACGAAATGGTTGGTCTGAAGGACGGTGCGATCCGCGTAATCATGAATGATGTAGTGGAAACCACCGAAACAACAACTGCTACAACTACAACTACTACAACAGCTACCACCACTACAACTGCAACCTCTGCGGCAACGACTACTACTACAGAAGAACCGCAGACTACAACTGCTACAGAGGCTACGACTGTCACCACCACAACTGCAGCAACCACTACAACAACGACTGCTGCTACAACCACCACTACCGAAGAACCTATTGTAACGACTACCGAAGCAACTACCACTACCACTACTACCGAAGCAACGACTGTTACTACTAAAGCAACAACTGCTACGGCAACCAGCACCAGTGCAGGCCCGACAACCACCAGCACCAGTGCAACAACCACTACTGTAACAGAATCTGAAACAACTACTACAAAGGCAACTACAACTGCTACAACAGAAGAGCTGCCGGACTTCAGCAAGAAGACCACAGCTTCTACAACAGAAGAGCTGCCGGACTTCAGCAAGAAGACGACTACCAGCACAACTACCACAACTACTACTACAGAAGAAACCACGGAAGCAACTACTGAAGCAACCACTGAAGAAACTACTACCACACCGGCAGCTGTTTCTTCTACTACAGAAGCAACTACCACAGAAGCTACGACAACTGTTACAGAAGCAACCACTACCACAGAAAACACGACAGCTTCTACCGAAGCTACCACTACTACAGAAGTAACCACCACGACTGCAGAAGCAGAACTGGAAATCGAAGTAAATCCGGATGCAAACTTCTATCTGTCTATTGACGGACGTAATTTCAACGCTGCTGACCTTGTGAAGTCTGCAACTGTAAACGGCGAGAGCGTCATGGACGATCTGACCTTTGGTGCAGAAAGCCCGAAGGCACTGTTCGACAGCGAAGGCAAGGCATATGTAGATACCGACCTCGACATCCTGTATAAGGGTGAAAAGGTTGCTACTGCAAAGGTTTACATCGGCGTAAAGGGCGATACTGACTTGTCCGGTAAGGTAGAGGCTACTGATATGTACTACAGCAGCTACTACATTGCAAGACAGGGTGCTGGTGATAAGGATGCAAAGCTTCTGGACGGCACAGAGCACGCACAGGATGAGAATCTGGAGAAACTGTCCTTCTTCCTGACGGATATTGATACCGAAAGCAAGGCAGGAGAGAATTCTGCAGACGGCAAGCTGGAAGCAACTGACATCTTCTACCAGGCATACTATGTTGCTCTGGTTGGTGCTGGTCATAAGAGCACTACCTGGGACAATCCGGTTTGCCCGGATCTGAAGAACCTGAAGGGCTCTATGTGGGCTGAATAATTCGGTTCTCTGATTTCGAATGCGTAAGCGTTTCTGACAACAAGGATATGACAGCATAAGAAAAACCCGATGCGGGAGCATTCCCGTATCGGGTTTTTGTTTGCAAGCGTAAGGCGGGATTTGCTTCAATTTTCAAGGCTGAGGCTTTGTTTTTTTCGAATTCTGTATCGAGATAGAAAAAATCACAAAGAATGCTTGCAAAATCGTGAAAAATCGGTTATACTGAATAGTGGAGAATTGTAGGAACGCAGATTGCCGCTTTCGGGGAACCAAGGGCAATACCGCAGTTTCCCGAAAAAGCGATTTGAGAAAGGGGCATCATATTGAAGACAATTGAGGAGGCTCGCAGACTGCTGCAGTCGGAAGAATTCATGCACATCGCGGCAGTACTTGGCGGCGGTGAAGATCTGGCGGAAGCTTATCGGAACCGGCTGCTGTGTGCCATTGACAGTTTTGTGCAGCTGTACGGCAGCGGTCGGGAAATTGCCATTTTTTCTGCACCGGGACGGACAGAACTGGGCGGAAACCACACCGACCACCAGCATGGTCACGTACTGGCGGCAAGCATCAATCTGGACGTGATCGCTGTTGTGGCAAGACGGGAAGATACCACGATCCGGGTGCATTCAGAGGGCTTTCCGGAAGATGAGATCTCTCTGGAAGAACTGGAACCGGTAACGGACAAAAAGCCTACAGCAGCAGAACTGATCCGCGGAATCGCTGCCCGCTTCAAGCAGTACGGATGTCCGCTGGAAACCGGTTTTGATGCATATACCACCTCGCAGGTCATGGCAGGCTCTGGTCTGTCCTCATCAGCAGCTTTTGAGGTTCTGCTGGGAAATATCTGCAATGCCCTGTATGCCGAAAATCGGTTCACACCGGTAGAACTGGCACAAATGGGGCAGTATGCGGAAAACGTGTATTTCCAGAAGCCCTGCGGGTTAATGGATCAGATGGCTTCGTCAGTAGGCGGTGCTGTTGCCATTGACTTTGCCAATCCGATGCTGCCGGCAGTGCACCCAGTTGCATTTGACTTTTCCAGAACTGGTTATGTACTTTGCATTGTGGATACCGGCGGAAACCACGCAGACCTGACAGCGGAATACGCTGCGATTCCGGCAGAAATGCAGGAAGTGGCAAAGTATTTCGGCAAGGACGTTCTGGCGGAAGTTCCGTCGGCACAGGTGCTGCGTTCCATTCCGGAACTGCGGAAAGCCTTCGGTGACCGTGCAGTGCTCCGTGCGATGCACTTTTATCGGGAGGACGGACGGGCACAGGGCGAATCTGATGCACTGGATCGGGGCGATTTCGAGGCGTTCCTGCACCTGGTACAGAACTCCGGACAGTCTTCCTATTGCCTGCTGCAAAACGTCTACCCGTCCTCTGCACCGGAAGACCAGCCCATCTCCATTGCCCTTGCAGTCGGCTCGGCAGTGCTGGGCGGCAGGGGAGCGATCCGTGTACACGGCGGCGGTTTCGGCGGAACAGTACAGGCATTTGTGCCGGCTGTGCTGCTGTCCCAGTTTCAGGAGGGTATGGAATCCGTTCTGGGAAAGGGCTGCTGCCACGTGCTGCGAATTCGTTCCGTTGGCGGCATGACTGTATTGATATAAGGCAGCATTGTGCTTTTGTGCAGTGCTGCTGAAAGTTTGCCTTTCAGGGCAAACTGATAGGAGGGAAAATTCCCTCTCCATTTGACAGAAATTGAAAGGAAGCGTAAAGTAACATGGGAAAAATTCTGGTCACTGGCGGTACTGGCTTTATCGGCAGTCATACTTGTGTGGCATTGATCAATGCCGGCTATCAGGTCGTGATTATGGACAATCTCTGCAATTCAAAAGTGGAGGCAATTGCCCGTATCGAGATGATCACCGGAAAGCATGTGCGGTTCTATCGCACAGATATGCGTGACGAGGAGGACATGCGGCAGATTTTTGAGGACAACAAGATCGATGCCGTAATTCACTTTGCCGGTCTGAAGGCAGTTGGCGAATCGGTGGAAAAGCCGCTGGAATACTACGAGAACAACATCAGCGGTACACTCTCCCTGCTGCGTGTCATGCGGGAGTATCACTGCAACGTGATAATTTTCTCCTCCAGTGCGACCGTTTACGGCTGCAACAATGAGGCTCCTTACGTGGAGGAAATGCCGACCTCTGCAACGAATCCCTATGGCTACACCAAGGTCATGATCGAACAGATTCTGCGGGACGTTTGCACTGCCAATCCGGAGTTCACGGCTGTGGCTCTGCGGTATTTCAACCCGATCGGTGCTCACATCAGTGGTCTGCTGGGCGAGAATCCCAACGGAATCCCCAACAATCTGGTGCCCTATGTGGCACAGGTGGCACTGGGCAAGCTGGATCATGTGCGGGTATTCGGTGATGACTACGACACGCCGGACGGCACTGGTGTGCGGGACTATATCCATGTTATGGATCTGGCAACCGGTCACGTGGCAGCCGTGGCATACGGACTGGAGCACCGTGGCTTTGAACCGATCAATCTGGGTACCGGTCATGGCAGCAGCGTGCTGGACGTGGTGCATGCGTATGAAAAGGCGTGCGGCAAGAAGATTCCGATAGAGATCACGGAACGCCGTGCCGGAGATATTGCCACCTCGTATGCAGATCCGTCGAAAGCAAAGAAACTGCTTGGCTGGGAAGCAACTGCAGATTTGCAGCAGATGTGTGCCGACAGCTGGCGTTTCACAAAGCAGAATCCCAATGGAATGTGAGAAGCTGCTTTCGTAATCCGTTTACGAAAATGCGTTCCCACAGAAAGGAATACATATGACAGGCAGATTCGGAAATGCGATCGATAATTTCCTGATTATCATGGTTGCTGTTGCCGTGGTGCTGCTGCTGGTAGTGATGCTGGGTTCTCGGCAAAGCCCGTTCCGGCAGAAGCTGAGCCGGCTTCTGGTACAGAATCCAAACACTGCCGACAAACGGCAGTCGCCGGAGGTTAATCGGGAATATTATATCACAGGAGAAAGAGCAATGCGTAAACCAAACCGCGGAAAAAATCCACCCCGTACCGTGATCGCTGTTCTGGTACAAAAGGTAGATGAACGCCGCAGAACCATGGATCCCAGCGGCACTTTGAAACTGTACAACGAATACTATGAGTTGATTTTCAAGACCCGCAAGGGCGATGTGCTGCATATTGTTACCAGCAAAAAAGCGTATATCGAAACCCCGTTTCATCAGCAGGGACAGCTGACTTTTCAGGGGGATCGTCTGATCCGGTTCCAGTATCCGGAGGGAGAAGTTACCGAAGACGAAGCAGCATTCACCAGCATGATGCCGGCAGTACGCCGCGGATAATACAAAAGGCAATACCGCACAGTTTTGTGCCGTGCTGCCATAACAAAAAG